>Ga0070705_100000928_pt1 | contig 16409 bp, 16 predicted proteins | sample KBSK5253metaG_FD_65455 | JGI IMG/M metagenome (GOLD analysis project Ga0070705, IMG submission 65455) | Corn, switchgrass and miscanthus rhizosphere microbial communities from Kellogg Biological Station, Michigan, USA - KBS K5-25-3 metaG | ecosystem: Host-associated > Plants > Roots >... | reverse complement strand
CGGGCATCGACATCCCGCAGGCGAACACGCTGATCGTGGAGCGCGCCGACCACTTCGGACTCGCGCAGCTCTACCAGATCCGCGGGCGCGTGGGGCGGAGCAGAGAGCGCGCGTACGCGTACCTGCTCTATCCGTCCGCCGCCGCGCTGACGCCGGAAGCGGCGCAGCGCCTGTCGGCGCTGTCGGACTACACGGAGCTCGGCGCCGGCTTCAAGGTCGCGATGCGCGACCTCGAGCTGCGCGGCGCCGGCAATCTGCTCGGCGACGAGCAGTCCGGCCATGTCGCCGCGCTCGGCTTCGAGCTCTACATGCAGATGCTGGACGAGGCAGTCGCCGAGCTTGCGAGAGACGGTTCCCACCCACCCGGTCCAGCCGAGGAATGGGAGCCCGTGAGACTCGACGTCAACGTCGACGCGTACGTGCCGGCCGACTACGTTCCGTACGAGCAGGCGAAGATCGACGTGCACCGCCGCATCGCGGGCGCGCGCGAGGTCGCGGAGCTGCACGAGCTGCGCGTGGAGCTCGCCGACCGCTTCGGCCCGCTGCCGCCGCCGCTGGAGAACCTGCTGCTGCTCCAGCAGGCGCGCATCAAGCTGGGCGAGGCCGGTGCGCGCGCCGTCAGCTTCCGCGGCGGCCGGCTCGCCGTCACGCCGATCGAGCTTGACGCGCGCCGCGCGAAGCGGATCCGCGAGCAGATCCCCGAGGCGCTCTACGAGTCGGGCAAGTCGCAGCTGTCGATGCGCGTGCCGGACGACCCGACGGCGCGCTTTCCGGCGGTCGTGCGCGCGGCCGACGTGCTGCTGGCGGTCACCCGCGAGGCCGCTTAAGCCCTGCACTTTTGCGGAATATTGGCTGCGTCTCCGCCCCAGTCCCCTAAAAATTGGATAACGATTGGCGCAACTGACGCACACGCCTGCGCGGGTTCGCTAGAGTGCCCGTGCTCGTGAGGAGAACAGTTCGCATCCTTCTGGCGCTCAGCGCCTTTTTTGTGGCCGCGGCGATGCTCGCCGCGTGCGGCAGCAGCAGCGACAACAGCGTCCCCGGAAACGCGGTCGCGAACGTCGACGGCACGCCGATCACGAGAAGCGACTACGAAAAGTGGGCGGCGATCACCGCAAAGGGCTCCGCGCAGAGCGGCGCGGCGGCTGTGGTGCCCGATCCGCCGACGTACACGAGCTGCATCGCGACGCTGCGCAGACAGTCGAGACCGGCAAGAGGCCAGCCTGCGCCGACTGACGTCACCCTCCGCGCCCAGTGCAGACAGCAGAACGAAGCGCTCGTTCAGCAGACGATGGGCACGCTGATCCAGAACCTCTGGATCGAAAAGGAGGCGAAGGAGGAGGGCGTGAGCGTCACCGACGCTGACGTCAAGAGACAGCTCGCGCAGACGAAGAGACAGTCGTTCCCGACCGAAAAGGCGTACCAGAGATTCCTCACGCAGTCGGGCATGACCGAGGCCGACGTGCTCGAGCGCGTCCGCATACAGGCGCTCGCCTCGGCGATAACCAGAAAGCTCCAGAGCAGCGTCGCGCCCGTCACCGACGCGCAGATTCAGAGCTACTACAACAGAAACAGAACGCAGTTCGCGATTCCTGAGCGGCGCGACGTCCAGCTGATCCTGACGAGAACGCAGGCACAGGCGAACGCCGCCAAGAGCGCTGTCGAAGGCGGCACGAGCTGGGCCGCGGCCGCGAGACAGTACTCGACCGACGCCGCCTCGAAGGCGGCCGGCGGCGAGCTGAGAGGCGTCCAGCAGGGCCAGCAGGACAGAGCGTTCGACCAGGCGGCGTTCAGCGCGAGAAAGGGCGAGATCGTCGGGCCGGTCAAGGGCCAGTTCGGCTACTACGTGCTGCGCGTGACGGGCATTCAGGCTGCGAGACAGACGCCGCTCGCTGAAGCGAGAGGGCAGATCAGAGGCGTCCTTCAGCAGCAGGGCCAGCAGACGAAGATGTCCACGTTCATCAGAGACTTCCAGCAGCGCTGGAAGGACAGGACGAACTGCCGCGAGGGCTACGTCGTCCAGCTCTGCAAGAACGCGCCGACGCCGAGAACCACCTCGACGGCCGCCACGCCACCCTCGGGCGGCGGCAGCACCACGCCCTCCAAGTAAGTAGGTGTCGGTGAGACCCCCGCGGCGTCTGGCGGCGGGCGACGCTGCGCGGATGCTGCGTCCTCGGTCGTCGCAATAGCGCTGCTATTGCTTCCTCCCTGCGTCCTTGCCCCGCTTGGTCGCCCATCCGCCAGCCGCTCACGCGGATTTCGCCAAGCACCCTAGGGGGCCTTGCCCTAGGAAATCACCGCATCGTGCACGATCTCGCGCAAGGAATCTTGTGCGCTCTCGTGCCGGCCACACCGCGATCGTCGGATTTGCGAGGTATCCTCACAGTTGCAGGGCGCCGTGCGTCCTGCTCCGCCGGAATCGTCTCCCCCACGATTCCCGGCTGCGGAGGGCCCGGATGGATTCGGGCCCTTCCGCGCGTTAAGGGTCAAACTGTCCTCGGATGACCCCGCCGCTCGCCTCGCTCGGCTCCGACGTCAGCCAGTTCTTCGACGCCGTCGGAACGTTCTTCTCGAACCTCGCAAGCCTGAGCTGGGGGCCGCTGCTGCTCGCGCTGCTGTGCTTTGCGGCGTACCTCACCTTGCGCTCGCGCGCGCTCTTCAACGCCGTGCAGGCGGCGTACCCGACCGAGCATGTGCGCTGGCGCGACGTGTGGGGCGCCTATGTCGCAGGGGTCGGCGTCAACCAGGTCTTCCCGCTTGGCGGCGGCACGCTCGTGCAGTACTTCCTCACGCGCATCTCGATCCCGGCGTCGAGCTATCCCGCGATCATCGCCGCGATCTGGACCGGGCTTGTGTTCGACTACGGCGTGAACGCGCTCGTGCTGGCGTTCGCTTTCACGCAAGGCGTCTTCCCGAAGCCGCCCGACTTCTCGAAGCTGCCGGCGTTCGATCTGGCCTTCTTCGCCTCCCATCCGCGCTTCACGCTGTTCTTCCTGACGGCGCTGGGGATCGCTGTGCTGGTGGCGTTCGCGTTGCTGTCGACGCGCGTGAAGGCCTTTTGGGCGCGCGTGCGGCAGGGCTTCACGATTCTCACCGACCGCCACCGCTATCTGCACGAGATGGTGAGCTGGCAAGCCGGCGCCTGGGCCATGCGCTTCGCTGCCTACTGGTTCCTGCTGGAGGCGTTCCACATCGGCGGCTCGGTGCGCAACGTGCTGCTCGTGCTCGGCGTCCAGGTCGTGGCGATGCTCGTGCCGTTCACGCCGGGCGGCGCTGGCGTTCAACAGGCGCTGCTGCTGACCGTCTTCGCCGGTTCGGCGACGGCCGCGCAGGTAGCCGCCTTCTCGGTCGGCCAGCAGATCGCGCTCGCGGCGGGCGCAGTCGCGATGGGCTTCGGCGCGCTCGTGCTGATCTTCCGCTTCAAGAGCTTCAAGGAGGTCGTACAGCGCGGACGCGAGCACCGGCGAGCGGAGGAAGAGGTCGTGGTACCGTCCGCAAGGTGACGCCCGCGTCATCTTCGTCGGTACTCCCGTCCGTGGCGGTGATCGGCGCCGGCTCGTCCGGCATCGCCGCCACGAAGGCGCTGCACGAGCGCGGAATCCTGTTCGATTGCTTCGAGAAGTCCGACCGCGTCGGCGGCAACTGGGTGTTCGGCAACAAGAACGGCATGTCGTCTGCCTACCGCTCGCTGCACATCAACACCTCGCGCGACCGGATGGAGTACACGGACTTCCCGATGCCGAAGTCGTATCCGGACTTTCCGCACCACACGCAGATCGCCGCCTACTTCGATGCCTACGTCGACCGCTTCGGCTTCCGCGACCGGATCGCGTTCGAGACCGGCGTGGAGCGAGCTGAGCGCGCCGAGGACGGCACCTGGACGATCGCGCTCGACACCGGGGAGACGCGCTGCTACGACGCGCTCGTCGTCGCCAACGGCCACCACTGGGACCCGCGCTGGCCCGAGCCGCCATATCCCGGCTCGTTCGACGGCGAGCAGCTGCACGCGCACCACTACATCGACAACCAGCCGTTCCGCGACCGGCGCGTGCTCGTCGTCGGGATCGGCAACAGCGCGATGGACATCGCCGTCGAGTCGAGCTTCGTCGCCGCCAGGACGATCCTCAGCTCGCGCCGCGGCGCGCACATCATTCCCAAGTACCTGTTCGGTCGCCCGCTCGACCAGATCGGCGTCAACCGCCTCACCGGCGTCATGCCGTGGGGCTTCCGGAAGCGGATCTTCCAGGCGTTTCTGCGCGCCGGGGTGGGGCGGATGGAGGACTACGGGCTGCCGCGACCGGACCACGACCTCGGCGACGCCCATCCGACGATCTCGGCGGACTTCCTCAACCGCGTCGCGCACGGTGAGATCGCCTACAAGCCGAACATCGCCGAGCTGCAGGGCGATCGCGTGCGCTTCGAGGACGGCTCGGTCGAGCCGATCGACACGATCGTGTGGTGCACCGGCTACAAGGTCACGTTCCCGTTCTTCGATGCCGACCTGATCAGCGCCCCCGACAACGATCTGCCGCTGTTCCGCCGCGTCTTCCATCCCGAGCTCGACAACGTCTTCTTCGTCGGGCTGCTGCAGCCGCTCGGCGCGATCATGCCGCTCGCCGAGGCGCAGGGGCAGTGGATCGCCGCCTACCTGCGCGGCGAGTACGCGCTGCCCGATCGGGGCAGCCTGCGAGCGGACATCGAGCACGAGCGCGCGAAGATGTTCAAGCGCTACGTTGCGTCGAAGCGCCACACGATGCAGGTCGACTTCGACAACTACCTCTACGCGCTCCGTCGCGAGCGCCGCGCCGGCGCCCGGCGCGTGCGCGAGCACGGTTTCGGGCTGCCGGTCCCGGCGCGTGCCGGCGCCCACGTCGCCGTGTGATGCCGACCGGCACCGGCACCGGGACCAGCAAGCGCGCGCTCACGAAGGCGAACAACCGCCGCGCGATCCTCGATGCGGCGCAGGAGATCTTCACCGAGATGGGCTACGGCGCCGCCAGCATCCGCGACGTGGTACGCCGCAGCGGCCTTGCGGCCGGCACCTTCTACAACTACTTCCCGGACAAGCAGTCGGTCTTTCAGGCGGTGTTGGAGGAGCACACCACCGAGCTGCGCCGCCGCCTGCGCGAGGCGCGCACACGTGCGCGCGACCCGGAGACGATCGTGCGCGAGGGTTTCCAGACCTATTTCTCGTTCATCGTCGAAGACCTGCCGCTGTTCGAGATGCTGCGCCGCAACGCGGGCACGGTCCGTGAGCTGTTCGACACGCCGGCAGTGGAGCTGGGGATCGTCGAGCTGCGCGAGGACCTTGCCGCGCACGGCGCGCTGCCGTCCGCGCTCGACCTCGACGCCCTCGCGGCGGCGATGGGCGGGGTCGCCTTCGAGCTCGGCATCCGGCTCAGCGAGCAGGACCCGCCGGACGTCGAGCGCATGGCGCGCTTCGCCAGCGAGCTGTTCCTCGGCGGGATGAACCGGCTCGTGGAGCACAGCCACGCTTGATTGTTGATTAAGCGGCTGGGCTTCCGGCAGAGTAGCCCGATGCACGTCGTCGCGCTCGCCGTCGAAGGAACCGCCGGAGCCGCCTACCGAGCGGAACTGCCGATGCGCGCGCTCGCGGAGGCGGGACACCGCGCGGAGTTCATGGTGTGGGACCAGCGGCAGGAGCCACCCCCGTTCGACCACCTGCGTCAGGCCGACGTCGTCCACATGTGGCGGTTGTTCCGTGCCCCGGCGCGGCGGCTCGCAACCGCGCTCAGGGACGCCGGCGTCGCCGTTGTCTTCGACAACGACGACGACATGACGAGGGTGCCGAAGGGCAGCCCGGCCTACAAGGAAATGACGGCAGCGAGGGAACAGGTGGCAGCAGAGCTGTCGGCGACGCTCAGACTGGTCGATCTTGCGACGACGACCGGCACGGAGCTGGCCGCGCGGTTGCGCAGACTGGGCGGCGATGTCCGCGTGGTCGAGAACTACGTCGAAAGCGGCTTCGTGCGAGAGAGCAGGCCGGCGGGCGATGCGGTCACGATCGGTTGGGTCGCGGGATTGGAGCACCGCGGCGATCTGAGGGAGCTGCGTCTGAGACGCATCCTCGAAGCGCTGCTTGAGCAGCATCCACATGTGTCGCTGGTGGGCGTCGGGCTCGAGCTCGGCGTGCAGAGCGACCGCTATACGCACATCGAGCACGTGCCCCACCCGCAGCTGCCGGACACGATCGCGCGCTTCGACCTCGCGCTCGCGCCAATCGCCGACGTCTCGTTCAACCGTGTGCGCTCGAACATCAAGGTGAAGGAGTACGCCGCATGCGGGGTCCCGTGGCTGGCTTCCCCGATAGGCCCATATCGCGGCCTGGGCGAGGAGCAGGGCGGGCGGCTGACCACGAACTACGGCTGGGCGGAGGCGCTGACCGACCTCGTCACCGATCACGCGGCACGCGGCGCCCTGGCCGAGCGTGCAGCGGCGTGGGGCCGGACACAGACGGTCGTGGCCAACGTGGGGGAGTGGGAGGCGGTGTTCGCCGAGGCGGCCGCGCGCGCCGGCAGGACGGTGAGCGTCTCGCTCGCCGGGCGCGCCGAGACCTCCGTGCCGGCAGCGGCCGGCGCGAACAGTGGAGGCGCGCGGTCGCGCACGATCGTGCCGCGTCCGATCGCAACGCCCGATCCGCCTGCGCCGGCCGACGGTGCGCGCGCGAAGCCGCGCCGCGGGCTGTTCAGGCGCCGCTCCTCGCGCTGACGTCCCGGCGCGCCGCGCTGCGCCGCCCACGCCTACACTGGCGCCAGCTCGTGCCGAACTTCTGCCGCCACAACCGCTTCCTCGCCAACTGCCCGATCTGCTCGCGCGATCAGGTGGAGATCGTCTCCAGCCGCCGCACGAGCACCGCGAGGCCGGCGACGAGAGCCGCTCCGTCGCGCTCGCGCAGCAGCGCGTCGAGCGCACGCGGCGGTCGCTCGAGCGGGGCGGTGCGGGTTCGGCAGGTGGCACGCGAGCAGGACGACGGCTTCCGGTCCGCGCTGATTCCGGGCGTGAAGGCGAGCGCGGCGGCGGAGCGGCTGGCCGAGGAGCTGGCGTTCGCCGCGGCACGGCTGGCGCTGCTCGCGGCCGACCCACCTGGGCTCTACGGCGATGTCGCGGCAGCTGCCGGCTCGCAGGCGGCCGGGTCGGCTGAGCGCGAGGAGGCGCTGTGGCTCGCCTTCCTGACGGCGTACCTGTGTCCGCTGGAGGGCGACGACCCCTTTGGGGGCGTGCGTACCGCGCGCACCTCGTGGGCGAGCGGCGAGCTGCCGCGCTTGGAGGACGTTCCACTCGGGCCGCGCACCGCGCACGACCCCCTGCGTGGCACGGCGACGCTCGCGGCCTACCGCGCGTGGGCAGAGCGGGCCGGCTCGCAGGACGCCGCGTTCGCGGGTGAGTCGTCGTGGACGCCTGAGCGCCGCTTCGCGCGCGACTATGAGCGGCTTGCGCTGCCGGGCTTGCAGCGCGACGCGCGCTTCGACCTGCTCGTCACGCTCGGCCAGCTTGGTCTCCACGACCTGCGCGCCGAGACGCTGCAGCTCGGCGGCGCCGACGAGACGACGGTCGCCGCAAAGCGCGTCTTCGGGATCGCTGACACGCTGCTGCTCGAGCGTCGCGCCGGCGAATTGGCGGCCGCGGCCCAACTGCCGCTCGCGGCGCTCGACCTCGCGCTGTGGAACTGGAACCGTCTGCCGCAGCCCGCCACCGGCGAGCGTGAGCGCGCGACGCTGGGAGCGGCGGGCAGCGAGCCTGACGCTGACGCATACGCCCGCGCGGCGGCTGTGCTCGGGCTCTGAGCACCCTCAACGATCCCCGTCTCAGCGGGGAATTCGCTCAATACATCTGTTGACAGACATAGCTGTCTCAATCCGCAATTAGCGGGAATCTCAGCTGGCTCGGGGGGCGAGACTGCTGCGGCCTCCAACCTCCACCGACCGATAGCTGAAGCGCTTGGGACGCAACGCGCTTGCCAGGCACGGTCGCCGGATGGAGGAGCAGGGATGCAGAGCAGGTCACGCCAGGAGGGCGCGGAGGACGCAACGCTGCGGCTCGTTCAACAGCACGCCGCCGAACTGCTGCGCTTCGCGCAGCGTTTCTCGCATTGCGCCGACGACGCACACGACGCCTACCAGCGATCGATCGAGATCCTCGTCAGACGCATGCGCTCGGATCCGCCGGTGCAGCCACTCTCCTGGCTGCGCACGGTCCTTCGACATGAAGCACTGGCGGTCCGCAGCGAGCGCGAGCAGTTGCTGGGCCGGGCCGAGCTTGATCTTGACCGCCACGAGGACCGCGTCCTGCCCGATCCCGCGGAGCGCGCGGTCTGCCACGAGCGTGTCCGCCACACGGCTGAGGCGCTGCGCCGGCTGAAGCCGCAGGAGGTGACCGCCTTGGTGCTGCGCGCCGAGGGGCTGTCATACGCGGAGATCTCATCGCGCATGCGATGGAGCTATACGAGAACGAACCGCTGTGTCACCGAGGGTCGCCGCGCACTGTTGGAGCGGCTGGGCGCGATCGAGTCCGGTGCCGAGTGCGCGCGCTGGCTGCCGCGGCTGTCGGCGCTGGCCGACGGCGAGGCGTCGCCGCAGGACATCGCCGAGTTGCGTCCGCACCTGCGCTCGTGCCCGGCGTGCCGCGCGACGCTGCGTGAGCTCCATGCCGCGCCGGCGCAGGTCGCGCTGCTGGTGCCGCCTGCCGCGGTCGGGCTCGCGGCGCATGCGGCGGGCGGGGGTGTCGCCGCCCACGCTGAGGCCGGGCTGCACGCGCTGCTCGACCGCGTGACGCTGCTCGCAGCCCGGCTGCAGGGGGCGTTCGAGGCGGTCCCGGGGGCGAAGCTCGCCGCCGTCGCGGCGTCGACGGCGGCGATCGCGGGCGGCGGTGTCGCGCTCGAGCAGGCGACGAGCGCCTCCTCCGCGGCCAGCGCGACCCGATCGTCTGTCGCCGCTGCTGCGCCTGACGCTGTGCGCCTGACGACGACCGCCTTCCCGTCCTGGGTCAGATCGGCCACGGCGCGCCGCGACCCGCGCTCCGCAGCGACGTCGCGCGGCGAGTTCGCCGGCGAACCGTCCGCAGCGTCCGAGTTCCCGCCGCGTGCGGCGACTCGCCCGGAGTTCGCCACGCGCGCGGCCGCGGCCCCGCCACCGCCTCCGGCGCGCTCCGCGTCGTCCTCTCCCGAGCCCGGCACACCGTCCGAGTTCGGATCGCCGTAGTCCTCAACCGCATCAGGAGATCCCACGCGATGCACATCCCCCAGCTCCCGCGAGCCCGCAGCTGGCTCGCCCTCATCGTCCTCGTCCCACTCGCCCTCGTCGGCACACTCATCCTCCGCCCAACCATCGCCTTCGCCGGCGCCTACACCGTCCACACCTGCCAGACGCCCGAAGGAACGCCCACCGGCAACGCCGGTTGGACGAGTTCGACCAGCCAGCCCGCGCAGGGCCACGATCCAGGTGTCGCCAGCTCGTGTGGCGCGAGCATGAGATTGCAGTTCTCGGCGCAATTGCCGGTGGCGCCAGGACAAGATCTGGTCTGGTCGTTTTTTGCGCCGCCATGGACGCACATCTCGTCGCTCGTGTTGCAGAGAACCATTCAGCTGGGTTGGCCGGTGACTTCGGGCAGATACGGGCGTCCCTACGTGTATGAGTTGTGGCACGACGGCCAGACCGCGGAGAATCAGCTCGAATTCGAGCTGCCTCCCTATGGAGGCGATACCGCCGGAGTCGTTTATCCGCCGGCCTTCAGCGCGAATGGTGTCTCTTGGGACTCCTTGCATGCCAGCCTTAGCTGCTGGCAGGCCGTCGGCAGCCTCGACTGTGGACCGTTCCCCGCCCAGGTCACGATCGCGCGGGCGCGGATCGGGCTGACGGACGACGATGCACCAGAGGGCTTCGCCACCGGTGGGGCCCTGGCGAGAGCTGATCCGGTGCGCGGCACTGCTGGGCTGGCGATCTACGCGTACGACCCGGGCGGCGGGGTGTACCGCGTGGCGCTCGCGGTTGACGGCGAGGAGGTCTCGCGGGAGGTGCTCGACACGGCCGGCGGCTCGTGCGCCGACGTCGAGCCGTCGAACGACGATCCGTATGAGTTTGGCAGCGCACAGCCATGCCCGCCGGACGCGAACGGCACCGTCCAGCTCGACACGACCGCCTTCGACGACGGCAGCCACACGATCAGCGCCACCGTCGAGGACGCCGCCGGCAACGCAAGCGTCGTCTTCAGCGGCACGATCCACACGCACAATGCGCCGATCAACGGCGTTGTGCCTGCGCTGTCCGGTCAGGCGGGCGTCACGAAGACACTGACCGCCGACACCGGCCAGTGGGACGGCGCCCCGACCGGCTTCGACCACCGCTGGCTGCGCTGTGACGCCAATGGCGCGGCATGCACGCCGATCGCAGGCGCCACCGGCTCGACGTATGTCCTCACGGACGCGGACGCCTACCACCGCATGCGCGTCGAGGTCACGGCCGAGAACAACAGCGGCGCCGCCACTGCCGGCAGCGTGCCGAGCGCGATCGTCGCCGACGCGATCGGCCGCACAAGCCCAGCGGCGGGGCAGGGGCAGGGCCAAGGCGGTGGCACGCCGCCAGGAGGGATCCAGGGCATCGTCAATCCGCTCGGCCAGCTGCCCGGCCACGTCGCCAACGGCACGAACGCCACCACGCGCGCCCGCATGGAGGCGGCCTTTCAGCGTGCAGACGGCAGCACCGCACGGCGCATCACGCTGCGCGCGGGCCGCCGGGTCGCGATCGTCGGCCGCCTCACCGACGCCTCCGGCGCCGGCATCGCCGACGCGCGCATCGGCGCCGCATGGCGGCTCGTCGGCCGCGGCTGGGTCGCGCGCCCGGGCGTCAAGACCGGGCCGGACGGGCGCTTCGTCTACGTGCTGCCGCCCGGCCCGAGCCGCGACGTGCGCTTCACGTACTTCGCCTTCTCCGACAGCCACGCGGTCGAGCTGTCGAACGTCGTGCTCGTGGACGCGCTTGCACCGCTCACGATTCGCGCCGACCGCCGGCGCCTCAGCGGCGACCGCCTCGTTCGCCTGAACGGCCGCGTCGGCGCACGGACAGGGATCCCGCGCAGCGGCTTGCTCGTAACGCTGCAGGGGTTCCAGCAGGGATATGGGTGGCGCACGTTTCGCACCGTGCACACCGACCGCCAGGGTCGCTGGCGCACGAGCTACCGCTTCCGCTCGACGCACGGCCGCTTCGGCTTCCGCGCGCTCGTGCCACGACAGGGCCGCTTCCCCTACGCGCCGAGCCGCTCCTCGGGCGTCTTCGTCGTCGTCTCGTAGCACCGCGACCGAGGCCGCCGCGCTCAGCCCTCGTCGGAGCTGGGCGCGGCGGCTTTGCGCCGCAGGATCAGGTCGATCGTGTCCTGCTCGATGCGTGCGATCTGTGCAATGCGTTCCGCCGAGGCGCCCGCGGCATGTGCGGCCATGACGCACTGCTCCAGCGCGCCCATTGCGTCGCGGATCGCTTTGAAGCCGTCGGCGTTGTGCCGCAGCTGTGGATGCCGGTGCTCGTCGCCGGTGAACTCGATGACGCCGCCTGCGGCGCCGTAGAACTCAAGCGCCGCCGCGAGCAGCGCTCGCTCGACGGGCGTCCAACCGCCCCCGCCGACTCCGCCGTCTGCACCATCGCCACTCACGGATCCGTCGCCCGTCATGCTGATGCCTCCGGCCGATGAGAGATGCCGGCGAACCCCACCCGGGAACGCCGGCGTTCATCATGTTTGCAGGCAATCCGGTGCGACGCAAACGTCGTAACCCGCAAAGTGGGGGCGTCTGCGCTCGGTCAGCTGCCCAGCTCCGCGGCGTGCTCCTCCGCCGCGAGTCGCTCGGCCCGTGCGATCAGCTCCGAGGCGGGCGCATCGAGGCCGGACACCAGGCGGAGCAGTGTGCGTGCGGTCGGGTTTCCAGCACCGGCCTCCAGCTCCCAGATGCGTCGCTGGGGAACGCCGGTCCGCAGCGAGACGGCCTCTTGCGTGAGCTTGAGCTCTTCTCGCCGTTCGCGCAGGGCGACGCCGAGCGCGCGAAGGAAACGTGTCGTATTTGGCACCGCGCCACCCTCATCGGCAACCGTTGCCTGTGCAACGTCGTTTACGTCGTCCATTCCGTAGAGAATCGTGCGCAGCGCGTTGTGCAGCTTTGCCGTCCACACCTGGTCGTAGAGTCCTGCACGTCCAGTCCACCGGGCGCGCGGAGACGCAATGTCCCTCTGCTTCATCGAGCCTCAGAATGCGATCCGCGTGATCGCGAACTCCGTCGGTCGCGAGGCGCGGCGGCAGCTGCTGGGTGAAGTCGTGCGGGCATGGGTTGACGAGATCCCCGAGGACGACCTCGTCTCGCACTATGCGAAGGCGGTCGCCGACCTCGACGATGACGATCTGACGATGCTGGCGGCGTGGCACGCCTCGCTGGAGGTCGGCCACCCGATCGCGAACAAGGAGTTCCTCGTCAACGTCTTCCCGTCGCTCGCCTGCGAGAACCGCCGCGAGGCGCTCAAGATCGCCGCCGGCTTCCGCGGCGAGGAGGCGTTCGACGCCGGCGTGACCGAAGAGCAGTCGCTCGAGCTCGTGCTGCCGTTCTTGTCAGACGCCCGCTGCCGCGAGCTCGCGCAGGAGTGCATCGAGCTCTACTGCTGGGACCGGCTCGGCTCCGAGAACTGAGCGAGCACGCGCTCGATCTCGTCGATCGCCTGGGCGTTTGAGCGGAACCACACCGCCTGCATCCCGAGCTCGCGCGCGGCCTCGCAGTTGACCTCTGTGTCGTCGATGAACAGCGTCGCCTCCGCTGCCACCTCGAGCCGGTCGAGCGTCACCTCGTAGATGCGCGGGTCGGGCTTGCGCACGCCCTCGAAGCCCGAGTCGACGACCAGCTGGAACAGCTCGTCGATCGGCAGCATCGAGCGCCACAGCGGCTCCCACTCGCGCACGTTGTTCGTCAGGATCGCCATCCGGTAGCCGCGTTCACCCAACGTGCGCATGAACGCGAACAGCTCCTCGTTCGGCTGCAGGTGGTCGAAGAACGTCTCACCAAAGCGTGCGAGGTCGACCTCGCGGCCGAGCTCCTCCCGCAGCGCGGCCGTCAGCTTCGTGACGAACTGCCGCTCCGTCAGTCTGCCGGTCTCAAGCTCGAACAGCGGGTTGACGCCGGCGTCTGTTTCCGCGGCGCGGGCGAGCGCGGCGCCGAACGCCTCGAGCGGGATGCCACGCTGTTCCTGCAGCCCCAGGAAGGCGTCGAGCAGCGGCGTTGTCAGCACGCCGCCGAAGTCGCAGACGATCGCCTCGATGCGGCTCATGCGCGTCGCAGCACGTCATAGCGGCCGACGCCCCGCCGACCCTCCATCCGCCAGTGGAAGAACGCGCAGTCGAGCCGCAGCCGGCCGAGGTCGAGCGTCGTGCCGCCGACGGCCTCGCCGGCCGCACGATGCGGGTAGGCGCGCTCGTCAGCGTCCTCCCACAGCTCCATCCCGGCGCGCAGCTGACGGCCCTCGCCGTCGAGCGTCGTCGACAGCAGCGGCTCGCCGATTGCCACGACCGCCTCGCGCTCAAGCAGCCATGCACTGACGGCTTCGTGCCCGTGGGCGTTCGCGTCGTCGGGGCGGACGCTTGCGAGCGTGACGCCGCGGCCGTCGTCGAACCATGCCGAGACCGTGCGCGCGAGCGCGATGCGTTCCCAGTCAGGTGCGCCCCATTGGTGGCCGCGCTGACCCAGGCAGTCGATCTGTGCGCGTGCGTCTGCGCTGCGAACCGTTCCCGTCACGCGGCACAGCTGCTCGTAGCCGCGCAGCCCGGCTGCGCTCGCCGCGGCCGTGTCGGCGCTCAGCTCCGCCGGCGGGCTGATCGCCTCGAAGCGCAGCTCGAAGCCGCCATCGTCGCCGTCGTAGGCGACCTCCCAGACCTCGAGCGGCTGCTCGACCGTCGCGCGCACGTCGCCGGCCTCCAACGAGCGCCAATCGGCCTGGTCATCGAGCTCGATCCCGCCGGTCGCGTCGACCGCCACGAGCTCGCCGTCGCGGAACAGCAATCCGAGCCCGCTCGCGCGTGGCGGCTCGCCAGGTACGAGGCCAAGCCGCGCGCTGCCGTAGACCTTCTGCTCCTTGTCGCCAAAGGAGAACGTCACGGCATCGCCGAAGCCGACGGCGTCAGGCTCAGGCGCCTGCGCCGCCTCGTCGTGCGGGCCGATCATCGCGGCAGGATCGGCGGGTCGATCTCGCGGGCGGTCGCGTCCACGTCGTAATCCTGCCGCGTTCGGGCACGCCGCGCGGCGTCGCCGGCGCCGCGGCCGACCGTGCCGAGCGGGCCAAACATGCGGCCGAGCGCATTGCGCAGCAGCCCCCGCCGCACGAGCTCGCGCGTCGGCGGCAGCAGCAGCAGGACGCCGAATGCGTCCGTGATGAAGCCGGGCGCGAGCATCAGCGCGCCGCCGACGATCACAAGCGCACCGTCGACCGTCTCACGTGCCGGCGGCCGGCCGGCGGCCAGCGCCTCGCGGAAGCGCCGCCACACGGTCCGTCCCTGTGCGCGCAGCAGCCACGAGCCGAGCAGCGAGTCGAGCAGCAGCAAGGCGATGGTCGGCAGCGCGCCGATCGCCTGGCCGACCTGGATGATCACGTACAGCTCGACGAGCGGCACGACGATGAACAGCAGGATCAGCAGTGGGAACATCGCCTCACAGGCTACCCACGCGCGGCGCCGGCCAACGACTGACCGCGGCGAGCGCGCTACGCGAAGGCCGGCTCGGAGCGTTCGATCCGCACGCCGGGCACGCGGTCGAGCCCGACGAGCTCAAGCAGCGCGGCGATCTGCGGCTGCGGATCGTGCAGCGCCAGCTCGAAGCCCTGCACGCGCAGGCGGCGGGCGAGCGTGACGAAGTCGAGCATCAGCGAGACGTCGGCCCAGGACAGCTCCGACAGGTCGACCGCGACGTCGGTGCGCGCCTTCATCGCGCGCACGAGCGCCTGCCGGCGACGCGCCTGCGTGGTGCGGTCCTCATCGCCACAGCAGCGCAACGTAGGGGGGTGTGCGGCGTACTCGACGATGGCGGCGAACCTAACCAAGGCGGCACCTGCCGTGCAAGCAAACATGAAGCAACTCTCACGATCTCGTGTCACTTGCAAGGGGTCTTGCAGCGGCGCCGACTAGACTCACCCTCATGCCCACGCTCGAAGAGGTGAACGACGCGCTGTCGAACGTGATCGACCCCGAGCTGGGGCTCGACTTCGTCGAGCTCGGCCTCGTCTACGACGTCGCGATCGATGGCGGGCAGGTCGACATCACGTTCACGCTGACGACGCCGGCCTGTCCGATCGGCCCGCAGGTGACGGAGCAGATGATCGAGTTCGTCGGCGAGCTCGACGACGTCACCGAGGTGAATCCCAAGATGGTGTTCACGCCGCCATGGTCGCCGGATCGGATGAGCGAGGACGCGAAGTTCGCCCTCGGCTTCTGAGCGTCTGAAGCGCTAGTCGTCGGCGCCGCCGCCGTTGCGCGACGGCGGCCTTCTGCGCGCTCGCTTGCGCATCGACGCGGCGGGCCCCTCGGCGCGCGCGGACGGCCCGCTCGGCAGCAGCTGCGGACCGTCGGCGGCACGCGCAGCGGTCGCTCCCGCGGTCGCGCGCGCCGATCTCGCCGCGCGGGTCGCGGGCCTTCTGCGGCGCGGCGGCCTTGCGGGCGACAGGCCGTCGGCACCGCCTCGGGCCGTGGCCGCCCGCGCCTCCTTCGCTCTTGCAGCGGCCTTGAGCTGCGCCAGGCCATCCTCGATCCCGTCGGCGATCGTGTCGATGTCGGGCAGCGCGTCGTAGTCGCCCAGCAGACCGAAGTCGATCGCGCCGTTGTAGGACATGATCGCGATCGCGAGCGCGTGCCCCTTCGGCAGGAACGCGACCGGGAAGAACGTCTGCATCTGCCGCCCGAGCATGTAGATCGGGAACTGCGGCCCGGGCACGTTGGTGACGATCAGGTTGAACAGGCGCGTCGAGAACTGCAGCCGCGAGGCCTGCGCGAGGATCGTCGGCGGCGCCATCTGCTGCACGTCGGCGATCACTCTCGCGCCGAGCGCTTGCTTGGACTCCTTCAGGCCGTCCATCTGCTGCTTGACGAAGCGCAGCCGCGCGACGGGGTCGCGGATGTAGACCGGCAGCGGTCCGCGCATCAGCACGAGCTGGTTGCCGAGCGCGCGGCCCTGGTCTCTCGGGCGGATCGAGACGGGCACGAGCGCGCGCAGCTCGAGCCCCTCCGTGCGCACGCCGCGCGAGCGCAGCCAGCGCGCGAGCGCCCCCGCGACGACCGTCAGCACGACGTCGTTGACCGTTCCGCCAAGGACGCCCTTCACGTAGCGGAAGTCCTCCAGCCGGTTGCGCACGATCGCGTAGCGGCGGTGCGGGCCGATCTCGGCG
>Ga0070705_100000925_pt1 | contig 16414 bp, 14 predicted proteins | sample KBSK5253metaG_FD_65455 | JGI IMG/M metagenome (GOLD analysis project Ga0070705, IMG submission 65455) | Corn, switchgrass and miscanthus rhizosphere microbial communities from Kellogg Biological Station, Michigan, USA - KBS K5-25-3 metaG | ecosystem: Host-associated > Plants > Roots >... | reverse complement strand
AATTATCACGGACGCCGCGAGCAAGCCTCTCCCGTCTTTCGGCGCGGTACCCGCCGAGGTCTACGAACGAATATCAGAGCGCACCGAAGAACAGAACATTTCCACCGTGGCAAAACCTCGCGCGGAAGATGAAACGGCAATCACGCGCTTCGAGTTGACCCGCGCGGAGTTTGAAGGAGTCCGCAAGGTATTCGAAGCTTGGAACAAGATCGCGAAGACCCGCAAACTCCCCAATAGCGATCCTTATTTGAACGCAATGGAATTGTTCAGGAGGGTGATCGAGCCTCTCAACAAATGCGGCAAAAAGCTGAAACTCGACAAACAGAACGAATTACCGATCACAGTTGATCCTCACCGGCAACCGATAGAATTCATAAAAGGGATCAAGAAAAGAAATCAGGATCTGCACGTGAAAGATTCGTTTTTCCCCTGGGGTTGGAGGCCGATACTGCAACTATCCGGGCAGTGAATACGACGAAGTGTTTTGCTTTGTCGCGGGCATCACGAGGGCAGACTCCTCAACTTGAAACCGTTGACCTTGCGGCGAATCATCGCCCCGATGTCTCCCGCTCCTATCGTTGCCTTCGAAGTACTCTATGCCGCAGCTTGCGGTCCGCCACTGGCACAGTCATTGCAGAAAAGCGAAGAGCAACGCTGCGTGGACTGTTGTGAATACCACTTAGTCTCAGAATTGGATTAAATAATACACGAGTGTCCCGGTTGCCGGGGAAAAGGGGGATGCGGTAATGGAAAAAAATACACGGCCGGGTAAATCGAATGCGAAAAAAACACGGCTCGCGGCCCTCGGACGGCACATCGCCGCAATTCTGCTGGTGGGGGGCGTAATGACGGTAACCCTGCCGGGCTCGCCGCATCTGGAGGCAGGTTCGCAACTGGTCTACAACACGGCGAGCTTCAACGCCGGCGCCAGCCCTTCAGCCGCGAAGATCGCGGACCTCGATGGTGACGGGCTAAGCGATATTGCAGTAGTCAACCTCGCCGGCAACCTGCAGTTGTTTTTTAATAATGGAGCGGGTTCCTTCGCGCGTGTTTCACTAAACGGGCTCTGGCCCTCCAGTTCGCAAACACTGGATCTTGATGTCGGCGATTTGAACGGCGACGGGCGTAATGACATCGCGGTTGCCTACTCGACGTCTGCCGGGGCCGTCTCGGTTTTGCTCAATCAAGGTAGCCGCGTGTTCGCCGCGCCGGTCAATTACAACGTATGCAATTCCTCAAACGGAATCGCCATCGCCGATCTTGATCAAGACGGCGATAATGATTTGGCGGACATAGGTCAGTGCTCCAAGGCAGGTATTCTTCTGAACGCCGGGAAGGGCAGCTTCGCTCTGAAGGGCACCTATGGGGCAGGCTCGGCCTCGAAATCTATTGCGCTTGTGGATCTGAATCGCGACGGGTTCAAGGATGTCGCGTACGTAAACAATGGGAACTCCTCCGTCACTATTATGCTCAACAACGGAAATGGAACGTTCGGCGCCGCAACCTGGTATTACGTCGGCGACCTTCCCAACGATTTGGCGGTTGGCGATCTTAACGGCGATGGCAACGCCGACATAGCGGTCGCGGTTTCCTATTACTCAGAGGTCTTTATCCTGTTTGGCGACGGCAGCGGAGGCTTTTTCGGATACTCAGAGATTTTCGGCGGCGATTCGCCAAGCAGCGTCGCCATAGCGGATCTTAACGCGGACGGTCTTCCGGACATTGCAGTCACAAGCTGGGGCACGGGAACGCTTTCTGTTCTCATAAATCGCGGCGACTACAACTTCGCCGGCCCAACGACCTTCAGCGTCGGCGGGTATCCTGTTGACGTGACTGCTGGAGACCTGGACGGTAACTCGGTACCCGATCTGGTTGCGGTGAATCAAGGCAGCGGGACCATAACCGTTCTTCTCACCACTGCGGGCTCGCCGCCGGCTTCGCAGATAATCCTCACGGTCTCGACTCGAGCAACCAAGCAAACACGACTCGTAGACCTGAAATGGAGCGGGGCGGCCAGCTCGAGCGTCGACATCTATCGTAACGGCTCGCGCATCGCCACTGTTTCGAACACCGGCAGCTATTCCGACCAGTTCGATAAGCGGGCAAAAGGTAGTTTCACGTACAAGGTTTGCGCCGCGGGCACGGGAACATGCTCGAACCAGGCGACGATAAGTTTCTGATTTGGGTCACGGTTGATCGGGAACGGATCGGCTAGCGGCGAGATCACTCTTCGCCGATGTCCTCATTCCAGATCTCGGGATGTTGGCCGATGTAGTCCGCCATAAGCTGAACGCATTCGGGCGAGCGCATATCCATCACCACTACGCCGTTTTGCGTCAGCCATTGGGAACCGCCCTGAAAGTTGACCGATTCCCCAACCACAACTGTGCCAATCCCGAATTGCCGAATCAGGCCGCTGCAGTACCAGCACGGCGCAAGCGTAGTTACCATTATTTTGTCGCGATAGCTTCGCTGGCGGCCTGCTTTGCGAAACGCATCGGTCTCACCATGAATCGAAGGATCGTTCTCCTGCACCCGGCGATTGTGACCGCGCCCCAACAAATTCCCTGCGCTATCGAACAAGGCCGCGCCTACTGGTATCCCGCCCTCGGCTAGCCCTTGACGCGCTTCGTCAATCGCCACCCGCAGCATTGATTGATAATCAAGCTTCTCACTCATCTGATTTCTATTCCATGTGCCGCGTGATGCTATTCGGCGCTAACCGGCGGAAGGCGATCGGCCCAGGGGCGCGCCGCTTCAAGCTGCGCCGCGAGTCTGAACAATGTTGCTTCATCGCCGAATCGTCCGACAAAGTGCGTTCCAATCGGCAGACCTTCGTCATTCCAAAACAGCGGCACCGACATCGCCGGCTGCCCGGTCATGTTGCAGATCGGCGTGAACGGAACGAACTGCGCAGCCAGCGCCATTCCGGCTAGCGGATGCTCCGTCGTCGAATCGAAGCTGCCGATCGGCACTGGCGGGCTGCCAAGCGTAGGCGTCAGCCATACATCGTAGTCGAGCATGAACCGTGCGACGTCACGCGAGATTCTCTGCAGACCTTGCAGCGCTAATAAGTAACCTGACCCGCTTTGCTGAGTTCCCATTTGATAAAGCGCCCACGTGCCAAGCTCGAATTGGTCGGGTGTAACCTCGCGGTTCAACAACTGAGCCATCGAGTCGATCGTCCACGTGCAACCCGCCGCCCACAACGCCATAAACATCGTGACCAGCGTCTCGCCGTCTATCGACGGGGATGCTTCCACGACTTCGTGACCGAGATCGGACAACAGCGAAACTGCGTCATTGACCGCGCGGACACAATCAGGATGAATCGTTGTGCCTTGAGCCGCCGATGTCGCAAACGCGATCCGCAGCTTGCCTGGGTCGGCGCCCACCTCTTCGAGAAACGGACGCGCCGGCGGAGGCGCCCAGTACGGATCACCGACATCAGGTCCGGAGGTCGCGTCGAGCAACGCGGCGCTGTCACGCACCGTGCGAGTGAGCGCGTGCTCGGCTACAAGCCCGCTGAACATGTCGCCAAAATCAGGACCCAGCGGATTGCGCGCGCGAGTAGGCTTGAGCCCAAACAATCCGCAGCACGAAGCGGGAATTCGAATCGAGCCGCCGCCGTCGTTGCCATGTGCGAATGGAACCATGCCGCTCGCAACCGCGGCCGCTGAGCCTCCGCTCGAGCCGCCGGTCGCGCGAGTAGTGTCCCACGGATTGCGGCTCGCGCCGAAGAGCTTCGGTTCTGTCGTCGGAAGAATGCCGTATTCGGGTGTGTTGGTTTTCCCAAGGACGATGAGTCCGGCGCGTTTGTATCTAGACACCAATTCGCTGTCGTGTGGAGCTATGAAGTCGGCAAGGAACGCGGAGCCTGAAGCCATTCGCACGCCCGCGTATGAGGCGAGCAGATCTTTGAGCAGGAAAGGCACGCCCGTAAACGGACCGTCCGGCAGGTTGCCGTTCGCTGTCGCGCGCGCTTCATCGAACATCGGAGTGATCACTGCGTTGATCTGCGGATTCACTCGCTCGATTCGCTCGATCGCGGCCTCGACCAACTCGATCGGCTTCAGTTCCTTGTTGCGGACCAACTCAGCTTGAGCGGTCGCATCCATCCACGCCGTTTCGTTCGATAATGACACGTCGATTTCTCCTCTTGATTCCGTTCGTAGTCCGGCCTTCAGGAGTCCATGACTTTTTTCCGACAGACTCCTGAAGGCCGGACTACAAACGTCTAGCGTCCTTTGAAATCCGGCTTTCGCTTTTCGTGAAACGCGGCAGTTCCTTCTTTCACGTCTTCACAATAATTCGTCAGCATCACTGCAAGCGCGGCGTCTTCCAACGCGTTTTCCAAATCCATAGTCTGTTGCTTGTACATCATGCGCTTGGCCATTCGAATAGCGATCGGTGGTCCATCCGCGAGCTTCTCCGCCCAACTCCTGGCGGCAGGCATCAGCTCCGCATCAAGAACGACTTCGGTTACGAGCCCAAGCTCCTTCGCTTTTTGTGCGGGATAGACCTCAGAAAAAAGTGACATCTTCAGCGCGTTTTCAAGACCCATGAATTTCGGAAACAAGTAGGCGCCGCCTTCATCCGGAATGAGCGCGAACTTCAAACTTGTGTCGCCGAGCTTCGCGCTCTCGCCCGCGATTCGAAAGTCGCAACACAGCGCGAGCGTAAGTCCACCGGCGACCGCGGCGCCGTTGACCGCGGCGATAACTGGCTTGTCGAATCGCCGGAGCAGCGTCACGAGCCGATGCATGTTTTCGCGCATCTCGAGCATCGCTTCCATCTTGTGGCCTCGATAACGCGCTGGGTACTGAAAGTCGCGGCTGATGTCACCGCCCGAGCAGAAACCGCGCCCCGCGCCGGTGATGATCACCGCTCGAACGTCATCGTCATCGCGGGCATCCGAGAGCGCCGCGATGATCTCGTGCACCATGACTTCTGAGTAGGCGTTGAGCTTCGAGGGCCTATTCAAAGTTATCGTCGCGACGCGGTTTTCTTTTGAGTAGATGATCTCGCGATAGTCCATATGAACTCCACTGTGAAATAGACCGCGGATGAGACGGATTTGACTGATGTTCACGGATCAGATCCCGTGATGATCCGTCCAATCCGTTTCATCCGCGGTCCATTCCGTCACCTTCCGGTAAACTTCGGCTCGCGCTTCTCCATAAACGCCCGCACGCCTTCTTTGTGATCGCCGGTCATCGAGCAGCGCATGTGAGTCTCGGCTTCGCGATCGAGCATCGACCTGAAATCGGCTGTGGAGGCCTGATTCACGTTGGCCTTCATGTAGCGATAACTTGTCAGCGGACCGCGAGCGATACGAGAAGCAATCGCCTGAACTTCAGAACCGAGATTGTCATGAGCCACAACGCGATTCACCAATCCGAGCCTGTGAGCTTCCGCTGCGTCGATGATGTCCGAAAGAAAGAACAGCTCCTTCGCCTTGGGTCCTCCGGCGTATTGAGTGAGCAACCATGTTGTCCCGAAGTCGCCGCCGTACCCGACCTTCGCGTAAGCCGTGCCGAACTTTGATTGATCGGACGCAATACGCAGATCACACGCGAGACAGACTCCGAGCCCCGCGCCCATCGCAAACCCGTTCACTGCCGCGATGGTGACTTTCGGGCTGTTGTAGAGCAGCCAGCTCAGCTCCTGCATCTGACGCAATCGATCGATCTTCTGCTCAAGCGTTTCACTGTCATCCTGAGCCATCGTCGAAACATCTCCGCCGGCGCAAAACGCGCGGCCTGCGCCAGTGACCACGATGCAACCAACATCAGGATCGCGGCTCCACGTTTTCAGCGTTTCTATTGATCCGGAAATCAGATCCATGCTGAGCGCGTTGAGTTTGTCGGGCCGGTTGAAGGTGAGGGTCGCGACTTTGTCTGAAACGTCAGTGAGAATGACTTCGTCAGGCATGATTTCTCCTCGAAGGGTCTTGATCGGGCGGGGATTATATCAAAAAGGTTGATCGTTGCTAGTTGATGGCTCCCATATCATAAGGTTGCGGATGGCTTTTGATTCGGGTTATCGTCTGCGCTCATCGGTTGCGTTCAACTGCCGTCTTCATTGCCGAATCAGACAAAACCATGGCAAGCATTCAACCCGCCGAAGCCAGATCCTCATTAACCAAAAACCAGGTCCGCGGATTCTGGGCGGCGTGGGGAGGATGGGCGCTGGACGGCATGGATTCATTCATCTACGCGCTGGTAATGGTGCCCGCGCTGAAAGAGCTCTTGCCGCGATCCGGAATCGCCGGCGATCAAGCAAACGTCGGATTCTATGGCGGGCTTCTGTTCGCGTTGTTTCTTGTCGGGTGGGGAATGTCACTCGTGTGGGGACCAATCGCCGACAAGTTTGGCCGCGTCCGCACATTGATGCTGACAATACTCTGTTACTCGTTGTTCACTTTTTTCGGAGCAGTCGCGACAAGTGTGTGGCAGCTCGCGGCGTTCAGGTTGTTAGCGGGAGTCGGCATCGGAGGCGAGTGGTCGATGGGTGGAACATTCATCGCCGAAGAGTGGCCCGAAGACCGCCGCAAGATGGCCGCGGGGTACATGCACACCGGTTACTACTTCGGAATTTTTCTGGCGGCGATCGCGAATTACACGATCGGCGCGAGCTTCGGATGGCGCGCGATGTTTGCCGTCGGGGGATTGCCTGCGTTGCTGGTGGCATTCATTCGATACGGAGTTACTGAATCGAAACGCTGGCAGCAGAAGCTCGAGCAGGTTGGCTCGCTGACGATGCGTCACTCGTTCCTCGAGCTCTTCAGTCCGGAGTATCGCAGACGGACGATACTCAATTCGACTTACTTGCTTGTCTCGATCGTCGGGTTGTGGGCGGGCTCGGTTTACGTTCCGGCGTCGGTAACGCATCTTGCGTCGAAGGCGGGAATCGCGGAGACCCAGGGCGCGAGGCTCGCTTCGTATGCGACGATGATATTGTCCGTCGGCACGATCATCGGTTGCGTGGCGTTGCCGCCCATGGCCGAGAGGCTTGGCAGGAAGATCACGCTTGCGATTTACTTTGCGATGATGGCTGTGTTCATCGCGCTCGGTTTCGGCTATGTGTTTTATCTGACCAGCGGAGCATTGCCGTGGTTCATGGCGTGTTTGTTTTTCCTTGGAATCGGCGGAGCGAACTTCGCGATGTACACGTTGTGGCTGCCGGAGCAGTATCGAACCGAATGCCGCGCGAGCGCTTTTGCATTCGCGACCTCGATCGGGAGATTCGCCGGCGCTGGAATAACCTTTCTTGTAGGCGCCGGAGTCGCGCACTTTCAAACGATAGGCACACCGGTCGCGCTCACATCAATCGCTTTTGTCATCGGGCTAGTGTTGTTGCCATTCGGGGAAGAGACGAAGGGAAAACCTTTGCCAGCTTGAGCAATCAACAAGCTGCTGCGATGCACGCGCTATGATAAAGTAACCGAGGTATGCATCATTTGAGATAGTGTTGGCGGCTAAACGACGTGAGCCAATGGTCGATTTTCGCACGGCGCAGGAAGCAGACTGAACCGCTTTGGGCGCGCCCGCCTGAGTAATCTGTGCGCGGAGGTTAGCACATGAGCAAGCTGAACATCGACAAAGAAGATACAACGGCGGAGGACGCGTCGGTCGTTTTGCGTTCGCTGATCGAGGAGCAAGAGGTCTCGCCGATTCACGAACTCGAGTTGCTTTCAGACTTATGGCCCGCCGACGATGATCCTGACCTCCTTTTGAACTTTGTCCTGGAGGAGAGAACTGAGCGACGACGTCTACACGTGGAACGCGAATCTAAATGAGCACTGTACTGCTCGATACTACCGTTGCAAGTTTGCTTCATCCGAAGAAGAAGCGGAGCACGCTTCGCGCACAATATGAGCCGCATATGGAAGGCCAGATACTGGCTCTAAGCTTCCAGAGCGTCGCGGAGCTATGGTCCTGGGCGGAAGAGAACAACTGGGGTTCAAAGCAACGCAACGGGCTGACAATATTTCTTCGAAGATTCCTGGTCATTCCCTACGACCCAGAGCTAGCCAAGGTCTGGGCTCAACTGGGCGCCCACTGTAAGAGAATCGGGCGCCGTCTGGAAACCGGTGACCTTTGGATTGCCGCTGCCGCGGTTCGGTTTCGCATACCGCTGCTCTCGCATGATGGCGATCACGTTGGCCTGAAATATCCAGACCTCCATGTGATCTCCTACGTTCAATGAAGAATCGAGGCAGGTTCTTCGAGTAGAAGGTTCGGGGTGGTTCGTGCTAGCCGATGGTCGCGACGCGCAAGGGAGCCTTCTTCCTCCGAGGCAATAAGAGTCGCGAGTCAGCGCCAATCTGCGGTTAATTCACAATGCCACGCACAAGCACAACAGCCACCATCGGCAAACGCAAGATCGAACTCTCGAACCTCAACAAAGTCCTTTTCCCGTCGGATCAAATAATCAAAGCCGAGCTGATCGAGTACTACCTCAAAGTCGCGCCCACCATTCTGCGTCATATCAAAGGCCGGCCGTTGACTCTGGTGCGATGGCCCGACGGCGTCGATCATCAGACTTTCTTTCAAAAGAACCGGCCCGAATGGGCGCCCGGGTGGCTCGAACACATTGAGTTGGGAAGCAAGGACGACAAGGTTGATTACGTGCTCGCGACCGAAGAAGCATCGCTCGGATGGCTTGCGAATCTCGCGTGCATCGAGCTTCACCAGATGCATTGCCGCTCGCCTCATTACGATAAACCGGATTACATCGTATGGGACCTCGACCCGCCGGAAAAATATCCGTTCACACAAGTCGTCGAGCTCGCATTCGATATGAAGGATCACATCGAGAAGTACGGCTATCACACTTTCGTCAAAACAACCGGCGGCAAGGGCGTGCACATCGTCGCGCCCATCGAACCGAAGTGGTCGTTCGATCTGGGAAAGGAAGCCGCGCTCGACGTCGCAAAAGCCTACATCGAGCGCCACCGCGAAACGACAACACTTCTGATCAAGAAGGACCAGCGCAAAGGCCGCGTGCTGATCGACATCTATCGCAACAGCACTTATCAAACGATCATCTCGCCCTACAGCGTTCGCGGCCGTGGTAACGCTCCGGTGTCGATGCCGCTGAAATGGGAGCGGCTCGAGACTGTAACAGATCCCGCTGAGTTCAATCTTCGAAACGCGCTCGACATCCTGCTCGAAGAAGGCGATCCCTGGGAAGCGATCGGCGCCTACGCGACCAAGCTTCACACTCAACAACCGAAATCAAAAAAGCCGGCCGCGAAACCGAAGGCCTCGAAAGACAACGAAGCGCTCGCCGACTACGCTCGCAAGCGCGCGTTCGACAAGACACCGGAGCCGGGCCCCGAAGTCTTCGCGGGCGAGAATAACGCGTTCGTGGTTCATCGGCATCACGCGACTCGGCTTCATTACGACTTGCGCATCGAGCGCGAAGGAACCTTGAAGTGCTGGGCCATTCCTAAGGGGCTGCCACCTCGCCCGGGCATCAAACGAATGGCTGTCCAGACCGAAGATCACCCGGTGAAGTATCTCGATTTCGAAGGCTCGATTCCAAAAGGCGAATACGGCGGCGGCGATATGTGGATCTTCGCGCGCGGCCGCTACGAAATCACCAAAGAAAAGAAAGACGGTTTCTATTTTCGACTCCAGAGCCGCGAGATGAACGACGAGTATCGAATGATACATACGAAGGAGAGAGATTGGTTGTGTGAGCGAGTCGCGGCTCCGCAAATCGATTGGCTGCGTTCGCGCGTCGAACCGATGCTTGCCCAAAGCCGCAACGAGCCGTTCGACTCGCCCGACTATCTTTACGAAGTGAAGTGGGACGGCATCCGCGCGATGGTGACGCTCGACGAAGGCGCGATTACGATTCGCAGCCGCGCGCAGCGAGACATCACAAACCTTTTTCCGGAGCTGCTGATTCCGGATCAGGCTTTTCGCGCGGCGTGCGGATTGTTCGACGTAGAGATCGTGTGCCTAAACGAAAAGGGTCAACCGGTTTTTGAAGACGTGCTTCATCGCTTGCAGCATCGCAACGAAGCGTCGGTCAATCGCGCTCGCGCAAAGCATCCGGCGGTTGCTTACGTCTTCGACTGTCTCTACCTCGACGGACGCCCGATCATCAACGAGCCACTCGCGCGGCGGCGCGCGTGGATGGTCGACTCGATCAAGCTGCCCAATCCCGCTTATCGGCCCAACGAAGCAATCGACGAAGGCGTCGCGTTGTTTGAAGCGGCGTCGGCGCACGGGCTCGAAGGGATCGTGGCCAAAGAGCGCAACAGTGTTTACATGCCCGGCAAGCGCACTTCGCATTGGTTCAAGATAAAGACTCGTCACACCGCCGACTGCGTGGTCATCGGGTACACGAAAGGCAAAGGCGGCCGCGAATCAACCTTCGGCGCGTTGCAATTGGGAATGTACAAGGGAAACCAGTTGGTGTACGTGGGCAAGGTCGGCGCGGGCTTCAATGAACGCACTTCAAAGAACGTGTTAGCCGAGCTTCAAAAAGTGAAACGCGGAGATCGCCCGATCAAGGAGAAGCCGATTGATGATTCGGTGACGGTGTGGCTCGAGCCCGAGCTTGTGTGCGAGGTTCAGTACGCCTCGCGAGTGAGCACCGGCAACCTCCGCGAGCCAGTGTTTGTGAGATTGCGCCCCGATAAGACGCCAGAGGATTGTGTGGTGGAGTAACGATACGCAGCCTTTAGGTGCAGAGGACGCTTGGCCGATCTGTCATTAAGACGAGCTTAGCCTCACCCTCACATTCTTACTCTTCGGTAATAGGGGCAAACATGACCCTGCCTTTGATAGTTACATGGTTGAATTTTGGACTTACGTTTCCTTTTGACGGTTCTACCTTGCTGCTTATCTCCATGATCTTTCTAACAAAGTTGATGGCCCTCTCTAGCGATACGGTTTGAGGGCTGGTACTCATATCAAGAAATGGCCTTACTGACGCGTGTCTAGCAAGTGCGCGAAATCGGCTCTCCTTAGACAGAAGGCCAAAAGGAACGTGGGAGTATCCCCAAGATGTGAAAAAGCCTTCAAACCAATGTTGAGGTGTAATACTGTTCATGACTTGCGAGCCGTCATATTGGAGATCTAGTACACGCAACCACAGCCGCCCATCCGCATAGTAGATAATTGGCAACTCAAGCGACAACGGATCAGTATCGTTGCTCCACTCGATGTACTTTTTGTAGGTCTGGGCAATTGCTTGAGTAAGTCCATTCCAGAGTTCGTCTGTGTTTGTAAAGGGGTTCTCCCGAAAATAGTTCGTACCGGCCGTGAGGCAATTCACCCACTGTTCGGAGTGGTTGTCAGGATTAGCAATTGTCGCGTGCCCCGTTGCAGCCATTACGATCTTTTCGTTCACACAAACGATCTTCACTTGCTCAGTCAAGTCTACCTCGTCATCCCGTATCACGCCGCCGTGCCCTCCCTTGTCTCCGGCGAGGATAACCCCGTCCCTGTAGATTACCGCTAGTAACAGCGTTCCATGTGGCCTGTATGCTTTGGTCATCATAATAGAAGGACTCTCGACACTCGTTGGACCAAGGTCGCTCCGACGTAGAGGCGTTCACACTCTTGAGACGCAACGCGCTTTCATCTTCAGTCGGCTCATAAGATCGTCCACTTGTTCAAAGAGGTCAAGTTCGGCGGATTCAACTTCAGAAAGTCCATCTTCGCGGTTCTTATCCAGCAGCTCGCGCAAGCGAGTCTGTGCGGCGTCTGATATTTTGTACGCGACGATCTGTTCCCTTGTTGGGCCAGAAGCCAAGAAGCCAATCATTTCGTCAAACACTTGACGCGACGGCGCGACGGCAAGATCCACAAGTACTTTTTCCCCAATGCCCCCGTTCAATATCTCGTTGAGAAGATCAGGCAGGTGTGGGCGAAACTGTTCAAGCTTTGCAGCCAATTCTTCAGGTACTTCAAGCGTGATGGTTGCCATAGGCTTTTGCTCCTCTGTCGTGTCAGTCAGATTATCACGGATCATCGTGGGCTGCCGTTCTTCTCGGCTTCAATTCGCTATCGGAGTATTTGCTGAGAGCCGAGGACGAGGACACGCGTTCTCGTTACAGTCTATTTGCGGCGAGCACGCTTGCGGCGCTCCTTCGCTTGCGATCTGGAAGCACGTTTTAACGCTGTCCTTGTTTGCTTCATCGCCTCAGTCAATAGCGCCATCGTATCCAGGTTAGGCGGGAAGCTCTTCCCAAGAGATACCTCAAAGAGAACGCGGCAAGCTCTAAAGGTGTCAGTGAACGGGAATGTCAGCCGAAGTGCATTTTCAAGGCACCAAGCCGCACGTGTAGCACCTTGAGGGCCGCTTTCGATTTCGGCAAGGAGGCGATGCCAGAGCTTCGCTGCGCGATCAGCCTTGCTCGGGTCTTCGTGGAAGGCCGGATTGAAGAGATCAAGCCAGACATTATCATCAAGCCACCATTGCGAATCATCTAGCTCTTCAGGCATGTTTTCGTGTACCCTCGTTTTGTTTCGGACAAGAACGGGCCGCTTACCTTTGGTCGGGGACGGCCCGCTCCTGTGTTGCGCCAGATAGGGCTGCGTCTTTCACCCTTTTGGCTTTGAGATTATCGCTTAAGTCCTTGTTATTAACAAGTGGTTTGCTACTACAATGCCCGACAAGCTAGATGACATGATTAGCCAAGCTGATGCGGCCAGAATTCGAGGTGTCACACCTCAGGCTATCGGGCATTTAATCAGGACGGGCAAGCTGAGGGCTGTGACTGTAGCTGGCCGTAGATTGGTGTTTAGAAGCGAGGTCGAAAACTACAGGCCAAGTGTCGGCGGCAGACCAAAAGGCAAACAGTCCGCGAATAAACAAAGCTTTAAGCAAAGATCAACGAAGATGCCTCGAAAGATAGGCAAGTAAGTTCCAGCACCAACTCCAATCAGACACTACCCGCGTTGCACAAGAATCTGCTTCGACGCATAATGCGGCTAGAACACAGGACCATCCAAGCGTGAGCGTGAGGAGCATGTCAACAAGCGAAATCGATTCCATCCTAACCAAAGTCGAGAGACTCTCAACTGACGATAAGAAGCTTCTGATCAAGCGAGTAGTTGATTTGCTCGGCAAGAGGGGTCCCCGACCGAAGACACAGCGAACAGTGAACGCTGGTCGCCGGCGAAAGACAAGCGTGCGGCCTTCGCAGCAGCGATCCGCTCTCGATGAGGAAATAGCCGCTTACGCGCTACGTCATGGCGGAGGGCCTCTCGACCTGGATCCTGCGCTCGAAGCCGCCTCGGTAGAATTCTTGCTTGACGCCGATGTGAGTAACCGCCGATGAAGCGCGGTGAGGTCTATTGGGCGATGCTCGCCCCGCGCTCGGGTTCGGAGCAACAAGGCCGACGGCCTGTCATCATAGTCTCACGCGATGGTTTCAACAGGGCACCAAACTGGCACTCGGTGATTGTAGTTCCGATCTCAACATCAACTTATCAGGCAGAGCGTGGGCCCACGGCAGTTCTACTGCCCGCTAAGTCGGGCGGGTTAAAGAAGACCAGCATAGCGGTGTGTCATCAGGTGACGACACTGGATCGTGCCAAGCTGGAGAAACTCATCGGCGTGCTCTCTCAAGGCTTGATGCAGCAAGTCGACTCTGGCATCAAAGCCGCGCTTGACCTGGTCTAGCCGTGTTGCATAGTCTCGGCAACCGCAAGCCAATTCACGCATCGAGCCTATCGAGATGGGAAAGCAAATTTCCACAAAAACAAGGTTGATCATCTCGCACGACTCGGCCACGCGCCTATCAGCCGCCGCCGAGTGGCTCAGCAACTATCCGACTGATGCCGAGATTCTGATCGTCTCACCTACTCGCGAGGCCGGCGACGAATTCGTGCGCAATGCCGCAATCAAGTCAGGCGCGAGGTTCGGGCTCACTCGATTCACACTCAATCATCTCGCCGCGAGCCTTGCGGCGACGGAGCTTGCTCGCGCCGGACTCGTCCCTGCAAGCGCGCTTGCTCTCACGGCTGTCGCCGCGCGCTCGATTCATCTCCTGCATACCGCGAAAGAGTTGTCTTACTTCGAGCCGGTCGCTGAGAAGCCCGGCTTTCCGGTCGCCGTCGCGCGCACCCTCGAAGAACTTCGAATGAACGACGCCGGCGCGAAGTCGATCAAGAAACTGCCGCGCGGCGGGAAGGATCTCGCGCGGCTTTCGGAGAGTATCGCCCGCGAACTTGCCGAAGCGAAGATCGCTGATCGAGCGCGAGTCTTTGAAGCGGCGATCGAAGCTGCTCGACAATCAACGCCCGGCTCTCAGGCATCTGTGGGCTTGCCACTTTTGCTGCTCGACGTTCAGGTGCCCTCATCACGCGAGGCGCAATTGATCACCGAGCTTGCGGAGCGCGCGCCGGCGGTGCTTGCGACCGCGGCTCGAGGAGATGAACGAACGATTGGTTATCTTGAACGTGCGCTCGGTTCGAAGGCTATCGAAGCTGAAGAAAATTCACCGCAGATGCGCGCTGCCTTCGGTTCGCAGATTGCCGATGATCAGCGAAAACCAGCGTCACGCCAGTCAGCGCAGATCAGCGGTGAATCCACTAAGCAAAGTTCACTCGCGTCGCTCAAGCGTCATCTGTTCGAAGACTCATGTTGCGATCCCGCGAAGCTCGACGAAACCGTGACGCTCACATCGTGGCCCGGCGAGGCTCGCGAGTGTGTCGAGATCGCCCGCCGCGTGCAGCGCGAAGCCGCCGCTGGAGTCGCGTTCGATCGCATCGCGGTCTTTCTCCGCTCGCCGGTCGAGTACGGTTCGCATCTCGAAGAAGCGTTCCGCCGCGCGAGCATTCCAGCGTATTTCGCGCGCGGGACATCGAGACCGGATGCAGCGGGCCGCGCGTTGCTGGCGCTGCTTGCGTGTAAGTCTGAAGGGCTGTCTGCGCGCCGCTTCGCTGAATACCTGTCGCTCGCCCAGGTGCCGGATCCCGAGTGGCCCGGTGACAACGACGACCACTGGGCGCCTCCGCAACACGATCTGCTTCCGACACCGCTCGAGCCTGAACCCGATGTTGAAACGCAAACTGACGAGAGCCCGCTCGCCTCCGAACTCGAGGGCAAGTCGATCGTTGACGGAACTGTTCGCGCGCCGTGGCGATGGGAGCGGTTGCTGGTCGAGTCGGCGGTGATTGGCAGCGAAGATCGTTGGGAGCGCCGCATTGCGGGACTCGAACGCGAGTTGCGTTTGCGCCGCAAAGAACTGCGCGATGAAGAAGAGAATCGCGCCGCGCTCCTGGATCGAGACATTCTCGACCTGGCACATCTCGCCGAGTTCGCGTTGCCGCTGATAAAAAAACTTGCGGCGCTGCCCGATAGTGCAATGTGGGGCGAGTGGCTCGCGCGACTCAGCGATCTCTGTCTGTCGGCGCTTCGCGAGCCTGAGGGTGTGATTGAAACACTCGGTGAGCTCGCTCCAATGTCGCCGATTGGTCCGGTCGAGTTGTTCGAGGTGCAACAAGTATTGGCTCCGCGGCTTCGCGATCTTCCGATGCCGCCACCTCGGCGACGCTACGGTCATGTGTTCGTAGCTTCGACGGATGCGGCTCGCGGGATGACGTTCGATGTTGTGTTTGTGCCGGGGCTCGCTGAAAAGCTGTTTCCTCGAAAGGTCACGGAAGACCCCGTGCTGCTCGACGCTGAACGACGGTTGGTTGAAGCCGCCGAGCTTGCGACTCAACACGATCGCGTGACTGCCGAGCGACTCGCCTTGAGATTGGCTCTGGGAGCCGCTTCGAACCGGGTGTACCTGTCTTACCCGAGAATTGACGTGCAGCAATCGCGCCCGCGAGTACCGTCGTTTTACGGCCTCGAAGCGTTGCGCGCAGCAGAAGGTGCATTGCCCGGCTTCGATGAGCTTGGAACACGCGCCGAGTCCGGCTCGAGCGGAAGACTCGGGTGGCCCGCGCCTGAGCATGCGAGCGATGCGATTGACGAAGCCGAATATGATCTGGCGTTGCTCGGTCCACTGCTCGATGCCGATCCAGCTACAACCTCGGGCACCGCGCACTACCTGCTCGATTCAAATCCGCACCTGGCGCGCGCGCTGAGGTCACGCTCGCGAAAGTGGCTGCGTCGATGGACCGCGTATGACGGTCTGGTCGAAGCCGATCCACCCGCGCTCGAAGCTCTCGCGCAGCATCAACTAACGGCGCGATCGTTTTCGCCGACGGCGCTTCAGAATTTCGCCGCGTGTCCTTATCGATTTTTCCTTCAGGCGGTGCACCGGCTTCAGCCACGCGAAGAACCCGCCGCGCTCGAAGTCATCGATCCTCTGACGCGCGGTTCGCTCTTTCACAAGATCCAGTACGAGGTGCTGACCTTGTTGAGAGAAGCGGGTGAGTTGCCCATCACCCATCGCAACATCGAGCGGGCCATCGAAACCGCGAACGACGTG
>Ga0070705_100000917_pt1 | contig 16482 bp, 15 predicted proteins | sample KBSK5253metaG_FD_65455 | JGI IMG/M metagenome (GOLD analysis project Ga0070705, IMG submission 65455) | Corn, switchgrass and miscanthus rhizosphere microbial communities from Kellogg Biological Station, Michigan, USA - KBS K5-25-3 metaG | ecosystem: Host-associated > Plants > Roots >... | reverse complement strand
CGACCGTGTTCCATTGCTCGGGGTTGGGCGTGCCCTTGGCTTCGAGAGCGGCGAATACCAAGGTAGTGGAGGTGCTTGGCTTGGGAAGTGGGCTGGGTTTCGCACCAGGACTATCGCCGGCCCTCGGGCTAGGCGATGGAGGGGCAGCTATGGTCGCGGTTGGGCTCGTAGTCGTGACCACAGCCAATGGCGAGGTCGCGGATTGGGTTTGGGATTGACCGCACCCCATCGCCATAAGCAGCAGACCGAAAATCAGTCGGCGCATGACCCTCAAGAACGAAGGCTGCACGTTTCTTCTACGGCCCGACGTGGACGGAGGTACCAGCGAGCGGTCCATTGCCGACCACAGGGAAGACAGCGCTTCGACCGCTCGCTAGATCAACCACGACGGCATAGGTCTCGGTGTCGCCCTCGACCCCCGACTGGCGGCTGATCACGACGGCCTTCCCGTCCGCGCGAAAAGCAAGCGTGGCATACCTGTCCGAGGAGGGCGGAGCGGCCGGGAGCGCAATAGTGCGGCGTGCGCCGTTCGCGTCCCAGAGCTCCAGCCGGTCACCGTGGAAGAGGACACCAACCTCCGCCGTTCCAGGGCGCCAGGCGACTGTGGCGACGTGCTCATCGCTGGCCGCGCGGAGCTCGACTCCGCGCTCGTACGAGTCAAGGGGCCAGACGCGCACAGCGTTGTTGGGGTCTCCGTGACCGAGCACGTGCTTGCCATCCTGGTTGGACTGCAAAACGAACAGCCCATCCCTCGAATTCGTTCGCTTGAGCGTGCGCTTTCCGACACAACGTCGTAGGAGCCGGCACCGCCCTGGGTTGACTCGTAGGCCGAGATGAGATGCGTCTGACGATCCCAGGCGAGGGGCACCACGGCGGCGCCGGGGATGGTGATGACATCGCGCGGCGTGCCGCCCGCCGCGTCGACGACGCGCAGCTTGGTGTACGCGGGCAGTCCTTCGTTGACGGGTGCCAGCGGACCGTTCACACCGACGACGAGCCCGGTGCTGTCGCTTGACCACGCGAGGTAGATGGCGCCCTCCTTGGCCGATATGGCGAAGAGGGTCCGCGGCTGCGCACCCGAGACTATGTCGATGACGCGCAGCTCATTGTTCGCCAGATAGGCCAGATGCCGGCCGTCCGGCGAAACCACGCCCGCGGTATCGCTTGGAATATTCAGAACGAACAGAGCCTTAGCGTCGCTCTCCAGGCGCACCGAATTGCCGACGATGAAGCCGTAGTGGTCGTCGAGGATGGGGGCCGGGGGAGGAGCGGTCGTTGCGACCGTCGACGGCCCGCCGCCGCAGGCTGTAGCAACCAGGAGCACCATCAGGCACCGAATGACGGCGCCCGTTCGTATTCTCATGACCCGGTAACGCGCCCAGCGACCGGCAGTTACGGAACACTTCTCGGCGTGCCAATGACGCGTCACGGCAGGAATCAGGATCGTTTATGACGCAGCCCATAACCGAACTCACTTCGCGTCGTTGAGACGACATGGCGACTCGATGAAGAAACCGCAGATCTTGTGTGTGGTGGCCCTGTTGGCGAGCGCGTGCGGGTCGGACGCAACTACCGCAGCGCCAGAAAAGACCCCGTTGCTTGCCATTTCCCCGAGTGCGGCCGGCACACCGACGGCGAACGCATCGGCTGTGGTGACTGCAACACTCAACTGCCGCCTCCCAGTCACCACGATTACGACTCCCGGTGAGTCGCCGGCTGGCTGGCTCACCTTTCCCGGCGGTCAGTTCGAACGCGACCCTGCGAGCGGTCGCTTGCGCTCGTCGGGCCACCTGCCGAGCTACGACAGGGCGATCGGAGCATGGGTGCCGGTGGAGTATGAGTACGTCTCGCCAGACGGAGCGAGCTATGTGCTCTATCGCGACGAGACTACGGAAGTCCCCAACGCCTTCTACCTTGTTGATGCCAGGTCCGGAGCTCGACGTCTGATTCCATCCGCCCAGGCTCCAGATACTAAGTGGCAGCTCGTCCTCGACTATGCGAACGAGGGCGTCTATCTGGCCGCACCAGGTAACGGGATGGCCCCCCCTGTTCCCGGCCTGTGGTTGTTGGATCCGAAAACCGGCGACATCCGCCTGATCGACCGCAGTCACGTTTGGGCCAAGGTTGCAGTGGGTGCTGCGTGGTCCGTCGAACCCTTCGCGCCCGGGGCCGCGGATTACAAGGTCTATCGACTTGACCTTCGCACTGGTCAAGTGGCTACCTGGTACGAAACCAAGACAGCCATTCGACCGCTCTCGCCGACCCCAGACGGCGGCCTGTTGATCGTCTACGGCGAAGTCGGTTCCCTCCACATCGCTGTGTTGACGGCGCCTAATGTCTACGTCCCCCTCAAGGTGCCGCCCGATCTAAAGCTTGGCAATTCGCGCCTGGCGCGCCCGGGCGTGTGGCTCTCGCTGACGGACGGAATCGCGCTCTACACGAAGGCCGAAGGGGTCACGATCATGGCCTCAAGTGCCGGCTATGTCCCAGGCGGCTTTGGCTACTACGACGCGGCCGGCGGATGCTGGTAGGCAGCAAGGAAATGACGAACACGACTGGCGCGATGAGAATTCGACTGATCGCGTCGGTCTTCGGCATCATTCTGGTGGGCCTGATTCTGGTCGGCTGTGCAACGCCACCAGAGAAACGGGATGGTGCTGCAGCCAGCACATCAGCTTCGCCGTCCGGGGCCGCCAGCCCTACCTCGACGAATACGGCCTGGGCTGGCTGCGGCGGAGGCGGGTCAAGTCCGGTCTCAGGGCCGCCGCTCCAGACTTCTCCATCCACGACGAGCACCTCAGGAGTAATCGCCGGAACCGCGGGCTTTCCGATGCCCAACGGAGTCGCTCCTCAGCTCATTTACGCCGTCAGCACCGCCGGCGCCGCACATGGCGCCTACTCCGCCGAGATAGTCGCCGGCCAGTTTTCCTACACGATTAAAGGGGTTGCTCCGGGCGAGTACCACGTGTTCTCGGCGGTGCGTCCTCTCGTCTGCAAGGGTCAGGGAACTGTGCTCGGCGCCGCGTATTCGGAGTTTGCGACCTCAGGAAATCCCTCGGCATCTCACGCGCCGTTGCCTGTGATCGTCAAGGCGGGCGCAACGACGGATCGAATCAATCCAGGCGATTGGTACACAACCGACAAGACGGTCGCTGCGCCGCCGATCGAGCTCGTGTCCGATCCGCCGACCCAAGCGCCGGGTCAGACATTCGCCTCCGCTCGCGACTCCGCGATCGCGATCGCCAGCGCGCACGCCGCTGCACTCATCGTGGACAGCATGGCCACCTGCCCTATCAATCGAGCGTGTGTGACCATTGGCACGCAGCACGATGGAACGGAGGCTGCGTATTTCGACGGTCAGGGCGGATCGAATGGCGAAGTTCTCCGCTGTTTGACCTATGTCGTCCGCGACACTGCCGGTTGGCGCGGCGTGCGCTCGCAGTGCCCTGCTGTATTTCCGGCCGTCGGGCAGAGTGGCATGGTCTGGCTCGGCGGTGTTACTCCCGGGACTTGCGGTGCCAACGTTCGCTCCACGCCGGGCCCCACGGGGAAAGTGGTCGCCTGCCTGCAGCATCACACAGGGGTCAGCATCGACGCCGGCCCGAAATATGCACCGATGGAGACAACGGACGGCATCTGGTGGCACCTCGCAGGCAAAGGCTGGATGGCCGACACCTTCCTGATCTATCCAGAGACATGCGGCTGCGACTAAGCGCCGCGACTGACGCGCCAACCCGACGAGTCGAATTCCGAATTCTCAAGCTGTTAGATAAGCTGTCAAATCCCTTAGGGGCTGGACCGATCGCGTTAGATGTGAGCGCCATCCCCTATTGCACACAGCACAGGTGATTAGCCTTCGTTATCGTGCATTTTTGAGGGCCGACGCAATTGCAACTGCAACTGGGAAGGCCAAGGTCTTGGGATCACCTGCCTCGTTGGTCAGGATGGCGATAACGATCCCTTGACTTGGTAGGACCGCAAGAGCTGACGAGTAACCGCCGTCATCCCATCCGCCGTTTCCAATCGCTTGGCCCGCTCCGAGCCATGCCCCGCTTTTGGTCTGGTCGAAGACGCCAAGCCCGTAGAAACCCTCCCCGAAGTCAGTCATGGCCAGCAGGGACTGCTCGGAGACTAGCTGCCCGCCAAAGAGCCGATATCCCCACAGGGCAAGCGCCCCTGAGTCGCTTGCCATGCACCCAGACCCATTCCCCCCACTCGCGTCCGCTCTGCTAGGCAGGTAGCCGCCACTGTTCGATGCGAGTGGCGCTCCGAATGGGAGCGCAAGCGGACCCTGGGGTCGCTCCTCGGGTTGATACACCATCGAAGACACGCGTGGGTCCGCCAACACATCGGAGCGCAGGGCAGAGGCGACGCTCTTTCCGGTCGTTTCCTCGATGACCAGACCAAGAAGCATGTAGTTGGCGTCCTCGTAGACGAAGTGGTCGCCTGGTTTCGAACGGTTTGCAGGGACAGAGGCCAAGACTTCCTGGGGTGTCCAAGCGCGCAGTGGATCCGGTGTCTGCCCGTAGAACGCCGCCAGCGCAGCGCTATTGGGCGCCGGATCAGGAATGCCGCTTTCCATATGGAGCAGGTTCTCGACGGTGGCCCCATTGGTATCGAAGTGAAAGGTAGAAGGGAGATGCTTCGAAACCGGATCGTTCAAACGTAGCAACCCCTTTTCTGACAGCCTCATGATTTCGGCTGCGATCACCGTCTTGGTGATGCTTGCGATGCCGAACTGTGAACGCACTTCGACCGGATGCATTCCGTCGGCGGTACCTGCCGCCCCGGACCATGCTTGGCCATCAGCCGCCAACACTGTCGCAGTGATACCCGGCAGCCCACGCTCGACTGCAGCGTCTAGAACCTTCTGCAATGCGCCCGCGGTGGAGTCGGAGAAGGAACCGATTGGCACCGCGGGAAAATGCCCAAGCGTGTAGGTCGCGTGGACTGACGGCGACGAATTTGCGCAGGCACTCGTCAACAGTCCGAGGACGACAAGCCCCGACGCTACCGCGCGCCGGCCGTGAAGTGCGATCAGGCCAGGATGTGCCATTCCGCGTATACGTGCCGACCCCGTCAAAAGGTTCCACACTCGGCAATTGAGTTTGGCCAAGCGGCATGCATCTTGACTACGAGGGAACAATTCGATCGCCTAAGCGCGTAGATAAGGCGCCGTCATGACTGGCAAGCTTGTGAGCGACCTTGTCAGTGCCGCGAAGGCCGGCGATCGCTCCGCCTTCGATGAGCTGGTCGGACCGTTTGTCAACCAAGCATTTCGCCTCGCCTTCGGGATGCTCCACGACCGCGAGGGTGCAGAGGATGCAGTGCAAGAGGCGGCGCTGCGGTCTTGGCGAAAACTCGGCAATTTGAGGGCGGGCACCGAGATGCGGCCGTGGTTCCTCGCGATCGTCGCCAACCAGTGTCGGACGATGGTGCGAGGTCGCTGGTGGTCGGTGCTCCGGCTGGACAGCCCATTGGAGTCCGTCGGCTCGGCATTCGAAGACAGGATCGTGCGTGGCGCCGACGTTCGTGCCGCTTTACGCAAGCTTGCGATCGAACACCGAGAGGCGCTTGTTCTTCGCTACTACCTCGACCTACCGCTCGAGGAGGTGGCCGCGATCACCGGAGTGCCGGTGGGCACCGTCAAGTCCCGCATCAATCGAGGCCTGGCCGCAATGCGGCCCCATTTCACTCCCGTGGAGGCTCTGACCTGATGGAAGACCTGATTCGAAGCAAGATGCACGAGGCGCTCGACGTCGAGCAGCCGGACGGTGACCTGCGCTCCCGCGTCTTCAGGTCGCTTCCCGCCTATGAGGCTTCACGGCCACGGTTTCGCCTGCCGTCGTTCCGTTGGGCACCGGAATTGATTGCGATATTTCTGGCTGTCGCTCTGGTCGGCGGCCTTCTGTACGCCCGCGGCTCGCTCGGGTTGCCCGGGTCCGGGACGTCGCCCAGGGTTTCAACGCCCGCGGGACCATTTGCTCAGGTGTCCATGATGACAGCGACCGACGGCTGGGCCGACCCCAATTGGAACGGGCACCCCAGGCGCACAACCGATGGAGGGGCTCACTGGACAGACGTCTCGCCGCCGTCGGCGTTCGTGGGCGGGGCGAGAAGTTCCCATTTCCTAGACGCTTCACACGCCTGGGTCGTGGATACAAGCTGGACGCCACGCATTCGGTTCCTCGCTCATCGGACCACCAACGGCGGGCGCAGCTGGCAGCAGGGCGCGCAGGTCACCGTCGATGTCGTCTCTCCCGCCGCCCTCGATGAGAACGCCTTGGGAGGCCCAAGTCTCAACTTTCTCGACCCGGAACACGGCTGGCTCCTGTTCGATTGGATCCTCCAGGCAAAGTCCCCAGCCTCCGAGCACTTCAACGTTCTGTACAGAACCAGCGATGGCGGACTTCACTGGACCCTCGTATCGACGAATTCCTGGAGTTTCATAGGCGCCCCGTTGACATCCGGCTGCCCGTGGGGAGGCCCGCTGGTGTTCACCTCGCTCACCACCGGCTACATGAACAACCCCGATCGAACTTACGAGCCGGGCAGAACCCAAGATTGCTCCACTCCGAACCAGCTATCGCTGCACGTCACCCATGACGGGGGTCGCACGTGGCAGTTCCAGGCCCTCCAGGTCATAGGGCTGAACACGAGCTGCGGATACGTGTGTGTCGTCGGTGCGCCTGACTTCGTTGATCCACTCCACGGTTTCCTAATGCTGGCTGGGTCAACGTTGCTCGCGACCTCAGACGGGGGAACGACGTGGAGCCTACGCTCCACGCCCGGGAGTTCCCTCGACGCCTCGTCGATCGCCTGGCTTAATGCCAGCGATGGCTGGGCGTGGACTTTCACGGCCGCGACCGTTCCGCTCTATCGGACGCGTGATGGCGGAGCGACGTGGACGCGAATCGACACCAATCTCGTGGGCCAGACGCGCGACGGCTGGATTGGCGCCCTCTACTTCGTGGACCAGAGGACCGGTTTCGCTTACCGAGCGACCGAGGCCGGCGGTATCAGCGTACTTCTGAAGACGATCGACGGGGGAGTCACTTGGACGGATGTCGGTCGGTTCAATTGAACCGCACAAATGTGATCGTGCTCGCTCAGGAAGTCGAACCCTGAACCTTGGGATTAAGAGGGGATTGACCTTCCTTGACTGGAGGTGCCAGGGAATGCCAGCGCGTGCCCGGTCTGTCGCGCATGTGTCACAGCGTGTCTTGAGCTGACTTAGATTGACTGGGCTACGCTGTCAGTAAGCCGTCAAATCGCCACGCTGGCGATCGCGAGACTTGACGCTCCGATTCAAATATGAACAGGCGTTGCAACCCTACGTCTTGGAGTCGATGTGCTCAACCCAGGTCGATCGCCACTCCGCTGCAGGGAAAGGCGCTGCAAAGTACTCGGTGAGCTTTGATGCCTTGCCGTTCCGAAACTCCACGACAGTGACGCCACTCCACACCTCGCCGTTCGGGTAATTGATGCGCGACTCCACGGTGTACACATCGCCCGAGCCAGTTATCCGGAGCGGCGTCCATGACGGCGTAAGCACCCATTTGTCTTCGGCCCCAGCAACCCGTCTGGGTGCAACGCTCGGAAGCTCGGGATAGTTCTCCAATACCGCGCGGAAATTCTTCAACCCCTTGATCCGCTCTCCAGATTGCGGCCACTCCTGAACGACGTGGGGATCTACGAGCTCACTGATCTCGTCGAACTTCCGCTCGTTCAGTGCCGCGTAGAACTTGTTGATTAGGTCGCGATTGTGTGGTGAGGCCATGAAGGCAAGACTAACCCTTACCTGGTGGGCGTGAAACGTCGGTAGCCTTGCGGACTGCCACGCGTACACGGTGTGCTCGCGCAGGGAGTCGAACCCTGAAGCTTGGGATTTAAGAGGAGATTGACCTTCCTTGCCAGGAAGCGTCAGGACGTGTCAGGGCGTGCCAAACGTATTCGAGGGTCCAAGGCGTTTGTGCCGCAGAGCGTCCTGGCCTGCCACAGACTGCCCAGGCTACGCGCTGTCAACGTCCATGACGCCGATGTGCGGTCGCGCTATTTCGGGCTAACCGCTGACTCGCAATTCCAATTCAGAGTTGCCCAGGATGACACGCGACGCGCTGAGGCATCGCTGTTGCGGGAGCAGTCACCCGGCAAGCCAAGACCGGAGCTGGATTGCACACCCGACCACGACGACGAGTCCGCTGATGGGGAGCACGTAACGGAGGACAGGAATCCCGGCCTCGCCGGGTTCTTTGCGCAGAAGCAAGGCTCCAAATGCCGAACCAAGGCCAAGCACAGGTCCCACCATGTCCAGCCAATCCACCCTTTGCACTCCTAGCGGGGACTCTGAAGGACACCACAGGACGGCGAAGTAGCACGATTCGGCTGGGGGCCAATCGTGAGTCGCGTCGAACCAAGCGACCGACAGGAGCGGCAGCGCCATGCTCGCGACGGCAAGAACGAGACGTACGGGCAAGCCGAGAACCGAGCGGGGCTCCGGCGATTCTTCCTTACCGTCCACCGCTGCTAGAGAGGGCCGACATTCGGCGTGGTGACCACCGCCCAGCCGCTGCCCGTGTCCTCGGCGATCAATGTCTTTCCGTTGCTGGCGCCGTTTGCGTATGCGCCGATGTACTGGGCGCCGACAAGGACGCAGTGGTGGTCGCCGGCACAAGCGACGCTTTCAAGATCCACGGTGGCGAGATAGGACGGCTCGTCCGTGTCGAGGGTCAATCGGGGACGCAGTATCCAACCGCTACCGGTCCGTTCCTCGATAACAGATTGCCCCCCGCCGACGCTGCCAACCGCGATGCATCGGGTAGCAGTCGCGCATGTCACGCCGATGAGCGCCCCGTCGGGCCTCGCCCCAGGCGTGACCGGCCAGCCGCTCCCGGCGCTCTCGAGAATCACCGGTTTTTCGGTGTTGTCGAAAGCTGATCCGGAGAACCCAACTATCACGCAAACTGTCGCGCTCCTGCAGCTGACGTCGGTGAGAACTGCCGAACTGTCGACATGAACCAGGTTCCAGCCTTTGCCGGTGGTCTCCGCAACCACGGGATTGGTGTCCGAACCGATGGCTATGCACCGGCCAGCACTGGAGCAGGCAATTTGGTCCAGGTAGTGGTTGCTGTTCGGGGTCGGGACGATTATCCAGCCGGTTCCGGTGTCCTCCTCAACCAGAGTCCTTTCGGCCCCATCGCCAGCTCTGTATCCTCCGACGGCGATGCAGTGCAAGGCAGTGGGACAGGTGACTCCAGAGAGAGAGCTGTTGTCGTCGTTGGTTGGATTCGGGCTGGACACAATCGTCCATCCGCTGCCCGTGTTCTCCTCGATCAGGGTCTTGCTGACGTACCCAACCTTGTAATTCCCAACGGCGACGCATCGAGTGGTCGAAGCGCAAGCGACGTCTCGAAGAAGGCTGGACTCGGCGACGTCGGGGTGCGGACTGGGAACGATCGACCAGCCGTCACCGATGCTCTCCAGGATCAGAGTCCGAGAACCGTCGCTACCTGATGGGTTACCAGAATGGCCGACCGCGATGCAGTGAGAGATGCTGGCACAAGCAACCCCGAAGAGCACGTTATTCGTATGCCTGACGACCTGGGGACTACTGCCGGAACAGCTGCATGCGACCAATAGCATCGAAGCGAGTACTAGGGTCGCGACGCCCGCGCGCACGGCTGGATCACCCCCGATGCGCTCTACCCTGGTGCCGTTGCCGCCAATAGTGGCTTGAATTGACTCGAACATGTCCTTTGTATGGTCGATTCTGACCTCAATTCGCCTCCATCCCACGAGGAAATCTCGGTGGCGTGCCTCCGCTAGATGTCATATCGAAACAGACGACGTGACAAGCTGCTGCAGGATCAAGGCCCTTCCGTCGCACAGAAGGTAGGCTCGCTCACCCGAGCGAGTGCGACCGACTTCTAGACGTAGAAAGAGTGGACGATCACGAACCACACGAACCACACCAATCCTATGAGTACGGGTGAGCCCAGTAGCGTGACGTAGCCCAGGGTGAGACCGGCCGTTGAGTAGGAGCCTCCGCGCAGTCCAAATCTCTTGATGCGGCGTCGGGCCCAGTGGCCGAAGACGACTGCCACAAGAGAAAAGGCTGGAATAGTTCCGACGTCCACGATGGCCATCCAAGACCCAAAGACGATGGTGTCGACGGATAGGCCCAGGCGACCGGCGACTAAGAGCACCACGGTAAGAATCGGCCATGGCCAAACTGCAAGTGCAGATGCCAAAGCAATAACGGCGCGAGGCTCTGTTCGATCGTGATCGATGGTCGCCCACTCCGTCGACTGCTGTCTCTCGACTTCCAGCCGTGCGGCTTCGTTCCAAGCCGTCTTGGCAGATTCGATTGCACCGTTGAAGCCACGGCCGCGCTCGGCAGCGTCTGTGGCGGCTGTCGCGGCGATAACGGCGAGCTCGCTGTCTCGACCCAGGTTGGCCGTTACCCAGTCCAACCAGTTCCGGTATAGCTCCTCCCGGGATTCACCTGCCGACTGGCTCATGCGCCGATCATATTGCCCAGGCAACTCGTAATCAGAGCTTACGTACGAGGCTCCGTTGGGATACGTGGTTGGAGCCAGTTTCATCTTCAGATCGGCCGCGGATTGTTGTGTTCACACCTCTGTCCCCGGCGAGATGCCCCTGCCGGCACTGATGCCGAAGGCTTTTGCTCTGAAGGCATCAACCGGGACGCCGACCAGCGTCAACCGGGCGCTTTCGTCAAGCATCAACCGAGTCAGCACAAGCTAATGCGAGCCCGATCCAAGAACCATCGACGAGACGATGAACCTCAGGCCGGCCTGGCCGCGGCTGTCCGCCTAACCCTCTGCCCGCCGAGCAGCAGCGGCTCGGCTAATTCGAAAACAGTTCCGTCCGGCTTGAGGATCGGCTCGGGCGAGTACTGGACGACGTAGCTGCGCCGCGGACGCGAAGTGCGGTTGGGGCCGCTCCGGTGCAGCAGCGCCGACGAAAACACAGCAATGCTGCCTGCGGGCACGATCACCAGATCGCCCGGGTCGTCGCCGAAATATCCCACGAGATCGTTCAGCTCCGGATCCTTGACATGATCGATCACCTCGCGCGTGCAGGCGCGAGAGAAAGGCAGCACCGAGATGGTTCCGTTCTCCTCCGACATGTCGTCTAACGCGCACCAGAGGGTCACGTAGGTCCGCGTGTAACTTGGCATGTTGTATTTGACGTAGCCCGAGTCCTGATGCCAGGCGAATTTCAGTCCGACCTCGGCCATCTTCACAACAAACTGTTCAACAAAGAGGTAAGCGTCGTCGCCAAGCGTGGCCCTGCAGATATCGGCCACAGTGTCACCGAACAGAAACGGGTCGAGGCGGCCCTCGGCCTCGGCGTGGCGATTGCCGATGAAGTAGCGCTTGCCGCGGCGGTTCAGGCCGAATTCGTCGGTGCGGGCGGCATCCATGGCCGCCTCCGTCCTGGCGATGAATCGATCAAGCTCTTCGCGAAGCACCGCCAAATCGGCCTCCCCGATTACCCGCTCGAGGATGAAATATCCCTCTTTTTGAAACTGCTGTTGCTGCTGGGCGGTGATCGTGAGTGCCAACGCTTCCTCCTAATTTGGGACGGATAGCCCGACCCTAGCGTTCGGAGCTTGGGTCCCGCCTCTCATGAGGCGGCGGAATTCTCTCGCCCGGCGTTGCTTCACCTCGCAGGTACCGGTTGGGGCTGGTTCCGAACGCGGCGCGGAAGGCGCGGTAGAACTGGGCGTGGCTGCCAAACCCCGCATCTTGCAGCGACTGCGTCACGCTGCGGCGAGCGCCGTTTCCATGGATTTGAAGGAATCGCTCCAATCGCAACTGGCCGCGATACTCCTGGAGCGAAACCCCCATCTGGGCCTTGAAGACCCTTCCCAATCGAGATGGACTAAGGCCGCAGGCGGCGGCCAGCTGCTCGAAGGAATCCAGGGTCAGATCGTCACGCAGTTGCATGGCCGCGCGCTCTACGGCGGGATGCACTTCTTGAAGAAGCGACGTCTCAGCATCGAGGTAGAGATGCCAGGCCTGCAGCAAGGCGAACTCAAGGCCGGCATTGTGCTCAGTGGGCGTTTGCGCGCGGGCCACTGCTCCCAACAGCCGATGCAGCCAACCCGCATCGCGTTCCGAGAGGCGGCGGCTGTACAAAGACGTTCCTGCCGTTAGTTGCCGGTGCTTGCGCGATAGCAGAGGACGAAAGACCGCAACCCAGGTGTCGAAGTCGGGCGAGCGATCGGTGAGGATATGGTCCTGCGTCGGCCAAAGCCAGATGAGCGAACGCCGGACGAGGCGATCTCGACGGCCGGCGAAGAGATAAGTAGCAGCCCCACGGAGAACGAGGTTCAGTTCGAGTTCCGCGTGGCGATGGCTGCTCACGATCGGAAGCTCGGGTCCGGCGCGCCAGGCCAACCCTAGACGGCCGGTCGGAATCTTGAGTTGGACCAGTCCCACGGCTTGCCCTTGTAACTCTGAGTCAAATCGCCCCGCGCCAACCAACTACGTGGGCGTGGCTCGATCTGTTAGCTGAGGAGTTCTCCGTGATGGTTGTCGACGCCCGGTGGTGCTCGCGCAGGGAGTCGAACCCTGAACCTTGGGACTAAGAGACTGCTGGACCAGAGTGTCAGAGAGTGCCAAGGAGTGCCAGGGAGCGCCAAACGAGGCTGGCCCTTTGACGCACCAGCGCCAGGGAGTGCCAGAGGGTGCCAGCGAGTGCCACCGTCAAGGTGTCAGATAAGGCGTCAGATCGCACCTGACGGTTCGGAACCGTGAACGCCGCCATTCGACCAAGATCGCTCGCGACGGTTGTCGGACTCAACGCTTCAAATCACTTAGTCGGCAGGGTGATGTTCCCTGACTACGGCACTATTCGCTCTATTGGCGGCTTTGCCCTAGCCCGGCCGGATGTACCAGTAGACGACGCCAATGGCGTACGCGGCATCGCCCGGCCAGTGTGCGCGGATGTCTGCATAGTCCTGCACCGAGCCGCAATGCCCGTAGGTCAGCACCGCCGGAGGCGGACTGTTGCGGTCGATGATCAAGACGCAACCTCCCCTCTCTCGATAGTCGATCTTGCCTGTGTAGCTCTGGCCGAATGGAGCGTCAACCGGCAAGGGCTCGACCTTGCCGTTGTTCGGAGGGAATCGTGTCGGGTCTTGCACGGCCCGACCGATGATCAGTTGGTCGGCCGAAGGATCACCGCTGCCCCAGTAGACGACGAGGGACGCATTCGTGCACTCGTGCTGTTTGACCCAACCCGACACCCAGGTCCTGCAACCTAGGTCGTGTCCCTCATAGACAACGGTCTTGCTGAAGGGAAGCGAGAGCTCGCCAGGGATTTCCTGGTGTGGAGGGCCGATGACGTTGACGGTCAGCAGAATGGCGAGCACTCCACTGCCGACCGCACCCGCGACTAGACCTGGCCTCCACGGAATCGGTCGCAACCGGTTGACCGCGAGGACCGTGGTGGCAACTGGAGGCAAAACCAGCAGCAGTCCCAGCAAGCCTGACGCGGGGTTGGGGTCTCCGGTCTCCGTGACGTACGTGCTGAGGAGTCCGGCAGCCACCAGGAGCACTGCGAGGTTGACCGCCGCGAGCAGGAATGCTGGCCAGACGCTAGGCCCTCGCCATCGCCACGCGAGGACGAAGACAAGGACCGCAGCGGGCACGAGCGGCAGCGTGCCCATCAACCAGAGCACCGGCCCCAGCTTGGGGAGGCACCAGCCGTAACACACCGCTGGGTGGGCGACCGCGTCGTAGTAGTTGAAGGCGGTCGCACCTACGGGCGCCAGGAGGCAGATTCCTTGCGCCAGCAGCGCACGACGCAGGGTGATTTGCCTCACCCCAGACCGGTTATGACCACAGTTGCGGCCATCCGAAAAAAGAGCCAATCGCGGCTGGCCGGCCATTCATCAGTGTGCCTCCGGGTTTCGCCTGTCAAGCCCACATATGGTTACTCGCCGGAAGCGTTCTGGAACCCTGGTTGTGCGAATCACCTGGCTGACGCATCGCGTCATCAGAATCCCCTTGGTTTCAAGGTCTCAGATAGGGTGTCAAACTCGGCGCAATTTCACGTTTTCTCCCCAACCGGAACCACAAACCGAGCCATTTGAGCGCTCGTCTGGGGAATGAGCGACCACATGATGGTGCTCGCGCAGGGAGTCGAACCCTGAACCTTGGGATTAAGAGGCTGCGGGCATGCAGTGTCAGGGAATGTCAGCGAGTGTCAGGGAGTGCCACACGAGCCCGGATTCATGACGCAGCAGGGTCACAGAGTGTCACAGAGTGTCAGGGAGTGTCTGGGTGAAGGTGTCATTTAGGGTGTCAACCTCCAGCGCGGTGGACTGTCCCAGCACAAACGGTTAAGGCTCTGCGCCCCCCGTGCGAACCTCCACCGTAATTCGCGATTACCCAGCGACCGCTCACCTCGGACATATGGGATCGTGGATCGACTGTGTTGTTAGGCTCACCAAAGATCGGCTTCTTTGCCACTGAGCGACCCGTGCCCAGCTAAGGATCTGTCCTGCTCCAAACGCATCGGTTCCGTTGACGCTCGCGTTACGCAGCCGTACTCACCGCGCCACCGCCGGAGCCACAAGTCGACCACTCTTTCGAATGGGGCCATCTTCGGGCTCCCTCCAGAATGATGCGGATTTGTCCTGCAACCCTCGGGGGCTGCGGGCACCTAGTAAAGGTTAGGAATGGATGGAGCCATCGCCAGATCTCGTCTCCGGTGCGCGGATTGGGGACAAGGTCGCCTTCGAGAACCTGCTGCGGCCACATATCGCATCTGCGACCAAGCTCGCCTACGCCATGCTTCAGGACCGAGCTGAGGCCGAGGATGTCGTTCAGGAAGCTGCGCTCAGCGCATGGAGGAGGCTTGAAAACCTTCGCGACCGTGAAGACTTCAAGCCCTGGTTCTTAGGCATTGTCGCCAACCGGTGCCGAACAGTTCGTCGAGGCTCTTGGTGGTCAGTTGTTCGTATGGCAAGGGCGCCCGCTACGCCCGACACCGGCCTTGAAGAGGGAGTTGTCCGCGAATCCGATTTGCGCGTTGCTCTTGCTGCTATTCCGTCCGATCAGAGGGCAGCGGTCCTGCTGCACTTCTACCTCGACCTTCCTCTTGAAGAAGTCGCAAGAGCGCTCCAAATCTCAGTGGCAGGCGTGAAGTCGCGCATCAACCGAGCCCTAAAGCGATTGCGGCCGGCCCTTCGCGCTGACGAAGAGTCGATCTGATGGGCATACGAGACGAGCTCCACGCAGCTTTCGACGGGCAGGCCTTCTCAAGTGAGGCGCTCCTGGCCCGTGTCGCAGTCCAACTCGACTCGTCGCGGCGCGTGCGCAACTATCCCTGGGCGACCGCTGTCGCATTGGTGTTGACAATCGCCTTGATCGCGACGCTGTTGGTCGTCCGAGCGGAGCTCGGCAGCCGCAACTCACTAAACCAGGGCGGCCCAATCAACAAGTGCTTGCCAGCGCAGACGGCGAGCCCGAGCGGGGAGGGGCACAGCACCATCACCGAATACGCGGTCCCGGCTGACCTCGGGGCGCTCGGGGACATTACCAGAGGACCAGATGGAAACCTGTGGCTGACTGGTTATGCTGCCAACCCGCCGCGCAGCGTGATCGTCAAGCTGACGACCTCGGGCGTCTTTACCGAATTTCGAGTTCCGAGCGCCAACACATATCTAGGCGGGATCACAACCGGACCTGACGGCAACATCTGGTTTACCGAGACCACGCAACCTTTCCCCGGGCGCCCAGTGTCAGGCAAGGTGGCGAAACTCACCACCTCGGGCACCTTTACCGAATACATCGTGCCCTCGACTGTGACCGACCTCCGCGGAATTACCACTGGACCGGACGATAACCTCTGGGTGGCCGATTCGGGAGCGAACGAAGTCCTGAAGGTGAGCACGTCGGGCAGCATCACGAAGTTCGCAATGCCATTGTTAAACAGTCGGCCTGAAACAATCACCGCTGGCCCAGACGGCGCCCTCTGGTTTACCGAGTCGGGGACGGCGAAGGTGGCACGGATTACTACCTCCGGCCGCATTACCGAGTTTCCGCTTCCAGCCACCGGGAACCAGTGGGCCTATTGGCCAACAGGACTTGCGGCAGGACCCGACGGAAACCTGTGGATCACCGAACAAGGAAATTGGCCGGGTGGCGGACCGGGCGTTGTGGCGAAGTTGACTACAGCGGGGGTCTTCACCACGTACCGCGTGCCAAGCACCAAGGTCGCACCTGGTCTCTCCCTGTTGAGAGACTCCGGACCCCGCGAGATCACGGCAGGACGGGATGGCCGCCTCTGGTTTTCGGCCGTTTGGAACCTTGACAGCGTGACGACTGCGGGGGTCTTCAGCCAGTACCTCGTCCCAACGCGTGACGGTACGTTCACCGACCTCAGATCGATAACTGCGGAGCCTGACGGCGCCGTTTGGTTCACAGGAGACGACATAACGAA
>Ga0070705_100000913_pt1 | contig 16532 bp, 18 predicted proteins | sample KBSK5253metaG_FD_65455 | JGI IMG/M metagenome (GOLD analysis project Ga0070705, IMG submission 65455) | Corn, switchgrass and miscanthus rhizosphere microbial communities from Kellogg Biological Station, Michigan, USA - KBS K5-25-3 metaG | ecosystem: Host-associated > Plants > Roots >... | reverse complement strand
GGAGCCCGGCCGTGGCACGCCGGACGTGATCGCCGCCCATCAGCGGCTCGCGGAGGCCGGATCCGGGGGGCTGGACTTCGTCGGCAACGTTGAGGGCACGCACGTCACCGAGGGCGTCGCTGACGTCGTCGTGATGGACGGCTTCACCGGCAACATCGCGCTGAAGCTGATGGAGGGCGTCTCCAGCAAGCTGATGCGCACGATCCGCGACGTCGCGCTGGCGAGTCCGCGCGGACGCCTCGGCGGGCTGCTGCTGCGCGGCCCGCTGCGCACGCTGCGCGACGACCTCGACCCGGAGCTCGCCGGCGGCGCCTACATGCTCGGATTGCGCCGCACGGGCGTCGTCGCCCACGGGCGCTTCACGCGCACCGGCTTCGCGCGCGCGATCGACGTCGCAGCGCGCGGCGTGCGCGAAGACGTCGTCGGCCGCACGCTTGCCGCACTCGAGGCGGCGGGGGCGCTGCGGGAGACGCCGCCGGCAGGCGGCGGCCGCCCCTCTTCGTCCGAAGCGCCGGCTAGCGTGCAGGCCCAATGACCCGCGAGCAGGTCCTCGAGCGCGTGCGCGCACACCTCGCCGACGAGCTGGCGATTGACGCTGAGCAGATCGGCGAGTCGACCCGCTTCCGGGAGGATCTGGAGGCCGACTCGCTCGACCTCTACACGCTCGTCCAAGAGCTTGAGGACCAGTACGCGGTCCGCATCTCCGACGAGCAGGCGGCGAAGATTCTCACGGTCGGCCAGGCGGTCGACTTCGTGCTGAGCTCGATCCCGCCGACCCTCGCCGACCGCGAGCCGAGGCCCTGACCGCTGAGCGCCCTCGCCGACCTGCTCGACCGGCTGCCGGACGATCTCGCCCGGCAGGTGGTCACGCACTCCTCGTGGACGGAGCGCCGCTCGGACTCGTACGAGCGGCTCGCCTTCCTGGGAGACAGCGTGCTGTCGCTCGCCGTCACGACGCATCTGTACCCGCGGCTGGAAGCGGAGCGCTTCGGCGCCGGCCGCCTGACGAAGATCCGCGCGCAGACGGTCTCCGGCCGCTCATGCATGGCGGTCGCCGAGCGGATCGGCATGCCGGAGCGGCTGCGCGCTGCGGCGCCGGAGGCGACGGGGCAGAACGCGGAGGCGCTCGTGCGCACAGAGCGCGTGCTGGCGTCGGTGATCGAGGCGGTGATCGGGGCGTGCTATCTCGCGTTCGGGTACGAGCAGACCGCCCACGCGGTCGTCGAGGCGTTCTCGCCGGAGATCGAGGAGGCGCTGGAGCATCCGGTCGACTTCAAGTCGGCGCTGCAGGAGCGGCTGGCACGCCAGGGCGAGCTGGTCGCGTACGAGGTGACGGCCGAGGAGGGCCCGCCGCACGACCGCATCTTCACGGTCGAGGCGACGGTCGCGGGCGTCGAGGTCGGCCAGGGTCAGGGGCGTTCGAAGAAGGACGCCGAGCAGGAAGCGGCTCGCGTCGCACTCGAGGCTATGGGAGAGTCATGAGCTTGCCGCCGTCCCCCTGGAGCGCCGGATGCACCTGAAGTCCCTCACCCTCAAGGGCTTCAAGTCGTTCCCCGACCGCACGAAGCTGGCCTTTGGGCCGGGTGTGAGCGTGATCGTCGGCCCGAACGGCTCGGGCAAGTCCAACGTCACCGACGCGGTCCTGTGGGCGCTTGGCGAGCAGTCGCCCCTCGCTGTGCGCGGGCAGACGATGCAGGACGTGATCTTCGGTGGCGGCCATGGCCGCAAGGCGAGCCAGGAGGCCGAGGTCGAGCTGGTGCTCGACAACTCCGACGGCACGCTCGGGCTCGACTTCTCCGAGGTCTCGATTCTGCGCCGGCTCGACCGCTCCGGCGACGGCGAGTATCGCCTCAATGGCGCCCGCTGCCGCCTCGTCGACGTGCTGGAGCTGCTGTCCGACACGGGTCTTGGCAAGGAGGCGCACTCGGTTGTCTCGCAGGGGCGCGTCGAGTCGATCGTCACGTCCAAGCCGCGCGATCGCCGGCTGCTGATCGAGGAGGCCGCCGGGCTCGGCAAGCACCGCAAGCGCCGCCGCCGCGCGCAGCTGAAGCTCGCGCGCACGCAGGACAACCTCGACCGCGCGCTCGACGTCGAGCGCGAGGCGCGCTCGCGCCTGCGGCCGCTCAAGCGCCAAGCCGAAGCGGCCGAGCTGCATGAGCGACTGGAGCGTCAGTCGCTCGAAGCGCGCTGGGAGCTGGGCCGCGATGTGCTGCGCGCGAGCCGGCTGGAGCTGGAGCAGGCGGAGGCGGCAGCGCGCGCCGCCCGCGAGCGCAGCGCCGAGGCCGAGCAGGCGCTCGCCGCCGTCGCGAGACGCCGCGAGGCGGCCGAGGAGGCGCTGGCAGCGCGCAGCGAGCAGCGCGAGGAGCTGTCCGAGCGCGCCTACCGCGCCCGCTCCGCCGGCGAGCGGGTCGGCATGCGACTCGACGCGGCGCGCGCGACGGTCGCCGCGCTGGGCGAGCGGATTGTGCGCCACGAGGCTGAGCTCGACGCGCTGCGCGAGCACGCCGCCGCCGATGTGCCGGACGCCGAGGCGGCCCAGCGGGTCGCGGCGCTCGAGGCGGAGCTGGTCGCGCTGGAGCAGGACCGCCAGGCCGCATTGGAACGCGAGCTGGCGGAGCTGGAGCAGCGCCGCACCGCCGCGGCGGCGGAGGCGCAGCGCCTGCACGCCGACGTCGAGACCGCGCGTGCCGAGGTCGCGAAGGCCGAGCAGGCGGCAGAGGCCGCGCGCGCGAGACGTCGCGAGGCTGAGCGGACTGTCGAGGCCGCGCGCCGCGAGGCGGCGCGCGTCGGCGGCGAGCTGGCAGCGGCGAACCACTTCCTGCGCGCGCATGCGGGCGCCCCCGGCGGTGCGCCTGCACTCGCCGATGCACTTGACGTCGACGGCGGGCTTGAGCTGGCGCTCGCGGCTGCGCTCGACGGACGCCTGCGCGCCGCGGTCGTCGCAGATCGCAGAGCCGGCGTCACACTGCTGGAGCGCGCCGGGCGCGACGGCGGCAGTGCGTTGGTCGCTGACGGCGCCACCCAGGCGCCGACCCCCTCGAAGCCACCGACGCCGGACGCCGAGCGGCTGCTCGATCATGTGCGCGGCCCGGTCGACACGCTTGCGCTCGCGGGCGCGCTGCTTGCCGACACGTGGGTCGTGCAGGACGTCGCCGCCGTGCGCGAGGGCTTCTCCGGCACCGCGGTCACGCGCGAAGGACGTGTGTGGATCGGCGCCTGGGGCGAGCTGCGCCAGGTCCCCGCCGGCGGGGAGGAGCGCGTGCTCGCCGAGCGCAACCGCCGCGACCAGCTCGTCGGAGAGAGTGAGGCCGCCGCGCGTGCCGAGCACGAGGCGCTTCAGGCGCTCGAAGCGCTCGCCGCGACCGTCACGGCCGCCGACGCGGCCCGCGACGAGGCGGAAACCACATTGCGCACCGTCGTCCGCGCGCACGACGAGGCGGCTGAGCAGGAGGCGCGCGTCGTGCGCCTGATCGAGCAGCGCCGCAGCGCCGACGACGCAGGCCCGGGTGCCGTCCGCAGAGCGCAGGTCGAGGCAGAGCTGGCGGCCGAGCGCCGGCTCGCCGAGCGCGCCGAGCGCGACCGCGTCGAGCGCCGCGAGCGGACCACCCAGGCGGCGCAGCGGCTGGAGCGCGAGCGCGCGCTCGCGCCGCAGGCGCAGCGGCTCGTCGAGGTGCTCGCCGAGGCCGCGAGCGCGATTGCCGCGCGCGTGGAGGTCTTCGACGCCGAGCTGGCTGCACACCGCCAGGCCGGCGAGCACGTCGCCGTCGAGCTGCGCGCGTGCGCGCGCGAGGAGGCGGAGCTGCAGGGGCGCCTCAAGCGCGACGGCGAGGCGGTCACCGGCGCGGAGGTGCGCGCGCAGCAGGCGCGTGACCGCATGGCAGAGGCTGACGCCGAGTTGAGAGCGCTCGCCGAGCCGCTGGGCCTTGAGCCGACGCCGGCTGACGAGCCGTTGCCCGAGGAGGAGCGCGCGCAGCTGCAGCAGCGGATCGAGCGGCTGCAGCGCCGCCGCGAGCAGCTCGGCCCCGTCAATCCGCTCGCGAAGGACGAGTACGACGAGGCGGTTGCGCACGTCGAGGAGCTCGAGCGCCAGCGCGCGGACCTGGAAGCGGCGCTGCGCGAGCTGAACACGCTGATCCGCGACACCGACCGCCAGATCCGCGAGACGTTCGAGGCGACGTTCAACGCGGCCGCGAAGAACTTCGAGGAGCTGGCCGAGCGGCTGTTCCCCGGCGGCCGCGGGCGTCTGCGGCTCGTGCGCGAGGACGCCGGCCCGCGCCCGGTGCTCGGCGGCGAGAGACTCGACGGTGACGCCGATGCGGCGGCGAACGCCGACGACGTCGACACCGCTGCGGATGCGGAGGAGCAGGAGGAGGACGACCTGCTCGGCGTCGAGATCGAGATCACGCCGGCCGGCAAGGCGATGAAGCGCCTCTCGCTGCTGTCCGGCGGCGAGAAGTCGATGACCGCGCTCGCGTTCCTGTTCTCCGTGTTCCTCGCGCGGCCGTGCCCGTTCTACATCCTCGACGAGGTCGAGGCCGCACTCGACGACCTCAACATCGACCGCTTCCTGAGACTGCTGCGCGCGTACGCCGAGCGCGCACAGTTCATCGTCGTCACCCACCAGAAACGCACGATGGAGGCGGCCGACAGCCTCTACGGCGTCTCGATGGGCGGCGACGGCATCTCGAAGGTCATCAGTCGCAAGCTCCCACCCGCCGTCGAGGCCGCCTGAGCGACGCGCCTCGACGCGCCTGGCTGCGTCATCGGGGTTCGAAGTACCTCCGGTACTCCTTCACCCCTGCTTCCTTGCCAGGCACGCCGATCCGCACCGCTCAGTCGCCTCGATACTGGAGGTCCTTTTCAAACCAATGCGTTGCGGTGGGGCTGCGGTTGTAGTCCCCGATCTCCCGATATCCGCACGCCTCGTACAGCAGCAGCGCCTCCGGCTGCGCCGCGTTCGTGTCGAGCCGCAGCCGCGCGTGCCCCAGCTCGCGCGCGCACGCCTCCAGCTCCGCCAGCAGCCGCCGTGCGTGGCCCTGCCGCCGCGCACGCGGCGCGACGTACATCCGCTTGATCTCGCCGAGACCCGGCGCCAACGTCCGCAGCCCGCCGCAGGCGACCGGCGCGTCGTCTTCAAGCGCGACGAGGAACGTCCCGCCGGGCGGTTCCATCTCGTGCACCTCGACGCGCGTGCCGCCGCTGCCGGCGGGCGGATCCAGCGGCGAGAACGGCCGGCCGCGCGCGAGCAGCTCCGCGTTGTAGTCGGCCAGCAGCTGCGCTGCCGCGGGCGTGTCGGCGCTGACCCGGCGAATCACGATGGAGGGCGAGGACACGCTGGTATCGTCGCCGATCTCCATGGCACGTGACTGGCAGGACCTCTTCATCACGAGCGACGGCGGCGTGGCGACGGCCGAGCCCGACGCGCCCGAGCAGCAGGAGCAGCGCCGCGGCTTCTTCAAGCGCCTGCGCGAGAACATGCGCAAGACGCGCGAGGCGCTCACGAGCGAGCTGCAGTCGACCCTGTTTGAGAACCTCGATGAGGAGACGTGGGAGCGCCTCGAGGAGGCGCTGATCATGGCCGACGTCGGCGCGCGCACGACCGCTGAGATCGTCGAGCAGCTGGAGCAGGAGGCGCAGGCCGGCGACCTGACCGGCGGCGAGCAGCTGTCCGCCCGTCTGATCGAGCTGCTCGCCGAGGCGGCCCGCACCGGCGACGACAAGATCGACCTCACGCCCAAGCCGACCGTGGTCCTCGTTGCCGGCGTCAACGGCACCGGCAAGACGACCTCGCTCGGCAAGCTCGCGTGGCATCTGCGCCAGGAGCTGCATCAGCGCGTCGTGCTCGGAGCGGCCGACACGTTCCGCGCCGCCGCCGTCGAGCAGCTGGAGCAGTGGGCGCAGCGGGCCGACGTCGCGTTCGTGAAGGGCGCGCCCGACGCCGACCCCGGCGCAGTCGCCTACGACGCCGTCCAGCAGGGCGTGCGCGAGGGCGCCGACGTGATCCTGATCGACACCGCCGGCCGCCTCCACACGCAGGACAACCTGATGGCCGAGCTGGCGAAGATCCGCCGCGTCGTCGCCAAGCAGCTGCCCGACGCGCCGCACGAGGTCCTTCTGACCGTCGACGCGACGACCGGTCAGAACGGGCTGCGCCAGGCGAAGCTGTTTGCGGAGGCGGTCGACGTGACGGGCATCGTCCTCACCAAGCTGGACGGCACCGCGAAGGGCGGCATCGCGCTCGCGATCGCCCGCGAGCTCGGCATCCCCGTCAAGCTGATCGGGATCGGCGAGCAGCTCGAGGACCTGCGCCCGTTCGACGCGGACGAGTTCGCGCGCGCACTGCTCGGCTGACGCGCGCCGCGGCCTCGCCCCGATCCGCAGGTCACCGCCCCGAATCCTCCGCTCCCGGCGGTATTGTCGCGTCTGAAGATGGACGCCTGGGTGATCTGGATCCTCGTTGCCGTTGCGTTCGGCATCGGCGAGGTGCTGACCACGACGTTTGTGCTCGCGCCCTTCAGCGTCGGGGCGCTCGTCGCCGCGCTGGTTGCGGCGATCGGTGGCGGCCCGGTCGGCTCGTGGGCCACGTTCATCATCGTCTCGCTGCTGACGCTGTGGGTCGTACGCCCGATCGCGCGCTCGCACATGCGCACGCCGGCGCAGCTGCGCACCGGCACGGCGGCGCTGATCGGCCGCCGCGCGATCGTGCTGGAGCGGATCGCAAACGACGAGGGTGTCGGCTGCGTGAGAATCGACGGCGAGGTGTGGACCGCGCGCGCCTACGACGACGAGAGCGTCATCGAGGCCGGCACGCCCGTCCAGGTCATCGAGATCCGGGGCGCCACCGCGCTCGTGAGCGAGTAAAGGAACCTTCCCCATGGCCGCACTGATCGTGCTCGTCGTTGTCGCGTTCTTCGTGCTGCTGGTCGCGATCCGGACGATCCGCATCATCCCGCAGGCGCGGGCCGGCGTCGTCGAGCGGCTCGGCCGCTACAGCCGCACGCTGCAGCCCGGCCTGACGATCGTCGTGCCGTTCATCGATCGCGTGCGCCCGCTCGTCGACCTGCGCGAGCAGGTCGTCTCGTTCCAGCCGCAGCCGGTCATCACCGAGGACAACCTCGTCGTGCAGATCGACACGGTCCTCTACTTCACGATCACCGACGCGAAGTCCGTCACGTACGAGGTCGCGAACCCGCTGCAGGCGATCGAGCAGCTCACCGTCACCACGCTGCGCAACGTGATCGGCGGCATGACGCTGGAGAACTCGCTCACGAGCCGCGACAACATCAACTCGCAGCTGCGTGTCGTGCTCGACGAGGCGACCGGCAAGTGGGGGATCCGCATCAATCGCGTCGAGCTGAAGTCGATCGACCCGCCGCCGACGATCCAGGAGGCGATGGAGAAGCAGATGCGCGCTGAGCGCGACCGCCGCGCCGCGATCCTCACCGCTGAGGGCGTCAAGCAGTCGCAGATCCTCACGGCCGAAGGCGAGCAGCAGGCGGCGGTGCTGCGCGCCACCGGCGAGCGGCAGGCGGCGATTCTCAGAGCCGAGGGAGAGGCGAGAGCGATCCAGACGGTCTTCACGGCGATCCACGAGGGCCGCCCCGACGCCGAGCTGCTCAGCTACCAGTACCTGCAGGCGCTGCCGAAGCTCGCACAGGGCGAGGGGGCGACGGTCTATGTGATCCCGGCCGAGCTGACGCGCGCGCTCGACGGCCTCGGCCAGGCGTTCGGCAGGAGCGGCACACAGGGCGAGCCGCCGCTCCCGCCTGGCAGCTAACCTCGTCCGTCCATGTTCGACACGCTGGCCGAGAAGCTGCAGGCCACGCTCGCCGACGTCCGCGGGCGCGGCACGCTGACCGAGGACGACGTCAACGCCGCGATGCGCGAGATCCGCCTCGCGCTGCTCGAGGCCGACGTCAACTTCAGAGTCGTCAAGTCGTTCACCTCGGCCGTCAAGGAGCGCGCGCTCGGCGCCGACGTGATCGGCCAGCTCAATCCCGGCCAGCAGGTCGTCAAGATCGTCAACGAGGAGCTGTCCGAGCTGATGGGCGGCGCCGCGCGCGAGCTTGCGTTCGCGTCCAGCCCGCCGACGGTGATCCTGATGGCTGGCCTGCAGGGCTCCGGCAAGACGACCGCGACCGGCAAGCTCGCCCGCTACCTCAGACACGAGCACAGAGCGTCCGTCGCCGTGGCCGCGTGTGACGTCTATCGCCCGGCCGCGGTCGATCAGCTGATCAAGGTCGCCGGCCAGGTCGGCGCGGACGTCTACGAGAGAGGCACGGACGCGAACCCCGTCGAGATCGCGCAGTGGGCGCGCGAGCGGGCGGAGCGCGAGGGCAAGGACGTGCTGATCGTCGACACGAGCGGCCGCCTCCATGTGGACGAGGCGCTGATGCAGGAGCTCGCCGAGATCAAGCAGGTCACCAAGCCGACGAATGTGCTGCTCGTCGTCGACGCGATGACCGGCCAGGACGCCGTCAACGTCGCCGAGCAGTTCGCCGAGGTCGCGCAATTCGACGGCGTCGTGATGAGCAAGCTCGACGGCGACGCGCGCGGCGGCGCGGCGCTCTCCGTCAAGGCGGTCACCGGCAAGCCGATCCTGTTCGCCTCCACCGGCGAGAAGCTCGACCAGTTCGAGCGCTTCCACCCCGACCGCATGGCGCAGCGCATCCTCGGGATGGGCGACGTCATGACGCTGATCGAGAAGGCCGAGCAGCAGTTCGACGAGCAGCAGGCCAAGGACCTCGAACGCAAGATCCGCAAGTCGGAGTTCGGGCTCGACGACTTCCTCGACCAGATGAAGCAGATCCGCAGGCTCGGACCGCTGCAGAACCTGCTCGGGATGCTGCCGGGCCTCGGCGGCCACCAGCTCTCGAAGATGAAGGTCGACGAGCGCGAGTTCGACCGCATCCAGGCGATCATCCTGTCGATGACGCCGGAAGAGCGGCGCAGACCTGAACTGATCAAGGGCTCGCGCCGCATCCGCATTGCGAGAGGCTCCGGCACGAACGTGCAGGCCGTGAAGGCGCTGATCAGACAGTTCGCGCAGATGCAGAAGCTGATGAAGGCGATGCAGTCGGGCAAGACGCCCGACATCGGCGCCCTCATGCGCCAGTCGCGCTGAATCAGTACTCTCTATCGCCGGTCTTCACCGAAACTGCGAAAGGGAACCGTGGCAGTACGACTTCGTCTGACCCGCGTCGGCGGGCGCAAGAACCCGATCTGGCGCGTTGTCGCCGCCGATCAGCGCTCCAAGCGCGACGGCCGCGTGCTCGAGACGATCGGGCACTACAACGCGCAGACGCAGCCGTCGACGATCGTGCTCGACGAGGAGCGCGTGCGCCACTGGCTGGACCGCGGCGCGAAGCCGTCGGAGACCGTCGCCAAGCTGCTCAAGACGCAGGGCATCAGCGGCCCCGCGGGCAGCTAAGCCCTCAGCTGCCCACTCCCATGCGCGAGCTGCTCGAGTACCTCGCCCGCGAGCTCGTCGACGAGCCCGAGGAGGTCGCCGTCGAGGAGTTCGAGGAGGACGACGGCACGCTTGTGCTCGAGCTGTCGGTCGCCGACGACGACTACGGCAAGGTCATCGGCCGCGGCGGGCGCACCGCGAATGCGCTGCGCCTCGTCGTGAAGGCCGCGGCGGTGAAGGAAGACCGCCGCGTGCTCGTCGACATCGTCGACTGAGGGTGGCCCCTCCGGCGCCCCCAGACTGCGATCGGCGGCCCCGGAGGAGCCACTGATGTCCGACCTGCTCCACGCGGGTCGCATCGGCAGACCGCACGGGCTCGACGGCAGCGTCCACGTCACCCGTCCTCAGCCTGCACTGCTCGCCGCCGGCCGCCGCCTGCTGGTCGGCGAAACGGAGGACGAGATCGTCCGCCGTGCAGGCACCGACGCGCGCCCGATCGTGCGGCTCGCGAGCTGCACGACGCGCACCGACGCGGAGGCGCTGCGCGGCGTCGACCTCCTGGTACCGCGGGCCGAGGCTCCCGCCCTGGAAGAGGACGAGTGGTGGCCGGAGCAGCTCGAAGGCTGCACCGTGCACGACGACGAGCGCGAGATCGGCGTCGTACGGCGACTGCTCGCGCTGCCCTCCTGCGAAGTGCTCGAAGTCGCGCGGCCGCCAGGCGCCGGCGACGACCTCCTCGTCCCGCTGATCCGCGACGCCGTGCGCTCCGTCGACATCGCCGCGAAGCGGATCGATGTCGACCTCGAATTCCTGGGGGAGGCGTGACCGCACCCGCCCGCCGCCCACCCACGCCGCCCGCCGGCCTTCGGCCCATCCACTGATGCAGCTCGACGTCTTCACGCTCTTCCCCGAGGCGTTCGATTGGTTCCGCAACCAGCGCCACGTCACGAACGCGCTCGCCGCCGGGCACGCACTTGAAACCGTCAATTATCGCGACACGACCCCTCTCACCGGCGGCCAGGTCGACGACATGCCGTTCGGCGGCGGCGCCGGCATGGTGCTGCGCGTCGACGTCGTGGAGGCGGCGCTGCGCGCCCGCTACGACGCCGACCCGGTCCGGCTGCGCAACCGCCGGCGCGTGATCGCGCTCGCGCCGAACGGCCGCCTGCTTGACGACGCCCTCGTCGACGAGCTCGCGCAGGAGCCGGCGCTCACGCTGCTGTGCGGCCGCTACGAGGGCTTCGACGAGCGGATCGTCGAGCACTTCGCGACCGAGGCCGTCTCGATCGGCCGCTACGTGCTCGCCGGCGGGGAGCTCGCGGCGATGGTGCTCGCCGACGCGGTCCTGCGCAAGCTGCCGGGCGCGCTCGGCCACGAGGAGTCTGCCCTGGAAGAGTCCTACAGCGCGGCGCTCGAGGGTGCGCCCGAGTATCCGCACTACACGCGGCCGGCGGAGTGGCGCGGGTGGTCCGTGCCGGACGTGCTGCTGTCCGGCCACCACGCGCGGATCCAGCAATGGCGCCGCGAGCAGAGCCGCCTGCGGGCGGAGGCCGAGCGCTCGGCGGAGGAGCGCCCGTCTCGCGACCACCCCGCCTGAGTCCTTCCGCTACCATTGCGCAGCCGGCGGCCACAAGGCCGCCACTTCTACGCCATGAGCACGGTCATCGAGAGCCTCGAGCGCGCCCAGCTGCGCCGCCTTCCGTCGTTCGACGCAGGCGACCGCGTGCGCGTGCACTTCCAGGTGATCGAGGGCACGCGTCGTCGTACGCAGGTGTTCGAGGGCGTCGTGATCAAGCGCCAGGGCCACGGTGTGCGCGAGACCTTCACGGTCCGCAAGCAGTCGTTCGGCGTCGGCGTCGAGCGCACGTTCCCGCTGCACTCGCCGAAGATCGAGAAGATCGAGGTGGCGGCCCGCGGCGAGGTGCGGCGCGCGAAGCTCTACTACCTGCGCGGCCGCGTCGGCAAGCGCGCCCGCGTCCGCGAGCGCCGCTCGATCGGCCCCGAGGAGGTCATCGAGCGCGAGCTGCTGCACGGCGCCACACCGGACGAGCCGGAGGCGGAGACGCCCGACGCCGAGGCGCTCGCGCCCGACGCGGCGACCGAGGCACCGGAGGTCGAGGAGGCGCCCGCGGCCGAGCCGGAGGCGCCCGAGGCCGAGGCTCCTGCCGAGGCACCCGCGGAGACGCCCGAGGCCGAGGCGCCCGCCGTCGAGGAGCCGGTCGCCGAGGCCGATGCTCCTCCCGCCGAGGCCGAGGCGCCCGCCGAGCCGGCCGACACGGCCGAGGCACCCGACAAGACCGACGAGTGAAGGCCAAGTCGGGCCCCGGCTCGCTGCTGGAGCTCGTCCTGGTCGTTGCCGTCGCGCTTGGGATCGCGCTCGTCGTCCAGGCATTCGTCGTCAAGCCGTATCGCATCCCGAGCGGCTCGATGGAGCCGACGCTCGCGGTCGGCGAGCGCGTGATCGTCAACCGCATCGGCAACCGCCTCGCTGAGCCTGGCGTGGGCGACATCGTCGTCTTCCACCCGCCGCGCGGCGCCGACACGAACGAATGCGGCACCCCGGGGCAGGGCCCGTTCTACGAGGGCCCCAAGAGCCGTCTTCCATGCGCGAGATCCACGGCGACGCGCTCGAGTCAGAACTTCATCAAGCGCATCGTCGGCGGTCCGGGCGACGAGATTTCGGTCCGCGATGGCCACGTCGTGCGCAACGGAGTCGAGCAGCGAGAACCGTTCATCCGCGCCTGCGGCGGCGGCCCCGACTGCAACCTCGGGACGATCACCGTCCCGGCAGACCACTACTTCATGATGGGCGACAACCGCGGCGCGTCCGACGACAGCCGCTACTGGGGCCCGGTTCCGCGTAAGTGGATCATCGGCAGCGCGTTCTTGAGCTACTGGCCTCCGAAACGCGTTGGGTTGCTCTGAGGCGTGCCTCGGCGCGCCGGGCGGCGTCCTCGGGGTTCGAAGTACGTTCGTACTCCTTCACCCCTGCGTCCTTGTCCGGCATCGCCGATCCACGCCTCAGAGCAGCCCAACATGTGGGCTTGCTCTGACCCGCAGCGACCGGCATCGCCACGTCGTCTCCCGCGCGCGGTAGAACTCGCTCGTGAGCACGACTGCGAGCCCTCCGCGGAGACCTAGAGCGAGAGCGCGTCCGCCGGCTCGGAAGCTGTTCGCGTTCGACCGCTCGCTGGGCGTGCGCTTCGTCGCCGGCGCCGACGAGGCCGGTCGCGGCTGCCTCGCGGGCCCGCTTGTCGCCGCCGCCGTGCTGTTCGACTACGAGCGGCTGCGCCCGGCCGACGTGCGGGTGCTCGCGGCCCTCAACGACTCCAAGCAGCAGACGGAGGAAAGACGCGAGGAGCTGTACCCGGTGATCCTGCGCCTTGCCGCTGACGTCGCGGTCGTCTCGCGCTGCGCACCAGGGATTGACCGGCGCGGCCTGCACAAGACGAATCTGGCGGCGCTGCGCGACGCACTCGCACGCGTGGCGCGCGAAGGCTGCGTCTGCCTCAGCGACGGCTTCCGGGTCGGTGACATCGGCCAGGAGCAGCGCGCCGTCATCGGCGGCGACGCGACGAGCGCCGCGATCGCGGCCGCGTCGGTGATCGCGAAGGTCACGCGTGACCGCTACATGCGCCGCGCCGACGCGCTGCACCCCGGCTGGGAGTTCGCCGGCCACGTCGGCTACGCGACGCCCGAGCACCGCGCCGCGATCGAGCGCCTCGGCGTCTCGCCGCTGCACCGGATGTCGTTCCAGTCGATCGCGTACCAGCAACTGTCTCTGTAGCGGATCGCCGCGCCTGCGAAGGACGCAGGGAGCGTGGCCTGCTCACGCAGGCGAGCGACCGAGGACGCCCGCAGGCGCGGCGAGACGCTGCAGAGCGTCAGAACGCGCCTTCGAGGTGCTCTAACGCGACGAGGCGCCCGTACGCGTCGATCGTGACGCCGATGGCGTCGAAGCGCAGCTCGGGCGTCCGCGGCCGCTCGGCGTGCTCCTGCAGCCATGCCGCTGCCATCCGTCGCAACCGCCGGCACTGCGCCTCGCGCAGCCCGTCGAACGGTCCTGAGCTCCCAACCCGGCGCGTCTTCACCTCGCAGAACACGATCCGCCGCTCATCGGTGGCGATCAGATCGATCTCGCCCCAGCGGGTGCGGTGGTTGCGGGCCACGATCGCGAACCCCCGCCGCTCGAGGTGCTCGGTGGCGAGCTGCTCGCCGACACGGCCGAGGCGGTGACGCAGGTCGTTTGACACGGCGACGACGCTACGGCGAGCGTTGCACCCAGCCGCACGCGCATTGGTGCGATCCACCTCAGGCCCGCTGCGAACGCGCCGCGCGACCGCCGGATCGCTGCGAACAGCGCGTGTGCCGTCACGAGCGCGCTCATAGCGTGGCCGGCGTGCTTGCCCGCGTCGTGACATTCGCCATTGACGGCATCGACCCGCGGCCCGTCTGGGTCGAGGTCGACATCCGGCCGGGCCTTCCGACGTTCCGCATCGTGGGTCTCGCGGACGCCGCCGTGCGCGAGGCGCGCGAGCGCGTGCACGCGGCGATCCTCAACTCGGGCTTCGAGTTCCCCGCGCGCCGCATTACCGCGAACCTCGCTCCGGCGCACCTGCGCAAGGTCGGGCCCGGCTTCGACGCCGCGATCGCGGTCGCGCTGCTCGCGGCGAGCGGGCAGTGCTCGGCTGACGCGCTCGACCGCTGGGCCGTCTTCGGCGAGCTGTCGCTGAGCGGCACCCTGCGTCCGTGCCGCGGTGTGCTCGCGGCCGCCGAGGGCGCCCGTCGCGCCGGCGTCGCGGGCCTCGTCGTGCCGCGGGAGCGGGCACCGGAGGCGGCGCTCGTCGAAGAGGTGACGGTCGCGGCGGTCGACGACCTGCGCGGCGTCGCGGCGCTGCTCGACGGCGGTGACGCACCGCCTCCGCCACCGCCGGCGCCGCTGCCGACAGGCGCAGCGCTCCCGCTCGACGCGCCCGACCTCGCCGACGTGCGCGGCCACGAGCTGCCGCTGCGCGCGCTCGAGATCGCCGCTGCGGGCGGGCACAACCTGCTGCTGGAGGGGCCGCCCGGCAGCGGCAAGACGATGCTCGCGCGCCGGCTCCCCGGCCTGCTGCCGCCGCTGACGCGTGACGAGGCGATCGAGGTCACGCGCATCCACAGCGTCGCGGGGATCGGGCACCGCTTCGGGCTCGCGACGGAGCGGCCGTTCCGCGCCCCGCACCACACGGTCTCGCCGGCCGGGCTTGTCGGCGGCGGACGCCCGCCGGCCCCAGGCGAGGCCAGCCTGGCGCACCACGGCGTCCTGTTCCTCGATGAGCTCTCGGAGTTCTCGCGCCCGAGCCTGGAGGCGCTGCGCCAGCCGATCGAGGACGGCGACATCGTCGTCGTGCGCGGGCAGCAGGCGCTCCGCTTCCCGACGCGCTTCATGCTCGTGGCGGCGACGAACCCGTGCCCGTGCGGGTACGCCGGCAGCGACCGGCCGTGCCGCTGCGGCGAACACGAGCTGGCGCGTCACCGGCGCCGCCTCAGCGGTCCGCTGCTCGACCGCATCGACCTGCTGGTGACGGTCGCGCGGCCAGACGCCGGTGCGCTCGGCCGGCCGCCGGTGACCTCGTCCGCGGCGGTCCGTGAGCGCGTCCTGGCCGCACGCGACCGGCAGCACGCGCGCTTGGCCGACACTCGCGTCCACACGAACGCGCAGCTCGACGCGCGCCTGCTGCGTGCGCATGTGCGCGTCAGCTCGGCCGTCCGGCGGGCGCTCACGCAGGCGTACGACCACGGCGGCCTCAGCGCGCGCGGCCACGATCGCGTCCTGCGCGTCGCGCGCACGATCGCCGACCTTGCCGAACGCGACCAAGTGGAGCTGGACGATGTCCTGCAGGCGCTCGCGCTGCGCACACGCGGGGTGGCCGAGGGCGGCGACGCGGTGGCCGCATGAGCGCATGCGACGCGTGCCTGCGCCGCTCGTGGCTGATCGCACGGCTGGCTGGGCACATCGAGCTCGCCTGGAGCGCACGGCGCGGCAGCGCCTCGTTGCTGACGCTCCCCGACGCAGATCTGATTGCCGCGCTGGGCGGCCTGCAGCGCGACGCGCTTGGCGACGAGTACGACCGCTTCGCGCCGACGGCGGTGCGCCGGTGCTGTGGGGCGCGCGAGGTCACTGCGCTCTGTCGCTGCGATCCGCGCTATCCGCGGGCGGTCACCGATCTCAGTGACCCGCCGGCCGTGCTCTACATCCGCGGCGAGCTCGCGCGCTTCGAACGTGCGCTGGCGCTTGAGCGGGTCGCGATCGTCGGCGCTCGCCGTGCGACCGAGTACGGGCTCCAGCAGGCACAAGGATTGGGGCGCGGGCTGGCGGCCGCTGGGCTGACGGTCGTCAGCGGAATGGCGCTCGGCGTCGACGCTGCCGCGCACGCCGGCGCGCTTGAGACCGACGGCCTCACCGTCGCAGTGCTCGCCTGCGGCCCAGACGTCGTGTATCCGGCGAGCAAGCGTCGCCTGCATGCCCGCATCGTCGCGAGCGGCGCGGTGGTCGCCGAGCTGCCGCCCGGGACGCCGCCGCGCCGTTGGTGCTTCCCCGCGCGCAATCGCATCATCGCCGCGCTTGCGCAGGCGACCGTTGTGGTCGAGGCGGGGGAGCGGTCTGGGTCGCTGATCACCGCCGGGCAGGCCGCGGACCTCGGCCGCGAGGTCGCGGCGGTGCCGGGCCTCGTGACCGCGCCGCTGGCGGCCGGGACAAACGCGCTGATCGCCGACGGCGCCCAGCTGGTACGCGGCGCTCACGACGTGCTGGAGCTGCTGTTCGGCGCCGCTGCACTGCAGCTGCTGCCGCCAGGGCCGGAGGACCGCGCAGCCGGACTGGAGCCAGACCTGCGCGCGCTGCTCGATCGCATCGGCAGCGGCTGCGACACCGTTGCGGCGCTCGCGGACCCAAGCGGCGCGGTCGACGCGGTGCTGGCCGGTCTCGCCCAGCTGGAGCTGCGGGGCCTTGTGCGGCGAGGGCCCGGTGGGCGCTACACCGTCACCGCGTAGCCTCCGCGCGCAGGCCAGCCGTCGGCTGCGAGCGCTCGTGCGCACCCGCCGGGTGCGCGCCCGTCGATCGCCCCGCCGGCACGCCGCGGCG
>Ga0070705_100000910_pt1 | contig 16547 bp, 36 predicted proteins | sample KBSK5253metaG_FD_65455 | JGI IMG/M metagenome (GOLD analysis project Ga0070705, IMG submission 65455) | Corn, switchgrass and miscanthus rhizosphere microbial communities from Kellogg Biological Station, Michigan, USA - KBS K5-25-3 metaG | ecosystem: Host-associated > Plants > Roots >... | reverse complement strand
GCGGTAGATGAGGTGCTCCAGCTCGTCGACGGTCCCGGTGCCACCACCGGCGAACCACTCCTCGGCGCAGGCCCGCGCCAGGCACTTCAGGACTTGAGTCCGTGCCTGGCGACGGGCTGACGGTTCCCATGGACGCAATGGCCCCTCCTGTCCGCCGCGCACGTCGGGCGGTGTATGCTTCGCGGCGTTGACCGGGAACGAGCTGCGACGCTTGCGGCACGAGCTCAGCGACATGTCCCAGAAGGAGCTGGCGGGCGCGCTCAGGGTCAAGCGAAGGGTCATCATGGACCAGGAGCGGCGGGGTCGACGTCAGATCGAGCGCAGGTACGACTACGCCGTGAAGTGGTTCGTGAGGCACGTTCTGGGACTGCGGGTTCGGCTGCCGTAGATCGAGCCGTCGGACCATCGCTCGTAGCTACCTCCATATGCAGGTACTATTTTAGTACCTGTATCGACTCTTCGCTTGCCACAAGTACGACATTGGTACACACTACCCGCCAACCACCTAGCACTCGTACGCGGATGAAGAACTAAGTCACGCCCGAACCGTTCCTCCCGGTTTTGGGGCGCCGTGTTTTGTTATTGGTCCGGCGGAAACAAGAAGACCCCGCAACCTGAAAATCCCAGGGCGACGAGCCGGCGCGAAAGGCGCCCCTTCCCCCCCATCGCCCAGCAACGGGAGGTGAAATTGTCGGCTCCTGAGACGGTGCCCAGGGAGCGAATCAGGGAAGTCGTCACGAAGTGGAAGGGGAACCTCAAGGCGGCTGCGGCAGAGCTCGGCCTGGACCGGAACTACCTACGCCGGCGTTGCAAGCAGCTCCGCATTGACCTTGATGCGTTGCGACACCCCTCAATTGAAGGGCAGCACACCACCCCAAAGTTCTCACTCCCCCCCAAGGTACTCACCCCCGGCGAAAGATGCCCCCCACCGCGCCTGGTGAGAACCATGGCTGGGGGTGAGACAAATTCTGTTGGTGCTGTCTATGCAAGCGCGAGATGGAAACCTAGATTGATCGGCATGCAGACCGCCGCGAGGGACGAGCAACCGATCAAGACGACGCGCAAGCCGTTGGCGCCCACGCGTCTTCTCCCCGACCAACAGGAAGTTCTGCGCGAGGCAAAGTTCGACCTCCAGGCTCGGTTCCGCACCGACCTCGATGAGAGCGCGATCCTCCAGCAGTTCTTCGACGAGGAGTTCCCCGGTTGGAAGGTGAGGAAGCTCGCCGCCGACGACAAGGGTGGAGACGGTGGCGGCGAGAGTGGATCCGACGTTTCCTGACGTAGTCCTTCCCCAGGCGTAACCCGCGACGACGTACAGAACGGGAGGTCCGTGTGCCGATGAGCGCCGAAGCCATGTCCACCGCCAGGGCCGCCGAGCAGCCGGCACGCGTCCCGTGCACGGGCGCCGCCGACTGCCGCTGTTCCGGCCACCAGCTGCTGGCGGAGGTGCGGGAGCGGAACCGTCGCCGGCGATCGGCGCTGGTAGCGCGTGCCGCCCGGGAGGCGACGGCGGCGGTGAAGCTCGCGCACAGCCTGTACGGCGTCCCGGGCGACGACGTCGACCCGGGGACGCGGCGGTGCGAGGACTGCGGCCGGCGCTGCGATGCGCTGGGGGCGCCGTACCTGTGCCGGAGCTGCCGATGACGACGCACACGCCATGGCCGTGGCGGGTTGGCTCCGATGGCGTAGTGCTCGGTCCCGACTTCCCGCGCGACATACCGATCGGGCGCGTGAACCTCGACAAGCGCGATGGCAAGGCCAACGCACGGCTGCTGGCGGCGGCGCCGGAGCTGCTCGACGTCCTTCGCCGCGTGGTCGCCGAGTGCGGCCCGGACCGGGGCGAGAAGCTCCGGGCCGATCGGGTCTGGACCCAGCTGCTCGCTGAGGCGGAGGCGGTCGTCGCGAAGGCTGAAGGCCGATGAGCGCCCACACGCCGGGGCCGTGGGCCGTGAGGCTTCGCGAGGGCAGGGTCGGCGAGCGACTCCAGCTGGCCATCGTGGCGCCGCGTCATGGAGAGCTCTACCAGCTCGCGGTCTTGTCATGCGTCTCGTTGGATGAGGGGGACGCCAACGCGCGGCTGATCGCCGCCGCCCCCGAGCTGCTGGCGGCGCTCCGCGGCATCGTGGACGCCGAAGACGCGTACATGCGGGAGACCGGCATCAAGCCTGACGACCCGATCACGGACGCCCTGGGTCCCGCCCGGGCGGCAATCGCCAAGGCGGAAGGCCGATGAGCTTGCAGCGGCCGTCCAGGAGCATGGCGAGCTGCCTCATCGCCGCGATCGCGATCGGCGCCCTCTTGGCGTTGGGAGCCGGTATCGCCTACACCTTCTTCTGGCTGCTCCGTGCGGCCGTCGTGGGCGCCCAGTGACGGACCCGAAGTCGCACCTCGGCGCCGTCGAGCAGAGCGAGGAGGCGGCGGGCCTGTACGACCGGCCCGTCACGGTCCAGGGCGCGAGGGTGGTCCGCTTGTCGAGGCACGGCTCCTATGCCGTGCTGGGCTGCCGGGAGAGCGGCCAGGTGGTGCAGCTGGACCTGCACGCCATCATCCTGGCCGCCCTCGCCCTGGGCCTCAGCGTCTCAGAGCCCACCCTCACCGAGGCCGCGCTGACGGGCGTTCTCCGGCGCAGCATCGGCGAGCCGAGGGTCAACACGACGGCGCGCGAGATCGAGGTTCCGATCCCGACGGAGCGCACATGAGCCGGTACGTGACGGTCGACGAGCTGCTCGTGCTGCTCTGCGCCTTCCTGCTGTCGGTGAGCGCGGTGCTCGCCACCTTCGCGATCATCGCGGAGCTCACCCGGCTGCAGCCCGCCGGCGCCGGCCAGGTCATCCCGGGCCAGCACCGGATCGGACGTCACGTGCTGTGCCTGATCCGTGGCTTCCACGACCTGCCCACGCGCCACCCTCTCGGCGGGTTCCGGTGCTCGTCATGCGGCTACTCCGCCGCGACCCTCGACGACCTGGGCTGGTTCGGCTCCGTGAGGCCGGAGCGGCGGCTGTTCCAACGTGACCGATACCCGCCGTCCCACGGCGGGTGGAGGTGAGGAATGTCGGACCCGCGCTACACGGCCGGCATCACCCAGGGCTGCGCGCTGAGCCGGACGCCCGGCGCCTGGCCGGCGGAGGTCCCGGGCCTGGGCCCCGCCGTGGTCGACGTCTTCGGGATCTGCGTCGTGTGCGTGCGCCGTCAGCGAGGACCTCCAGGGCGCGCTCGACGGCTCGTGGGTGACGTTCGGAGGTGTGGCTCTGTGCAAGCACCACGCACAGGAGCTTGAAGAGGACCCGCGCGAACGAAAGGAAGGCCGGGGATGAGCACCGAACTCGCGGCGCCGGAGACCCACCATGGCCTGGCCCGCGGCGATGTCGCCGGCGTGGCCGCCCTCGCGGCCATGTCCGAGGAGGAGTTCGCCGCCAAGCTGCAGCACCTGAAGCGGGGCCAGGAGCGGATCCGCATCATCCAGCGCGAGCTGATGGTCGAGGGAGAGGACTACGGGAACATGCCGGGCACGGACAAGCCTGGACTCTTCAAGGCCGGCGCCGAGAAGCTCTGCATGTTCTACGGCCTGAAGCCGACCTTCGAGCCGACGGTGATCGATGGCGACGGCGAGACGGCGCCGACCATCCGGTTCCGGATGCGCTGCCTGCTTCACGTGGGCAACGCCGACGGGCCTGTTGTCGCCGAGGGCTTCGGCGCCGCGAACTCCTGGGAGCGCAAGCACCGATATCGCCGGGCGCAGCGGGCGTGCCCGGCCTGTGGCACGTCGGGCTCCATTCGCCGCAGCAAGTATGCCGACAAGAAGACGGGCGACTTCGGCTGGTACTGCCGTGAGGAGAGCTGCAAGGCGGGCTTCACGAGCAAGGCGCCGGAGATTCTGCGTCAGGAGCAGGGGGACGTCCAGAACCCCGACCCCTACGACCTGGAGAACAACATCCTGAAGATGGCGAAGAAGCGAGCCCACGTGGACGCCACCCTCACGGCCACGGCGACGTCGGGGCTGTTCTCGCAGGACCTCGAGGAGGGCGGCGACGAGCCGCCGGCACCACGCGGCAGGGGGGCGGCGCCGCGAAACGAACCCGGCAGCTCGAGGAACGAACCGAGGACTTCGCGAGACGATCCGGGCAATTCTGGAAACGCGCCTCCCGGCAATGGCGACGTCATCGAGACCTCCGAGGGCCCGATCCAGCCTGGCGCCGGCGACCGCGCGGCCGCCGCCGAAGCCGAGCCCAACCCCGAGTACGACCCCCGAGCTGCCGCCCGCCGCGCCATCGATGGGTACGCCGCGGCCGCTCCCGCCCCGTGCCCGAACTGCAGCAAGCCCGCCAAGGCCTCGAAGTACGCGAAGCCCGGCAAGACGCACTACTGCGGGAACTGCACGATCAGCTTCGAGCCCGGGAAGCCGGTGCAACCGTGAAGGCCGGCAGGCGGAGGCAGGCGACCCCCAGGCCCGGCAAGCGCAGGCACGCGCCGGCGACCCCCAGGCCAGCGAAGGTCGACGCGATGCCGCTCTTCGACGAGGACCAGGCCGCCGAGTACCTGTGCCTCTCCCCCAGGACGTTGCAGCGGTGGCGCGGTGAAGGTCGAGGGCCGGCCTACCGCAAGGTCGGCAAGCGCGTCCTCTACGCCCAGCGCGACCTCGAGGAGTTCGTCGAGAAGTCACGCTACATCCCGCCAAACCAGGTGACGCCATGACCGAGAACGTGATGGACCCGTTGTATCGCGAGAAGAAGGCCGCCGAGTACCTGTGCGTCTCGGTAGGGACGCTGCAGCAGTGGCGGTCCGCGGGCCGCGGCCCTTCGTACCGGAAGTTGGGCAAGCGCGTCCTCTACGCCCAGCGCGACCTCGAGGAGTTCGTGGAGCTCGCCCGCCGAACCAGTACCAGCCAGGAGGCTCCATGAACGACGAGAAGGTGACCCTCGCGACGCTGGCGAAGGGCGGCGCCGCCGAGCTCTGGGAGCACGTGCTCCGCAAGGTGCTCGACAACATCGCCGACCCCAACACCGACCCGCGGGCCGTGCGCGAGCTGAAGCTCACCGTGAAGATCACGCCGAACGAGGACCGCACCACGCTCCGGACCACGGTGCTGGTCGAGGGCAAGATGGCCGCGCCCAAGGCCGCCGAGACGACGCTCTACATGGGCGTCGAGTCCGGGGGCAAGCGGTTCGCCGTCGAGCACAACCCCGTGCAGCAATCGCTGTTCGACCCCGCCGCCGTGAAGACCGGAAGGGAGAGCTGACCCATGAACGGAGAAGCTGTCAAGGAGGTCGAGCGTCTCGCGCGGGAGGCGGCCGGGCAGCTCGTGACGATCGACGACGTCACGTACAGCACGACGCCGCTGCACGACGTTCGGAGGCCGGTGCCGGTCTGCGAGCCGGTGAAGTTGCACACCCTCACCGGCCTGGTGGACTTCGTCCGGCTACACATCGACATCGAGGGCGCGTCGGTAGCCGTCCACGTCGTCAGCCACAGCCTGGTGCGGTTCATAGATGCCGCCCTCGATGGCGCTTTCCGGCAGCGTGAGGTCTACGCCACCGTCGGCCACGAGGACCTCTTCGGTGGCGGCTTCCGTTTCGGCCAGTTCGTCGACGCCGAGCAGTTCGTGGTGGCGATGCAGACGCTCTTCGTCGACTCGGACGACAGGGAGGGCGTGCTGGCCGTCATGGGCAACCTACGCGAGGAGGAGGTGCGCACCACCGGCGATGACGGCGTGACCCAGACCGTGACGGCGAAGGCCGGCGTCGTCCTCTCGAAGGACGTGCGGGTCCCGAACCCGGTGTCCCTGCGGCCGTATCGGACCTTCAGGGAGGTCCTACAGCCGGCGTCGTCCTTCGTGCTCCGGCTCCAGGGCGGCGGGAAGGCGTCGACGACACCAGTCGGGGCCCTCTTCGAGGCGGACGGCGGGGCGTGGAAGGTCGAGGCCATGCGGAACATCAGCACGTACCTGCGCTCCTTCCTGCCGGAAGGCGTCCCGGTCATCGCGTAGAGGCGCTGGGGGGGGCGATGCGCGGGCAGACGATGGGCGAGGCCCGGCAGTTGCCGATATGGCCAGGAGGTGGCGTTGCAACGCCACCAGCCGGCCCTCTGTGCGACCTCCGCGCCTGTCGCAAGCCCATCCGGGACCCGCGCCACGGGCAGCGGTTCTGCTCCCGGCGCTGCCGCATGGAGGCGTGGCAGGAGCAGCACCCGCGCGTCTCCCGGGCGAAGAGCCCCGAGGAGCGGTTCCGCACCTGGCTCGACAGCCCCAACGGGCAGCTGGTCTACATCGCGGTGATGCGGGAGGCCCTCGAGGCCGTCGAGGGCGGCCTCCGCCGCTGGAGCATCAACGGCATCTTCGAGGCCGTGCGCTGGGGGCGCGCCCGCCGGCTGGGCCGGGACGATGAGGGCTTCGTTCTGAACAACACGTACCGCAGCAGGCTGGCGCGTCTGCTCATGCGACAGGAGGCGCGACTCGCGGGGTTTTTCGAGGTGCGTGCCATCCATGGAGGTGAACGGGAATGAGACAACTACTCTGCGGGGCGTGCGGGTTCGACCATGCACCAGGGCGTCGGATGCTCCTCGGCCGTGGTGCGCTGGGCGAACCGGCCGAGCACGAGAGGGTCGTACGCGGCCTTGCGCGGCGGCCAACAGCTGAGCAGCGAATCGTACGTGTCAACGACGAGGCATTCCAGCTCGGCGTGGCGGAGTACGACTGCGACCGATGCTCGGGCCGCATCGCGCCCGGCGAACCAGCCGTCGCCTGGACGGTATGGCGGCACGACCATCTCGAGCCGCCCGCGTGGGAGCACGAGTACCTGACGGATGAGGGCGCGGTGTCGCCGTGACGACGCGAATCCTGGCCGTGCCTCCGCTGTACCTGAAGCTCGCCGGTCCGCCGCCGGCCTTGGGCTCCGGCTCCGAGGGCGGCGAGCTGTGGGTCAGCGGCCCTCTCCGGCTCTCGGTCATCACGAGCGTGGACGACGGCTTCCTGCACATCTCGATAGCGCACCCGGAGCGTTATCCGACCTGGGACGAGATCCTGACCGTCTGGCGGTGGTACGCGGGCCCGGACGTCGAAGGCGTGATGGTGCTCGCGCGGGCCGGGGACTACGTCAACTTCCACAAGAACTGCTTCCACGTCTGGCAGAGCAAGTGCGGCGAGGAAGGGTCCGACAGGTGACCTTCGCGCGCCATGCGAAGTACGGCAACACGCCAACGCAGTGCCGACAGGGCAACCGGCACCAGAGCAAGCTCGAGGCTCGCCGCTGCGACGAGCTTCACCTGCTCCAGCTCGCCCACGAGATCCGCGACCTGGTGGCGCACCCGCAGCCCGTGTACCGGCTCGAGGTGAACGACCGCCTGATTGCGACCTACCGGGGGGATTTCGAGTACCGGGACCGCGACGGCAACCTCGTGACCGAGGACGCGAAGGGCGTTCGGACCTACGTGTTCAGGCTCAAGGCCGAACTGTTCCGTGCCATCTACGGTCGCGAGATCGTGGAGGTGCGCAGGTGAGGGCGCGATGAGCGAGAGCAAGGCCGACTCCTATAGTCCGGCCGAGGTGATTCCATTTGTCGATTGCGGCCTACCGCTTCGCCGCAGTCCGACGCCGGTGCGCAGGGCGCCCAACGACAGCGTCATCGAGCCGGGGGACTTCGCCCCGATCACGTTCGTCGCGGGGTGCGTCTCGGTGTCTGGCCGGTCCCGACGCCGGCACGAGCTCGACGCGGACGGGCGCTGCCTCTTCTGCAGCTTCACGGAAGACCAATGAAGCCAGCCGCAAGCGACTCGCTCGCCCGCCTGGACCATGTCCGCAGGGAGCTGGCCCTGGCGAAGGACCTCCCCGACGTGAAGCGGCTGCGCGACCAGGCGGCCGCCGTGAAGGCGTACGCCCAGGCGCAACGGCTGGGCGTCGAGGTGCGCTCACGTGCCGCTGAAATCGTGCTCCTCGCTGAGAGGCGCGCCGGCGTGCTCCTCGCCGGCATGGGCGAGCTGCGAGGCCGGCCACCGAAAAAAACTCACGGTGAGTCTTTTTCTAAGCCACGACTGGCGGAGCTTGGGATCGATGACAACGAATCGCAACGCTGGCAGGCGCTCGCCCGCGTCGAGGAGCCGCGTTTCGAGGGCTACATCGCCGCGCGCCGAGAGACGGGCGAGGTACCGACACGCGGCGAGCTGCTGCGCATCACGAAGCGCGAGGCCAACGTCGCGCAGCACGCCGCGGCGCCGGCGCCGACGGCCACGGTCGACTCCCTGGCAAAGCTCGCCGGCCAGACGTTCGGAACCATCTACGCCGACCCGCCCTGGTCCTACGGCAACCAGGGAACTCGAGGGGCGACCGACAACCACTACTCGACCATGACCGTGGACGAGATCGCGGCCCTGCCCGTGGCATCACTCGCTGCCGAGAACGCGCACCTCCACCTGTGGACCACGAATGCGTTCCTGTTCGATGCGCTCCGAGTCATCGCGTCATGGGGCTTCACGTACGCGTCTTCATGCTTCGTGTGGGTGAAGCCTCAGATGGGCCTCGGGAACTACTGGCGCATCGCGCACGAGTTCCTGCTGCTGGGGCGCCGCGGCGCGGCCCCTTTCGCCGACCAGGGCCTGATGAGCTGGGCGGCGCTGGACCGCACGAAGCATAGCCGCAAGCCCGATGAGGTGCGGCGGATGGTGGAGAGAGCTTCACCTGGCCCGCGGCTCGAGCTCTTCGGGCGTGAGCTCACGGACGGCTGGACCGTCTGGGGCAACGAAGCCGATAGCGCCAGGGACGGCGCCGATGTGTCGGATGTGGCGCTGTGAACGGCTTCGAGCGGGCGAACGTCGTGGGTGACATCGCCGTGGAAAAGGCGCTCAGGCTCTTCCGTGAGCGGTCCTATCTCGGGCAGATCGTGACGACGTTCAAGGGACTACTCTCTGAGGAACTGCAGAAGTCGGCCGGCGACCTCTTGTTCAACTCTGCCAAGCACCCGGAGCGCATCGTATCGGTCGAGGTCAAAGGAGAGAAGAAGTACACGGGCAACTTCTTCCTGGAATATTGGAGCAACCGGAAGCGACTGACACCGGGATGGATGATAACGCTTCGAGCCGACCTGCTCTGCTACGTGTTCAACGACATAGAGCACGCCTTCATTGTCGAACTACCAAAGCTCCAGGACTGGGCATTCAGGCAAGAGACGGAGCGCCGGGACTTTGATGGCCACATCTACAAGTATCGATTGCGGCCGCAAGGCGCGTACGAGCAGTTGAATGACACCTGGGGCCGACTCGTCCCAATCGAAGCGGTTCAGCATGACGTCGGGCTCATTCACTGGGATCTAAAGGCATGGCGACGCGTCACCGCGGTGGATGCGGCGGCGCCTCTGCAGGCGCGGCTGTTCGCGGAGGACTCGCAATGAAACGCGGCGGCCCGATGCACCCGAAGATGCTGGCCCTGGCGAACGGGCTTGGCATTGAACGTTGTCACGCGGTCGGCATCATCGAAAGCATCTGGCACTTCGCGGGCCAGTACGCCAGGCGCGGGGACATCGGCCGGCACGACGATGCTGCGATAGCCGATGCCATCGGATGGACCGGCGACGCGACGAAACTGATCGAGGTCCTCGTCGCGAAACGGTGGCTGGACCGCTGCCCCTGCCACCGACTTCGGATCCACGACTGGCCTGATCACGCCGACCAGGCCGTCCGCAAGACGAGCGAAATCGTAAGGCAAGCATTCCTGGAGTGTTACAGGGATGGAGGGCCTCCGGAGGACCTCCGGAGGACGGATAGCGGTCCTCCAGCGGAGGTTTACCCTCCGCCGACTCACGACTCACGACTCACGGCACAGGACTCACGACTCCAGACTCCCGGCACAGGACTCCCGGCACAGGACGCAGGGGCGCCGGCGAAAGAGCCGGTGCGGGAGGTCTTCGAGCACTGGCAGGCCGTCATGGGCAAGCAGGGCGCGAAGCTCACCCCGAGGCGTAGGCATCTCGTCAAGGCACGGCTGAAGGACGGGTATTCGGCGGAGCAGCTGAAGCGCGCGGTCGACGGGTGTCGGGGCTCTGCGTTCCACCAGGGCGCCAACAAGGACGGGACGCGGTACGACGACCTGACGCTGATTTGCCGGGACGGAGAGCACGTCGAGAAGTTCCTCGAGGAGGAGCTGATTCGTGGCATTACCCCGGTCCAGAGCGGCCCCGGCCCGCCCACGCCACGAGAGCAGCGCCAGAAGGCGGCGATGGTCGCGATGGTCAGGGGTGGCCTCAAGGGCGACGGCACGATGCCGGGAGGGGGTGGGATGTGACAGACGCAGCGTGGAGCACGGGTATGGCGGACCTCGTGGCGATGCTGCCGGACCCGTCGCCGACCAACGAGGCCATGAGGGGGCACCGATCGCGGCTCTACCGCCAGCACCTGGACCACCTGGTGGACGAGGCCTGGCTCTTCGCGGTGACGGAAGCGATCCGGCGGGAACGGTGGTTTCCGACGGTGGCGGCGCTGTGGGAGTACGGGCAAGACTTCCAGCCGCAGTACCCGGCGCTGCCGCGAGCTCGAGGCGACGAGGAGCGCGAGCTGGGCCGAGCCGAGGCGGTGCGCGGCGTCGAGCTGTGCCGGGCCGCCTTCGAGCGGGCCACGGGCGAGAAGGCGCCGCCGCTGGCCACGTTCCCGCGGGTCGAGCTGACGGCCGAACGGCGCGAGGAGCTGAAGCGGTCCCTCCTCGAGGGCGAGGGACGGTGATGCCGAAGGCGCAGGCGGGCTACGAGAACCACACGGCTGCCGCCGCCGGCGAGGCACCGCGTCGGCGCGAGCACATCCAGCAACCAGTCTTCGACTCGCCGGAGCACAAGGCCCGGTACACCGAGGCGCTGCGCGTGACGCCGCGGGCCGCCGGCGAGGACGTGTGCGCGTGGCTCGACCGGGTGACGGCGGCCGTGGCCGGCGCGCCGGTGCAGGCCCAGCTGCCGTATCGGGAACCAGGGGAGGAGGGCTGATGAGCGACGAGCGACCGCGCGGAGGGCAGGAGCCGCAGTGGGAGATGGTCCTGGATGCAGGCGACAACGGCGACACGATGCGGCTGAGGATCCGTCACGGCTGGCTATACCGGCAGCGAGAGCTCATCTGGCGCGAGGAGTACCGCGACGGCGTGGAGCGCGATGAGCTCAAGGCCATGGCCTGCGCCTTGGTCTACGTGCCTGATTGAGGAGCGAGCTGATGTACGCGAAGGAAACGACGGTCTCACCGGAGAAGAGCAAGGCAGAGATCGAGGGCTTGCTGCGGCGCTACGGCGCGGACTCTTTCGTGTCCGGGTGGGACCAGCTCACCAGCCGCGAGATCGTGCAGTTCCGGTGTCACGACCGGTTCATCCGCTTCGTGCTCGGTCTGCCGATGAAGGACGAACCGCGTTTCACGAGGAGCCCACGTCGCGGCTACGGGCAGCGCACCGAGGCCCAGGCGCTCGCCGCCTGGGAGCAGGAGATCCGCCGACGCTGGCGCGCTCTCGCCCTGGTCATCAAGGCCAAGCTCGAGGCCGTCCAATCGGGCATCACCACCTTCGAGAGCGAGTTCATGCCCCACATCGTGATGCCGGACGGGAAGACGGTGGCGGAGCACGTCGTGCCGGCGATCGCTGCAGCGTACGGAACGGGCAAGGTGCGGGGCTTGTTGCCAGAGTTCGCAGGATGAGCGGGGAGCGCGCGGCCCCGTCGATCGCTGACCGCCTGGCCGAGCTGCTCCCGCCCGGCAGCGTCCGCGCGCTGGTGAACCGGCTCGAGGAGCTCCGCCGGCAGCGGCGCAAGGACCGCTTCGCCGTGTGGCTGGAGACGGACGCGGAGGGCTACGTGGAGGCTGTGGAAGTGCCGGAGCGGTACAGCCGGCGGAGCGATACAGCTTGACGGTGACACGCGCCCAAGCGCATGCTCGTCGCACTACATGCGGCCTCCCGGCGCAAGAGGAGGCGGTTTCGGGCTGGGGTAGGAACGACCCGGCCGACGTGAACGAGGCCCTCCGGATGCTCGCTGTTGGAACGAGGCGAGCGACTCCGGGGGGCTTTCTCTTTTTGGGGCACCACATGACCATCTACCTCAGCCTGCTGGTCGCGATTATCGGCGCCCTCGAGCTCGGCCGCATCGCGTTCGGCGCTGGCCTGCTAGCGTTCCTCCTGCAGTTCACGCCCACCGTGGTAGGCGCGCTGCGATGAGCGGCCGCCGGCCGGGCCCCATGACCCGACCCAAGAAGGCCAAGGCCGCGCTCCCCGCGGTGCCGCACCCCATCGTGGCGGGCATCCTGGAACGCATCGACGTCCAGATCGCCGCGATGCTCGCCGGCCAGCAGACCATCCTCGAGATCGTCCAGTCCATCAATCGCAAGGAAACCCAGCAACTTCAGCAGGAGGCAGATATGTCCGCGCAACTCGACAACCTCAAGGCCAAGGTGGCGGCCAACACCACCGTGATCCAGTCCGCAATCGTGTTCATCAATGGCCTTTCACAAGCCCTGAGGGACGCACGTGACGACCCGGCGGCGATCGACGCCCTCGCGACGGAGCTCGAAACGAGGGACCAGGAACTCAGCGGCGCCCTCGTCACGAACACGCCCGCCGCACCGCCCGCGTAAGTCGTGCCCTGCGCCGGCCGGACCTTCCCCGGCCGGCGCGTTGAAGGTGTCGATGGATGAAGCCCTGCTCGAGCAGCTCCTGGAGAACGACGAAGGCAGCGGCCCGCGCAACTCCGCCGGCCGCCTGAAGCCCTACCGGGACTCGGTGGGCAAGCTGACCATCGGCTACGGGCGCAACCTCGATGACCGGGGCATCACGGACGCTGAGGCGCTGTACCTCCTTCGCAACGACATCGTGGACGTCAAGCACGAGCTCGACGAGCACCTGCCCTGGTGGCGCCAGCTCGACGACGTAAGGCAGCGAGTCATCGCGGACATGTGCTTCAACATGGGGCTCGCGGGCCTACTGACGTTCCACCAGACCATCGCCTTCGTTCATGCGGGCCAGTACCCAGCGGCGTCAGCCGGGATGCTCAACTCGCGCTGGGCTCGTCAGGTCGGACGCCGTGCGCGGCGGCTCGCGCAGATGATGGAGACGGGGCAGGACGTCCCGCGCTCCGACGTGTAAGGGGGGAAGCCCATGGCGTTGACGAAGCTGCAGCTCGGCGTGGTGACGATTCGGATTCAGGGCGAGGAGCAGGACAAGGACGCGATCCTGGCCGGCCGCGAGGCCCTGATGTCAAAGTCGAAGGTGCGCCTGGACAGCAACGGCCTCGACGAGAACGGGAACGGCGTGCCCGAGGCCGAGAAGAGCCGAGCCGATGAGATCCAGTGGGACGTCCTGGTGGCCGGCAAGATCATCGGGTCCTTCCGTGGCAACGAGCAGCGCGAGGGCCTGTCCTTCGGCCCCTGGGAGCTCGGCGGCCAGGGCGTTGGCCAGCTCGAGGAGAGCGGCGGCCACACCGTGGTGCTGAAGTGGCGCGGTTACGGCCAGGGCACGACCACGGCGGCCGTCGTTTGCACGCACCGCGGCGGCTTCGCGGCCCGCGTCGACTTCCCGAAGGTGGACTGAGGTGAGTTGGGGCTGGGTGAACGTGGTGCGGGGCTTCCTGGGCCGGGTGCTCGACCTGCTGCAGGCCGGGCGCAACGCCGGCCTATGGGACAAGGGGTCGGGCGTGCCGGGCCTCGAGGACATCAAGGCGAAGGACCGCGAGCCATGGCGCTGACCTGTCCGCCGCACCAGCTCGACAGCGTCATGATCAGCAGCTCCTCGAGCTTCCGGGCCCGCGGCGGTCCGCTCGCCGGCCAGCAGGTACAGCCTCGAGGTGGGGAGCTACGGCTACGCTCCATCGCTCAGGGCGCCGGCGCCGTGCCCGGGAAGCCCAACATGCCGCCCAGCTGCCGGTACGGCATGCCCTCCACGTGGGAGGTCTACCGCAGCGACGCCGAGGGCCAGCGCGTCCCGGGCCCGAGCGGTGTCCGGTGGCGGTGGGAGAAGTACAACCCGGCGGCCGGCGCCGACAACTACGCCCTGGCCGGCAACCCCGAGAACGGAACCCACGTGACGGCGCGCGTCGCCGTCACGTCCCACGAGCCCGGCCCGGACGGCGTGGAGCGCATGGTCGTGAAGACGGCGGTCAAGACGTGGCCATTGTGGCCGCCGCTGTGACGAGCGCGGTAGTGGCCGGTCGAGAAAGGCGGCCCCGGGATATCGAGGGAGAGCCCGGGAGGGAGTCGACCACCGACCGGCCTCTCCCGCGCTCGTGGAGTCCGCCATGTCGGATGTAGCGAGCACGAGCACGCCGGAGCCAGAGTTCAGGGAGCGGCGCTCGCCCGCGACCGTTCAACTCCCAATCCAGGATATTTCTGACGAGATCGGCCGAAAGACACTCGGCCAGCGACGCATCAACATGGTCTGGGAGCTGACCCAGGCGTTCATGGCCGCAAGCGTGGTCGGTACGACGCTCTGGGTGAACGGAACCATCGCGCTCACGAAGGATGCGGCGGTGGTCGCCAACCAGGCCGCGAGCAGCGCCCTCATGCAACTGAACGTCATGGCCGCACTGGTCACGGGCTTCTACTTCGGGCGAACAAACCACGAGCGCACGGGTGGCGTTGGCGGCGGGTCCGCCCATGGCGGGAGGTAGGCCGTGGCGTTGAGCAACAGCCAGCTCGCCCAGCTGCGCACCCGCCTACAGGGCGATGCCTCTGACATCACCGACATCAACTCGCGCATCCCGGTGCAGCTGAAGCAGCACCTCATCGACGCCGAGGCCGACATCGTGCAGCTCAAAACGCGGGTGCTCGCCGCTGAGGCTGATATCAACCAGCTGAAGACCAGGGTGCTCTCACTCGAGGCACGGGTGACGGCGCTGGAGGCGCACTTCCCGTGAGCGACGAGCGACCCATGACGAACGGTCGCCTAGAGCTTCTCGCCCTTGGCCGCCTGGCCCCGCTCCAGGAACGTCTTGGGATACTGCCCTTCGCCGCAGAGCTTGAAGGACCCAAAATCCTTGAACCACAGGCCCTCGGGCGCGTCAGGCTCGGACTGCAGCCACTCCGAGAGCCTCCGGAGATCTCCCTCTGTGATCTGGCGGGCCTTGACTCGTTGTGCGAGATGCGCCAACACCGCAGGTGGGAGACCCTTCCGGAGGATCTTGGGCATCAGGAGCCGAACATCAGCGTCGTCAACTCGTCCTTGATGCGCGCGACCTCTGCAGGGTCCGTCACGTCAGGGAGCCGCTCGGCCAGTTCCGTCAACCGTGCGCCCTTTCCCTGTTGCGCCGCCAGCCGGCGCTGGACGAGTTGGGCCATCACCCGGTGGGCGCGGCGCTGTCGTTCGAGGCCGTCCTGGGGGCCGAAGACGGCTTCGCCCAATTCCTCCCCAAGGCGCTCCTGCTCGTCTGGGTCCTTCGAGTTCTGTAGGCGCTCACATACGTCGTGTAGCCGCGCCGCCGCCTCGTCCCTGTGGTTGAGCCCGGTCTCAATCAGCATCACGAGCGTGCGATGGGCGCTCGTGTTGCTGCGCTTCGCGAGTTCTTTCGCGCGGCGCGCGGTCTCCTTCGACAGGATCACGGTCTGGCGTACGGTCTTCGCTGTCGCCCGCTTGGGCTTTGGTGCGAGGCGTCTGTTTGTATTGCGCATAACGCCATTATGCACCAAAACACACCAAAGGTCATACACCGAGGGAAGCCCCTCGCATGGTCGCATTGGGGGAGCCGCACCACATCTACGGCCTCGAGGGACCGGGATGCGTCTGACCAGGGGCGGGTCTTCGTTCAACGATGGGGGTGGGGGGGTCTCCCCCGGGACCAGGCGTCCTCGCGCATGCGAGACCCCCGAAATTGGCCGGCCAGCCGTCAAGTTGACACGAAATTGCGCTCCTGGTCAGCGCCAGAAGGAGCTGTGATTGCGTGCCGCGCAGGGGCTTTCGGTCTTCGGCAGCCAGGGGCAGCGACAAGAAGGGGAAGCCACGCAAGCCGTACCTGCGCAATGTCGGGGCGCGCGGCCTCGTCCGGCAGGGCGGGGCGCGGACCGGCGCGGGGAGGAAGCCCGGGGCGCAGCCGGGGCGCGTGCCGTGGCGGGAGATCGCCCGGGCCGCGGCCGCCGGGGCGCCGTACGAGGAGATCGTTGGCGGCATCGACATCGCGCCGGAGGACCTGCAGGACCCGGTCACGCAGGAGCGGATCCGCGGCGAGGTGGAACGAGGGAACACGAAGTTCAAGCTGCGCCTCCGGCGTGCGATCAAGAAGCGCGGCATCGAGGACGGCAGTGTGAACTCCCTGGCCCTCATGGCGCGCAACGCTCTCGACTGGGATCAGCAGCTCGCCCAACAGGGGCAGCAGCAGCCCGACCTGGCGGGCGTTGGTTTGCGGCTGGCGGAGCTGATCGAGAAGCTGGCGCGGCGGCCGGCGGACACGCCCAAGGCGGAGCAACCCTGATGGAGCACTTCTGATGGGTTGGGCCGACTGCGGACGCGACGAGCGGGGCCGTCGAATCGGGTACGCCTTCGCGGCGCGGTGCGACCAGCCCGGCTGCTACCGGCGGATCGACCGCGGCCTCTCCTTCGTGTGCGGCGGGATGCACGGCGGTGC
>Ga0070705_100000903_pt1 | contig 16574 bp, 12 predicted proteins | sample KBSK5253metaG_FD_65455 | JGI IMG/M metagenome (GOLD analysis project Ga0070705, IMG submission 65455) | Corn, switchgrass and miscanthus rhizosphere microbial communities from Kellogg Biological Station, Michigan, USA - KBS K5-25-3 metaG | ecosystem: Host-associated > Plants > Roots >... | reverse complement strand
GCTCGGCTGGAGCGGCCTCGGCGCCTTGGCCGCCGTGCTGGGGGGCCTGGTCCTCGCGGCGGTGGCGGTGGTGCAGGCCTTCGGCCTCTGGTCGCAGAGCCCCTGGGCACGGCCCCTCCAGATCGCGCTGGCCGCGCTCGGCATCCTGGCCTGCCCCTTCCTGCCCGCCGCCGTGACCACGCTCATCTACATGCTCCGGGCCGAGGTGCGGGCCGCCTTCTCGGGCAAGAAGGACCTCCGGGACCTTCCCCTCGCGGAAGCCGAGGCGCTCGTGACCGGCTCCGCCGAGACGGCCTTCACCCTGTCGATCCTGGGGATGGTCGTGCTCGGCCTGGTGGTGACCGCCCTCCTGACCTGGCTGGGGCTGAGTCGCGCATCTCGTTGACTCCCTTCGGTCTCTGGGGTAAAAAGAGGGTTCGTCCGCGCCGCTCGCGGCACGACATGACCACATGAACCGAGAAGAGGCGTCGTCCTACTACCGCTCGATGCTCCTCATCCGCCGCTTCGAGGAGCGCTGCGCCCAGCTCTACGTCGAGGGCAAGATCGGCGGCTTCCTCCACCTCTACATCGGCCAGGAGGCGGTGGGGGTGGCGGCCATGAGCCTCCTGCGCCCGGACGACTACTTCGTGACCTCGTACCGGGACCACGGCTACGCCCTGGCCCGCGGCACCGATCCCCGTCCCCTGCTGGCGGAGCTGTGCGGGAAGATCACCGGCATCAGCCGCGGCAAGGGCGGCAGCATGCACTTCTACGACGTCCCCCTCGGCAACTTCGGGGGAGACGGGATCGTGGGCGGCCATCTCCCGGTGGCCGCGGGCATGGGCTACGGGATCCGCCTGCGGGGCACCGACCAGGTGGCCCTGTGCTTCTTCGGGGACGGCGCGGTGAACGAGGGGGCCTTCCACGAGTCCCTGAACGTGAGCGCGCTCTGGGACCTGCCCGTGGTCTACATCATCGAGAACAACCGCTACGGGATGGGCACTTCCCTCGACCGCGCCTCCTCGGTCAAGGACCTCTACCAGCGCGGCAGCGCCTACGGCATCCCGCGGCGCGACGTGAACGGGATGGACCTGATCGCGGTGCGCACCGCGCTCGGGGAGGCCATCGCCCTGGCGCGCCGCGACAAGCGACCGACCCTCATCGAGGCCGAGACCTACCGTTACCGCGGCCACTCCATGTCCGACCCGGGCAAGTACCGGACCAAGGAGGAGGTCGAGGAGATGATGCGCTTCGACCCCATCCACCTCTTCGGCAAGAGGCTCATGGAGCAGGAGCGCTTCACCCAGGCCGATCTCGACGCCGCGGACAAGGAGGTCACGGCGCGGGTGGACGAGGCGGTGCGCTTCACGGAGGAGAGCGGCTTCCCGCCCCTGGAGACCCTCTACGAGGACGTCTACGTGCGGTCGCCCTACATGAACATGAAGGCCGCCGAGAAGGACCCGGCCTGGCGAGCGGCGGTGCGGGAGGACCGGGTGCCCGAGACCTTCCCCGCGAGCGCGCCGGCCAAGGTGGGAGGCTAGACATGGCCCTCCTCACCATGCGCGAGGCGCTCAACCAGGCGATGCGCGAGGAGATGCGGCGCGACCCGAACGTGTTCATCCTGGGCGAGGAGGTCGGGGCCTATCAGGGCGCCTACAAGGTCACCCAGGGCTTGCTCGCCGAGTTCGGGGAATGGCGGGTGCGGGACACCCCGATCGCCGAGGAGGCGATCGCCGGGGTGGCGGTGGGGGCGGCCTTCATCGGCCTGCGGCCCATCGCGGAGATGATGACCTTCAACTTCTCGATCCTGGCCCTCGACATGATCGTCAACCACGCGGCCAAGTACCGATACATGTCGGGAGGGCAGATCCGCTGCCCCATGGTCATGCGAGGCCCGTCGGGAGCCGCCGCCCAGGTGGCGGCCCAGCATTCCCAGGCTTTCGAGAGCTGGTACGTCCACATCCCCGGTCTGGTGGTGGTCATGCCCTCCACCCCGAAGGACGCGAAGGGTCTCCTGAAGAGCGCGATCCGGGACGACAACCCCGTGATCTTCATGGAGAACGAGGTTCTCTACAACTTCAAGGGCGAGGTGCCGGACGAGGAATACCACATCCCGCTCGGCCTCGCGGACGTGAAGCGCACCGGCAAGGACGTCACCATCGTGGCCTGGAGCCGCTCCGTCACCACCGCTCTGGCCGCGGCGGACATCCTGGCCAAGGACGGGATCGAGGCCGAGGTGGTGGACCCCCGCACCCTGCGCCCGCTGGACGAGGACCTGATCTTCGAGTCGGTGGGCAAGACCAACCGCTGCGTGGTGGTGGAGGAGGGCTGGCGCTACGCGGGCTTCGGGGCCGAGATCGCCGACCGCGTCCAGCGCGAGTGCTTCGACGCCCTCGACGCTCCCGTCCTGCGCGTCACCGCCGCCGACGTCCCCATGCCCTACGCCAAGACCCTGGAGAAGGCCTATCTTCCCCAGCCCGAGAAGGTGGTGGAAGCGGTCCACAAGGTGCTTTACCGGTGATATCGCGGGTCGTGCTCGCCAAGCTCTCCCCCACCATGGAGGAGGGGACCATCGTCAAGTGGAGCAAGAAGGAGGGGGACGCGGTCAAGGTGGGGGACGTCCTGGCCGAGATCGAGACGGACAAGGCCAACATGGAGATGGAGGCCCTGGCGCCGGGCGTGCTGCGCAAGATCCTCGTGCCCGCGGGGGGCAAGGCCCCGGTGGGCGCCCTCATCGGCGTGGTGGCGGACGCGCAGGAGGACATCAGCGCGGTGCTCGCCAAGGCTCCGGCGGCGAGCGCTCCCGTGGCGCCCCCGGTCGCCGCCCCCAGTGTCGCCGCACCCCCGACACCGACCCCGGCCGCGGCAGCGGCCCCTCCCGCCCCGACCCGGGCTCCCGTCCTCGCCGCCGCTCCGGCTCCCCGGGCCACTCCGGGCGATGGCCGCGTCAAGGCGAGTCCGCTCGCCCGCAGCATGGCGGAGCGCCAGAACATCCCGCTCACGGACGTGGCGGGCACGGGTCCGGGCGGTCGCATCGTCAAGCGCGACATCGAGAGCTACGCGGCGGAGCCGTCCCGGGCGCGCGGGCTCTCCCCCGCGCACCCTCCCGCGGGTGCGCCCGCGTCCGTCGTCCCCTTCCCCACCATCGCCCCCGGCCAGGACCTGCCGCTCTCGAACATGCGGAAGACCATCGCGCGCCGGCTGGCGGAGAGCAAGTTCTCCGCGCCGCACTTCTACGTGACCGTCGACGTGGACATGGGGGCGGCGGTGGCCCTGCGCGAGCAGCTCCTGAAGGGCGAGAACGTCAAGGTCTCGTTCAACGACCTGGTCCTGAAGGCCTGCGCGCGAGCCCTCACCCGGTTCCCGATGGTGAACGCGTCCTGGGGGGGCGACAAGATCACCACCCACGCCGAGGTCCACCTGGGGGTCGCGGTCTCGATCCCGGACGGTCTCATCACCCCGGTGGTGCGCCACGCCGACCGCAAGTCCGTGCTCGACATCTCCCGGGAGGTGAAGGACCTGGCCGGGCGGGCCCGGGAGAAGAAGCTCCGGCCCGAGGAGTTCATGGGCTCCACCTTCACCGTCTCGAACCTGGGCATGTTCGAGGTATCCGAGTTCACCGCGATCATCAACCCCCCGGAGGCGGCCATCCTGGCGGTGGGCGCGGTGAGCAAGTCCCCCGTCGTGGTCGAGGACCGGCTCGCGGTGGGCCATCGCATGAAGATGACCCTGAGCGCGGACCACCGCGTGGTGGACGGAGCCCTGGCCGCGCAGTTCCTCCAGGAAGTGCGCCGCCTGCTGGAGAGCCCGGTCAGCTTGTTCGTGTAGGGGCCGGGCCTAGTGGCCTCGGGACTGCCGCATCAGGTACTCCCGGACGATGGCCTCGATCCGCAGGCGGTTCTCGTCTTTGAGGCCGCGGAATCCCACCCCGAAGCCGGGCGGGAGGCTGTGCACGGGATGCTGCTGGCGCGGGTTGGTCCAGGCCACCACCCCCTCCAGCGTGAGCTCCTGCTCGGTCTCGGGGAGCCGAAAGCGGCAGACGACGCGCTGGCCGAGCTGCGGCATCTCGTCGAGGGCCACGTAGGCGCCCAGCACGTTGATGTTGACGATGAAGGCGTCGACGGGGGCGGCCTTCTCGAACTCCACGTGACAGCGCCGCACGAAGGGGACGCGCAGCGCCCCGCCGGCTCGTCTCTCGCCCGAGGGAGCGGCCATGGCCCGGCATTCTATCGTCCTTCTCCTTCAAGGGCCATGGCCGCTCCGGGCGACCTGGCTCTCCGCCCCGGCCGCGGCCTCCCGCACCGCGTCGCTGGGATCGCGCCGGGCTGCCTGGAGCGCGGGCAGCGCGGCGGCCGCGCCCGGGCCGATGCGGCCGAGCGCCCGCGCCGCTTCGCGGCGCACGCGATCCGACCGGTCCGCGAGTCCCGCGACCAGATCGGGCACGGCCGGCACCGCGCCTGGGCCGATCAGGCCGAGGGCGCGCGCCGCCCGCCAGCGCTCCTCCCAGGCGGCGTCGCGCAGGCCGCGCCCGAGGGCCGTGACCGCCGACGCCTCGGCGGCCCCGATGTGACCGAGGGCGGTGGCTGCCACTGCGCGCACTCCGAGGTCGGCCTCAAGCGCCAGGGCGGCCAGCGGCTCCGCGGCCGCGCCCGCCCCCGGGCCCATCTGCCCGAGGCTCCAGGCGGCGAAGGCGCGGACGTAAAAGTCGCCGTTGCCGAGGGCGGCGACCAGTGAGGCCAGATCGTGCCCAGGGTCGAGGCCGATCGCGTTGAGCGCTTCGGCGGCCCGCCATCTCACGGCTTGCCGGGTGTCGCCCAGGGCGGCGAAGAGCGCGGGTCGGGCTTCGGGGCTTCGGATCCGACCGAGGGCGACCACGGCCTCGAGCCGCACGCCCTCCTCGGGGTCCAGGAGGGCGGGGAGAAGGGCCGGCGCGGCGCCCCTTGCGGACGGGCCCAGGCGGCCCAGGGCCCAGGCCGCTTCCACGCGCACGGCGGGGTCTCGACGCGCGAGCAGGGGAACGAGGTCCATCGCGCGCCCCGGCTCGAGCCTCCCGGGAGCGGCGCCGAGCGCCTCGGCGAGCGCGGTCACGGACGTCCACGCCGGCGGTACGAGCGCGGCCTCCATCACCTGGTCGGCGACGCGCGCGCAGGCCTCCGCCCTCAAGTGGAGGTGGTCCCCGGGAAGGAAGGCCGACGCGCCCAGCGGCCGCAATGCCGGTAGCAGGTCGAGGAACGGCAAGCCATCGCGCGCGCAGAAGGCTCGGATCTTCTCCTGCACCACGGGCGCGGGCGGATCCCGTCCGACCTGCCCCGCGTAGGGAAAGACGAGCACCGACAGCGGCACCCCATCGGCCTGCACCACCGTCTCGAGCTGCCGGAGCTCGCCGAAGAACTGCTCGAGGCTCGCCCGCACCTCGGGCGCCTCCGGGGACGTGAACAGCTCCTGCACGCTCCTGATCTCCCGGCCTTGGGCATCCACGACCCAGCGGATCAGGGCCGAGCGCTCGTGGAGCCGGGAGAGCAGCGCGGACGGGCGGGCCAGGTTGTTTTCCAGCTCCTGGGGGTCGTTCAGGCAGACCCCGAGGAGGACGAGGTCCGGCCGGTACCGCCGGGCGATCCGCTCGTAGGCGATTCGCTCCTGGCGAGTGGACCAGGCCATCAGGGAGACGTTCAGCACTTCGACCCCCGGCCCGCGCGCGTCGAGCCGCGATTGCAGGGCCGCGGGGTAGGACTGGTCCCGGCGCAGCCCGTAGCCGAGGGTGACGCTGTCCCCGAGGCAGAGCACGCGGCGCAGGCCCGCGGGCTTCTCCGGTGCGTGGGCAACGTCGCGGACGCCGTCGCGGGTGAAGTCGTCGCTGGGAGGCCAGCCGGGGGAAGCCGAGCGGATCACGTAGAAGTCGCTCCCCCAGTCCTTCTCCCAGTCCATGGTCCGGTCCGCGGGGTCGAGAGGGACGTGGGGCCGCTCGAACCGGCGGGCCAGCAGCTCCGCGGCCCCCAGGAACGCCGCGGTCACCGCGAGGCTCAGGGCCAGGTTGACGGCGAGGGGCGAGCGTGGCGCGCGGGGGGCGGCCATCGTCAGAGCACGACGCGATCGGCGCCCGCCCGCCGCGTCACCCGCTCGCGATCCAGGTACTCCAGGAGCGGGATCACGAACTTGCGGGTGAGACCCGTCATCTCCTTCAAGTGGCCGACGTCGAGGCGGGCTCCGGAAGGCCAGCGCGCCCGCACGTCGCGCTTGAGTCCTTCCAGATGGTCGCGGTGGACGAGCAGGCTCTCTCCCACGCGGTCGAGCACGCGCTCGGCGACCAGGACGCGTGACACGCGCTCGAGGGCGCGGGGGTCCGGCCGCCCCTCGAGGGGAAGCCCGCGCAGGTCCACCCCGGCGAGGCCGGCCCCCAGGGCCGCCTCCAGGAGCCGCCGCCGCGCCTCCTCCTCGCCCGGGCTCAGGCTGACCGTGTGAGCGGCGAGGGCGACCGCGTCGGGCAGGAGACGCACCTCACCCGAGGCCGCGAGCGCCGCCAGCACGTGCTCGAAGGCGGCGCCCGGGGCGCGGCCGAAGGCCCGACGGCGCAGCTCCTCGCGCGGCATGGCCGGCTTCAGGGGCTGCTCGCGGTGGAACCGCGCGAGCTGCCGCCGGGCCGCCGTGGCCAGACCGTCGAGGGCGTCCCGCGACAGGAACCGCAGCGGCTCCGGACCGAGGGCCACCAGGGAAGCTTCCGCGGAGACGGTGGCCGGCACGCGGGCCAGGGGCAGGGTGAGGCGGGCCGCCAGGGCCTGTGCTTCGAGCCCGGCCGCCCCCGCCTCCGCCACCAGCGCACCCGCCGCCGCGGCGGGGTCCCGCGCGTCGCGCAGGCGCTCGAGGCGCTCCCGGTCCCCCCGGCCCCGCTTCGGGGGCAGGGGATCGAGAACGCGCGCGCCCCCGATGGTCGTGGGGGGCGAGTAGGCGCGCAGGACCAGGCGGTCGCCCCGGCCCGCCACCGCGGCGCGCTCGAGCCGGAGCTGGGCGAGGGCGCTCCGCCCGGGCTCCACGCGGCCCTCGCCCAGGAGGCGGACACGGGCCAGCACCTCGGCGCTCGCGAGGTGGACCCGGACCCGCGCGCCGTCCACCAGGTGCCGCTGGCCGGGGAGCACGGTCAGCTCCACGTCGATCATCTGCGAGGGCCGGAGGGTGCCCGGCCGAACGAGCACGTCGCCCCGGAAGAGGTCCCTGACCTCGAGCCCCACCAGGTTCACCGCGGTGCGGGTGCCTGCTTCCGCCCGCTCCACCGGAGCCCCATGGACCTGGAGCCCGCGCACCCGCGCGCGCCGGCCCGCGGGCAGGGCTTCGACCTCCTCGCCCAGGTCCAGCGCTCCCGCCACGAGGGTGCCCGTGACCACGGTGCCGAAGCCGCGCATCGAGAAGGCCCGGTCGATGGGGAGGCGGAGCACGCCGTCGGCGGGGCGACTCGGGGAGGCCCGCGCCACGGACCGGAGCCCCTCCCGCAGGGCCTCGAGGCCGAGGCCGGTGCGGGCGGACACCCGCAGCACGGGCGCGCCTTCCAGGAACGAGCCGGCGACCAGCTGGAGCACCTCGAGCTCCGCCACTGCCTGGGCGTCGGAATCGGCCAGGTCGCACTTGGTGAGGGCCACCACCCCGCGGGGGACGCCGAGCAGCCGGCAGATCTCGAAATGCTCGCGGGTCTGCGGCATGACCGACTCGTCCGCCGCCACCACCAGGACCACCGCGTCGATCCCGTGGGCCCCCGCGAGCATGTTGCGCACGAAGCGCTCGTGGCCGGGCACGTCCACGAAGGATGCCACGAGCCCCTGGCCGAGGTCGAGGTGGGCGAAGCCCAGGTCGATGGTGATCCCCCGCTCCTTCTCCTCCTTGAGGCGGTCGGGATCGGTGCCGGTGAGGGCCTGGACCAGGGCGCTCTTGCCGTGGTCGATGTGGCCGGCCGTGCCGACGATCAGCGAGCGCAGCGCGCGGTCACTCTTCCTTGGTGGTCACCCCGAAGACGGACTCGGCGGTCTTGTGCAGCTTCGCGGCCAGGGCCAGGCGGGCCTCCTTCTCGGAGCGCACGATGAACGAGTAGTTCTCGCGGGCCACCTTGATCAGGAAGAGCAGCTCGTCCCGGCTGAGGTTCAGGACGATGCGGCTCTGCTCCTGGTCGAAGAAGCTCTCCACCAGCTTGTCGCGGAGCTTGAGGCGGGCCTGCTGCTCCTCCTCGGTGATGAAGTGGTATTCCTGGCGGGTCACCTTCTGCAGGAAGACGAGCTCCTTCGCGCTCAGGTTGAGCGCTACGCTACGAGCCTCCGACATCTGGCGTTCCTCCCTGGTTCCGACGGTTGAGCCGTGCCGGGCCGCCCGGCCCTCGATGGCCGAAAACCGCGCCTATTGTAGACGAGCCCCGGGCCACCGGCTAGCGCCTCCGGCGTCTTGCGCTCGCGGGCCGTCGCCCGCCGCCACCGCCTCCTCGGCGCGCCGCCGGCGGCCGCTTGGGCGCCGCTCCCGGCCGCGCGGCGCGCTCGAGCACGTCCACGAGGGCGAAGTCGATCTGCCGGCGCTCGAGGTCCACGCGGACCACCTGGACCTCGACCTTGTCTCCCAGCCGGTACGTCTTCCTGGTGTTCTCGCCCTTCAGCTCGTGGGCCTTCTCGTTGAAGAGGTAGTAGTCGTCGGTCATCGAAGAGACGTGCACCAGCCCCTGCACGTAGACCTCATCGAGCTCCACGAAGAGCCCGAACGCCTGGACGCCCGTGACGTAGCCGGCGAAGACGTCGCCCAGCTTGTCCGCCATGAAACGGACCTTCTTCCACTCCACGAGCTCGCGCTCGGCGTCCGAGGCCCGGCGCTCCATCTCCGAGAGGTGGCGCCCCATCTCGGGGAGGGCCTGCTCGAGCCAGGCCTCCCGCTCCGCGTCCTTCCCCGTGCGGAGCGCGCGGAGGGCGCGGTGCACCACGAGGTCGGGGTAGCGCCGGATCGGGCTCGTGAAGTGGGCGTACATGTCGGTGGCGAGCCCGAAGTGCCCCAGGTTCTCCTCGTGATAGCGGGCCAGCCTCATGGTGCGCAGCAGGAGGTAGGAGACCAGCTTCTCCTCGGGCTTGCCCTCGATCTGGCGCAGGATGAGCTGGAAGTCCTCGGGGCGGATCTCCTCCAGGTTGCCGGGAACGCGGTAGCCGAAGGAGGCCACCAGCTCGCAGAACTCCTCCACCCGCTCCGGATCGGGCCGCTCGTGGATCCGATAGAGGGCCCCCACCCCGGCCCGGTGGAGGCGCTCCGCCACCGCCTCGTTCGCGGACAGCATGAACTCCTCGATCACCCGCATGCTGTCGAGCCGCTCGTGGGCCACGATGCCCGTCATCTCTCCCCCCGGGCCCAGGATGAGCTTGGGCTCCGGGAGATCGAAGTCGAGGGAGCCGCGCTCGTAGCGGCGCTGGCGCATGATCCTCGCCAGCTCGTCCATCTGCTGGAACAGGGGGACGAGGGGCGCGTAGCGGGCCTTTAGCTCGGCGTCCCCGTCCACGATCTTCTGGACCTGCTCGTAGGTCATGCGGGCCGCGCTCTTGATCACGCCGTCGTGGAACTCGGCCTTCTTGACCTGGCCGCGCCCGTCCACCTCCAGCACCACGGTCTGGGTCAGGCGGTCCTGGCCCTCGACCAGGCTGCAGATGTGGCTGGAGAGCGCGTGGGGCAGCATGGGGACCACCCGGTCGGGGAAATAGACGGAGGTCCCGCGCAGGTAGGCCTCCTGGTCGAGGGCGGTCCCTTCGGGTACGTAGTGCGCAACGTCGGCGATGTGCACGGCCAGGCGCCAGTGCCCGTTGGGGAGCCGGTCGAGGCTGATCGCGTCGTCGTGATCGCGAGCGGTCTCCGGGTCGACGGTGACCGTGGCCCAGGCCCGGAAGTCGGTGCGACCCGCGACGTCCTGGGGGCGGACCTCCTTCGGCACCCGCGCGGCCTCGGCCTCGACCTCCGGAGGGAACGCGTCGGGCAGGCCGTACTTGGCCATGATCACCAGGAGGTCCACGCCGGGATCGGTGATCACCCCCAGCACCTGCAGCACGCGGCCCATGGGGTTGCGGGTGGCGCTGGGCGGCCGGGTGATCTCGGCCAGCACCATCTCGCCCGCCCCGGCCCTCCCCTCTTCCCCCGCGGGGATGAACAGCTCGTGGAGCACACGCCGGTCGAAGGGGACGACGTGGCCGCCGAACCGCCCGTCCTTCTCGTAGCGGCCCACGATGCGCTGCAGGCCGCGCTCCAGGACCCGGATGATCCGGCCTTCGGGGCCCTTGGGCGTCGTGCGCTCCACCCGCGCCACCACCCGGTCCCCGTGCAGGGCTTCCTTGAGGTTGGCCGCGGCGACGTAGACGTCCGACTGGCCCGGCCGGCGGCTCTCGGGCACCACGAAGCCGAAGCCCGCGGGGTTGCAGGTGAGCCGCCCCACCACCAGGTTCATGCGCGACGGGAGGCCGATCCGCGTCCCGCGGATCTTCACCAGCTCTCCGTCCTCCAGCAGACGGCGCAGGATGGCCGTGAGCTCGCGGCGGGCCTCCGCGGCGAGGCCCAGCCGGCGCACCAGGTCGCGGACGGAGACGGGCTTCCCGTCGTGGGCGAGGAGCTCGAGGACGCGGTCGCGAAGCGGGATGGTAGGGGCGGGCATCGGGGATTTAGCAGTTAGCAGTTTGCAGTCAGCACTCAGCAGTCAGCACTCAACAAGCGGCTGAATGCTGAGCGCTGAATGCTGAGTGCTACCGTTTCGAGGAAAGCTGGTGCCGGAGGTGGGACTTGAACCCACACTAGCCGAAGCCAACACGGCCCTGAACCGTGCGCGTCTGCCAATTCCGCCACTCCGGCAGCGGGACAAACCCGGATAGTACCAAGGAGGCTCGAAGACCGCAACCGCGCGTCATCGGCGGGCGCGGGCCTGCGCCGGGGAGCCGAAACGGCCCGAGACGATCAGGATCCGCGCCGGCCGGGCGAACTCGTTCACCCAGAGACGCAGCTCCTGGGGCAGGATGGTGGCCGCGTCGCCCTTCTTCAGCCGGTGGCGGTCCGGTCCCAGGGTCAGGGTCACCCGGCCCTCGAGGACGAACGCGAACTCCTCCCGGGAGTGCGCGTAGGGATGCTTGGCGCTGCGGCCGCCGGGGTGCAGGGTGATGAGCACGGGCTCGAGGCGCACGGCGGGCCGTGGCATGCTCAGGGCCTCGATCTCGGCGCTGGACCACGCGCTGGTCAGCCCCTGCCGATCGACGGCCCGGACGATCAGCCCGCCCTCGCCCTCCGCGGCGGCCGCGAAGAACTCCCCCAGGGTCACTCCGAGCGCCTCGGCGATCCGCTCCATGGAGCTGATGGAGGGAGAGACCTGGCCGTTCTCCACCTGCGACATGAAGCTGGGGGAGAACCCGGTCTGGGAGGCCAGCCCGCGCAGCGAGATTCCGTTCTCCGTGCGGAGGCGCCGCACGTGCTTGCCCACGATCTGCTGCTTGAGCAGGGCCACGGGCCCAGCAGTCTAGCGCAGACCGCGGCTCCAGCGGTCGAAGAGCCAGGCCACGGTGACCAGGGCCAGGAGTCCAGGACCAAGAAGGGCGAGGAGGCGGCACAACAAGACGACGCTCGTCACCTCTGACCCGGCGTCGGCGTCGGCGAACGCGATCAGGGCGAGCCCGGCCGCGCCGGCCGCCCACACCGCGAGGAGCCCTCTCGAGTGGCCCCGGATCCGCGGCCAGAGAGTGCGCACGGTGTGGATGAGCAGGAAGAAGGGGACCACCAGAAGGGTCGCCGCCATCCCCTGCTCGAGGAGGGAGGCCTCCTCACCGGCTCCTTCCGCGATCAGGTACGCGACGCCCCCCGTCCCGCAACCACTCAACCAGACGCCGAGCAGCCCGGAAAGGCCCCTCCGCGGACGCGTCGCCGGCTCGCTCCCCACTTCCGTAATGTACAGTCTCGATAAACAAATGTCTAGTAATACTTAACCTGATACTTGACCCCGTGCCTCCCGATTCTCGTGCGGCCCTGGCGGCGCCGGGCTATCATCGCGGTATGGGCCTCGCGAGCTTGAGCCTGGCCGCCCTGCTGGTGGCGTCCCCTCCGACCGAGGGGGAGGCGCGGATCTCCCTCGACGTGAAGGACGCGTCGATCGTAGACGTGCTGCGGCTGCTGGCCGACGTGGCCGGCTTCCAGGTCGTGGTGGACCCCGGCGTGTCCTGCACGTTCAGCATGAAGCTCACCGAGGTGCGCTGGCAAGCGGCCCTCGACGCGAGCCTGCGCTCGTGCGGCCTCGGCCGCGAGGAGGAGGACGGGGTGCTGCGGGTCGCCCCCACCGCCCGGCTGCTCGAGGAGTCCGCCGCCCGACGGCGTCTGGAGGAAGAGCGCCGGGCCAGCCGGACGCGGACCCTGGCCATGTTCCGCCTGTCGTACGCGCGAGCCGAGCAGGTGGCTCCGCTCCTGAAGCGATGGCTCTCGCCGCGGGCGGAGGTCAACTACGACGCACGCACCAATACCTTGATCATCGTCGACTGACCTCGCACGGGCACCGTGGACGCACTCGGCGTAGGACAGGCGAGCCGGGCTTCGGCAGTAAGTAGTTGATAATATTGGGTCTTCTGGGCTGATCATCCGGCACGGAGCTTGCTGGAACGTAGGTGGGGTTCCGGCACAGAGGGTCCCCGGGGGGGCTGTCCGATGCGGCACTGTACTTTGACGCTTCTCGCTCTGGGGCTCGCCGCCCTGCCGGCCGCGGCCCAGGAGCAGGACAACGACGACCACGGTCGCGTCTTCTACCTCGAGCCGGGCGTGACCCTGCAGCGCGCCACGGAGTCGGGGGCCGAAGAAGCGGTGGTCAACCTTCCCTTCCTTCCGGGTGACCGGGTGTGGACCGACGCCTCCGGGCGAGCGGACTTCCAGTTCCCCGACGGCACCCGTCTCCGCCTCGACAGCCGCAGCAAGGTGGACTACACCGCCCACGACGAGGGCCGGGGGGAGCGCGTGACCCTGCGCCTCTGGTCGGGCGGGATCTACCTGCACGTCCGCGGCGGGAACGAGCGGGCGGAATACACGATCGAGACGCCGGGCGGCGTGGTGGACATCGGCGAGGAGGGCGTCTACCGCCTGGACGCGGACTCGGGCGAGGTACGGCTCAGCGTCTACGAGGGCGAGGCCACCCTCGACTCCGGCCGGCGGCGGATCACGGTCGGGGCGGGCGAGCGCACCTACGCCCGGCGGGGCGAGAGCCCCGAGCGGCCCACGTCGATGAGCAGCGAGGAGGACGACTTCGCCCGCTGGGACCAGGAGCGCGAGCGGCACGAGGCCTGGGCCGCGGGCAGCCGCCGCTACCTCCCGGACGAGCTGGACGCCTACGCGCCCGAGCTCGAGAGCCACGGCACCTGGTACTACGAGACCGAGGTCGGCTACGTGTGGCGGCCGTTCGCGGTGGCCGGCTGGCGGCCGTACTGGAACGGCCGCTGGGTGTGGACGGCCTACGGCTGGACCTGGATCCCGGGGGAGACGTGGGGTTGGGCCACGTCCCACTACGGCCGGTGGGGCCATTCTCCGATCCTGGGCTGGTACTGGATCCCCGGCCGCACGTGGGGACCGGCCTGGGTGAGCTGGGCGTCCGGAGGCGACTACGTGGGCTGGTGTCCGCTCGGGCGGCACGACCGGCCCGTGATCCAGCCCCACGCCGGCGGATACGCGGTCCCGCGGGGCACGGGCGGCCCCGGCGCGGCCTGGACCTTCGTGCGGCGCAGCGAGATGGGCGCCCGGGATCTGGCCCGTCGCCGGGTCGAGGTGGGAGCCGACGTGATGCGTGAGCTGCGCGTCGCGGAGACGCCCCGCCTCCGGCCCACCCGCGACGTCCGCGAGCTGCGCGAGGCCGACGTTGCGGTGCCGCGCACGGTCCGGGTCCGGCCCAGCCCCGGCGACTCCGTGCTGGAGCTGCAGCGAGACAACCAGACCCAGGTCGGCGTGGGACCGCTCACGCCCAGCGCGCGCCGTCGGAATCGGGATGACTCCCGCAACAGCGAGCGGGACTCGGCGGGCTCCCGCCCCGACTCGACGCAGTCCGCGCCGCGGCACCCCACCGACGCGCGCTCGCCGGCGCGGCCGGCCGAGGCCCGGCCTTCGGACGCCGACCGCGCGACCGAGCGGGACCGCGAGCGCACCCGGGACCCGGAGCGCGACGTCACGCGCCGGATCTTCCGGCCCCTCTCCGAGCCGCGCCCTGCCCGCAGCGGCGAGGAGGCCGCCTCGCGGGACGAGAATCGAGCCCGGCCGCGCGACGACAGCCGGCCGCGCGACTCCGGCTCTGCGCGCCCCCGGGAGTCGAGCCCGCCGCCGCGGAGCGAGCCGCGCAGCGAGCCGCGGAACGAGACCCCGCGGTCCGAGCCCCGCTCGTCGGCTCCCCGCTCCGAGCCTCGCTCGGCCTCGCCGCGATCCGAGCCACGACACGAGGCTCCCCCGCCGCGGGCGAGCGCGCCTCCGCCCCACTCATCCTCGCCGCCACCGGCCAACTCGGGCGGCGGGGCCCGCCCGCGCAAGGAGCGCGAGTAGCTGGTCCGGGCTCGGGGAGGCGGGTATAGTCGCTCTTGATGGCGGTCCGCCCCAGCCTCCCCCGCGCGAGACTACCCCCTCCCCGCATCCTCACCCTGCGTCGCGCCGCCGTCACCGCCCTCTTCGCGGCGGCCATCCTGGGGGGAGCCCTGCTGGGCGTCTTCTTCGCCTTCGAGAGCGACCTCCCCCAGGTCACCTCCCTCGAGGACTACCAGCCGAACATCATCACCCAGGTGTTCTCGGCCGACGGCTCCGTGCTCGGCGAGTTCGCGATCGAGAAGCGCGTGGTGGTGGCCTTCCCGGACATCCCGCCCGTCCTGCGCAACGCGATCGTCTCCGTGGAGGACGCGGACTTCTGGAAGCACATCGGGGTGAACGTGTGGCGCGTTCCGGGGGCCGCCCTCGCCAACTTCCGCTCCGGCCGCTACAGCCAGGGCTTCTCCACCCTCACCATGCAGCTCTCGCGGCTGCTCTTCCTCACCCCCGAGAAGACCCCCGAGCGGAAGATCAAGGAGGTCATCCTCGCCTTCCAGATCGAGAAGAACTTCACCAAGGAGGAGATCTTCACCCTGTACTGCAACCAGGTCTATTTCGGCAACGGCAACTACGGGGTGGAGGCGGAGAGCCAGTTCCTGTTCGGACGGTCGATCACGAACCTGTCCCTGGCCGAGGCCGCCCTGCTGGCCGGCCTCCCCCAGAACCCCACCCGCCTCTCCCCGGTGGAGTTTCCCGAGCACGCCCTCCAGCGCCGCAACCACGTGCTGGATCGCATGGCGGAAGAGAAGTACGTCACCCCCGAGGAGGCGGCCGCGGCCAAGCAGCTTCCCCTCGGGCTCCACGTCCGCCGCGAGCCGCCCAGCATCGCCCCCCATTTCCTCGAGGAGGTGCGCAAGTACCTCGAGAAGGAGTACGGAAGCCAGCGCATCTACCAGGGCGGCCTCCGCGTCTACACCACCCTCGACCCCGTGATGCAGAAGGCGGCCGTGCAGGCGGTGCGCAAGGGACTCCGAGCCATGGACCGGCGCGCCCGCGGATTCGTGAAGCCCGAGGCCACCATCCTGAAGGACGGCGCCTTCCCCGACCCCATCCACCTCGACGAATGGGACTGGCCTTTCGGGGAGGGTGACGTCGTGCGGGGGGTGGTCCTCGCCTCCGACCGCACCCTGGCCCTGGTCCAGATCGGCGAGTACCGCGCCAAGGTGGGCCCCGCGGAGATGGCCTGGACGCGCCGGACGAACGTGGCCGAGGTGCTTCCCCGCGGGACCATCGCCCCGTTCCTCATCCAGCAGCTCTCGGAACAGCCGGGGCGGAAGGACGCCCGGGTCCTGCTCGAGCAGGAGCCCAAGGTGGAGGGGGCCCTCCTCGCCCTGGAAGTGAAGACGGGTGCGGTCAAGGCCATGGTGGGCGGCTACGATTTCGAGCGGAGCAAGTTCAACCGGGCCACCCAGGCCATGCGCCAGGTGGGCTCTGCCTTCAAGCCGATCGTCTACTCGGCGGCGGTGGAGAAGCTCGGCTGGACCCCGGCCACCATCATCGTGGACTCCCCCATCTCCTTCCCCAACCCCTGGAACAAGACGGTCTGGGCGCCCCAGAACTACGATTACCGATACCTGGGCCCGATCCCGGTCCGGAGGGCGGTGGAGCAGAGCCGCAACATCCCCGCGGTGAAGACGCTGCAGGCGGTGGGAATCGAATCCGGGATCGAGTACGCGCGCAAGCTCGGCCTCGCGGGCGAGCTGCCGCCCTTCCTGCCCATCGCCCTGGGGGCGGGGGAGGCCACCCTCACCGAGATGGTGGCGGCCTTCGCCACCTTCGCCAACCAGGGCCTGCGCATGAAGCCCTACCTGATCGCGCGCATCACGGACCGCGACGGCAACATCATCGAGGAGGCGCGGCCCCAGGCCCGGGACGCCATCCGGGCGGACACCGCGTTCATCCTCACCAGCCTGCTCCGGGGCGTGGCCACCCGGGGCACCGCGGCCCGGGCGGCGAGCCTGAAGCGTCCCATCGCGGGCAAGACGGGGACGACCAACGACTTCACCGACGCCTGGTTCATCGGCTACGAG
>Ga0070705_100000899_pt1 | contig 16607 bp, 14 predicted proteins | sample KBSK5253metaG_FD_65455 | JGI IMG/M metagenome (GOLD analysis project Ga0070705, IMG submission 65455) | Corn, switchgrass and miscanthus rhizosphere microbial communities from Kellogg Biological Station, Michigan, USA - KBS K5-25-3 metaG | ecosystem: Host-associated > Plants > Roots >... | reverse complement strand
CGAGTGAGGTGCACGCGAGTGAGGTGCACGCGAGTGAGGTGCACGCGAGTGAGGTGCACGCGAGTGAGGTGCACGCGAGTGAGGTGCACGCGAGTGAGGTGCACGCGAGTGAGGTGCACGCGAGTGAGGTGGCCCGCTTCGGCCCTCTCACCCAACTGAAGTTGGGTGTTAATTAACACCTCACTTCAGTGAGGTGACCGCGCGAGTGAGGTGCCGCGCTCACGGAGGTGCCCCGCTCGCCTGCACCCAACTGAAGTTGGGTGTTAATTCACCCCGGGTCTTCTTCATCATTCTCATCGTCATGCCATTCCAACCCGTGCGCTTCAACGAACGCTGCAATCTCTTCAGCGAACGACTTCCGCCGGTGATGTTCCTCCTGATTCTCGATGTAGCGCACCACCGCATCCAGATTGGAGTGCGAAACCGAGAATGCCCCGTAGCCGCGTCCCCACGAAAACGTTCCGCGGAGCATCTTGTTGGCGTTGATCCAATGTGACGACGCGCCCTTCAGCAGTTGCATCACTTTTTCCATCGACAGATTTGTTGGGAGATCGATTAACGCGTGCGTATGATCGGCGTTCACGTAATTGGATTTCATGAAAGATTTTCTTCGAGCGTGCATAATCGTAAAGGAAGTTCGAAACCTCCTTGGCGGCGGGCTTGGGCAGCATTGGCTCCCGGCGCAACGTCGCCCATGTTAGATGAAGCCAGCATCGTGAGTATGAGTGCAAAGACATCGCTGATCACCAATTAACACCTCACTTCAGTGAGGTGCCCCGAGTGTGATGCGTTCGCCCCGCCTCCACGATTAACACCTCACTTCAGTGAGGTGCCCCGCGAGTGAATCGCCCCGCCCCCGCCACCCAACTGAAGTTGGGTGTTAATTAACACCTCACTTCAGTGAGGTAGCCCCGCGAGTGAATCGCCCCGCCTCCACCACCCAACTGAAGTAACACCTCACTTCAGTGAGGTGGCCACGCGAGTGTGATGCGTTCGCCCCGCCCCCCGCCACCCAACTGAAGTTGGGTGTTAATTAACACCTCAGTTCAGTGAGGTGGCCACGCGAGTGAATCGCCCCGCCACCACCACCCAACTGAAGTTGGGTGTTAATTAACACCTCACTTCAGTGAGGTGGCCCCGCGAGTGAATCGCCCCGCCCCCCGCCACCCAACTGAAGTTGGGTGTTAATTAACACCTCACTTCAGTGAGGTGGCCACGCGAGTGAATCGCCCCGCCCCCGCCACCCAACTGAAGTTTGGGTGTTAATCAACACCTCACTTCAGTGAGGTGCCCCGCGACGAGTGAGGCGCGCCCGCCAACACCCAACTGAAGTTGGGTGTTAATTGGAACCCGCGCCAGGTCGCGCTTTGCCTGCTCAATCACAGCGCCGCGGCAAATTCGCGAAGCTCCCGCTTCCCAATCGCGTGAATCACCGTAACCGGGGCTCCGCCGTTCGCTGATGCAAACACGATTTCGTGCGTCTCCCACGCCAACATGCATTCGATCAATTCCTCTACTTGATAAGCCGCCGAATGGTATTCCAATGCGAAAGCATCTATCCGAGCTGCCTCGTCAGGCTTAAGGCTTCGAAGGATCTCCAATTCGGCTCCTTCACAGTCGAGTTTGCACAGTCGTATACGCTCTTCTTTGTTCTCCCCAAGAACATCACTCAACGTCACGCAGGAAACCGGTTCGCTTTTGACGTGATTGAACCTCGAAGCAAAGACCGCCGATGTGGTATTCATTCCGCCCCCCAGCATCGGAGACACAAAGAAGTTGGTTACACCGGCTTCAGCTCCGATAGCTTCTCGTCGCGCGGTCACGCGCGTGGAGAAGTTGTTCCTCGTCAGATTGCGTTCGAGCATCGCAAAGCTGGTCCGGTCCGGTTCGAATGCGATTACCCGCGCTCCTTTTTGAGCGGCGTAGCAACTGAAGAATCCCTGATTAGCGCCTACGTCCAACACCAGGTCGCCGGGCCGCAGCGGGACGCCGGGGACGTCGTAGTTCTTGAAGAACCAGACCTCGGCAAACATCCTGTGGCTCGCCGGCGTGCACCAGCAAGCGACGCCCGTCGCTCGGTCCTTCACATTGAACCGACTCAAGCGGTTCCCCAGCATTCGCTGGGTAAGCAGCTGCCAGGGATTGCCATAGTGTTGAATTCCGAGGATGGCTCTGGTCAAGTTCATCGGGTCCTATCGGCGACGCATTAGACTCTTGTTTCCAAAAAGTCAACGACTTCGGAGGCCACCGTCTCCCATGTGCGTCCATGGGTCGATCGCTTCGCATTTCTTCCGAGAGAGCTTCTCAATTTTCTGTTCGCGGCGCATAGCTCGATCAGTGAAGCAAGCTCGATGGCGTCGCCGGGTTGGTGGAGAAGTCCGTTATCGTTGTGTCTTATCAATTCACGCTGACCGCACGAGTCTGTCGTTATGCAGCAACGCCCGGACTCCATCGCTTGAAGCAACGACAGTGGCTGTCCCTCGCAGAAACTAGGCAACACAAAGATGTTCGAGCGAGCGAAAAGGTTCTCCTCGCTTTCCTGGCCAAAGTCCGAGACATTCTCCACCAGATGGTGCAACGAAGATGGCCAACTACCCAGCACTGTCTTGGCATCTGCTCTGGTGCCCGCCAAGAGCCAGTCAATTCGCATCCCCTTCTCGTCAAGTATTCGCGCAGCTTCGATCATCGTTCTGTAGCCCTTTCCCTCCAGCCACGCACCAAGAAAAAGCACTCGCAATTGTCCCGTTGGTTGATTGTCCTCGTTCAGTTGTGACGGATAGACCCCGTTCTTATAGACGAATATCTCATCAGGGCTCCGCCGATAACGATGCTGCACAAAGTTCGCATCGTCTTGATTGACAAGAAGGAGTCGCGCTGCGCTTCGCAGGCCCGAGTCGCATTGCCGAAGGCGCCACAATGGGTGCAGTAACCGAGATCGTAACTTCACTCTTGCTGTTGACCCATTCCTGCCCTCTAAAGCGAGCTGCCACCTTCGACGCTCGATGCCGTGACTGACGACAATAGTAGGTTGGACGCGCCTGGCAAATGTCCCCGAGGCGGGCTCGTGAATCAGAAAAAGCGAAGCGGGCCGCTTTAGCTTTGTGTATTCCCGATATGCCGCATACGGGAACAAGCTCGCATGCTGCAGCGGGCCAACTTCCTGCGTGCCAATGTGGATGAACTCATATCCGCGTCGCTCAAACTCTCTCCGCCAATGCCAAGCCACACGGCCCATTCCGCTGGCTTCAGTTATCTCAACTTGCGCGACGTGAACTACGAGTGGCTTCATCTTGACTCTCTGCGCGTTTTCTTTCGAGGCAATCTCGGTAAATCCGGTCTGTCCGCTTCGCGATGTCGTTCCAGCAGAATGCTCGGGAGCGTTCCCTTGCCCACGTACGTGCGCGCGCCAACTCAACGGGATCTCGCAACAAGGCAATGGCTTTCCTTGTGAGGTTGTGAGAGTCGCCCGCAGTGACCAAGTACTCCGCCGGCAGCATCATAGGCGGGCCGGGAGAGTCGTATGCGATGACAGGGATCGAAGCGGCTAGCATCTCAAGAACACCCAAAGGGAATCCTTCGATGTAAGAAGGGAAAACTCCAACTGAACATCCCGCCAACAATCCGGGAAGGTCCACGGGCTCATATCTAGGGACAACCTCAATTCTATCTCTCAAGTTCTTGTCGAAATGACTGAGCACTCTAGAACCTGAACTCCCAGTCCCAATTAATCGAAACCTCACCCCGGTTACTTTTCGCGCAAGGTCTCGAACGATACGGGGAAAGTCGGTTGCGCCTTTGCGATTATCAAACGTGCCAACGAAGACCAACGCCGGCTGATCGGGCGGTTCGCTCGAGATGGCATTGATCAAAGAATGACGCACACGGTCGATTCCAAATGGCAAGACGACAATCTTGTTCTCAGGTATTCCGTGTTTGACCAGCTCGGCCTTGTCGTGAGTGTTTGGTACATTGACGAGGTCTGCCTGCGCGACCGTTATCTTGGCTTGGCGTATTGCCGTCGCAAGTTTGCGCGCCTCCCGTTTAGCCGTGATTACATTTCGTAGTACCGACTTCAATGCCCTGCTTCTTGGTATTCGAATAGACTCAAGGTGATGAGCCAACAAGACAGATCTTGCCACAAATAATGTATCTTTGCGAAATTCGGTTCGCGGATAAGGAAGGTATACGTGGTCGTAGTCAATTACGTCATACTCATGAGCGTACTCACTCAAGTGACGGCGCAGGTTTGACGGGTAAGCCGCATAGATGTCCCGGCCCTGAGTCAGAGGAAAGTCGGCTGGACTGACGACGTCTGCCTTCCATCCGAGAAGCTCGAGTTCCTCAGCGAGCTCAATGACGACCTTTGATCCTCCCAAGGTCTTGCTCAGATGGGTTTGACTACAGAAAAGTATTTTCACGGTTGATTCAGTTGCGTAATCATCGGGTGTAGTTCTTCTCGATTGACGAGTCGAGTATCAGAAAAACATTCCGGTTTACCGGTAGCGAACGGAACGTGTGTCCAAAGAGTCGCAATGGTACTGGTTGAATTTCACTTTGCGGGACTATCCAGACCTCGCCGTCTTTCAACGACGTTGGCGCTGTCTGCTCCTCGTGATGATAGGAAAACCGGTACGACGAAAAATTCGGTGGTGGGTTCCAATCAAATAACCACCATAAGGCATAGTCGTCTGCGAATATTCTTTCGTGCGGTGTCTGGCTCAACTCCTCCAGGACCCGCGCCACTTCAACCTTGTTAGGCTTGTTAAAGGTCAATGCGTCGAGCGGTGTCATAACGTTTGCCGCGACGATCATTCCGCAGACGCCGAACTGAATTGCAAACCTCCGTGACGCCAGCCTTCGAGTACTCAGACTGAGGCCTATGACTATAAGACTCACAAGCTCAATCGTAGGTAGTCGCTGACCCAACGGAACTGTCGTCAAGACCATTACGCAAGAACCCATCAACAGCGACCAGCACAACGGCGCAGATATCGTGCGCATCGGTTCGCTTTCCGGCTTGAGGAGTACGACTATGGCTGGTAGCAGGAGAGCGGTCGCTATCAACGGAATCTTCAGCCACTGAAGGCCGAAGGAAAGCATCGTTCCGTACAACGCCAGATTCCCCGTCATCGAACCCGGCGAGAGTAACTGGCTATGATGCAGCATATCTTGCAAGAAGGACGGAAGTTCTCGATTCAGCGCCACAACAACTATCAAACTGACTAGAAGAAAGCCGGCAACGAAGAAGTAGTAGCACGATTGTCTCGATCTCACAGGCTCTTTATGTCGCCAAAGCAAAAGAACGCAGATCAGTGCGAGAAGGATCGCCAAGGCATACAGGGCTAAGCTTGGTGATGCGCCGCAGGTCGCCGCGAGAAGCAATCCCGCACCAAACCAACTCCATCTCGAAGGCCACAGCAACAAGACGCAGCCCCCGAGCAAAAGAACCACAGCAGTTGTTTCAGCCCTCACTCCATCGTCCCAAAGATATGCTGTCAGTGCGAACGGCGCCGCCAACGCAAGAAGTTTGTTCTCCGTGCGCAAGAACAAGATTGCTGCCAGCAGCGAAGAAGTCGCCAAAGAGCAAATCTGGAACGCCTGGAAGCTAACGGCAGAGATGCCAAAGAGTCTCGCCCAACTACCAAGCACGAGAAAGTGAAGCGGCGGATAGATGTAGAAGCGGTGCTCCAACAAACCGTTCACCTTCAGCCAATCACTGATCCACGGATTCTCCAAGACACCAGTCTTCGCCCAATGAACAGCGGCGCCGCCATGGGAAACGTCATCCAGACCGCGAGGGCCAGGGAAGCCGAGAGTCGCAAGCCATATCCAGAGAGCGAGCCATCCAAGCGCATAAAGGCAACTCCACAGTGTCTTATTCAAAGTGAATATTGTTGTCCGGCAACATTCGCGAATCGTTCAAGCCGACAGGCTGGGTCATTGCGAGATTCATGTGTCACTCGTCAGTTAAATCGCAGTCACCTTCACAATGTTTGACCGAATCGCCGTCGATTTCTCACACAGGACCGCCAAGCCCGTTCCTCTGCCAAACAGCCTGGATGCCAGCCAGTCGAATTGGCGGACTCCTGCGTACCCCACCGGCTGCCACCACCTCGCTTTGAGCGAGTGCATTATTCCCTGCGCGAGTGTTGGATACCAAAGGACTGATTGGGGCTCAAAGATCGCGTCGCCCATCGCGTAGTCACGCAGGAACACAACGCGATAACCACTCTTCTCCAGAAGCAGTGCCAGGCTCTTTTTTGTGTATCCCCACAAGTGCTCCATCCGCTTCAGCGAGTTGTAGTAATCGAGACGGCCCAATGAGCGGCGAAGCCTGTTCTTTACAAACCAGAACGCAGCCCTGTTATTCGGACATTCAATGATCAGGTAGCCACCCGTTGGTTGAAGCGCGGCAACCTCGCTGATGAAGCGTGGAGGGTCAAGGACGTGCTCCAAAATCTGTGACGCTTTGACTAAATCAAAACACTCCGGTCGTTCCGCAAGCGCAGCGACCGTTCCTTCAAAACAGTTCATTTTGAACGAGTGCTTCCGCCCAAAGTCGATTGCATTCGTCACGCATACTGAATCGAGATCAACCCCGTAGGTCTGAAGGCCAAGCATTGACCCCGCGAACAGACCTGCCCCGTTGCCGAATCCGACTTCGAGGAACCGGAGGTCACCGCGAGGTCTGTCCGCCAGCTCGGTTTTTCCCAAGTAGAACCTAAGCGTCTCGACACCAAGAGAAGCCAGAAAGAGAATCTGCTCGTCCGAGGACTTGGTTAACGAGTAATTGCGATAGTGCTCTCTCAACTCTTCGGGGGTAGGCAGTGGTCTCAGTGATTCCGTCCCACAGACGCGGCACCGCACGACCTTGGGCTTATCGCCAAAAGGAAAGACCTCTCCGAGCGGGCCCGCACAGATGACACACCCCTCGGTCATTTGTTCCTCTCCATCCAAAAGGCTCTCTTTGAGCGATTGAACGTCTGTACTCATAGGGTCAAAGGGACAAGACTCGCAGAAGAACGCGCTGCTGGTGTGGCCCGCTCATCGTAAAAACCGCCGCTTTAGTCGCAGGATTGGCTTCTCGAAACAACGATGCGACAAGTAAGCGAGCAACACTGTCAAACCAATCGCCATCGCATAGTAGCTAACCACGTACAGCACCAGGTTTCCTTGCCACCAACTCGTTGCCTTGAAATACCACGATGTCATATACACCGCGACCATGTGGTACATATAAATTCCATAAGAAATCTCGCCCAGCCATTCGGTGATTCGCGTTCTGGTCTTCACCACTCGCCGAGGATTCGCCGCTACATCGACGATCAACCACGAGTAAAGAATTACCTGCATACTCTCGTCGATGATCCAGTGCCTCGGCGTGCCTATGAAAAGGAATTCCAGAAGCAGCAGCGCAAAGAGCCATTGGACTACACGGTAGCGAAAGATCGGAAAGCCGAGAAGCTGCCCGCGACGATTGTGAAGCAGCCAGGCGCAGATTCCTCCCGCCGCCATGAAGTGAAACTTGAGCTGCAGCAGGAAGCCTTGCATTCGTGTGAGCCCGAATGGATTGATCTGATTGAACGCAAACGCTGCGAGTGACAACACCAGGACCGCGGAACAAATTTGCGGGACCTTGCCATGACATTTTCTTACGACAGGCGCCCACAAAAGATAGAACTGCTCTTCGACGCCGATCGACCACGCCGGATTGAGAATACCTCCAACAACGTACAGGTTATTCATCAGGCTCGGAAGAAACAGACCGTACAAAGCGACTGCAGTCCAAACACTGTATTCAGCCGCGTGATAGATGCCGAGACGAGGCAGAATGATTTTGTAAAAAGTCAGCCCGAACCCGATGACAAGGAAATAGAGCGGCCATATGCGCAGAATACGGCGAACGTAGAAGTCGCGTACGCTTATCTCACCGGTGCGGGCGTGTTCGTCGAGCAACAAGTACGTGATGAGAAATCCACTGAGCGTGAAAAAGAAAGAGACTGACGGCGCGCCTCGATAAAAGATCGCTCCGTAATTGGGATCGGGCAACCCAACGCTTTGCTGATTCAAATGGATGTGCCCGATGAGCACAAGAAACGCCGCGTAGAACCTCAAGCTGTCCAGGCCAGAGAAATAGGTTCGCGGCCCGACGCTGGCGGGAGTCCGACCCAGCGCGATCACTGGTTTAGCGCTGGTTGTAGTCTGAATACTCGCGGCTTGCATCTTGATTGCGTTTTAGTCTCGTCGGCGTTCGCTTCTTTCTGCACGTTCCCGAATTCCCGCTTTGTGTCGTACCTCGGCGGGTTCGATAGGCTCCCGAATAGCACCTACTTAAGAGACTGTGTGAAACGTTCGTAGTCCGGCCTTCAGGCGGAAGTAAGTCAGCGTACGTGCAAGCTACAAACTTCCGCCTGAAGGCCGGACTACGAACTTTATTTTCACCAATGCGCATACGTCTCCAGATGCGCATCTACGACTTTGGCCCAGCTAAGCGGTTCGACCCAACGGCGGAATCGGCTCTCATCTTCGGAATGATTCAAAGACGAGCCGATAACCTTTTCAAGCGCTTCAGCTAGTGCTTCTCCGGAATTCGAAGCGACTACAAATCCGGTTTCACCTTTCGATACGAACTCACTCATAGCGCCGGCGTCCGTGCAGATCACCGGCGTTCCGCACGCCTGAGACTCGAGCAGCGTAAAGCCCATCAGCTCGGGCACTCGCGTGTGGCTGCCGTTGTAGCTCGTGTGGACCGAAGGCAACACCGTCACCAGAGCGGTCCGATACTCGCGAATCAATCGCTCATCGTCCGCGTCGTGAACGAACTCGACGTTCAATCCTGAACTCAATCGCTTCAGATACTCGTAGTACTCTTCGCTGTACACTCGCCCGACTATCCTCAACGCGTAGTCTGACCGCGCCAACAGACGGAAGCCTTCGATCAGATAATCGATTCCCTTGTGAGGCAGAATGCGGCCGACATACAGGATTTTCTTCTCGCGCTGCTGCGTTCCATTCGCGCAGAACCGCTCGGTATCTATTCCGCCTTTTATCAGCACCGCCTTTCGTTTCAGCTCGGGTGGCAGAAGGACAAGACCGAAGCGCGAGTATGCGATTGCGTTTTGATAACCCTCGAACACCGGAAGCCGCTTGCTGAGAGTCAGGCTGCCGCCGCCGCCGTAGTCGGTCACGAACGCGCGCTTGCCAAAGAGCGACGCAAAAATACATGCCGTATCGGAGACCAACGTGTGGACGTGATGAACGTGCACGACATCGGCTTGCAGAATTGAACCCAGATAACGAAAGCTGAGCGGGTTGACCGGATTCCCATGAATGAAATGTTTGACCGGATAGACTTCGACCTTGAGGCTGTCTCGCCGATACGACTTGCGCTCTTTGGAGAAGCTCACCAGCGTGGTGTCCGCGACGCGGGACATCCACAGCGCGAGTTCGGTTACGTAGCGTTCCCCTCCTCCGATGAGCGACGAGTCATCGAAGTAGGTGGGCGTTATGTGGACGACTTTCACGTGGCGCCTTGCTTGATCGCTTCCAGTTCAAAGTAGAGGAACCATGCAGGAAACATCCACGCGAATCGCGCTTCGTAAGACTGGGGAAACCGGTTCGCGAATCGGCTGACGACCGACCTCATTATACGTCCTCGGTTGAACTGGATATTTCGCGACCTCATCCGATACCTGGCCGTCGAATAGTACGAAGGCTCATGAGCGCCGCAAAAATAATCGAATGAAAAATAACTCAGATGCCATCTGTGCGTTGGGTCAACAAATGAATTAGCTGAAGAAAAATGCGGGGTCGTGATTCGCAGCACGCCGTCAGGTTCGAGGATTCGGTGGAACTCATCCATTACGCGGGGGATGTTGTTCAGGTGTTCGATCACGTCCATGCACTCGATTGCGGTGAAAGAAGAGTCTTCCATTGGATAGGGAAACTCATCCAAATCCCAGACAATGTCGGGGTGAACCTGCGCCGACCGGTCGAGTCGAACTAGGCCCGGCTCGGAAGCCCGTCTCCCGCAGCCCACTGAGAGAATCATCCGGTTGACAGCCGTGGCTCCGACAGTCCTCGGAAAGTGAGCGCGGAGTTGAGAAGAAAAGTCGGGAGCAAAGAAAAGATGCCGAACAAAATCACTCCATGTACCGTGGAAACATCCAGCAGGGTCAGCAGAACGATCTGAGTCAACACAACGCCTGGAATGTTCAGCCACGAATACTTGATCCATGCTTTTGTCGAGTTCAATGACCACATTGTAGAAACCAAAGAATTAACCGCGGCCATGATCATCATCAACAGCAACTCGTGTTTCAGATGCGCGTACTTGCTGCCCAGTATCCATAAGAACTGATCCGGAAGCACTGCCGCTGCCGTAATCAGACTCAGCCCCAACAACAGGAACGCGCCGCATACCTGAAAGTATCGAATTCGCAGCTCGCGAGGCGATTGGCATCGAGCGAAGGCCGGCAACACGATGCTGGTCATCACCGCGCCGATCACCGAGAAAATCATCCCCAGTCTCCCTAGAGCCCCCACCTCCGCGATGTTTTGAGTCCTACCGAAAATACTGATCAGCCAAACCGTGAGCTGCCCCTGTAAGCAAAAGAACACAGCGTTCGGCGCCTGGTGCTTCACGATCCCAAGCATCACTTCTTGGTCTTCCCGGCTAACCGGCGCGCCCAGGTCTACGTCGGCCCTCACCCAGCGGCGCAACAACACGTATTGCACGATCACGCTGACGATCGTCGCCAGGATCGCCACCTCCGCGTTCAGGAAGATGAAATACGCGGCCACCACCACCGCCAGTCTCACCGCTGCCGCAAGCGCATCAAGCTTTTGCACGCGCTTGATCTGCGAATGCAATCGCGGCACGATCATCAACACTCCGCTCAACAACTGATAGTTCAGACAAACGAGTATCGTGAGCGTGATCCCTGCCGCATAAACCGGAGAAGCTCCGCTTCGAATCAACAGCCATATCGAAATGGGAGTCACGACGACGACCGCAAACGCGGCCAAATAGCGCCGCAACCTGAGCGCGGTGTTGATCAACTGGCCGAAGCGCTCGCGGTCCTGCCACACGCGTCCGCCGATCGACGTGAGCGCGATGCCGATGCCCGAGTCGGCGAGGATGCTCATAGTCGAGAGCATGCTGAAGCCGAGCGTGAAGAACGCGTATTCGGTCTGGCTGAGCGTGCGCACGAGCAGGATTCCGCTTGCGACTCCCATGAGTTGGACGGCTATTTGAACGGTAACGAAGCGGGAAAGGATGTTGGCGCGGCGGAGCCAGGGGCCGCGGAGTGTGGAGTGCGGAGTGCGGAGTGCGGAGTCGGAAGGATTGAGGATCGAGGATCGAGGATTTTGGATATCGGATTTTGGATTTTGGATTTCGGTAAAAGCGGCGGCTCTGTGTTCCACAAAAATATCCAGCGAAGTAAGTAGTAAGAACTGGGCTAAAGCTTTCTTAAGAGGTGTTCGTATTCCGCGTGAGGCCCGATCCAAGTCCAGATGGCGGTATCATCCTCGAGAACGCATATTGCGCGGTAGCTCTGGGTTACACGCGCAGACCAAACGGGTCTTGTCGAATGAATCTTCTTGAAGTGCAAGCTGGGATGCCTCGGGTCGCTCCTCCATAGCCGAAAGGCTTCGCGCGCCTGCTTTTGAACATCAGCCGGTAGAGCGTCGAGGAATTCTTTGAACGCCTTAGTCCGTCGGGAAATCACGATCCAGATCGAGTGACTCAGTCTTGCCTGCTCGAAGCTCGGCGAGCGCCTCGTCTGCCATCTTGCTCAGAAGGTCTTGCGAGGAACTGAATAGCGCATCCCAACGCTCCTCCGATTCCAGTTCCGCAAGCATAAAAGAGGCGAACTCATCCTGCTCCGACGCTGGCATTTCGGAGACCTTCTTGATTACCTCCGCGAGAAGCTGTGTCATAGTGGCAGAATATCAGAGGGCAACTGGCGATCAAAGTCTCAGGGCTCGATTAAGTCGTCCTCAGCCTGATCCAGAATCTCGACCCTCATGAAGTGCGCTCAGAGATCCGTTTTTTCGCTATTTCCCAGTCAGAGAAGTGGGCCGAACCTTGTTCGATCAGACGTTGGCGCTCGTCGAGGAGATCTTTCTGCCATTGTGGAACAGGTATGTCCTCTTCATGCTGACAGAGGTCATCCCACAAGGCTTCCATCGCTCGAAGTTTCCCGTCTAGTGTCATCTGATCGATCTGAAGCTCGGTGAACATGGAATAATCCGATCAGAAAACTGCTCGATTCCTAATTCTGAAGCCGCACTGCAACCGGTCTCCTGTCACCCGTCACCGGTCTCCCGTCGTAAGGCCGCCGTCGTCGGTCTTGCGTCGCCCGTCGCTCTCATACGGTGTGTAATAACGATTGTAGTAGTAGTAATACGCGTCGTAGCCTTCGCGGGTCATATCTACATTGTTCAGCACAACGCCAAAGATCTTCGCGCCCACGCCGAGCAGTTCCTGCCGCGCACGTTGAACAATTGTCCGCGGGCTCTTGCCGCCGTGAACAACCATGATTACTCCATCAACCATGCTCGACAGGATTACCGGATCGGTGACGTTTATCAGCGGCGGTGAGTCTATCAATACGTGATCGTAACGCTCGCCGAGAATCTTGAGCAGGGCCTTCATACGCGATGAGCTGATCAGCTCAGCAGGGTTTGGTGGAATGGGCCCGCACGGAAGGAGCGACAGGTTTGGTATCTGTAGCTTTTGTATCAGGCCGTCAAGCTCGATGCTCTGGGAGAGATAAGTCGATAACCCATCGGCGGTTTCAACACCAAAGATCTTGTGCGTCGCCGGGCGGCGGAGATCGCAATCCACGATCAACACCGATGAGCCAAGCTGCGCAAGCGAGATTGCCGTGTTCACGACAGTCGTGGTCTTGCCTTCGCCCGCCTGTCCGCTAGTGACCAATATCGTTTTTGGCGGAGCGCCCGGCGCCGACAGCAGCATAGAGGTGCGCACCACGCGATACGCTTCGGCGGCCGATGAACGGTTGTCAAAAACGGTGAGGTCCTCGGACGCGGCCGGAAAGTCGCGAGCCGCCCGCTCAGTTTCGCGGCCGACGATCAGGTTTCGTCTCCTTCGACTGCCGTTGAGCCTGCGCGCCGCCGAACCGGCGGTCATCGCCGGGATCACGCCCAACGCCGGAAGCTGCGCGTAACGTCCGACATCTTCGACGGTCTTGATCGTGTTATCGAGATACTCGAGGAAGTAAGCGAGCCCGATGCCGCCGATCAGGCTCAGGAACAACCCGATCATTATCGTGCGAAACCGAGCGGGGCCGACCGGCGAGCCGGGGACTCGCGCGGGTTGTATCAATCGCATGTTGTTGTGTTGTTGCGCGACCTCGACTTTGGCCTGGCTGGTCTTCTGAAGAAAGTCGGTATACATGGACTTCGCCGTATCGACCTCGGTCTTGAGAATGTTGAATTGAATTGCGGCCTGGTTTTGCGCTACCGCTTCGCTCTTCGCCTTGTCGAACGCGCTCTTGAGAGATTTTTCGTCGCGCAACGCAAGCTCGAAATCGCTTTTGAGTTTCGCTTCAAGCGCGTGCCGGCTTGTGTTGAGCTGAGATTCCGCGGCCCGGATCTCGAGTTCCGCGGTCTGCACGTTCGGGTGTTCCGGGCCGTATTTCAATTGGAGCTTTTCGAGATTCGCTTTCAGGTCCTCGAGTTTAGTTTGCAGCGCCCCGATTCTGGGATCAGCAAACGCCGCCGGCAACTCGGACATGCGTCCGGCTTTCACTTCTTCGTAGACAGACTGCTTGAGCGTGCGCTCGGTTTCGGCGCGCATTGCCTGCTCGTGAAGCCGCGAAAGCTTGTCGGTGGTTAATGTCTCTTTACCCTCGGTCGAGAAAATGTTGTGCGCCTTAGTGTAGTCGGTAAGATCCTGTTCGGCGCTTTCTACTTTTGCCTTGAGCTCTCGAGTTGTTGTGTCGAGCCACTTCGAAGCGCTTGTGAAACGCTCGGTCTTGTTCTCGAAGTTCTGATCGACGAAGTCCTGCGCGACTCCATTTGCGACCGCCGCGCAGATGACCGGATCGGTATGAGTGAAGGTTACCTTGAGCGTACGCGTATCCTTGACCTGCTCGGCCACCAATCCTCCGGCGAGCATCGAGACAAAGGGAGCCAGCCGCTCATGCTCCGCTTGTGACCGCGCGAGTTTCGCGTCCGGTCCTGAGATCAGACCGCCCAGGATGGTCGGCCCTTCGGGTTGGGGTTTCTTGAAGGTTGCGCGGTTCATTATGGCTTGAATCGATTCCCAGAGGGTCCGCTGTGTCGGCTCGGTGAATTTTGGGTTCTGATCCAGTTTCAAATCCGCGACAACGTCCTCGAGCAGTGGCTCGCTCGTCAGCCGAAAGAGATTCGTGTTGATGCTGAGTTGCGGATAATACAAATCGTCATCCGCTTGAATCACCATCCCGCTTGCCGCCGATCGAACGGTTGGAGTCTCCTTGCCGATCTCGATAAACGCCGCCGCCTTGTATGTGGATTTGGGACGATAGGCTTCAATGGTGATCAGGGTCGTTACAATGACGGTGACGCAGACGATAAGCCAGCGGCGCTTGCGTATGATACGCCACAGCTCGCGCAGGTTGATGCTGTCTTCGTCATCCTCGCTGTAGGCGTTGCCGTAACCGTAGGGCATTGCGTCGGGATAAGCGGGGGCTCGAGGGTATCCCGGCCGCACCAGCGGCGCCTCGTCCTGAGGGGGGACCCTTTCAAGCTCAACTCTCTCGTCAGACATTACGAAGACCTCCTACAGCTCCACTCCGGTGACCACTTCCTGTTCTCGATATCCGGCCGCTGACCGGCTGCGCCGGCGATTGCTCGCTTCACTCAGTAATCCGCTCGGGGCCGATTGCAGTGCGGCGATGCTCGACAGGGCGGCTCCGAGCACCAGGAATAATAACGCATTGGATGGTATTTGCAGATTAAAGTCAAACACACTGTGAATCAGAAGGGCGAATATCCCGGCGCCCGCTCCCAGCGCCAGTCCAGACATTAGCCGGTCGCTGGACCTCAAAGCGATGGATAACGCGCGAGCGAGCGACGCAACAAACCACAACGCCAGCGCTCCGCCGATAATCCCGGCGTCCGCCAGAATCTGCAGATAGTCGTTGTGCGCGAATTGAATCAGAAACGTTCCGTTGCCACGGCCATAGATCGGATAGACCGTTTCAAACGCCCCAAGCCCGATTCCAAACAATGGATGACTTCGAAACATTGCCAGCGTGTCTCCCCAAACGCTTTGTCGATCCATCACGCCGCTGGTGGTTAAGGGATCATTGGACATTCGCCGAAGAATATCGAAGTCCGCGCCGACCCAAATCACGCCTATCGCAATTGCCGCCACGGTCAGGATGATGAAGTACGCCGGACGAAAAACAAAACCCGCCACGTGTTTCGAAGGCGAGCGGCGTACCCGCCACGCCCTCGCGATTCCAAGAAAGAGTAAGCCCCCCGCGAGACTCACAAGCCCGCCTCGCGACAATGATGCGAGGTGCGCTACGCCCATGACCGCGGCAGCAAATGCGTAGAAGACGCGAGTTTCTCCGCGAACGCCGCCCGAGAGCGCCAGCGCTATCGGGATCGGAATCAGCATTTCCATATAACCGGCGAAATGGTTTCGATTAACAAACGGCCCGCCGGTTCCGGCGCCCGCGGCAGGCGCCGGACGAATCCAGAAGAGCTTGCCCTCCCAGGTGAAGTGTTGCACAAGAGCAAACACAGCAAGCACCAGCCCAAAGATGATCAGGAAGTTCGCAAGCATCCTCAGGCGATCACGAGCCGCAAAGAAATTCGACGCAACCACAAAGCATACGAAGGAAACAAAGATTACCGTCAGCGCGCCGCGGGTGGCTTCGACGTCCATTGAGAGGCTGTGAACGCGCCCCGAAGCATCAGCAAACGCAAGGCTCTGTGCGAGTCCCAGTACGAGCAGCCCTGCAAGCGGCCAACCCGCGGCCGGCATCGCGATCCGCAAGCGGCGTTCGGCGATCGCTTTCAGCGCCCACATCACAACTAACGCAAGAACAAGTAACTCAAAGATCGCTACCGACCATGCTTCGACCGTCCCGAGCGCGAGCGTGGTGAACACCACAGCCACAAGCAACCCGGCGGTAATAGATTTGTCGATGAATTGAAGCATAAGTCAGGAGTCAGGAGTCAGGAGTCAGGAGTCAGGAGCCAGAAGTCAGGAGCGGGCGTTCAGAGTACCGACTTTAGTCGGGTAGTGTTCGGCGCGCGCAGCACTACCCGACTAAAGTCGGTACTCTAAACGCACGCTCACGTGACTTTCTGACCTCTCACCTCTGTTCGGGCGGGCTACGCCCTCAGTTGTTTAAGCCCCTAAGCAGGGGAAGCCACGGCGTGTGGCGAACCGAAAGTTCAAAGCCGGCGCACAACTACGCAGTTTGGGAGATCCGGTATGCGCTCTTGCAGGAGCACACCTAAACCCAGGTGCAAGGGAGCGCGCCTAAGAGTGCTTAATCAAAAAGGGGGTTTTTACAACTCTGCTTTCCTTCTGTTGCATACCCAGGGGAGCTTTGACGCTGAACCTGTCAGGGTCA
>Ga0070705_100000890_pt1 | contig 16672 bp, 14 predicted proteins | sample KBSK5253metaG_FD_65455 | JGI IMG/M metagenome (GOLD analysis project Ga0070705, IMG submission 65455) | Corn, switchgrass and miscanthus rhizosphere microbial communities from Kellogg Biological Station, Michigan, USA - KBS K5-25-3 metaG | ecosystem: Host-associated > Plants > Roots >... | reverse complement strand
GTATCGCCGTAGACCGAGCTGGAGCTCGAGTAGATGACGCGTGCGACCTTGGCCTCTACGCACGCCGCGAGCAGGCGCATGGTGGCGTTGACATTCGCGTCGTGCGACCCCCACGGATCCTTGAGGGATCGGGGGACGCTCGGGAGTGCCGCCACGTGAAAGACGATGTCGATCCCCGCCACCGCGCGGCGGCACACGTCCGCGACACAGAGATCGCCCCGCACGAACTCGATCTGGTCGGCGATGCCGGCCAGATTCGCTTCATCGCCCGTGCTGAGATTGTCGACCACGCGAACGAAGTGACCGAGCGTGACAAGCCGCTCCGCGAGATGCGACCCGATGAACCCCGCCCCTCCCGTCACCAGGCATCTCGAACCTCGAGCCAGCATTGCACCCCCTCGACCGCGTGAACCGAGTGGAACCGCCCAGAAGGGGACCGGTTGCAAGGCCAACGCCGCTGCGTGGCCAGCGAGTGGCTCGAGTGAGCGAGTGTAAGTCATGCTGACACAATGACATGCATGAAATGATTGCCGCGGTCGCGACATGAGCGGAACGGGGAAAATGTGGTAGGATTGCGACAAGACTACGACGTATCAGTGGTTACGCGCACACCTCCAATACGCTAATGCTGGTACGTCCTTTGCCCACGCGTAGGCGCAACCGATGAAAAACGATCGAATCATCCCCGCCCCCATCCGACCGTGGCCTGGCGTGCTCGGCCCCGCATGGTGGATGGTTACGGCGCTGCGCCGGGAGCTGCTCGGATTTCGATTCGACTATCCCGTGGAAGCGGTCTCGGCCGCAGGCCCGCGGGAATCGCTGCACTACTTCGTGTACAGCCGTCGCCTGTTCTTCGACGCGATGCAGCAGGATGCCCACGGAATCCCCGTACATCGTTCACGCACGCTGGAGACGTACAACCCCGCCTACGTGGCGTGGTACGGCCTGACAAGTCTGGAACGGTGGTTGCGTGGCGAGGATCCCGACGGCCGCGGAACCTTCCTCCAGCAGGTGGAGTGGCTCCGATCCCACGCGGTCCAGCGGCCCGACCAATCTGTCGTATGGCCCCTGACCTTTGACTGGCAAGAGGGCGCCTGCGTGCTCAAAGCACCATGGATTTCCGCCATGGTCCAAGGACTCGTCATCAGTTGCCTCATCCGGGCCCATCGCCTCACCGGAGACGGGCGCCTGTTGGATCTCTGTCGCGCCGCGACGCGCGTCTTCGCGCAGGACATCGTGGATGGAGGGGTTCGGACCGTCGAGGGTGGCGCCGTCATGTACGAGGAGTATCCCGGATTCCCGCTGTCCCGAGTGCTCGACGGCAGCCTCTTCGGCCTGCTGGGGCTGTACGATCTCTGGGTGGAGACGAACGATCCGCGAAGCCACGAGCTCTTTACCGCCGGCGTCACGGGCCTTCGCCTGCTGCTGCCCGCGTGGGACTATAATGGAAAGTGGAGCTGGTACGGCTCCCACGGATACCTCTGTCCCCCGCAGTACAACAAGCTCAACGGTGTGCTGCTCGAGTCGTTGGCCCGGGTCGCCGCTGACGACACGCTCGCGCGCTATGCTGGCGCCTGGGATCCGACACGCCTGACGCCGCTCGGGCGCGCGGAAGTCTTCGTCGTGTTCCAGTACACCAAGAACCGCTCGCGACTCAGGAAGCTGCTGCGAAACAACGGGTTCTGACCGCATCCTAAGGTGTCACATAACTGCCACAGCCGGGTGTAAGCCCGGCCCCCCAGCGCCTGCAGTCTCAATGGGCATGCAACTTGCCCCCTCCAGCACACACCATGTGTGGAATCGTCGCGTTTTGGGCTCGGCGTGACCGGGGGACGACGCCGTTCACCGCGCGGCTGCTACGCCGCGCGACCGAACGCGTCTCTCATCGGGGGCCGGACGGGGCGGGCTACGTCGGCTGGGGCGTCGGCGGGGGCTTCCACACCGACGGGGACCTCACCGACCAGCCGCTGACGCTAGGGCTGGGACATCGCCGCCTCAAGATTCTGGATCTCAGCGAGGCGGGCCGCCAACCGATGTGCGGACCGTCCGGTTGCTGGCTCACGTTCAACGGCGAGATCTACAACTACCGCGAGCTCCGCGACGAGCTGGCGGCGCGCGGATACCGCTTCCACACCGGCACAGACACCGAGGTCATCCTCACCGCGTACGACGCCTGGGGCGCCGACTGCGTCCGACGGTTCAACGGGATGTGGTCGTTTGTCCTGTACGACCCCGCACGACACCGCCTAATCGCGAGTCGCGACCGGCTCGGCGTCAAACCGTTGTACTACCTGCAGATCGCCCGGGGCGCGATGTTCGCCAGTGAAATCGGGGCATTGCTCGAGTGCGCGGCGGTACGTCCGACGATCGTGATGCAGCGCCTCGGACGCTACCTGGTCGATCACCTTAGCGACGATAGCCCCGACACGATCTACCGCGACATTCACGAGCTGCAGGGCGGACACACGCTCGAGCTGGATACGGAGACCGGGGATTTCGGCATCACGCGGTACTGGGACCTCCCCGAAGAACCGGATCTCGCGCTGGACGACGAGGCCGCACTGGACCAGTTCAGCGAGCTGATCGAGGACGCCGTGCGCCTCCGCCTCCATGCGGACGTGCCGGTCGCGATCACGCTGTCGGGCGGCGTCGACTCGTCCGCGATCGCGGTGGCGGCAAGTCGGGTGGCGGGCCGGAGCGTGCGGACCTTCACGTCGCGGTTCCCGGGCGACTCTTCGCTCGACGAGTCCAGCTACGCGGCGCAGGTCGTGGCCTCGACCGGCGCGGAGGCGCACTATGTCCAGCCGTCCACCGATCGGCTGGTGCACGATGAAGTGGCGTTGACGACGCATCAAGCGCTTCCCTACCGATCCCTGTCGCTGTACGTCCATTGGGCGATCCTCGCGGCGATTCGCGCGCAGGACGTGCCGGTCGTGCTCTCGGGCCAGGGCGGCGACGAGACATTCCTCGGCTACGAGCGCTTCCACGCCAGCGCCCTCCTGCACGCATTGCCGGATCCCGTCCGCGCCGCAGCGGCGCTGTGGCGCGGCGGGAATCACTCCGACCGGGGCATGCTCGCGCTCGCCGCGATGACGGTGTATTTCAGCACGCCCCGGGTCCAGCGCTCGGTCCGGCGCCGTCGAGTCGCCGGCGTGATCCGTCCCAACTGGTTGGAGACGCTCACCAGGCCGGACCCGGAGGTGTTTGGAGACATCCGGCGCCAACAGCGATTCGAGCTGCTGCGCCGCTGCCTGCCGGCATTGCTGCGCTACGACGATCGTACCGCGGGAGCGCTGGGGATGGAGACCCGGCTGCCATTCCTCGACTATCGCGTCGTCGAGTTCGCGTATCGGCTGCCGCTCCATCACAAGATTCGTAACGGATGGACCAAACATCTCCTGCGGCGCTACCTCGAGCGCCATGGACTCTCGGCCATCGCGTGGCGCCGCCGCAAGTTCGCGTTCTATGCGCCGCAGGCGGCATGGACCCGCGAGCTTATTGCGGCGCGCGGCAGCGCGCTCGATGCGACACCGTTCGCGCGTACGTTGCTCGCAGACGGCGTCTCCCTCGCACGTCTGCCCGTGTCCGTGGCATGGGACGCGTACAACTGCGCCCACCTGGGGTCCCTGCTGGGTTGGGAAGCGGACGAGACACGGCAGCAGCGGCGCGTGGGAGCTGCCTGAGCGCGTGCCGCCACCGACGGCTACTGCCAGCCTCGAACGGTCTCCGCTGACTCCGCCGCAGGCCCTGTCGCGCGGCGATGGCGTACGCGTCTGCCACCTGACGTCCGTCCATCCGCCGTACGACACGCGCATCTTCGAGAAAGAATGCCTCTCATTGGCGACGGCGGGGTACGACGTGCACCTCGTCGCTCCCGCAGCGGAAAGCAAACGCGTCCGCAACATCACCCTGCACGCAGTGCCGCCGGCGCGCAATCGGTTTGAGCGCGCCTCGGTAACGACCGCCCGTGTGCTGATCCAAGCGCTCCGCGTCCGGGCGCGCCTCTACCACCTGCACGATCCGGAGCTAATCCCCGTCGGGATGGTACTGCGGGCGCTCGGCAAGAAAGTCATCTACGACGCACACGAGGACGTCCCCGCCGACATCCTCGACAAGCACTACCTGCCGCGCTGGACCCGCACCACGCTGGCGCGGATCGTGGACGTGGGGGAGCGCGTGGCCGCCCGATGGTTGTCGCAGGTGGTGGCCGCCACCCCCGCTATCGCACGCCGCTTCCCCACACAGCGCCGAGCCCTGGTGCAGAATTTCCCGGCACTGACCGAACTGGTGCCTGCGAGCGAGGCCACCTACGAGGGCCGCGGACCGGTCGTCGTCTACGTCGGACTCATCCAGGAGATCCGCGCGGTGCTGGAAATGGTCCGCGCCATCGGGAAGGTAGCAGCGCGGCAGCCGGTCCGGTTCATACTCGGGGGGCGGTTTGACACGCCGGCGCTCGAAGCCCGTGTGCGCGCTCTCGCTGCCTGGCAGCATGTGGACTACCGCGGTGTGTTGCCGCGCGCCAGCGTCGCGCCCGCCTTCGCCGAGGCACGCCTGGGGCTGGTGCTCTTCCACCCCACCGCCAATCACGTCGAGTCGCAGCCGAACAAGCTGTTCGAATACCTGGCGGCCGGTCTTCCCGTCGTCGCGTCCCACTTCCCCCTCTGGCGCCAGATCATCGAGGGGGCACAGTGCGGAATCGTGGTGGATCCGCGCGATCCGGATGCGATCGCCTCCGCCATCGGCTGGCTGCTCGAGCATCCCGCCGAGGCCGAAGCCATGGGCGCGCGGGGCCGTGAGCTGGTGCGGGAGCGACTCAATTGGTCGAGGGAAGAAGCGACCCTGCTCGAGTGCTACGCCAGGATCCTGTGCGATTCCTGACCGTTCTCGGCGCGCGCCCGCAGTTCATCAAGGCCGCGCCGCTGAGTGCAGTCCTGCGCCGCAACCACACCGAAGTCATGGTGCACACCGGCCAGCACTACGATCACCAGATGTCCGCGGTGTTCTTCGAGCAGCTCGGCATTCCGGCACCCGATCACCATCTCGACGTCGGCAGCGGGTCGCACGGGGCACAGACGGGCGCGATGCTCGCCCGGCTGGAACCCGTCATCCAACGCGAGCAGCCGGACGTCGTGCTGGTATACGGCGACACGAACTCCACCATCGCCGGGGCGTTGGCCGCAGCCAAGCTGAACATTCCCGTGGCACATGTGGAGGCCGGACTCCGCAGCTTCAACCGCGCCATGCCGGAAGAGATCAACCGCGTGGTCACCGACCACCTGTCCACGTGGCTGTTCACACCTTCCACCCACTCGGCCGAGCAGCTCGGTACGGAAGGGATCTCCCGCGGCGTGCACGTCGTCGGCGACATCATGCTCGACGCCGTACTCCAGCACGCTGAGCGGGCGCGGCAGTCTTCCCAGTACCCACAGGCAGCAGACGTCTGCGCCGGGAAGTTCTACCTGTGCACGGTGCACCGCGCCGAGAACACGGATTCTGCTGAGCGACTGCGTGGGATCCTCGAGGGCCTGGCGCGGCTCGATCAGCCTGTCGTCCTTCCGCTCCACCCTCGCACCCGGAAACGGCTGACGGAGTTTGGGTTGACGCCAAGCGCCAATGTTCGCGTGATCGAGCCGGTCGGGTATTTGGACATGTTGCAGCTCGAGCGGTCCGCCGCCACGATCCTCACCGATTCCGGAGGGGTGCAGAAGGAGGCGTACTACCTCGAGGTCCCGTGCGTCACGCTCCGCGAAGAGACCGAGTGGACCGAGACGGTTGACGTCGGCTGGAATCTGCTCACTGGGGTCGATCCGGATGCCATCGTGGCGGCCGTCGCCCGGCAGCGCCAGGACCGCCGCCCGCATCCGCCGCTCTACGGCACCGGCGATACGGCCGATCGTATCGTCCGCGTCTTCGCGGGCGCCGACTGATGGGACTCAAGGCGGTCAAGACGGCCGTCTTGAAGAGCTCGAGAAAACTCGGCCTTCTTGGGGCCGTTGGCCGTAGCTCCTGGAGAACCCGGCGCCTGCTGATTTTGTGCTACCACGGCGTTGCCCAACAGGACGAACACCTCTGGAACCCGGCCCTCTTCCTGTCGCAGGATGCACTCCGGCGTCAGTGCGAGCTGCTCGCGCTCAACAACTGTACAGTGCTGCCGCTGGCCGAAGCCGTCGTACGACTGGCGCGGAATGATCTGCCGCCCCGGTCGGTGGTCCTCACGTTTGACGACGGCTCCTACGATTTCCTTGCACGGGCTTGGCCGGTAATCCGTGAATTCGGATTCCCCGTCACGGTCTATCAGACCTCGTATTACTCGTCGTTCAATCGACCGGTCTTTGACGTGGCGTGTTCGTACGTGTTGTGGAAGGGCGCGCACGCGAAAATCGCGGGACTCGATCTGAGCACCGAGGACAGCCGCTCGGCCGCCTGCCTGCGGATCAGGCAGTCGGCGCAGCAAGCCGGACTGTCAGGCGAGGCCAAGGACGAGCTCCTGGAGCAGCTGGCGGTGTCGCTCGGCGTGGACATGACGCCGGTACGCACTCAGCGGCTCCTGCATTTGATGAAGCCCGATGAATTACAGCAGATCCTGAAGGAGGGCGTCGATCTGCAGCTGCATACCCATCGCCATCGGGTGCCCAGAGATCGCACACTCTTCGCGCGCGAGATCAGCGAGAATCGCGACTTCCTGGCGGCGGTCGGCCAGCCGTCCGCAGAGCACTTCTGCTATCCAAGCGGGGCCTACGAGCCGCGTTTCCTCCCGTGGCTGGCCGAGCTTGGCGTGCGGTCGGCGACGACGTGCGACCCGGCCCTCGCCAGCTGGAAATCGCACCCGCTCCTGTTGCCACGCGTCATCGTCCCGTCGTCGCTCTCGGACATCGAGTTCGAAGGTTGGCTGCACGGCTTCAGCCAGGCCTTGCCGCGCCGCCCCACAAGCGCGCCGTTGACGCTCGACGCCTAAGTCGGACCACGCACTTCCTGCTTCAACCGCTCCCAAAACGCGATCCGTTCAGCGATGGTCTTCTCGTATCCGAACTCGGTCGGCTCGTACCACTTCGCGTCCTTCAGCGCTTCCGGAAGGTAGTCCTGCGGGATGTAGGCGTTGGGGTCGTCGTGCGCATACCGGTATCCCGTGCCGTACCCCAATTCCTTCATTAGGGGCGTTGGCGCATTGCGAATGTGCAGCGGCACGGGTTCGGCGGGATGCGTCTGGGCGGCAGCCTGCGCGTCGCCGAACGCTGTGTACGCTCGATTCGACTTGGGAGCGGTGGCGAGATAAATCGCGGCTTCCGCGAGTGCGAGCTCGCCTTCGGGACTGCCGAGGAAGTGGTACGCGTCTTTGGCGGCGAGTGAGACGGTCAGGGCACGCGGATCCGCGAGCCCGATGTCCTCGATCGCCATGCGCACGAGTCGCCGCGCGATGTACAGCGGATCCTCCCCACCGGCCAGCATCCGGGCGAGCCAATACAGCGCCCCGTCGGCGTCCGAACCGCGGATGGCCTTGTGCAGCGCCGAGATCAGGTTGAAGTGCTGCTCGCCGGCCTTGTCGTAAAGCGGGAGCGGCCTTTCGAGAACCTGACGGATGATCTCAGGGGACACGGGACGGGGGACGGGGGAAGTGTGGATGTGCTTGAGCACCGCTTCGAGTGTGTTGAGAGCTCGCCGAGCATCTCCCTGCGCGTGTGTGACCAGCAGCCCGACCGCTTCTTCGCTCAACACCCGTCCCTCTTCCCCCGTCCCGCGTCCCCCGAGTGCACGCTCGATCACCGTTCTGATGTGCTGTTCCGTCAACGGTTCGAGCACAAACACCCGACACCGGGACAGGAGGGCTCCGGTCAGTTCGAAGCTGGGATTCTCCGTCGTCGCCCCGATGAGCGTGATGATCCCGTTTTCGACCCAGGGCAGGAACGCATCCTGCTGGCCCTTGTTGAAGCGGTGGATTTCGTCGCAGAACAGGATCGTGCCCTGGCCCTGATACTTGAGCCGCTCTTCGGCCTCTCTGATGATCTCGCGCACGCGGGCCACGCCTTCGGTCACGGCGGAGAATGGCTCGAAGTGACGATCAGTGTAGTTGGCGATGATCTTGGCGAGCGTCGTCTTGCCGGAGCCCGGCGGCCCCCAGAAGATGCACGATCCGACGTCGCCGTGGCGGATCAGATCGCCTAACGCCTTTCCGGGGCCGAGCAGATGCTCTTGGCCGAGAAACTGGTCCAGTGTCTTGGGCCGCATGCGCGCCGCGAGGGGTTCGGCGGAACCTTGAAAAAGGGTCGGCTCAGTCACGACACACCATCCATGATCACCTTGGTCAAGAAGAATACCGCCGCGCCCGCAAAAAAGGCCGCCGGCAGCTTCCATCCGCGCTTGTCCTGGAATTCCGGCACGAGATTCGACGCCGCCACGTAGATCGTCACGCCCGCAGATAGCGCGAGGCCGTGCTGGACGAGAAAACCCATCTGCTCGGTGAGCACGACACCCAGCAGGGTCGCCACACCCAGCAGCCCAGCCGCTCCGACCGCCCGTCCCCCCGACCGCCCACCCGCGAGCATCAGGCTCGAGATCGTCACACCCTCCGGCAGCTTGTGGAGGAAAATGGCGATGAATACCATGATGCCCAGCTCGGATCGCACGAGGAACGCGCTCGCGATCGCGACGCCATCGAAAAAGGTGTGCAGCAATAGACCTACGAGCGCCGACGTTCCGGCGACCGAGCTGACGGTGTGGGTTTCTTCGCCGAAATGGAAGTGCGGCGTGACGGTGTGCTGCGTGAGATGCACCGCGAGATAGCCCACGAGCACCAGCGCCGGTCCACTCGTGCCGCTGCGGGGCAGCGCCGCCGGCAGCAGCTCCACGATTGCCACCGCAAGCATGAAACCCGCGCCGAACGCCACCAGCAGCTCGATAACGCGCAGCTCGCGCACGGCACGCCGGGTGACGGCAAGGGCGCCGAGCACGTTGCCGGCCGCCGCGACGAGCGCGTACAGCAGGGCGCTAGACACGCGACAGGAGGTACGCTTTGGTGTTGCGGGACGGGTCCTCCAGCACTTCCTCGAGCAGCCGCCCGAGCGCCTCGCCGACGTCCGGTCCCGGGCGCACGCCCGCCGCGATCAAGTCATCGCCGCGCACCGCGAGGTCCTTCAGCGTCAATGGCTCACCGGCGGCGCGAATGCGCTCAACAGTCGCCCGGAGCACGGAGCGCGGAGCAGGGAGCAGCGCCAAAAGATCGTCTGCATACTCGCCGACTTGTGACAACCAGCGTCTTGTTGCCACAAGATCCTTGGCGTCCGGATACTTGTCACGCCAGAGGCCGATCGCGCGCCCCCGTTCGATGTCCTTGTTAGAGCATTTCAGCCGAGTCAGCAACGACGCTGGGTCTTTGGCGAGGAATGCCGAGATGAGCACGGGATCGCGAGGCAGTTTATCGATGGCTCCTTGCTCCGTGCTCCCTGCTCCGATCTCCGGCAGCCAGATGCGCTTGGCGCCCGTGTCCACCCAGAGCGCCACCAGCCTCGACACTTTCTTCGCCGTCTTGATGCCCTTGAACCACTCATCGTGCACCCGCTCTGCCGACAGCTGTGCCAATCCCTGAATGTTGGCCTTGGCCGCTTCCAACGTACGCGCATGAATCCGGAACTCGAAGCGCGCGCTGAAACGCAGCGCGCGCAGAATCCGCAGATAGTCTTCCTGGAACCGCCAGTTGGGATCGCCGACGGACCGAATCAGCTTCTTCGCGAGATCCTGTTCGCCCTGAAATGGATCTCGCCACTCGTGCCGGATGGGGTGGTAGGCGATGGAGTTGATCGTAAAGTCGCGTCGCGCCAGATCGTCCATGAGCGACACGCCGAACTCCACGACGGCGTGGCGGCCGTCGGTTTGGATATCCTTCCGAAAAGTGGTGACCTCGTGCTGCTGATTGGCGCCGTCGAGCACGGCGACAGTACCGTGCTCGATGCCGACCGGGACCGTCCGCTTGAACAGTTTCTGGACCTCGGCGGGCGGCGCCGCCGTGGTGAGATCGAAGTCGTGGTTTTCGACGCCGAGCAGGTTGTCCCGGATCGCGCCACCCACGCACCACGTCTCGAAGCCCGCGTCTTCGAGCTTCTTGGCAATCTTCAGAACTTCGGACGGTATGGGCAGCTTCTCGGGAAACGTCATCCGCAGAGCACTGAGCCGCCGTTCACGTTGAGAATCTCGCCGGTCATGTGCCTCGCGAGCGGCGAGCAGAGAAACAGAATCGGACCCGCCACGTCCTCGGCGCTGGCCACGCGCCGCAGCGGAATCGTCTTCTCGATCGCGGCACGGCCGCCGCCCGCGTACGGCTTCGCCGACATCTCGGTTTCGACCCAGCCGGGCGCGACACAGTTCACGGTGATCTTGGGCGCGAGCTCGACCGCGAGGGACTTGGTAATCGAGATGACGGCGCCTTTGGTCGCGGCGTAATCGGTGTGAAACGCCTCGCCCCGCTGCCCGGCGGTCGATGACACCAGGACGATCGTGCCGCCTTCCGTGATGTGCGGAATCGCGGCACGGCAGACGTAGATCACGGCGTCGAGATTCGCGCGCCGCGTTGACTCCCATTGCTCGTCGGTCATTTTCGCGACGGCCACATCATCCGCCGGCCAAACGCCATGATTGATCACGAGAATGTCGAGACTGCCGCCCAGCGCCCGCAGCATTTCCGCGACGGCTTTCTTCGCGCCGAGCGAAGTACCAAGATCGCCGCGCACGGCTGCGGTGATGTGAGACTCGGCCGGTGGCTTTCGGCTGCGGTAGCCAACAGCCACCTTCGCGCCCGCGCGCGCCAGCAATACCGCCGTCGCACGCCCGATGCCGCGGCCGCCGCCGGTCACGAACGCCCGCTTCCCTTTGAGATCGATCAACCCTTTAACCGCTCCTCGACCAGATCGCAGATCACGTGCTCGATCGCGAGATGCAGCTCCTGAATGCGTGCCGTCTCGGTCGAGGGCACGATGAGGGCGAGATCCGCCAGGTCTTTGAGCTGGCCGCCGGTGCGCCCGAGCAACGCCACGACGCTCACCCCGCGCGCCTTGGCGGCCTGCGCGGCGCGAATCACGTTGGGACTCTCTCCGGATGTCGAGTGCAGCACGAGCAAGTCGCCCGGCTCGGCCAGCGCTTCGACCTGTCGGGCAAAGATCTCATCGAAGCCCATGTCGTTGGCGCAAGCCGTGAGCAACGAGGTGTCGGTCGTCAGTGCGACCGCGCGCATCGCCGGCCGGTTGGTCTGGTACCGCACCACATACTCCGTGGCGACGTGCTGGGCGTCGGCGGCGCTCCCGCCGTTTCCCGCGAAGAACAGGGTACCGCCGAGGCGCAGCGTGCCCTCGAACCGCTCCGCAATCGCCGCGATCTGATCCGCCTGCTCCGCTGCGACCTGGCCGGCGAGCGCTGCCAGGCCACCCAGGGACTCCCGGATTTTCGCCGTACTCACCGCACAGCCTCGACGAACGCCTCCAGCCCGCCGAGTCCCCCGCGCTTCCCCAGCTCTCCCTGCGGCCCTTCTTCCACGACCGTCCCGATGACGACGAAGTCGGCCCCGGCCTTCCGGGCCGCGCGCGCCAACGCCGGTGTGCGAATGCCACCGCCCACGAAGAGCGGGCACTTCGGCACGGCTGCGCGGCACGCCCGAATCACCTCCGGCGAGACCGGCCGCTCGGCGCCGCTGCCGGCGTCGAGATACACCGCTTGCATCCCGATCAGATTGGCCGCGGTCGCATGGGCCGCGGCGAGCTCGGGCTTATCGGCGGGGAGTGGCCGCGTCTGGCTCACCGACTCGACGCTCGTCACCCGCCCGCCGTCGATGAGGATGTAAGCGGTCGACAGCGTCGGCACCGGATGTTTCTGCAGAAACGGCACCGCGCGGACGTGCTCTTCGATCAGATACTGGGGATTGCGGCCCGACACGAGCGACAGGAACAGCACCAGATCCACTTGATCGGTGAGCTGCATGGCCGATCCGGGGAATAGCGCCACCGGTATCCCGGGCGCGTTGGCCCGCAGCGCGCGTGCCACGGCGTGGGTCTGGGCGGCGCCGTCGAATGACGAGCCGATCAGCAGCCCGCGCACCCCCGCCGCTTTCGCCGCGCGTCCAATGCGTTCCGCTTCCGCGCCGCTGGTGCGGACCGGATCCACGAGCACCAGCAAACCCTGACCATCAAGTCTCATGCGCCTGCTCCTTCCTCGGCTTGGGCCTCGAAAGCGTAGGTTGCGAACGCGTCCGCGGCCAAGAGATCGAGCGCCAGCTCGCGGCCGCCTTTGGGCCGCGCCACGACGCCGTCGAGCAGCTCGCGACCCAGGCGCGCCAGGTGCGCGACGAGCCCATCGGGCGCGTCGTGCACCGCGTGGCGCAGGCGGTCGCGCAGCGTGGCCGGCGGCGCCGGACGGCGCGTGTCGAGCCACGCCAACACCTGGTCGCGAGTCATCGGGAAGATGCCAACTCCCGAACGATCTCCGGCGTGCGGGCGCGTGCCTCACCCAGCTTGGTGGCGTCGCCGACACCAGCGGACGCAAAATGGGGCCGCCCCCCGCCCTTCCCGCCCGTCGTGGACGCGATGGCATTGGCGATGTCGCCTGCTTTGATACCCTTGGAGACCAGATCGTCCGTGACGGCCACGTGGATCCCGGCTCGCTCGCCTTTGGTGAACAACACGGAAATAGCGCGCTTATGCTTCGCGCGGAAGCCATCCATGATCGCCGCAATCTGGTTGCGGTCGTCGAGGTCCGCTTCACCAACGTGCAGCTCCACGTCACCAATCTTCTCGACTGCTCCGTGCTCTCTGCTCCCTGCTCCTTTCAACAGCTCACTAATCTGCTTCTCAAGTCTCTTGTTCTCCTCGAGCATCGCTTCGATGCGGTGCGCCACATGCTCGGGCTGAGTCTTGAGCAATGCCGCGGCTTCGGACAGGCGACTCTGCAACTCGATCGCGTACCGGTAGGCCGCGGGACCGGTGAGCGCTTCGATGCGGCGCACGCCCGCGGCAGCGCCGGTTTCGTGCGTGAAGCGAAACAGCGCGATCTGTCCCGTCGAGCCGACATGCGTTCCGCCGCACAGCTCGAGCGACACACCCCGCACGTCCACCACGCGTACGACGTCCCCGTATTTCTCACCAAACAACGCCATGGCACCCCCTGCCACCGCGTCTTTGTATGCCATCTGCCGGGTCTCGATCGGGAGATTCTCCCAGACGTGTGCATTCACCTCAGCCTCGATGACACCGAGCTGCTCACCCTTGATCGGGCCATGATGGCTGAAGTCGAACCGCAGCCGCTCGGGCGCGACCACCGATCCGGCCTGGCGCACGTGCGCCCCGAGAATTTTCCGCAGCGCGGCATGCACGAGATGCGTGGCGGTGTGATTGCGCTCGATATTGCGGCGCCGCGCCTCGTTGACCTGTGCGAGCGCGGGCGTCGGCTCGAACGTCTCACCGAACGTGCCGACAACGGCGTTCCGGCCGTCAACCTTCTCGACGCCTTCGACCGTCAACTCCCAGCCGTCGCCGGTGACGACGCCGGTGTCACTGACCTGGCCTCCCGACTCGGCATAGAACGGATTCGCCTCGAGAATCAACTCCAGCTGATCACCCGTCTGCCGGAAGGCGATCGGCTCGGTCTCGGCTTTCGTGGATTCGTACCCGATCCACGTCTGCTTGCCCTTCTTTTTTAACTCAACCCACTCACCGCCCCTTCGCCGCCCTTCGCCGCCCTCGGCCGCCGTCTTTCTCGCCGCCCTGGATCTCCGCCGCTGCTGCCCCAGCGCCTGCTCGAATCCCTCGACGTCGACACTATGGCCGTGCTCCGCCGCGATCATCTGCGTGAGATCGAGCGGGAAGCCGTACGTGTCGTAGAGCTTGAACGCATCCTCGCCTGAAATCACCGGCTGGTGACGCAGCTCCTCCATCCGCGTGAGTCCGCCGTCGATCGTTTCGAGGAAGCGCTCCTCCTCGGCGCGGGTGACTCGCTCGATGTGCTGCTCCTTCGACACGAGCTCCGGGTAGACGTCGCCCATCGCGCCCATGACCGATCGCGTGAGCGGCGCGAGGGTCGGCTCGCGCCGGCCCAGGAGCCAGGCGTGGCGCACGGCCCGGCGCAGGATGCGCCGCAGCACGTAGCCGCGGCCTTCGTTCGACGGGTAGACGCCGTCCGCGAGCAGGAATGCGACGGCGCGCGCATGGTCGGCGAGCACGCGGTAGGGCGCGCCGGAGGCACCGCGGTCGTAGGGCCGCCCCACGATCTCGACCGCCTGCGCGATGATCGGCTGAAACAGATCGGTGTCGAAATTCGAAGGCACGTGCTGCATGACGGAGGCGATGCGCTCGAGCCCGGCCCCGGTATCTACGGACGGAGCAGGGAGCGCGGAGCGCGTGCCGTCCGGCTGCTGATCGTATTGCATGAACACCAGATTCCAGATTTCCAACAACTGACCCTCTTCGCTGATGCGCGCGAACTCATCGAGTTCGAGGTTCCCGCTCCGTGCTCCGCGCTCCGTCCTCCGGATGTCGACCAGAATCTCCGAACATGGACCGCACGGTCCGGTATCGCCCATTTGCCAGAAATTGTCTTTGTCGCCAAGACCGAAGATGCGGCTGTCCGCGATCCCGGTGATCTGGCGCCACAGTTTGCGCGCTTCATCGTCGGAATGGTGCACTGTGACATACAGGCGGTCCGGATCGATGCCGAGCCACTGGCTGCTCGTCACCCACTCCCAGGCGTACTCGATCGCTTCTTTCTTGAAGTAGTCGCCGAACGAGAAGTTGCCGAGCATCTCGAAGAAGGTGTGGTGTCGGGCCGTATGGCCGACCTGCTCGAGGTCGTTGTGCTTCCCGCCCGCCCGGACACACTTCTGGCAGGTCACCGCCCGCGAATACTCGCGCCGTTCCAGGCCCTGAAACACCCGCTTGAACTGGACCATCCCGGCATTGGTGAAGAGCAGCGTGGGGTCGTCGGCCGGGACAAGCGACGAGCTCGGCACCTCCTGGTGGGAGCGAGGCCGCGCATTGAAGTAGTCGATGAACTTCCGGCGGATGACGGCGGACTTCATCCACGAAATATGTACCCAGGGTGGCGCAACTGAAAGGATAGATAGGAGTTAAGGGGTTGAGTCGGATTGGTGAACCTGAGCCCACCGCTCGAGATCGGAGGCCGAGGGAAGGATCGAGTATTGGGTGGTCTGGACCCCGGGCCGCCAGCGCCAGCGTTCGTGTGCCCCGCGGCACGGCCGCGGGGCACACTACCCTGGAGGGATCTTGTCGGGATGACGGATGAACTGGCGCGCGACGTAGTTACGCACGCCGATGACTCCTGACGGACTGATCGAGTCCGCGAAGTAGCCACGCTGCCACCGCAACGCCTCCCCAACGCGCCTCGACGATTCGGACTTGGCGTCTCGTACGAACGCACTGACGGTCGCGTCCGGCGCGTGTCGAATCACGACGTGGATATGGTCACTCAGGACTGCTTGGGCGAGCACGAGCGACTTCGTACGTCGTGCAGCTGATCGAATAGCATCGGTGACAGTCGATACTTGCTGCGCGCGAATGCTTGGTTCGCTTCGGTAGGTGTGCCAGGTCAGGTGCGCGAACAACCGGCAGGCCTGATGCTGTCCTCGTGCTCTCATGCTTCGGGGGAATCCAGTTCGGGTAGTGAGCCCCGCGGCCACGCCGCGGGGCTAACGAACCACACCTCAACCATTCACTCGCTCATCACCGCGTCCAACCAGGGTGGGTTAACCCCGGGGCGATGCCCCGGGGTTTTCCAACCCCTCCACCACCTCCCGCACCTCGGCGCCCCCAAATCCCCGCCGTGCGAGGAACGCCACCAACCGCCGCTTCTTCACCGCCAGCGGCAACCCGGCAAGCTGCCGGGCCCGCTTCTCGGCCAGCGCCCGCACCGCTTCGGCCGGGTCGACTCCTTCCGCCGCCAGCGACGTGCGCACCGCCTCTTCGGCAACGCGTCGATCGACCCCCTGGGCCTGGAGGTCGCGCGCCAGTCGCGACGGCCCGCGCCCGCGCCGAGCCTTGGCTGCCGCGTAGTCCACGGCGAAGCGAGCGTCATCGAGCAGGCCGGCGGAGCGCAACCGATCTAGCGCGGCATCGACGGCGGCGGGGGGATGTTGTTTCTGCAGCAGCCGGCGCCGCAGGTCACCGCACGCATGGGCACGCCGTGCCACGGCGCGCAGCGCGGCGCGATGCGCGGCCTCGACATCGGCGAGCTCCTGCAGCCGCTCCATCACGAGCGGATCGATCTCGCGCCCGATGGCGAGGTTGAGATCCACCAGCGCTTCGGCCGGGAGCGACGCAAATCGCCCCCGATCCACCTCGACCAGCCGATAGTCCGGCCGGCGTGGATCGGGGGCGAGTCCGGTGAGAATCACTCGTCGCTCGGGGCGCTCTCCTCGTCGGCGAGTGCGCCACCCGCATCAACGACCGGACCGACGCCGAGGTGCTGCTTCACGCGTGTCTCGACTTCGGCCGACATATCCGGGTGGTCCTTCAGGTACAACTTGGCGTTTTCACGCCCTTGTCCGATGCGCTCTTTGCCGTACGAGTACCAGGCGCCTGACTTCTCGATGATTCCCGCCTCGGCCGCGATATCCACGAGCAACGACTCGTGGCTAATTCCTTCGTCGAACATGATGTCGAACTCCGCCTGGCGGAACGGCGGCGCC
>Ga0070705_100000885_pt1 | contig 16726 bp, 8 predicted proteins | sample KBSK5253metaG_FD_65455 | JGI IMG/M metagenome (GOLD analysis project Ga0070705, IMG submission 65455) | Corn, switchgrass and miscanthus rhizosphere microbial communities from Kellogg Biological Station, Michigan, USA - KBS K5-25-3 metaG | ecosystem: Host-associated > Plants > Roots >... | reverse complement strand
TCGCGTTCGATCACGTGGCGCTCCTGCGCGAACACGAGCATGTGCTCGCGGTGCGTCGCGATGTGCGCGAGCCACGCGCGCAGCAGCTCGTGCAGTTGCTCGGTCGCCGGCGCCGCGCGCGCCACGATCTCGCGCGCCTGCTCCAGCAGCGGCTCGAGCAGCTCGTCGCAGATGCGGATCAGCAGCTGCTCCTTGCTGCCGATGTAGTGGTAGAGGCCGCCGGCGGCGAGCCCGGTCGCCTCCGTCAGGTCCTGCATCGAGGTCGCCTGATAGCCGCGCTCGGCGAACAGGCGCGCGGCCGTCGCGACGACCTCCTGCTGACGGCGGTCGTAGCGGGCGCGCAGGGCCGGGCGGGTGGGGGGCGCGGCAGCGGGCATCGTGGTGCAGGGTATCGCACGCACCGAACGATCGTTCGAATTTCGAACAAGCATTCGGTAACGTAATTGCCATGGACTTCGACCTCTCCGACGATCACCGCCTGATCCAGCGCACCGTGCGCGACTTCGCGACCAACGAGGTCGCGCCGGTTGCCGAGGAGCTGGACCGCGAGAAGCGCTTCCCGTACGAGCTCGTGCGCAAGCTCGGCGCGCTGAACCTGATGGGGATTCCGTTCCCGCAGGAGGTCGGCGGGGGCGGCGGCGACACGCTCGCCTACGCACTCGCGGTCGAGGAGCTGACGCGCGTCGACTCGTCCGTCGCGATCACCGTGTGCGCGCACACCTCGCTCGGCACCCAGCCGATCTACCTCTTCGGTACATCGGAGCAGAGAGCGGAGTGGCTGCCGCGCCTGTGCGCCGGGGAGATCCTCGGCGCGTTCGGCCTGACTGAGCCGGAGGCCGGCTCCGACGCCGGCAACGTCAAGACGCGCGCCCGCCTGGACGACGGCGAGTGGGTGGTGAACGGCGCGAAGCAGTTCATCACGAACGCGGGGACCGACATCTCCGGCGTGGTGTGCATCACGGCGGTGACCGGGGCGGACGCGGAGGGGCGCCCCGAGATCTCGAATCTGATCGTCCCGAACGGCACGCCCGGCTACGAGCAGGGCGAGCCCTACCGCAAGATGGGCTGGAACGCGTCCGACACGCGCCCGCTCAGCTTCACTGACTGCCGCGTGCCGGCGGCCAACCTGCTCGGGCCGCGCGGCGGCGGCTTCAAGCAGTTCCTGCACGTGCTCGACATCGGCCGCATCGGCGTCGCGGCGATGGGGCTGGGCCTGGCGCAGGGCGCGCTCGATGAGGCGCTCGCATACGCACAGGAGCGCAAGGCATTCGGACAGCCGATCTCCAAGTTCCAGGCGATCCAGGGCAAGCTCGCCGACATGGCGACCGAGATCGAGGCGGCGCGCCTGCTCGTGTACAAGGCCGCGCGGCTGAAGGACAAGGGCGAGTCGTTCACGCTCACCGCGGCGCAGGCGAAGCTGAAGACCGGGCGGCTCGCGGTGCGCTGCGCCGAGGAGGCCGTGCAGATCCACGGCGGCTACGGCTACATCGAGGAGTACCCCGTCTGCCGCTTCTACCGCGACGCGAAGATCCTCACGATCGGCGAGGGGACCGACGAGGTGCAGCAGATGGTGATCGCGCGCGCATTGGGGGCCTGACGCGCCGTGCTGCCGGAGAGCGTCCGCATCCGCGAGGTCGGTCCGCGCGACGGCTTTCAGAACGAGCCGGAGGTGATCGCCACCTACGACAAGGTGCGGCTGATCGACCAGCTCGGTCGCACGGGCTTGAGACGGATCGAGGTGACGAGCTTCGTGCGCCCCGACGTGATCCCGCAGCTGCACGACGCCGCCGCGGTGCTGGAGGCGATCGAGCTGCCGCACGACGTGAGCGTCAGCGTGCTCGTCCCGAACGAGCGCGGCTTCGAGCGAGCGCTCGAGCACCGCGACCGCATCCACGAGGTCAACGTCTTCCTGAGCGCGTCCGAGACGCACAACCGCAAGAACGTCAACCGCTCGATCGCCGAGTCGCTTGATGGCGTCGCGCGCGTGCTGGAGCGCGCCCGCGCGGAGGGGCTGCGCTGCGAGGGCGTCATCTCGACCTCGTTCGGCTGCCCGTACGAGGGCTGGGTCGATCCCGACCGCGTCGCCGAGATCGCGCGGGCGCTCGCGGATGCGGGCGCACAGGAGGTCGGCTTCGGCGACACGACCGGGATGGCAAACCCGCGGCAGGTGGCGGAGCTGTTCCCCCGCTGGCGCGACGCGCTCGGCGACGAGGTCGAGCTGACCGCCCACTTCCACAACACGCGCGGGCAGGGGCTCGCGAATGTGGTGGCGGCGCTGCAGGCGGGCGTCGACTCGTTCGAGTCCTCGTTCGGAGAGCTGGGCGGCTGCCCCGTCCCCGCGGGCGCGACCGGCAACATCGCCACCGAGGACCTCGTCTCGATGCTCGAGGAGATGGGCATCGCAACCGGCGTCGACCTGCCGGCGCTGATCGTCGCGTCGGGCATGGTCGCCGACGTGCTCGGCCGGCCGCTTGGCTCGCACACGCTCGTGGCGGGGCCGGTGGAGTGGCATCGCGACCCGTCCGACGATCCCGGCGGCGGAGCCCCCGGGTAATCGCGTGTTCTCGCGCGTCCTGATCGCCAACCGCGGTGAGATCGCCGTGCGCGTGATGCGCACGCTGCGGCGGCTCGGCGTCGAGGGGGTCGCGGTGTACAGCGACGCCGACGCGGACGCGCTGCACGTGCGTTGCGCGGACCGCGCAGTGCGGCTCGGGCCGGCGCCGGCCACCGAGTCGTACCTCAACATCGAGCGCGTGATCGCTGCGGCGTTGGCGAGCGGCGCGGAGGCTGTCCATCCCGGCTACGGCTTCCTGTCCGAGCGGCCGGCATTCGCGCGCGCGTGCGCCGAGGCCGGTTTGACGTTCGTCGGCCCCTCGCCGGAGGCGATGGCGCTGCTCGGCGACAAGGTCGCGGCGAAGGACCTCGCCGCGCGCGCCGGCGTCCCTGCCGTGCCGGGGCTGTCCGCGGGTGCCGGCGCCGCGCCGCTGACCGACGAGGAGATCGTCGCGTGGGCGGCGGGCGAGCCGGTCGGCGCGAGCGCGGGGGAGCCGGTCGGCACGACGAGCGCGAGCGAGCCGGTCGGTGCGAGCGCGGGCGGGCGCGACGGCGGCGGCCTGGCCGGCGGGCGCCTGCCGCTCCTGCTCAAGGCCGCCGCGGGGGGCGGGGGGAAGGGGATGCGCGTTGTGCACTCGCTCGCCGGGCTGCCCGAGGCGCTGGGCGCCGCGCGCCGCGAGGCGGCCGCCGCGTTCGGCGACGACCGCCTGCTCGTGGAGAGCTACGTTGAGCGGAGCCGGCACATCGAGGTGCAGGTGCTCGCCGACCAGCACGGCAACGTCGTGCACGTCGGCGAGCGCGAGTGCTCGCTTCAGCGGCGCCACCAGAAGGTGATCGAGGAGGCGCCGTCGCTGGTCGTCTCCGCCGAGTTGCGAGCGCGGATGGGCGAGGCGGCGTGCGCGCTGGCGCAAGCGGCTGGCTACACGGGTGCCGGCACGGTCGAGCTGATCGCCGAGCGCGACGATCCGTCGTCGTTCTATTTCTTGGAGGTCAACGCCCGCCTGCAGGTCGAGCATCCGGTGACGGAGGCGGTCACCGGCCTGGACCTGGTGGAGCTGCAGCTGCGCGTGGCAGCGGGCGAGCCACTGCCGTTCGCGCAGGACGACATCGCGCTGTCCGGCCACGCCGTCGAGGCGCGCGTGTACGCGGAGGACCCGGCGCGCGGCTTCCTGCCGTCGACCGGGCGGGTAGTGGCCTATCGCGAGCCGCGCGGGTCGAGGACGGCCGGCGCGTCCGCCAGCGAGCCTCCGTCCGTGCGCGTCGACGCGGGCATCGAAGAAGGGAGCGAGGTGGGATCGCAGTACGACCCCCTGCTCGCGAAGGTGATCGCGTCGGGCGCGGACCGCGACCAGGCGCTCGCCCGCCTCGACCGCGCGCTCGCCGAGCTGCGCGTGGTCGGTCCCACCACGAACGCACCGTGGCTGCGGGCGCTGCTGCGGCGCGAGGAGGTGCGCGCGGGCGAGCTGGACACGACGCTGATCGAGCGGCTCGGCGACGCGGTGACGGTGCCCGAGCCCGCGGACGACCTGCCCGCCCTCGCAGTCCTCGCGCTGCTCGGCAAGCCGGCCTCCGACGACCCGTGGGACACGCTGGACGGGTGGCGACTCGGGGGCGTTCGGGCGCCGGCGCGGATGCGGCTCGACGGGCCGGCCGGCGAAGTCTCGGCCGTGGCGCCGGCTGTCGGCGTGCGCCGCGTCTCGGACGGTTTGGGCATCGAGGGGGAGGGGGGCGTGGCCCGGACTGTCGAGGTCTATCCCGACGGGCCAGCGGTGTGGCTCGTGGACGACGGCGTCCCCACCCGATGGGCGCCCACGCTGGAGCGCGCCGGCGCGCGGGCGGCTGGCGGCTCGCTCGACGCCCCGATGCCCGGCACGGTAATCGACGTGCGCGTCGAGCCGGGCGCCGCCGTCGCCGAGGGCGACACGCTTGTGATCCTCGAGTCGATGAAGATGGAGCTGGCGATCCAGGCCCCGGCGGACGGCGTCGTCGCCGACGTGTTCGCCGCTACCGGCGACCGCGTCGTCCAGGCACAGCCACTCGTCGCACTGCAGCCGTCGACCACCAACGCCGATCGGGCGGGTGGGCCTCGGAGCGTGGATGCTGACAGCGGCGATCGCCGGGGTGGGCCTCGGAGCGTGGATGCTGACAGCGGCGATCGCCGGGGTGGGCCTCGGAGCGTGGATGCTGACAACGCCGATCGGGCGGGTGGCGCTGAGGACGCACGTGCGCCGGCCGATAGGCCGGTGTGCGCGCGCCCGGAGGCGACAGGACCCGCCCGCAGCAGCGTATGAGCTCTGTCCTGCACACGCACGCTCGGCCGGGAACGCCGGAGTTCACCGCCAACGAGGAGGCGCACAAGGCGCTGGTTGCGGACCTCAAGGAACGCCAGGCCAAAGCCGCCTTCGGGGGCGGACCCAGAGCGCGCGAACGCCACACGCAGCGCGGCAAGCTGCTTCCACGAGAGCGGATCGACCGTCTGAGCGATCCGGGCGCGCCGTTCCTGGAGCTCTCCCCGCTGGCCGCGGAGGACATGTACGACGGCGCCGCGCCCGGCGCCGGCATCGTGGCCGGCATCGCGCGAGTCGAAGGTCGCGAGGTCGTCGTCGTCGCCAACGACGCGACGGTGAAGGGCGGCACCTACTACCCGATGACGGTCAAGAAGCACCTGCGCGCCCAGCGCGCCGCGCTCGAGAACCACTTGCCCTGCGTCTACCTCGTGGACTCCGGCGGCGCGTTCCTGCCGCTGCAGGACGAGGTCTTCCCCGACCGCGAGCACTTCGGCCGCATCTTCTTCAACCAGGCCACGATGTCCGCCATGGGGATCCCGCAGATCGCGGCCGTCATGGGCTCGTGCACGGCCGGCGGCGCGTACGTGCCGGCGATGAGCGACGAGAGCGTCATCGTCAAGCAGCAGGGGACGATCTTCCTGGGCGGCCCGCCGCTCGTGAAGGCGGCGACCGGCGAGGAGGTGACCGCGGAGGAGCTGGGCGGCGGCGAGCTGCACGCGAAGACCTCCGGCGTCGTCGACCACCTCGCTGAGGACGACGAGCACGCGCTGCGAATCGTGCGCAGCATCGTCGCGACGCTGCCGCCGGCACGGGCGGGCGCCGGGCCAGGCGGCGCGCCCTGGCAGCGGATGCCGGTGGACGATCCGGCCGTCGACCCAGAGACGCTCTACGGCGCCGTCCCGCCCGACTCCCGCACCCCATCAGACCCCCGCGAGATCGTCGCCCGCATCGCCGACGGCTCCCGCTTCCACGAGTTCAAAGCCGAGTACGGGACCACCGTGGTGACCGGCTTCGCCCACATCCACGGCCACCCCGTCGGGATCGTCGCGAACCAAGGGATCCTCTTCAGCGAGTCGTCCCTCAAGGCTGCTCACTTCATCGAGCTGTGCGATCAACGCGGCACGCCACTGCTGTTCCTGCAGAACATCACCGGCTTCATGGTCGGCCGCGAGTACGAGGCCGGCGGGATCGCGAAGGACGGCGCGAAGCTCGTCGCGGCCGTCAGCACCACCCGCGTCCCGCGCCTCACCGTCATCGTCGGCGGCAGCTTCGGCGCCGGCAACTACGGCATGTGCGGCCGCGCATACGACCCGCGCTTCCTGTGGACGTGGCCCAACGCGCGCATCAGCGTGATGGGCGGCGAGCAGGCGGCGACGGTCATGACGGAGGTCGGCCAGCCCGAGGTCGGAGCGCAGCTCAAGGAGCAGTACGAGCGCCAAGGCCATCCCTACTACGCGACCGCCCGCCTGTGGGACGACGGCGTGATCGACCCGCTCGACACGCGCACCGTCATCGGACTCGCGCTCGGCGCGGCCGCCAACGCCCCGCTCGCCCCGCGCGCCGCACCCGTCTTCCGCATGTAAGTTCAGGGTCCATCTCAGGGTGCGCACCTGGCGCGGCCGCGCGGCACCCCAGGTATAAGGAATGGGGTGACGCTGCAGGAGGCGCTGACCGCGTGAGGAAGCTCGGACGCTTCGCCGCGCGGCGACCGACATGGGTGCTCGGCACCTGGGCGGTCGTCTTCCTCGTCGCGCTGCTGACCGCCTCCAACGCGCGCCAGCACATCCACGAGACCGACCTGCGGATCCCCGGCAGCGCCTCGCAGCGCGCCGCGCAGCTGACCGAGCAGCAGTTCGGCAGCACGATCGCGCTCGCGGTGCTGCTGATCGGCAGACAGCAGACGGTCGACGCGGTCGGGCCGCGGATCGTCGACCAGCTCGACCGTGTCGACGGCGTCGAGGTGCTGAGCCCATATGACCGCAACGGCAGACGCATCCTCACCGAGCAGCGCGGCCAGGCGCTGCTGACGCTGCAGGTCTCGAAGTCGCTGCGCGAGATCTTCGACGAGACGACGCCGGCGGTTGAACGCGTGCTGGCGCCGTACAGAGAACGGGGTGGCCTGCGCATCGAGCTGACCGGCCAGGCGCCGCTGATGCGCGCGATCAACGACGAGGCGCTCCACGCGCTCGACAAGGGCGAGCTGATCGCGCTGCCGATCCTGATCGTCATGCTGCTGGCGATCTTCCGCAGCCCGCTCGCGGCGCTCGTGCCGGCGATCAGCGGGCTGCTCGTGACGAGAGTCGGCACCGCGCTGATGGGCCTGATCGGCCGCGCCGCCGACATCGACGCGCTCGCGCTCAACATGGTCGCGATGCTCGGGCTCGCGCTCGGCGTCGACTACTCGCTGCTCGTCGTCTCGCGCTTCCGCGAGGAGCTCGCGAACGGGCGCAGCGTGGCAGAGGCGGTCGAGGAGACGGCGGCGCGCGCCGGCCGCACGGTCCTGTTCGCCGGCACGGCGCTTGCGGTTGGGATGCTCACCGCGTTGGTACTGGCGCCCGGCGCGCTGCTCGTGTCCTCCGCGCTCGGCCTGTTCGTCGCGACCGTCGTGGCCGTCTTCGTCGCGCTGCTCGCGATGCCCGCGGGCCTGATGGTGCTCGGCACGAACGTCAACCGCTGGCAGTTCGGCGGCGCGCGCACCGCGAGCCCGTGGGTCGCGATCGCCGAGCGCGCCCTGCGGCGCCCCGGCGCGGCCGCCTTCTTTGTGTTCCTGCCGCTGCTGCTGCTGAGCGTGCCGGCGATCGGGTTGGACACCGGACCGCCGAGCATCGACAACATCCCGCCCGACAACCCGGCGCGCGTCGGCTTCGAGCGCGTCCAGCAAGCGCGCGGCGCCGGCTACGCGGCGCCGTTCGAGGTCGACTTCCGCACGCGCGGTCCGATCACGACGACCGAGCGGCTGCGCGCGCTCGACGACTTCCAGCGGCGCGTGAGCACGCTCCCCGGCGTCGCGTCGGTGGTCGGCCCGGCCGTACTGCTGAGACGCACCGACCAGCTGCGCAGACTGACCACACAGGCGCTGGCGTTCAACAATCCGCTCGAGCGGCTCGAGAACGGCCTGCGCGGGGCGGAGAACGGCACCGCGCGCCTGCGCACAGGACTGGCTGCCGGTGCCGACGGCGCGGCCCAGCTCGTGCTCGGGATCGACCAGCTCGCCGGCGGCACCGGGCAGCTCGCAGCCGGCGCGCGCCGGGCGGCGCCGGCAACGCACCGGCTCGCGGATGGGATCGCACAGGCGGGCAGCGGCGCTCACCGCCTCGACGACGCGCTCACCAGAGCGCAGCCCGGCGTGCAGAAGCTGCAGAAGAACGTCGACGTGCTGCGCGACTCGTTGAACGACGCGAACCGCTCGGCCTCGTCGCAGCTCGTCAACCCGCTCCGCGAGGCTTCGTCGAAGGTGCAGAGCGCGCTGAGCGACCTCTTCAATGCGTCGAACGCAAACCCGGCCGTCGCCGCCGACCCGAACGTGCAGCAGGCGCGCAGCCGTATCTCCGACGCGCTCCTGCAGCTCGGCACCGTGCAAGGGAACCTGTCGGGCGCGCTCACGACCCAAACCGCGAACACGCTCGCCTCGCGGCAGATCGCGAGGGCGATCAGACGGCTCGAAGGCGCGCTCGGCAGATTCGGCGATGCGACCGGCAGACTCGCCGACGGGCTCGGCCAGGCTGCGCGCGGCGCACAGCGGCTCGCCGACGGCAACGGACAGCTCAGCAACGGCCTCGGGCAACTCGATGCCGGGGTGCATGCGCTGCTCGATGGGCCGGACGGACGCGGCGGCGCGCGGGCGCTGGCCGACGGGCTGCAGGCGGCAGCCGGCGGCACCAGCCGGCTCGACCGCGGGATGCAGCGGATCCTCGCAGGCGTCGTACGCGTGCGCACGCGCGCCGCGAGCCAGCAGGCGGCGCTGCGCCGCGGCGGCACCGACATCGGCGAGGCGGTCGGCTCGGGCTACTTCGTGCTGGCCGCGATCCAGGGCTCCGACGAGCGCGCACAGACGAACACCGGCTTCGTGACGAACATCGGCGACGGTGGCGGGACCGCCCGCGTGATCGTGATCCCGAAGACCGGGCCGTTCGATCCTGCGAGCGCCGACGTCGCGCAGCAACTGCGTGATGAGACCAGCCGCACCGCGCGGGAGCTTGGCGCCGAGGACGCGATCGTCGGCGGTCCGGCCGTGCTGCTGCAGGACTTCGACAGCGCGACGAGCGCGCGCTTCCCGTACCTCGTGATCGCGCTCGTCCTGATCACCTTCATCGTGCTGCTGTTCCTGTTCCGCTCGCCGGTGCTTGCGCTGTGCGCGGTGCTGCTGAACCTCGTGACGGTTGGCGCCGCAGTGGGCGTGCTCGTGATCTGCTTCGGTGGCGACGCACCGCTGCTCGGCGGCCCCGGCTACCTCGACGCGATCGCGCTGTCGGGCATCTTCGCGATCATCTTCGGACTCTCGATCGATTACGAGGTGTTCCTCATCACGCGCCTGCTCGAGGGCCACGCGCGCACGGGCACGACCGAAGGCGCGATCCACTACGGGCTGGAGAAGACCGGCACGATCATCACCGGCGCCGCCTTCATCATGGCCGCGGTGTTCCTGTCGTTCTCGGTCTCGCCGGTGACGAACATCCGCCAGTTCGGCATCGGGCTCAGCGTCGCGGTGCTGCTCGACGCGACGGTCGTGCGGCTGATCCTGCTGCCGGCGCTGATCCACCTGTTCGGCGAGCGCACGTGGCACGTGCCGCGCTGGCTCGACCGCATCCTCCCGCGCATCGCGACGCATTGAGCGGCGCGACGCGCGGGAGTGCCGCTGACGCTAGGGGATGAAGCGCGGGCAGGCGAGCTGGACCGTCTTCGTGTCGTTCAGCGCCGGGTCCTCGTAGGTGTAGGACTGCTGGAAGCTGAACATCCCGGACGGCGGGCAGGGCGGGATCGTGAACCAGAAGAGCGTTCTTCTCTGGCGCTTCACGCATCTGCCCTTCGCGTTTCTCTTCAGGCACTCGCCCTTCTTGAGCGTGAGTCCGCTGGTTGTTGCGTTCAGCTCGGCGAGGCTGACTCTGAGGCCGTTGACGTCGCCCGGCGGCAGGTCAAGGCGATAGCCGTAGATGCCGTCCGGCGTCGGGTCGTTGACGAAGTTCGCGTTCAACGCGACGTGGACGCCGGTCAGCACCTCGAACGTTCTGCGCTTGACGATCTCCTGGTCCTCATCGGCCGCGCCGAGGACGGTGAACCCGGCCACGGCGCCCGGCACCGTCCCCTTGCTGAAGAAGACGACGAACGTGCCGCGGATCAGCTGGTCGAGCTTTGGCGAGACGCCGCGCGCGTCGACTTGCACGGTGCCGCTGCCGAGTCTCGCGCGAGCGCACGTCTGCGCGTTCGCGAGCGCGCGTCTCGACGCTCTATCTCTGTGTCGCGCGAGCTCTCTGATGAACGGCTTGAGGTTCTGGACGCGCTTCGTGAACGGCGTGCCGCTGAAGTCCATCGTGTCGATGTCCGTGCGCAACTTCGGACCGTCGCAGTAGAAGCGTCTGTTGAGGAACTCTCTGCGCAGCGTCGCACCCTCCGGGATGCGCAGATAGTTCGACGTCGGGGACGGCGGCACCCCGCCGGTGGTATCGAAGATCTGCGCATGGAACAGCAGCGTGAAGCGGCCGCCCGGCTTGATGTTCGTGACTTGGAAGCTGAACTGACTGACTGGCGTCGCCTGCACGACGGCGGGCGCGGCGAGCGCCAGGCCGGCGAGGGCGAGCACGAGGAGGATGATCTTCCGCTCGATCCGCATACAGCGAGATTAGACGAGCACGTTTCTCAATCGCGCCGGTCGTGTCAGAACGCCCTGTTCGGCAAGCGATCGTCGGCCGCCAATGTATTAGCCTGGCTGCGCCTTGCCCGCTCGCATCCGCTTCACCATTCCCATCTGCGCCGTCGTGCTCGCGCTCGCGACCCCCGCCGTCGCGCCGGCCGCGCAGCAGGAGCGGCGCATCACGGCGAGCCCGTCGCCGGCGACCGCGCCGGCGCCGGGCGGAACGGTTCCCGGTGCGCTGATCGTCGTGTGGAAGCCCGACGCGACGCGCACGGATCGCCTGACCGCGCGTGCCGACGCCGATGCCGGATTCGTACGCGCGCTCGGGGATCCGCGCTTCCAGCTGCTGCACGCACAGCGCGGGCAGACCGTTCGCGACGCGATCGCCGCGTTGCGCGACGACCCGAACGTGCAGAGCATCGCGCGCGACACCTACGACGTTCCGCAGGCGACGACGAACGACCCGCTGTTCGGGCAGCTGTGGGCGCTGCAGAACGTTGGCGCGGGCATCGGCGGCTTCGGTGGCGCGCTGCCCGGCGCCGACGTGAACGCGCTCGCCGCCTGGGACCGCACGCGCGGCACGTCGACGACCGTGATCGCCGACATCGACTCCGGCTACCGCTTCGACGCGCCCGACCTCGCACCGGTCGCGTGGACGAACCCGGCCGACCCCGCCAACGGAGTGGATGACGACGGCAACGGCATCGTCGACGACACGCACGGCGCGGACTTCGTCGGCAGATCCGCGAACGCGATCGCAGTCGACGGCGACCCGACTGACGACAACCTCAACGATGGCGGCCACGGCGCGCACACCGCCGGCACGATGGGCGCCGCCGGCAACAACGGCATCGGCATCAGCGGCGTCGCACAGGACGTGCGGATCATGCCGCTGCGCGCCTGCAGCTGGTTCAGCGACACGGACTTCTCCAACGGCGACGACTCGGGGACGGTGTGCCCGGCGTCCGCGCAGATCCTGGCGATCAACTACGCCGGGGCGCACGGCGCGCGCGCGGCGAATCTGTCGTTCGGCGGCACGGATGCCAACATGGCCGTGCGCGACGCGTTCGCCGTCAACCCCAACGTGCTGTTCGTGATCGCCGCCGGCAACGACGGGCAGAACAACGACCCCGGCGGCGTGCCGCACTACCCGTGCGCGTACGACCCGTCGACGGCGGGGATCGCGGGCGCGGTCGACAACGTGATCTGCGTCGCGGCGACGGATCAGGCCGACAACCTCGCCGGCTTCTCCGACTTCGGCGCGACCACGGTCGACGTGGGGGCACCGGGCACCCAGATCCTCAGCACGTTCCCGCTCGACGCACCGCCGTTCTTCAGCGACGACTTCGAGGGAAACGACTTCAACGCGAACTGGAACGCGACCGGCGCCGACGGCGGCTTCAGAAGAACGAACGAGCTGCCGCTCACATCGTTCGGCATGACCGACACGCCCGGCAGCCTGCCGAGAGCGAACACGCAGATCGCGTCGACCTCGCGGGCGATTCCGATCCCCGTCGGCTACGGCGCCTGTGTCTTCCAGCAGCGTCGCACGGTCGTCGCCCACCTCGGCGGCTACTACCAGTACAGCGTCGAGAGCGATGGCAACCCCGTCTTCGTGTCCGAGAGAGTGACGACGTCGGGGACGTTCGAGACGATCCCGATTCCCGACGTCGCCGGCACGAGCCTGACCGTCAGAGTGGTCTACAGCTCGGGCCCGGCGCCGCTGCCGATCGACGGCGTGTGGCTCGACAACCTGTCGGTCTTCTGCCACGCGCCGCTCACCACGTCGCCTGGCTACGACTTCCTCGACGGCACCTCGATGGCCGCGCCGCACGTGACGGGCGCGGCCGGACTGCTGTTCTCGCTCAACCCAGCGGCGACGGCCGCGCAGGCGCGCGCGGCGCTGCTGGCGACCGTGCACCCGCTCGCCTCGCTCGCCGGCCGCACGACGACGGGCGGGCGCATCGACGCGGCCGCCGCGCTCGATGAGATCCGCCCGCTGGGCGAGACGACGATCGCCAGCCGTCCGAGTACGAGAACGAAGTCGCGCAGCGCGACGTTCGCGTTCGCGCGCTCGGATGCGGCGCTCGGCAACACGTTCCAGTGCCAGCTCGACGGCGGCGCGTTCGCGCCCTGCAGCAGCCCGGCGACGTACGCGGTCGGCGGCGGCAGACACACGTTCGCCGTGCGCGCGACCTCGCCGCACGGCGTGCTCGTCGACCCGACCCCCGCAGCCGCGAGCTGGACGGTCCTGCAGTGCAAGGTGCCGAAGCTGAAGGGCAAGACGCTCACAAGAGCGAAGCGGGCGCTCAGAAGAGCCCACTGCAAGGCGGGCAAGGTGCGCAAGCCGAGAGCGAGACGCGGGACCAGAGCGCCGACGCTCGTCGTGCTCTCTTCCAAGCCGAAGCGCGGCGCTGTGCGCGCGGCCGACGCGAAGGTGCGGCTGACGCTCGGGCCCAAGCCGAGACCGAGACCGAGACCGCGCAGCCGACGCCACCGCTGAGCTGGTGCGGTCAGCTGCCTGCCGCGACCGCCTGCAGCCAGCGCTCGTCCGCCAACGGTGCGCTACCGAGCGCGGCTCGACGTCGCCGCCAGTCTGGCAGGAAGCCGTCCATCAGGTGCACAAATTGTTTGCCGTGCCCGCGTTCGAGCAGGTGCGTCAGCTCGTGGACGATGACGTACTCCAAGCAGTCGGGGTGCTGCTTGACGAGCTCCACGTTGAGCGAAATCCCCCGTGTCTCGCGGTTGCACGAGCCCCAGCGCGTCTTCATCCGCCGGACGCTCCAGTCGTCCACGGTGCGCCCGATCCGCGGCTCCCAGCGCTCAAGCAGCGGGGGGATCGCCGCCCGGAGCTGCGCCCGCTGCCAATCCTGCAGCAGCTTGCGCCGCCGAGCGGCGTCCGTTCCCGGCGTGACGTACAGGAGGAGTCGGTCGCGGTCGAGTTCGACATGCGAGCGCCCGGGGCGCTCGATGACGCTCAGGCGTCGACGCACGCCCCAGACGTAGTGCGACTCGCCCGTGGTCATCTCGCGCGTCGATTGTCGGACCGTCGCCTGCAGCAGCATGCGCTGCCGTTTGATCCATGCGAGCCGGTGGATGACCGCGAGCCGCACGTGCTCCTCGTCGAGCCGCTTTGGCGCTGCCACCCGGACGCGTCCCAGCGGGGGATAGACGCCGATGTGGAGGTGCTTGATGTCCTTGTAGACGACTTCGACGTCGATGCCGCTCACCGTCAGGCAGTCGCTAGCGGTACTCATCGCGCGCCTTCACCAGCGCCATCAGCTCGTCCAGCCGGGCATAGTCGGACGGGAGCACCGTCACGAGCGCGCGCCGGACCTTCTTCTCCTTGATCGGGTTCCCGATCCACTGGTCAGGCTTCGTGTTCCGGACCGTCTCGTCGACCTTCAGGACGAGTTCCTCGCTTGGCAGCCCGAAGTCGTAGAGCGCACGCTTGGCGCCGTCGTCGACCCATGTCGGGTAGGCCGTGTCGGATTCGCGCCTGCCCAACTGCTGCGCCTGGGCGACGAGCCGTTCGAGATAGCGCTTGTAGTCGATAGCGCCCCGGCGCTTCTCCTCGATCAGCGTGTCGAGCAGCTCCGACATCCTGTCGTAGTACTTCGGGTTCATCGCGCGTTCCTCGACGATCAGCTTGCGCATGTTGTTGGCGATCGTCTCGGCCACGGAGTCCGGGTCGTCGCGGATGCCGCGCGGCAGTCGCGCGATCGCTCCGGCACCCAGCTCGACGATCAGCTCGATCAGTCCGGTGCCCTCGAAGTCGGCGACGGTCTCGGAGGCATCGGCCTGGATGTAGGTATCGAGCAGGAACCGCATTCCCGCCTCGTACTGCTTGAAGTCGACGTCCTCGCCCGCACCGAGCTTCACCTCGTCGCGTACGGCCGCGTAATGGAGGATCTCAGCTCTGATGGCGGCGGCCTGAGCCTCGCTATAGCCAGCCGCCTGCAGCTCGTTTGCGAGGTTCCCGTAGGCGCGCGTTGCCGCGGCGACTGCCTTGTAGAGGTCGACCCGCTTGGGCTCGTTGGCCTTCAGCTGCTCTGAGCTCCCCTGCTCCGCCGCACAGAAGTACTGCTGGTACTGGAGCGTGCTGCGAGGCGGCGCGACGGGCTCGCAGATCGCGCGGACGCGCTCGAGCGCCTCGTCGAGGTCCTCGCGCGCCGCGGCGATGCGATCGGCGAGCAGGCCCTCGACGTCCTCCCGATCGTACCCGTCGAGGGCACCGGACGTGTAGTCGACGATCGCGCTTTCAAGCGAGTTGAAGAGGTCTTGGTAGTCGACGATGTAGCCGTAGTCCTTGTCTTCGCCGTCGACGCGGTTGACGCGGCAGATCGCCTGGAAGAGACCGTGATCGCGCATCGTCTTGTCGATGTAGAGGTACGTCGCGGAGGGTGCGTCGAAGCCGGTGAGCAGCTTGTCCACGACGATCAGCAGTCGCATCTGTCCCGGTTCGGTGACGAAGCGGCCCTTCACCTCTCGCTCGAACTGCTCGACCTTGCCCATCGCCACCTCGGCGGGCTCGTCGAAGTGATCGGCCAGCATGCGGCAATAGATCTCGTACTCGCGAAGTTGCTCGGTGGCGCCGTGCCCTGAGTCCTCCAGCGCGATGTCGCCGGCGTGCGGCTCGTAGCTGGTGATGATCGCGCACTTGCCCTTGAAGCCGGCGCTGCAGAACAGCTCGTAGAACTTGCAGGCCTGATAGATACTCGCGCTGACCAGCATCGCGTTGCCGCGCCCGTCCATCAGGCGAGGCTTCGTCTCCATGTCGAGCAGGATGTCGTTGACGATCTGCTTCGCTCGCGGTTCGGAGCTGACGATTTTCTGCATGGTGCCCCAACGCCGTTTCAGCTCGGCGCGCGAGAGATCGGTCATGCCTCTCGTCTTGGCCTCGAACCACTGGTCGACCTTCTCCGGGGAGGTGAGACGCTGGTCGATGTTGCGCGCCTCATAACGCAGATCGACCACCACGCCGTCGGTCACCGCTTCGTCGAACTTGTACGTGTGGATGAAGCGGCCGAACGTCTCGATGCTGGTGGCCTTGTCGGCTTTGAGCAGCGGCGTGCCCGTGAAGCCGATGAACATCGCTCCGGGCAGGAGCTGCTGCATCGCGTCGTGCAGCGTGCCGGACTGTGTGCGGTGAGCCTCGTCCACGAAGACGAACAGGTTTCCCTTGGCGGAGAAGCTCGCGGGCACCTTCGTGCGCAGCTCCTCGATGAAGGCTCGGTCGGCGTCGTCGCGATCGGTCTCGTCGCCTGAGCCGCGGAACTTGTGGATGAGGGAGCAGATCAGCCACTTGTCCGAGGCGTTGAGCGTCGCGAGCAGGTCGGCGCCGCTGGAGGTGCGGTAGATCTCCTCGCCGACCCCTGCGAACACGCGCTCGATCTGCTCGTCCAGCTCGGTGCGGTCCGTGATGAGCAGCACGCGGCCGTCCCGCTGGTGCTCACGGATCCACTTTGCCAGCCACACCATCATCAACGACTTGCCCGACCCCTGGGTGTGCCAGATGATCCCGCCCTCGCGCGTGGCGATCCGCGCCTGTGCGGCCTTGACGCCGAAGTACTGGTTGTGCCGGCACAGTTTCTTGACGCCACTGTCGAAGACGACGAAGTCGTGGATCAGCTCGAGCAGGCGCTCCTTCGAGCAGAGCTGGGTCAAGGCACGATCGAGCGGCTCCTCGATCCCGGAGGGCTCCCGCCACGCGAGCCAGTGCCGCTCCGGCGTCTCGATCGTGGCGTACCGCAGTCCCTCGACGTCGTTGCCGGCCAGGACCAGCTGAACGGTCGTGAAGAACGGCCGGATGAAGTCCTGCCGCTGATTGCCGATCGACTGCCGGATGCCCTCGGAGACCGCGACCCGCGATCGCTTCAGCTCGATCGTCCCGACGGCGATGCCGTTGACGTACAGCACGAGATCCGGGCGCTTGTTGTGCTGTCCGAAGACCGCGACCTCCTCCGCGATCGCGAAGTCGTTCCGCTCAGGGTTGGTCCAGTCGATGAGCCAGACCGTCTCGGTGTGCTCCCCGATG
>Ga0070705_100000870_pt1 | contig 16885 bp, 17 predicted proteins | sample KBSK5253metaG_FD_65455 | JGI IMG/M metagenome (GOLD analysis project Ga0070705, IMG submission 65455) | Corn, switchgrass and miscanthus rhizosphere microbial communities from Kellogg Biological Station, Michigan, USA - KBS K5-25-3 metaG | ecosystem: Host-associated > Plants > Roots >... | reverse complement strand
GCATCAGCGCGTGCGCGGCGAGCTCGCCGAAGATGCGGGGCCGTTCGGGGCCGGAACGCCCTACGACGCGTTCGACCCCGAGCTGATGCTGTGGACGGTCGCCGTGACGGCCGAGTCTGCCCTCTACTTCTACGAGCTGTTCGTGCGGCGCCTGAGCGACTGGGAGCGGGACGCCTTCTGGCTCGACTACGTGCGCTTCGGCGAGCTGTTCGGGATGCCGCGCGAGGTGGCGCCGCCGACGTGGTCGGCGTTCGGCGCCTGGTGGGACGCGAAGCTGAGCGGACCCGAGATGCACCTGACCGACGAGGCGCGGCGCACGGGCGCGTTCGTGGCGCTGGAGATCCCGATGCGGACGATCGACCAGCCGGCCAAGCGGCTGCACGACCTCGTGATGCTCGGCTCGCTGCCGCCGCGCGTGCGCGAGCTGTACGGGATGACGTGGTCGCCGTGGCAGGCGCGCGCGTTCCCGCTGGCGGTCGCGGCGCTGCGCGGTGCGCGGGCCGTCGCTCCGGCGGCGGTGCGGCAGGGCAGCTGCGCGCGCAACTTCGCACTCGTGGAGGCGACCGAGCGCCGCCGGATCGAGCGCGGCGAGCCGACGCCGCAGCTGCCGCCGTTGCCGGGGTCCTCGCGGGGCCGCGCCGCCGCCGCTCAGGCGTCGGCGACTGCGACGAGTGCGACCGCGGGCATCGCCAGCGAGCCGTCCGGCGCCGCGTAGGGCGCGGTCGCGGTCGCGAGCCGCTGGAGCAGATCGGTCCGCTGCCGCTCGTTCAGCGGTCCGACGACGTCGGCGAACGCCGGCGAGAGATCGGCGGTCGTGGCGACGTAGTCCTCGACGTCGTCGTAGCGGATCGCCAGCGGAAGCTCCTCGACGACAACGTCGGCGAAGCCCGCGTCCTTCAGCAGCTCGCGCAGTGCAGCCGGGTCCGAGAGGTCGAACATGCCCGGTCCGGCCGCGAGCTCGAAGCCGTCGACAAGCCCGGCATCGACAAGCGTCCGGCGCGGGATCGCAGCGAAGGGCACACGCTCCGGCGTGCTCCACGCCGCCAGCGCGAGGCGGCCGCCGGGCTTGAGAACGCGGCGCGTCTCGCGCAGGGCTGCGGACTTGTCGAGCGCGAACATGTAGCCCCAGCGGCAGATGACGGCGTCGACGTCCGCCGCCGGCAGGTCGATCCACTCCAGCTCGAGCGGCTTGAACTCGACGTTCGCGAGGCCCAGCTCGGCGGCCCGCGCTCGCGCATGCGCGACCATCGCCTCGGCGCCGTCGCTGGAGATCAGCATGCCGCCGCCGGGCGCGATCAGCTCAGCGGCGAGGAAGCCCGTCTCCCCCACGCCGGCGGCCAGCTCGAGCACGCGCTGGCCCGGCTGCGGCTCGATCGCCTCGACCAGCCACTGCGAGACCGGCATCACGGTCGCCTGGAAGCGGGCGTTGCGCCGCTGCCAGCCATCGGCTGCGCGCTCCCAGCGCTCGCGAACGGCGGCGCGCAGCTCGTCGGGGTCGTCGGTCGGCTCGGTCTGGGTCATCAGCTCAGCTCGCGCCGCAGCAACTTGCCGGACGCGGTGCGCGGAAGTCTCGCAGCGAACGTGACCTCCTTCGGCACCTTGAAGCGTGCGAGCTGGGCGGCGACGTGCGCGCGCAGCTCCTCCGCCTCGGTCTGGGCGCCGTCGTAGAGGACGACCGTCGCGACGACGGCTTCTCCCCACTCGCGGTCGGGACGGCCGTGGACGCCGGCATCGGCGACGGCGGGATGCGCCAGCAGCACCGCCTCGACCTCCGCCGGCGCGACGTTCTCGCCGCCGCTCACGATCGTGTCGGCCTTGCGGCCGGTGATCGTCAGACGTCCCTCGGCGTCGAGCGTGCCGCAGTCACCGGTGTGCAGCCAGCCGTCCTCGGCCGCGGCCCCGGGCGCGACGGTCGGTCCTTTGACGAGGATCTCGTCGCCCTCGGCGATCCTCAGCTGCTGGCCGAGGAGCGGTCGGCCGGCCGTCTCCGGCTCGCCGGGCAGCGAGGTCGTCACCTGCGAGCAGGCCTCCGTCATGCCGTAGGTCTGGGCGACCGGGATGCCCGCCTCGTGTGCCTGTGCGGCCAACACCGGCGGCAGCGCCCCGCCGCCGATCAGCGCGATGCGCAGCGGGTTCGGCGCCTTGAGGCCGGCGTCGAGCAGACGTGCGAGGGTCGTCGGCACGAGCGAGGCAAGCGTCACGCCGTGGCGCTCAATCGCGGCCAAGGCCGCGGCGGTGTCGAAGCGCTCGTGCAGCACGACGGTCGTGCCATAGATCGCGCTGCGGAGCAAGATCGCGAGGCCGCCGACGTGGCTGAGCGGCAACGTGCAGAGCCAGCGGTCGTCGTGCCCCAGGCCGAGCGCGAGCGCCGAGCCGAGCGCGCTCCAGGTCCAGTTGCCGATCGTGAGCGTCACCGGCTTGGGCTCAGCGGTGGTGCCGGACGTGTGGACGAGCGTGGCCGGGGTGGCGAGGTCGAGGCGGGCGAGGAGCTGCGCGTCCGGCTCGGCAGCGCGCGTCAGCGGCTCGCGCACGATCGTCTTCGCGCCGGCCGTCCGCTGCTCCTGCTCCCGGGGCGCCAACCGCAGATCGATCGGCACGACCGTCGCCCCGAGCATGAGGGTGGCATGGAGGGCAGCGACGAACGGCGCGCCGGCCGGAAGCGCGACTGCCACCCGATCCCCGCCTGCGACGCCCTGCGCCTGCAGCACCGCGGCGGCGTCGAGCGCGTTCGCATACAGCTCCGCATACGTCGTCGCCGTGCCATCGGCGTCGATCAGCGCCGGATGGTCCGGTCTCAACGCAGCCGCGCGCGGAAGCCAAGGATCGAGATCCATGCCGTTGTGAAGGCTACGCGCCCGCGCACTAGGGTTCGTCTCCCCGAACGTGAGGAGTGCTGCCGACGTGAGCGTGACGTGGACCCCTGCCGGCGAGTACGAGGACATCCGCTATGAGAAGTCCTCCCCGTCCACTCCCGGGATCGCGAAGATCACGATCGCGCGGCCGGAGGTGCGGAACGCGTTCCGGCCAGAGACGGTGATCGAGCTGATGGACGCGTTTGAGCGGGCGCGCGAGGACACCGAGGTCGGCGCCGTGATCCTGACCGGCGAGGGCGAGCAGGCGTTCTGCTCGGGTGGGGATCAGCGGGTCCGTGGCGAGTCGGGCTACAGAGTCGGCGGCACGGCCAGCGTCGGCCGCTTCCATGTGACCGACCTGCACGTGCAGATCCGCCGGCTGCCGAAGCCCGTGGTCGCAATGGTCGCCGGCTACGCGATCGGCGGCGGGCATGTCCTCCACGTCGTCTGCGACCTCACCATCGCCGCCGACAACGCGCGCTTCGGGCAGACCGGTCCTCGCGTCGGCTCGTGGGACGGCGGCTTCGGAACCTCGGTCCTGCGAGATCTGGTGGGCACCAAGAAGGCCAAGGAGATCTGGCTGCTGTGCCGGCAGTACGACGCCCAGCAGGCGCTCCAGATGGGGCTCGTGAACGCCGTTGTCCCGCTCGCTGAGCTGGAGGACACGACGGTCGCGTGGTGCCAGGAGATGCTGGCCCTCTCCCCCTTCGCCCTGCGGCTCGTGAAGTCGAGCTTCAACGCACAAGAGGACGGCTACGCCGGCGTCCAGCAGCTCGCACACGACACGAACCTGCTGCTGTACGGCAGCGAGGAGGCGACCGAGGGCCGCACCGCGTTCCTGGAGAAGCGCCAGCCGGACTTCTCGCGCTTCCCGCGGCGGCCGTAGGCTTCCCGGCATGAGCACCGGCACCGCATTGCCGAGCGTCGTCCGCATCTGGCTGATGGCGGCGCGGCCGAAGACGCTGCCGGTCGGGCTCGCGCCGGTGCTGGTGGGAACCGCGCTGGCCGATATGGCCGGCGTCTTCCACCCGCTGCGGTTCGTCGCGGCGCTGCTGGGCGCGCTCTTCATCCAGGTCGGCGCGAACCTCTCCAACGACTACTCCGACGCCCGCCGCGGCGCCGATACGGAGGACCGCCTCGGCCCCGTGCGCGTGACGGCCGGTGGGCTGGTGCCGCCGCGACAGGTCCTGATCGCCACCTACGTCACGTTCGCGCTCGCGATCCTCTGCGGCGTCTACCTGATCGCCGTCGCCGGCTGGGAGCTGCTGCTCGTCGGCGCCGCCTCGATCGTCGCGGGCGTGCTCTACACCGGCGGGCCGCGCCCCTACGGCTACGAGGGGCTCGGCGAGCTGTTCGTGTTCCTCTTCTTCGGCATCGTCGCCGTCGCGGGCTCGTTCTTCGTCCAGACCGAGGAGCTCGTGTGGGAGGCGTTTGCGCTGGCGGTGCCCGTCGGCCTGTTCGCGAGCGCGGTGCTCGTCGTCAACAACGTGCGCGACCTCGAGACCGACAGACGCGCCGGCAAGCGCACGCTGGCGGTCCGGCTCGGGCGCGAACGAACCCGCGGGCTCTACGCCGCGATGGTCTACGGCGCCTTCCTGCTCACGCCCGTCACGTGGCTGTTCGGGCCGCTGGAGGTCTGGCTGCTGCTGCCATGGCTCGCGATCCCGCTCGCGGCGCCGATTGTGCGGAGCGTCAGAACGCGCACGGACGGCCCGTCGCTCAACGAGGCGCTCGCGCGCACCGGTCAGCTCGAGTTGCTGTTCTGCGTGCTGCTGTCGGCGGGGATCCTGCTCAGCTGAGCGCGGGCGGGCGGGGCGTTTTGCGACTCGAGATCGCCCCGCGACGGCTGCGCCTGCGGACCCCGCTGAGAACCGCGCACGGCACCGTCGTGGAGCGGGAGCTGCTCGACGTGTTGATCCTCGGCGCCGACGGCGTCGCGGGCGCCGGCGAGGCCGCCCCGCTCCCCTCCTATGACGGCGTCGAGCTGGACGACGTGCGGGCGGCACTTGAGGACTGCCGCCCGATCGTGCACGACGCCGAGGGGTTGCCGCGCTCGATGGTGCTGGCCGCATGCCGCAAGGCTGCCGTGCTGCCGCAAGCGATCGCGGCAATCGATCTCGCGCTGTGGGACCTCGAGGGGCGACGCGCAAATGCGCCGGTCTGGCGGCTCCTCGGCGCGCACCCCGATCCGCCGCCGATTGTGGTCAACGCCCTGGTCGCGGCGGAGGATCGCGCCGGCGCCGCCGCCGAGGCGGCGCGGGCGGTCGAGGCCGGGTTCGGCTGCGTGAAGCTGAAAGTCGGCATCGGCGACGACGCCGGACGGGTCGCGGCGGTGCGGGCTGCGATCGGGCCCGAGGTGGCGCTGCGGCTTGACGCGAACGGCGCGTGGACCGTCGAAGAGGCACGCGCGCATCTGCACGTGCTCGCACCGAGCGGGATCGAGCTGGTCGAGGAGCCGGTGCATGGCGTCGAGCAGCTGCGCGCGGTGGCGGAGGCGTCAGCGGTGCCGGTCGCGATGGATGAGACGGCCGTCGCGCCGGGCGCACTCGACAGTGGCGCGACGCCCATCGTCTGCCTCAAGCTGAGTCGCTGCGGCGGCATCAGCGGGTTGATTGAGGCGGCCGAGACAGTGCGCGCCGCGGGCGGCGAGTTCTACCTCTCCTCCACGCTTGACGGGCCGCTCGGGATCGCCGGCGCGCTGCACGCGGCTGCCGTGCTGGAGCCGGCGCGGCCGTGCGGGCTGGCCACGCTCAGCGCGTTCGAGGGCCTTGCGCTCGACCATGCGCTGGCGGTCGAGCGCGGCGTCATGCGGGCGCCGATGGGTCCGGGGCTGGGCGTCCGGGCGTAGCCGCCGCGGCGCCGTCACGCGCGGCAAAGTAGCCGCGCCCCCTCGACGCTGATCTGCGGCGCGCGCACCGGGATGGCGCACGACGGCGCGTCAGCGCGCGAGCAGCTCGGCGACCGCCTCCGGCGCCTCGAGCTGAACCGCGTGGCCGGCGCCCGGCACGACGTGCAGCGTCGCGTCGGGCAGCAGCTCAGCCATCCGCTCGGCGATTGCGCGGAACTTTGCGTCGCGCTCGCCGGCGATGAGCGTGACGGGGACTGCGACCGACGGCAGCCGCTCCCACAGCGGCTCCATCACCCCCGTGCCGAGGCCACACAGGGCAGCGGCGAGCCCAGCTGGGGACTGCTGAAGGCGCATCGCATGCGCAGCGGCGGCCACGTCCGGCGGCTGATCCGCGAACAGCGGCAGCGAGGACCAGCAGGCGGCGAAAGCTTCGATCCCCTCCCGCTCGATCCGCTCGGCGAGCGCCTCGTCGGCGACACGGCGGGCACGGCGCTCCTCAAGGTCGGCGATCCCGGGCGAGGCGCCGATGAGCGTGAGGCGGGAGATGCGCTCGGGTGCAGCGAGCGCAAGTGACAGCGCGATCCGCCCGCCCATCGAGTAGCCGGCGAGGGCGAACGGGCCTGGGGTCAGGGAGAGGAGGTCGGACTGGACGGAGGGAAAGTCGGCGGGGAGCAGCTGCGCAGCGCTGCCGTGTCCGCGGATGTCCGGCGCGAGCGCGCGATAGCGTTCGCCCAGCGTCGCGATCGTCGGCTCCCAACTGCGCCCGGTTTGCGTGAAGCCGTGCAGCAGGACGATCGTCTCGCGCGCCATCTCCCCGCATCTTCCATGACCGACGCCGACCACGACATGCCGACTGTCTCGCGCCCGGGCGGGACCTACGCGGGTGGCGGGAGCGATGGGACCGACGCATACCTGCTGCTGCGCGCGTTCTGCGAGGAGCTCGCGCGCTGTGGGATGACCGACGCCTGCACGTCGCCCGGCTCGCGCTCGACGCCGATCGTGCTGTCGCTTGCGCGTACACAGGGCCTCCGAGCGTGGTCGCATCTCGACGAGCGCGTTGCCGGCTTCTTCGCGCTTGGACTCGCGAAGCAGACCGGTCGCCCGGTCGCAGTCACCTGCACCTCCGGGACCGCCGCGGCCGAGCTGGCGCCGGCCGTGATCGAGGCGGCGCAGGCGCGGGTGCCGCTGATCGTCCTGACCGCGGACCGCCCGCCCGAGCTGCGCGACGTCGGCGCCGGCCAGACGATCGACCAGCTCAAGCTCTACGGCGGGGCCGCCAAGTGGTTCGTCGAGGTTGGCACGCACGCGGCGACACCGGAGCGCGTGCGATGGATGCGCACGCTTGCCTGCCGCGCGGTATGGACCGCGCTTGACGGACGCCCGGGGCCCGTCCACCTCAACTTCCCGCTGCGTGAGCCGCTCGTGCTGGAAACGCCGCTGCCCGACGAGGACCCTTGCCCGGGCCGTGCCGGCGGACGGCCATGGGTGGCGCGGCCCGGCACGGGGCTGGCGGGCGCGGCCGCGAGCGGAGCAGCGCACGAGGCGGGGATGGCGCTGGCGGCGGCGATCCCGTCGCGCCCGCGCGCTGTTGTCGTCGCCGGCCGCGACGAGCGCGACCCGGCGCTCGGGGAGGCGATCGCTGCATTCGCTGCCACGGCCGGGTACCCGCTGCTCGCCGATCCGCTCTCGGGCGCGCGCCGCGGGCCGGCCGCGATCGCCCACTACGACCTGCTGCTGCGCGACGAGCAGCTCGGCGGAGAGCTGCGTCCCGAGCTCGTGCTGCGGATCGGCGACCTGCCAACCTCGAAATGGCTGCGCACGTGGCTCGCCTCGCTCACCGACGTTGAGCAGGTCACGCTCGACGGCGAGGGCGCCTGGCAGGACCCCGCCAGCGTCGTCAGCGCACGGCTCGCCGCCAACCCGCGCGCGGCGTTGGCGGCACTGACGCCGGAGCATCGCGACGCGGGCGAGCGCGCCTGGCTGGAGCGCTGGCGAGCGGCAGACCGTGCCGCTGCCGACGCCATCGCGGCGGTCATCGGCAGGGCCGGCGGAGAAGCGGACGAGGATGCGACGGATGGCGCGCTCAACGAGCCGCTCGTGGCTGCCATGCTCGTCGATGCACTGCCACGCCAGGCGACGCTGTTCACGGCGGCTTCGATGCCAATCCGCGACCTCGAGGCATTCGCGGCCGCGCAGGACGACGCACCGCGGATCCTCTCGAACCGCGGCGCGAACGGGATCGACGGCACAGTCGCCGCCGCACTCGGCGTCGCCGCGGCGAAGACGACGAACCCGCCCGCCCCGGTCGTGCTGCACATCGGCGACGTCGCGCTCGCCTACGACCTGACCGCGCTGCTGTCGGCACGCCGGCTCGGACTCAACCTGACGATCGTCCTCGTCAACAACGACGGCGGCGGGATCTTCCACTTCCTGCCTGTCGCGCGCGAGGGCGCGGACTTCGAGCAGCACGTCGCGACGCCGCATGGGCTCGACTTCGCGCAGGCGGCGGCGTTGTTCGGCGCGCGCCACGTGCTCGCCAACGATCGTGCGACGCTGCGCGCCGAGCTGAAGCGCGCCGTTGACGGCGTCGGTGTGACGATCGTCGAGGTCCGCACCGAGCGAGAGCCGAACGTCGCGCTGCACCGGCGCGCGTGGGACGCCGTCGCCGCAGCGCTGCGCGACTGACCCTAAGCCCCGGCGGCCCGCGCCGCCGGCACGCCGTCCGCCCCGACCGCGCGGCGGCAGAAGGCGGTGAGCGCGGCGATCACCGCGTCCGGGTCGGCGTTGCCGCCCGCGACGGGCGACAGCGGGCTGACGAGTGCCTCGACGATGGCGCCGATCAGCGCCGCGGCGGTGGTGTCCGGGTCCTGGTCCGGCAGCTCGCCGCCGTCGACGCGCTCGCGCACAAATCTCGCGATTCGCCGCGCGAACGTGCGGCGGTAGCGCACGCGCTCGGCGTCAACCGCCGGATCGAGCGGCTCGTACACGAGCGCCCACGCAAGCCGAGGGCGCGACATCGCGCGCCCGGCAAACGTCGCGATCACTGCGTCCAGCTCCTCTGCCGCCGTCCTCATCGTGGCAGCCGCGGCCTGGGTCGCCTCGAGCTCGGCGTCGCCGATCGTGCGGAACAGCTCGACAAACAGGTCCGCCTTCGACGAAAAGTGGCGATAGAGCGTGCCCGTCGCGACCTCAGCGCGCTCGGCGATCGCCGCAACCGATGCCGACGCATAGCCGCCCGCCTCGAGCACCTCAACGCCCGCCCGCAGCAACCGCGAGCGAGTGTCTTCGCGGCGTGGCGGCGGCGACTGCCGTTCGATAACGCGGAGGTCTGGCATCCAGTCGAACGCCAGCGTACCGGCAAGCAGCGCGCATGCGAACGCAACCGGACAGTTGGGTGGCCGCCGGAGGCCAGATGGTCCGCGCCGCAGCGGGGATGGGATTGGATTGCGGCCCGCCCGCCCTTGCCTCGCTCAACCCGCCAGCACGGGCAGCAGTGCCTGCAGCTTCACCTCAGTCTCCGCCAGCTCGGCTGCTGGGACCGAGTCGCGCACGACGCCGACGCCGGCGTAGCAATGGGCGACCGAGCCGCGCAGCAGCGCGCAGCGCAGCGCGACGCATAGCTCACCGTCGCCGTTTGCGTCGGTCCAGCCGACGGGACCCGCGTACCAGCCACGGTCGAAGCCCTCGAGTTGCGGGATCAGCGGCTCGGCGACCGCGAACGGCTCGCCGCCGACCGCCGGCGTCGGGTGCAGCACCGAGGCGAGCGCCATCGCGCCGACCGGCTGCGACAGCTGCGCCCGAATCGGCGTCGCGAGGTGCTGGATGTTCGCGATCCGCACGAGGACCGGCTGCGGCGCGTGTGTGACCCACACCGCGTGGGGCCGCAGCGCGTGCGCGATCCGCCGCACGACGATCGTGTGCTCCTCGCGGTCCTTGTCGCTGCGCAGCAGCGCCTCGCCGAGGTGGTCGTCGACCGCCGGGTCGGCGCTGCGCCGCGTCGAGCCCGCAAGCGCAAGCGTCGAGGCGCGCTCGCCGTCGCGCCGCAGCAGCAGCTCCGGCGTCGCGCCGAGGAACGTCGCGTCGCCCCGGCCGACCGCAAACACGTAGCACTCGGGGAAGCCCTCCCGCAGCACGCTCAGCACCGCCCCGGGGTCGTGCACGCGAGGGGCGTGGACCTGGACCTCGCGGGCGAGCACGACCTTTTCCAGCGCGCCGGCGCGGATCCGCTCGACGGCGCGTTCGACCGCACTCTCGAAGTGCTCCGGCGGCATTGCGCTGACGACGCGGTAGCGGCCGGTCGGCGCCGGGTCGAGCAGCGGCAGCGGCACGTCGGCGCGCAGCTCGGCGAGGCGGGCCTCGATCCGCTCCAGCAGCCCGTCAGCGCTGTCGTCCGGCGTCGCGAGCGCCGCGACCGTCAGGCGCACGTCGCCCCCACGACGCGCGAGCGCGAGCTCGGGCACGTGCAGCGAAGCGGCCGGAAAGCCTTCCCACTGCGGCGCTCGCGCCCCCTGCGGCGAGAAAGCGAAGCCGCCCACGGCCACAAGCCCGGCGCCGGCCGGCCCGTCCGGCGGATCGGCGATCGCCGCGGCAGCAAGCGCGCGCCACTCCCGCGCGACGGTCTGGAAGCGGCCTTCCCGGGACGACTCGATCGGACACACGCAGCCGAGCGCAGCGAGGGCCGCCGCGTCGCGGTCGGGCTGCTCGAAGCAGAACCACGGCTCGCCCGCACGGCGCGCGGCGACGACCGCCGCGACCGGGTCGACGCCGGGGGCAGGGACGGTGATCGCAGCGAGCGCCTCGCCTGCTCCGCCGCGCGCCCGCCGCACCGCGCTCTCGAGCCGGCCGACGAGCAGCTCGCGCGCGGCCGGGTCGAGCCATTGGCGCTCTCCCGGCCGCGTGCGTGTGAAGGACATGCGGTGGATCTACCCCGCCGGCGCGATCGCGATCAGGTTTCGCCGCGCCCGCGGGCGATCGCGATCTCGCCGGTGCGCGTCATCTCGATCAGCCCGAACGGCCGCACGAGCGACTCGAACGCCTCGATCTTGTCGTCGCTGCCGGTCAGCTCGACGACGAGCGAGCGCTTCGAGACGTCGACGACGCGGCCGCCGAAGATCTCGCACAGCTGCAGCACCTCGGCGCGCTGCGGCCCGTCGACCGCAAGCTTGAACAGCGCCAGCTCGCGCGCAAGCGTCTCCTCGGGCTCGAGGTCGCGGATCTTCAGCACGTTGACGAGCTTGTGCAGCTGCTTCGTGACCTGGTCGATCGGGTGCACGGCGCCGTCGAGCGTAAGCGTGATGCGCGAGATCGTCTCGTCGTCGGTCGGCCCGACCGCGAGCGTGTCGATGTTGAACGCACGCCGGGCGAACAGCCCCGCCACGCGCGTCAGGACGCCCGGCTTGTTCTCGACGAGGATCGAGAGGATGTGCTTGCGCCCCGTTCTGAGGTTGCCGGCCGCCTCGAGCTCGTCGAGGCTGATCAGCTCCTTGGTCCCTGGCTCGCCCATCGGTCAGCCCACCATGTCCCGCGCGGCCTGGCCGGCGGGGATCATCGGGTACACGTTCTCCTCGGCGGTGACGCGCACGTCGACCACCACGGGCCCCTCGGTCGCCAGCGCCGCCTTGAGGTCGTCGACGAGCGTCGTCTTGTCGGTGAGGCGGACGCCGGTCGCGCCGTAGGCCTCGGCGAGCTTGACGAAGTCGGGATAGCTGCCCATGTCGACGTGCGAGTAGCGCTTGTCCCAGAACAGCTCCTGCCACTGGCGCACCATGCCGAGGTAGCCGTTGTTGATGATCACGACCTTGACGGGGATCGCGTTCTGGGCGCACGTCGCGAGCTCCTGCGCGTTCATCTGGACCGAGCCGTCGCCGGCGATGCACACGACCGTCCGGTCCGGACAGCCGACCGCCGCGCCCATCGCCGCCGGCAGGCCGAAGCCCATCGTGCCGAGGCCGCCGGAGTTGATCCAGCGGCGCGGCTCGGGGAAGTCGTAGTACTGCGCCGTCCACATCTGGTGCTGGCCGACGTCGCTCGTGACGATCGCCTCGCCGCCGGTCGCCTCGAAGACGGCCTGAATCGCCCGCTGCGGGCGGATCTCGGTGTCGGTCGTGTCCTCGTATCTGAGCGGGTACTGCGCGCGCCAGCCCGCGATCCGCTGCCACCAGTCCTCCAGCCGCGCGCGGTCGGCCGACAGCGCGCGGTACTCCGTCACGAGCCGTGCGAGCACGTTCTTCGCATCCCCGACGATCGGGATGTGCGCCGGCACGTTCTTCGAGATCTCGGCCGGATCGACGTCGATGTGGATGAACTTCGCGCGCGGCGCGAACTCCGACAGCTTGCCGGTGATGCGGTCGTCGAAGCGGGCGCCGATCGCGCAGATCAGGTCGGCCTCGTCCATCGCGTAGTTGGCCGCGCGCGTGCCGTGCATGCCGAGCATCCCGAGCCACTGCTCGTGCGGGGCCGGGAACGCGCCGAGGCCCATCAGCGTGCAGGTGATCGGGAATCTGTCGCTCAGCACGAGCTCGCGCAGCTCCGAGGCGGCGTTTGCGTTGACGACGCCGCCGCCGGCGTAGATGACCGGCCGGCGCGCGTTCGCGAGCGCCTTCGCGGCGAGGCGGATCTGCTTCTGGTTGCCCTCGGTCGTCGGCTGATAGCCGGGCAGGTGGACGTCGTTGACCGGCTCGTAGGGGATGTCGGCCCGCGAGAGATCCTGCGGGATGTCGACGAGGACCGGGCCGGGGCGACCGGTGCGCGCGATGTGGAACGCCTCGTGGATCGTGCGCGGGATCTCCAGCGGGTGCTGGATCATGAAGCTGTGCTTCACCGCCGGGAGCGTCATCCCAAGGATGTCCGCCTCCTGGAAGCCGTCGGTCCCGATCAGCTCGGTGCGCACCTGGCCGGTGATGAAGACGACCGGCACCGAGTCCATCATCGCGTCGCAGATCGCGGTGATGAGGTTCGTCGCTCCCGGGCCGCTCGTGCCGAACGCGACGCCGACCTTGCCGGTCGCCTTCGCGTAGCCCTCGGCGGCGTGGCCGCCGCCGGCCTCATGGCGCACGAGGATGTGCCGTATCCCCGCGTCGTAGAACGCGTCGTAGGTCGGGAGGTTCGCGCCGCCGGGCAGTCCGAATACGACCTCGACACCCTCCGCCTTCAGGCACTCCATCAATGCGTCGACTGCTCGCATGTGCGCTCGCCTCCTTTCCAAAAGCTCGCGGAATGTGGAAATGGCGCGACGGAACGCCGCGCCGTTGATGCAGTCTATCAGCGGTTTTTGCCGCTACTGAGGCGAATTCGCGCTCTTTGCCGTAGCTCCTGCGGCGCGTCGCTCAGCCATATCGGCCTCCGACGCGATCGCAACGTCGGGAAAGTAGAGCTCCGTCCCGCACCGCGTGCAGAGCGTGTCGTGGAGCTTCACGACGCGTCCGCAGCCCGGACACTGGCGCCGCAGCTCGTTGCGATCCCAGCGATACAGCAGCGCAGCCGCCAGCCCGATCACCGGCACGACGCCGGAGATCAGGAACCAGAGGACGAACGAGCTGCCCTTGATGCGCCCGACGATCCCGCCGGCGAGGCCGAAGCAGAGGGCGATGAAGACGTAGGCCATGGCCGATGATGGGGCAGCCGCCCGCCCGGCGCTAGAGCAGCGTCTTCAGCGCCCACAGCACGGCGATCACCGCGGCGACGGCGACGACGATCCAGAAGATCATCATCACGAAGCCGATCGCGATCTTCGCGAACAGCGCGACGACCGCGACGAGGATCAGCAACGCCAGCGCGCGCTTGAGCAGCGAGGGCTTCTCGGGCTTCTCTGCACTCTGGAAGGAGGACATGCTGGAAGCGTAGCGCTACGCGACCGCGTCGAGCGCGGCGCGCTGGTGCTTCGGCAGGCGCCGCCGCACGCGCCAGCGCGCGCCGCTGAAGGCGAGGTTGGCGACCGTTGCAAAGCCTTCCTCGTCGCAGCGCAGCGCGAGCAGCAGGTGGGCGACCCGGTCACCCGACGGCAGTCTCGCCCCCTCCGGGTCGGTCGCTCTCACGCACCAGCAGGAGACGCGCCGGCCGCTGACGAGCAGCGCACCCACCTCCCCCACGAGCCACGTCCCGAGCGTGCCTGGCTCCGGCACGAGGCCGGTACGCGCGTGCAGCTCGCGCGCGTCGTGGTCGACGAGGTCGCCGAGCAGGCCGAGCGAGACGCGCTCGGCTCCGTCCGCCCCCGGCTGCAACGAGCGCGTGACGGTCGCACCGCGGCGTGCATACAGCGCCGGGATCAGCCACGCATGCGCAAGCGCTGCAAGCGAGACGGGCGCCGCGAGCGGCGACAGCAGCAGCATCCCGATCGCGACCGCGACGAACGGCACGACGTGCGCGAGCGTCGTGAGCGTCCACAGGCGCTCGCGCCGGCGCAGCCGATCGCGCGTCATGCGCGGGCGCCAGTAGACGTTCGCGAGCTCCGGCAGGAGGCCGGCGGATGCGTCGGTCGCCATTATCGGACCCCGCCCGCCCGGACGGCGGACTACCCGCCGGCGATCGGCCGGCGCATGATCACGAGCTGCTCGTCGAGCGGCAGCTCGCGCACGTGCTCGGCATGGCCCGGCCCGCGCGTCACCATCGCGATCGAGCCCTGGTCGAGCTCCGCGCGGAACGCCGCGACGGCCACTTCGACGGACGCCGGATCGTCCGTCGTCCACTCGGCGAGCGTCGTGTGGCCGCTGCCGTCCATCCGGATCAGTCGGGACATCTCGAAGCCTCCTGGACGCTGGGATGCAATGCCTGCCTGCGTACCTCGTTCCAGCGTACTCCCCGCCGTCCAGGCGTTGGTTCTCAGCCCCGCGGCTGTTGCGGGGGCTGTTCCGGTTCGCCGGCATACAGACGGATCTGCCCGACCTGGCTGCCTCTGCGGAGCTGCGGTTCCGCTCTCACGCCGAAGTTCCAGATGAAGAAGCGGCCTCTTCTCTGCAATTCCTGGTAGTCGCCTTCGGTGATGTCGAACAGCACGTCGCCGCGCAGCGTCTCGCCGGGCCCGATCATGCCGCCGTTCACTTGAGCGATCGCTTCCTGGTGCACTCCGCGCTCGACGTCGAGGCGCTCGAGGTAGTTGTCCCCGGCGACCCCGAGCATCGTCTGCCCGAAGCCGAAGCGGTGCGCCACCTTGTCCCGGTTCTGGACCTGCAGGCTGATCCGCAGGAACGCGTCGTAGCGCGGGGTGACCGTTCTGCCCGGGCCCTGGTAGCCGGGGCTGACCGCGACGCCGGTGATCGCCGCGGCAAGCGTTCTGAGTCTCACGACGCCACCGTAGTTGGCGACCACGTAGTGGATGCCCTGTTCGGTGCAGGCGCCGGGATAGAGCTGCGTGGAGTTGACGCCCTGGTCCTCGCAGCTCTTGTTTGGATCGGTCTTTGGCGGCTTCCCGTTCTTCGGCGCTCTCGCCCCGGTCGGCGACGTGGACGCCAACCCTTCTTCCTGCGTTCCACCGCAGGCACTCAGGACGATCGTTGCTACGAGCACCAGCAGCGCCAGTGCGACCCTGATCTTCACGGCTTCCCCCTAACCGGTGACCCCACAAACTAGAACGGATCAGGGCCGCGGTGCAAGCGGCAACCGCCGCTACAGACCCAGCTGCTCGCGCACGAGGCGCGTGACCTCCCCGCCGTCGGCCCGGCCCTTCGTCTCGCGCATGACGAAGCCGACGATCGGCCCGATCGCCTTCATATTGCCGGATTTCAGCTTCTCAACCGCGTCGGGATCGGACGCGAGCGCGCGCTGGACGATCTCCGTCAGCTGATCGCCGCCGCCGATCGCGCCGAGCCCCTCCGCCTCGACGATCGCCTGCGGGTCGCCGCCCTGCGCGACGAGCGTGTCGAGCACCTGCTTGGCGGCGCCGGGCGTGATCGCTCTCGCGCGCAGCAGCCCGACCAGCTGCGCGAGCGCGGCCGGCTCCACCTTGCTGGCCGCCGGGTCGCCGTCGCCGAGGCGCGCGACGAACTCGCCCGTGACCCAGTTGGCCAGCAGCTGCGGATGCTCTTCGTCCGTTGCCAGCGCGCGCTCGAAGTAGGCCGCCAGGTCGGCGCGGAAGGCGAGCTGGCGGGCGCTGTCGGCCGTGAGCCCCAGCTCCCGCTCGTAGCGCTCGGCGCGCTGCGCCGGCAGCTCGGGCAGCTCTGCGCGCGCGGCCTCGACCATCGCCACGTCGACGACGATCGGGACGAGGTCCGGCTCCGGGAAGTAACGGTAGTCGTGCGCCTCCTCCTTCGAGCGCAGCGCGCTGATCGCGCCGGTCACAACGTCGTAATGGAGCGTCTCCTGCTCGACCTGCCCGCCCGCTTCCACAATCGCCGTCTGGCGCGCGATCTCGGCGTCGATCCCGCGCTCGAGGTAGCGGAACGAGTTCATGTTCTTCAGCTCGGTCTTCGTGCCGAGCTGTTCGCTGCCGACCGGGCGGATCGAGACGTTTGCGTCGCAGCGCAGCGAGCCCTCCTCCATGTTCACGTCGGAGACGCCGAGCTGGCGCAGCGTCTCGCGCAGCAGCGTCAGCCACTCGCGCGCCTGCGCGGCCGAGCGCACGTCCGGCTCGGTCACGATCTCGACGAGGGGCGTTCCGCCGCGGTTGAAGTCGACGACCGACTCGTCGGCGCCGTGGATGCGCCCGCTCGCGCCGACGTGCACGAGCTTGGCCGCATCCTCCTCCAGGTGCGCACGGTGGATGCGCACGTCGCCGAGGCGGCCGCCGGAGCAGATCGGAACGTCGTACTGGCTGACCTGGTAGCCCTTCGGCAGATCCGGATAGAAGTAGTTCTTGCGGTGGAAGATCGAGCGCGGCGCGAGCTCGCAGCCGAGCGCCAGCCCGATCAGCAACGCGTAGTGGACCGCTCTCGCATTCGCGACCGGCAGCGCGCCCGGCAGACCGAGGCAGACCGGGCAGGTGTGCGTGTTCGGCGGGTCGCCGAAGCTCAGCTCGCAGCCGCAGAACATCTTCGTCTGTGTCTTGAGCTGGACGTGGATCTCCAGCCCGATGACGGGCTCATAGCTCATGCGCGCGCCGCCGATCCGTCGAATCCAAGCGCCCGCTCCAGCACGAAGGCGGCATCCAGCAGGCGGTTCTCGCTGAACGCCGGGCCGCACAGCTGAAAGCCGGTCGGAAGGCCGTCGGAGAGGCCGTTTGGGATCGAGATCGCGGGGATCCCGGCCAGCGACA
>Ga0070705_100000866_pt1 | contig 16940 bp, 25 predicted proteins | sample KBSK5253metaG_FD_65455 | JGI IMG/M metagenome (GOLD analysis project Ga0070705, IMG submission 65455) | Corn, switchgrass and miscanthus rhizosphere microbial communities from Kellogg Biological Station, Michigan, USA - KBS K5-25-3 metaG | ecosystem: Host-associated > Plants > Roots >... | reverse complement strand
GCGGGTTGTGGGATTTGGGCAACGCGTGCGGCCGCCTTCGATATAAATTCGGACAACTCGACTAATTCAGACGGCACGGCGGGTTTTGCCGATCCCGACGATCAGCCCATGCCCGGAATGTTGCAGATCGCGCCGGACTTGAAAGATTACCAGGGAACGGCAAATCAACTCACGCCTGACCAATCAGGGTGGATCTTCTCGATTCCACCACAGCGTTGAAGCCCGCTCCAGCAAACTAGCTAGGCCCCAAGTTGGTGGGCCGAGCCTTCTCTCGACACTCGTCAATCAGTTGGTGATGTCGAAATCCATGCCCTCAAAAGTGTAGCGGGGCTGTTGCGTCCAGACGCCGTCCTCCTGCACAGGCACCTTGTGGATTTTAACGTTGTCCACCTCAAGCTTGCCGCTCTTCTGGTTCACCCAGAAATCGATGTCGTAATACTCGTCCTTGCTGCCCGGCTTACGGAAGTCGGTACACGCAAAGTATTCGCCTTCCTTTTTCAGGTGGCGCACCGGCTGGTGGATCTCAACGAAGTCAAGCGGCACCGTCTCGCCGGTCTTGTCGTCCTTGATGTCGAGATGGCCATCGGCATCCTTATGCGTGGCGATGTAGTTATGGATTGCGCTCATCACCTGCCAAGCGCGGGTCACCTCCATGCTTCCGGGATGCTCCTGCACCGGTAACCACCACCAAGCGACCGGCATGCGGGTGACCATGACGTAGCTATCGCCTTCCTGCTTCGGGCCCTTCTGGATGCGGATATCCATCAACTTGAGGTCATTGGCTTCCGGCTTGAACCAAAAGTCCATGGCGTATTGCTTCTTCGGCTCGTCTTTGTCGTGAAAGATGGTATTGGCGAACCAGCCGTAACCCTCCATCCCGCGCACCATCTTCACCTGCTCGAAGAGGAGATTGAGATCCTGGTCTAGCTTGGGATGATGGAATACGAAGACCCCGTCTTTGCTTCGCTCATCCACCGTCTTTTAACCGCCGCGTTCACGTCATCTTCGGTGAACTCTTTGGAGGGCCCTCTAGCAGCGGAAGTTGCGGGTTGGGACGCCGACTGGTCCTTAGCGACGAAAAACTCCCGCGCCTTCTGGATATTCCCGTCGGGATTCTGGAGGAAGGCCTCTTTCGATTTTTCTGTCGAGAAGCAATAGACTTTGCCGTCAGGCGCCGACCAACTCACCGAGCAGTCAGTCTTAACCTCCTGGCCCGACGCCAAACCCATGGCGCATTCGTTGCCGAACTCGCCCTTCGGCGAGGCGGGTGTCACCAAATCCTCCGCAACGACCGAGGACGCTGCTCCAAACCACAAAGCCACGGCGATTACCGTGGCGTGTGTAATCGAGGAAAAGCCTCGATTGAAATCATCGTACATCATCTGCTTAAATTCCTTGTCATCCCGGGCGCTGAGGCACCGTTCATATGTCAAGGCACCCGGCACCGAGACCCGCCCTCGCAGCCGCTAGGACGTCTGCCGGAAAAGGCCACAGGCTGGGGCGATTCATTGCAAAAATTGACTCCCCACTTGGCACACGTCAAACCAAACCTTGGCAGCTAGTCTGGGGCCAAGGGCCGCATCACGCTTGGTGCCCATGCGTCCGCTTTGGGTCATTAGCAGACATTTGATGGCGTATGCGCGATGTCCGCTTTACCCCCAGAAGCGGACATGTTCAGCGTCGGGATCGATGTCTGCTAAGTGCCATAAGCAGACATCGCGGCCGAATCGACCAAGGACCTGGCCGCCTGGTCATCGACGGCCGACAGCTTCGAAGATGAAGCCATTGACGATGCTCCAAATCATCTACCACCTCGACAAGCCAAGGCCGCCCTCGCGCCTCGACAAAACTCCCCTGCTCAATCCGATCGCTCAAGGTCCCCCCGCGTCGCGCTTGAGGGGTCAATCTATTGAATGCCGGCGCTGAAAGACAACCTGGGAGGAACGTTCGGGCCGACATGGTGCCGACACCGCGCCCAAGTGAGATCGCGCGGGATCACCGCGAGAGGAATATATGATGGAAGATCAGTTACTTGATTGGTTGCGGGGGCTCGCAGCCACCTATACCGAACACGGCTCCATTACATCCGAGAAGCCGGAAAATAGGTCCAAATCAGGGGCCCGCAACCACGGAGAATTGACCTTACTGGCGATCCCCATCTAAGACGGAGCGGTCTCGAAAAGCGTCGGCATTTGTTTTTCTGGTATCCTTCCGTAACCCCATATCCCCTTTAGCTTCTGAAAATCGCGCTTTTTTGTAAAAGCACCCGCAGAAATCTCGGGCGATCTCGGGGGCAATTCCGGTGGCAGAAAGACTGAAGCGCCGCCCCCGCAGCGGCAAAACGCTCGCCGTAACTGCCACGCGCTGATCTGCAGATGTTGGAATCGACACTTGGCCCCAGAGGTAGTCTTCTGCAGACTTTATCACCGCCACTTCTTTGTCAATCTTGGAAAAATCCACTAGCCAGCTCCAAAGCACTGCAGCCGACACAGGCCCGGAGCTGTCATATTCGCGGCTCTGATCAGGAAGTCCTTCGCTTATCCGACGATTTCCGCGTGTTACATCATTGTGTGGACGTGCCCGGCTGGCTCTAGCTGCCCGAGAACCGCCACTATGCAGACCACGATTAAGCCTAGTGCAATCTCGGCTGTGGTTGAGATGCAAAGTAGGCGCGCAGTCTTCTCTCCTTGGCTCGTAGCCAGCCGTGGTGTGAGCCAAAACCTGTTCACACTAGCGAACCCTAGCATGATCAGAAGTAGACCTGCTTTGGCGAGGACAAGGGTCCCATACTCCGTGCCGAAGAGATGCCGCATCCCATCTGTCATGTACCAAGTATTGACGATGCCGCTTGCGATCAGAAATGTCACCGCCCAGGTTGCCACCAAAGAGAACCGTCTGACTAGTTGGTAGCGCTCTGTGGCGCTCTTGAGCACGCTTGGCCTGATGACGATGAGCAGCGGCAGCAAACCGCCGACCCAGATTGCCACCGTGACAAGATGCACTGCATCTGCACCAACCTGGAAGTCGCCGCTGAGGCCAAGACCCGCCCCTGAGTGGCCGCACCACGCGAGGCCGACGGCAAAAGCGACGCCGAGCAGAGCAATGAGCCAGTTCAAGGTAGACAGGAATGGCTTCCGGTATCGCAGCGCTACGAGAAGCGCGAGCAGACCCGCAATCACGAAGCGCACTAATGACACGCGACCAAATTGTGTTCCCGTCAGAACCAACCAAACGGTACTGTCAGCGTCCTCCGTGACTTGCGCCAGTTCAGAGGCGAGAAGCAACAACCATAAGCCCCCCGACGCCACAGCAATTCCTAAGCCGGTCAGCACGATCCAATCGAGTTGCCGTTGGATAGGCGCAAGCGCTTCGCGATGAGCCTTTAACTGTTCGCCAGCGACTGCCGCAGGGAAAAAGGCCGCACCAGCAACCGAGATGCTTGACGCGAAGTGGATCGCTCTTACGACGACGAGCAGATTAGACACGGACTTTGCTCAGGAGCCCGTTGTCCAGCTATCGACCGACACGGAAGTTGAAACTGCCTTGCGTGGTGTGCGTATCGACGGAGAGCACATGCCACGTCACCATATATCCCCCTGCGGGCATTGCACCGACACCGATGCGCATCACATTGCCGCTGATGCTCTTGCCCTTGTCCACGCGCGCTCCAGACGCATTCCGTACTTCCGCCCCACTGAATTTCGGTTCGAGCTGCTGCGTGAAGTAGAGTGTGACTTGCCCAGGCGAGCTTCCAACTGTACCGCCAACCGGAGGGCTTGCATGATCGAGCATAGCGTGGGCCTGAAGCGTTGTTGCAAAGCCCACACTAACCAAAAAGAGAACGACAAAATTGAACTTACGCATGGTCATTGTCCCGATGGCCGCGACGCCGACGCGAACAGCGGCCTGCCGATGGAATTGGGGAAAATGTCGTCGAGATAGAGGTGCAATTGACCGATGACGCCGACACCGTCACCGCTTGCCCGATTGACCGGGATGATTGCTTCGACACCTAGCTGGTACTTGTCGGCCACGTAGATCACGCCGGGATTGACGGTTCCAGTCGTGCGTTCTTCGCCATTGAGGTTGGCGACCTGCGTTGAAAGATTAAACTCCACCAGTGGGACCATTCGGTTCAGGAACGGCGGCAATCCCAAGTCCTGAACGCTCGATTTCAAGTAGGGCATGCTGTACTGGAGCGATCCACCCCAATTGAAGAACTGTGGATTGTCAGTGGTCGTCACCAGTCCCGTTTGCTCGTCAAACTCGCTTGTTGAGGATTCTGTGGGGATCGCGTAGCCAAGTTGTGCCGTGATCGCGAACGGCTTGAAGAACTTCATGCTCTCCGGCAGAAAACCGAAGCCTTTGCCTGCGAACACAGTCGGGGTGAGCGTCGTGAAGGGGTCGGCCCCTATGGATGAGCTTCCGGTTCCGCCCCAATCCACGTCGAGTGCGGCTGAAAAGGCGAACTCCTGTGCGTCGCTCTTGATGAACTGGTACTTGAACGATGTTTCCAGATTGTCGAAGCCATCGTGATTACCGTCGCCCGGCTCGTGCAGATGCACCCAAGTGTCACCAACAGACACCCCAAACCTTTCCGTTATGGTCTTGGAATACTCCCCCGAGATGTCGAGTTCGTCGGCGGAGGGTTGGTCGCCATTCTTGAAGCCCGCAATGGTTGGAAGCGATAACTCGTCATTCACACAGGGATCATCGACGATCAAGGTCGCCGGGAAGAAACGATTACCGACAATGCAATGCGCACTTGCGGGTGAAGAGATAGCGAGGGCGAGCAGGATCGCCATTACAATCCTAACCAAGGTCAGTAGATACATGACCTCCTCCAAATAACACTGGCGGCACAGCACCCCCGTTAAAACGGTGCATGTGCAGTTGACATCGATTAGCCGAGCCAGCTCTTGGCTGATCGGCACGAGACTACTGTTGTGGCTTAGACGGAAAGGGGAGGACCGCGACTTTGCGGCGCGCGTGCTGGAGAATCGGCAACGCTATCTTCCCAGACGACCTGCTCGGCATCTCCTTCTGCAGTCCTCAGCATAAGAGGACAAGCCGGAGCGCTCACCGCAATCTGCAGAGCGGCGAACCCATTGCAAATAGGACATTTGGTAAGGGGTTTGTTGGGCTTGGGACTGTTTGACTCGTCGCCCACTTGATGGCAAGGAGCAGTGCTGAGGTTGTTTGGGGAAAGCTGCAGTTTTGTCTGCGAGAGCGTGTGCCAGGGCACCAGCACTACGTAGAATGCCATAGCCAGAAGCGCGAGCGCTCCAGCAAAGCGGCGGTGCCGGGAGAAGACCCCGAGAAGCATATGAGGATGCTAGTCCTGAACCGAGCTTTCGCTCAAGGTGTCTTGCAATCTGTGTGCGTCCAACACGCACCAGGACGAAATGTCCGCGTAAGCCACCGCAAACCCGCAGAAATCAAGGACTAGGCTTTATGTTGTCGGAGGGGTGCACCCCCTTCTTGAGCCGCAGACTCTTACGAGCAGATTAGCAATCATGCCCGGAGCTAGAAGAAAGGCTAGGGCCGCCTCGCGACGACCCGCCTTGCTCTAGATCAATCGTGCATCTTCGTGTCAGCGGCCCCGCCACAGCCCTGGCCGACGTTCCGGAGGTCCGTAAGCTGCTGACCGGTGTAGTGGCGCGCGCGGATGAGGTATTTGCCTAAGCCGCCATGCACCTTCCAGCGCCAGCACTTGCAGCAACACGGACCCTGCATGTCGGAGTGCTGCATCGCATAATCGTAGGCGGCCTGCTCCTCCTTATTCAAAGCGAGCGTGTAGTAGCCCATGAGTGTGTGCGCTAAGGGCGCTTAAATGTCGTAAGGGTCGGGCGGGACTTCGGTAATGTCGGCATATTTTTTTAAGCCTTCGATTTGCTGGCGATAACGCGCCTCGTCCATCGGCGCGCAACACGAACCTTGTAACCGCCCATCAGACGGCATGGTGCCAATTAGTCTCTCGAATTGAACCGAACACTCGACGTTGCGCCTTCATCGAGCGAGGACGGATTCGTTGCGACAAACCCTTGGCGGGATCGCGAATTCTCATCCGCGGGTTGGACTCAGACAGATGTTCTGGTGCGGGTCGAGGGGGCAGATGGTGCGGTCGAGACCGAACGTCTGACCCCCGCTCAACCCGGCTTCAATGTACCCGCCAGGCCCAGTCGTCTTGCTGTCCTTTGGACTTATTTCCAGCTCGGCGTGGAGCACATCTTGACCGGCGTCGATCACCTTCTTTTTGTGCTCTGCCTGGTGCTGCTCGTGAGAGACGTTCGCATGCTCCTGGCCACTGTCACTGCCTTCACCGTCGCCCATTCCATCACTCTCGCGGCGGCCACGCTTGGCTTGGTCATTGTGCGGTCAGCCCCGGTCGAGGCAACGATTGCCCTTAGCATCGTATTCCTCGCAAGCGAACTGCTGCGCGACCCAGCCCAACGAAGCGACATAACGCAATATTATCCTTGGCTGGTTGCGTTTAGCTTTGGACTCCTGCACGGCCTCGGTTTCGCCGGCGCCCTCTCTGAAGTGGGCCTCCCGCATGGCGAAATCCCGCTGGCGCTATTTTCCTTCAATGTGGGAGTCGAGTGCGGGCAACTAGCCTTTATCGCAACCGCTCTTTCTGTGATCTACCTGGGCCGGTGTGCGCTCCAGAACAGCCCGGTATGGGCCCCCCGCGTCGCTGCCTACGCCGTAGGCTGCATCGCTTCGTACTGGGTCTTCGAGCGTCTGGCTGCGGCCTAACGAGAGGAATGGACTGCGGGCTGAGATTTGGCGTGGTCACTGTATGTCCGCTATGGGTCATTAGCGGACATAAGGGCCCGTTCGTCTCATGTCCGCTTGACCGCCCAAAGCGGACATTCGTCTGAGCGAGTGGGATGTCCGAAAAGTGCCGCGGACATGCACTACGCTATTCGAGATCGCCGGAACGTACCAACCCTCCCGCAGCGCTCAAGGGCGCTGGAGGGACTCAGCCCTCCTGCTCCATCGTCACTGCGACGTCGCCGTTCGCCGAGAGGCGAACCTTGTTGCCTTCCACGTCGGCCCTGGGAAAGTTGCGAAATTCCGTGAAATGGACGGTTCTCCGCTCATACAAATTGACCATTATGGTGAGGCCTAGCCCACGTATACAATCTTCGAGTCTGATGAGCATCTTCAGGGCAGGTGCCTCCCTGCCTCGCTCCCACTGGGATTGATGTAGTTGCCTTGCCACTGATCGGATATGGCGCGATACACGTGCGAGTGATGACCGGAAATAAGGGAAAGCCAAATGGATTTCAATGATTGGACACCACGCGCTCTATCGGTCCTGAGGATTGTGACTGGGTTGCTATTCCTTGAACATGGCACGGGGAAGCTACTTGATTTTCCGCCCTCTGATCATGCCGCTCCGACGCTATTCTCACTAATCGGCGTTCAAGGTGCGCTTGAACTTGTCGGTGGCTTTCTAATTCTCATTGGGTTCTTCACCCGACCAGTCGCCTTTATCCTCGCTGGTGATATGGCCGTGGCTTACTTCATGGCCCATGCGCCGAAGAGCTTCTTCCCGACGATCAACGGCGGTCAACTCGCCATATTGTTCTGCTTTGTCTTTTTGTTCTTGGTATTTGCAGGTGGCGGGGTTTGGAGTGCGGACGAACAGTTAAGACACTCGCGCACACGCTGACCGCTCAGGACTTCAACAGCGTCGTCTCTCGCAGCGCTTGTAGACTTCGGGCCGACAGCATATCTCCAACTCCACTTTTACTGGCCAGAGGTTCAGTATGGATGCGTGGAATAGAGCTCCCGCCCTGAGCTTCCAAGAGCACGAGCGAACCGTAAAGCGGGATTTTTGGACCGCGCTCAAGCAGTTCGCTGGACGCTTGCCCTTTGTCGAGGATTTAGTTGCGGCTTACTACTGCGCACTCGATCCGGCGACACCTATGCGAGTACGTGGTGTCCTGCTCGCCGCGCTTGCCTATTTCATCTTTAGATGGCGCTATCGACCGCTGACATTACTCTGGCGTGGCCTTGCATTTACCGATGATGCAGCCGTGCTCACTGCCTTATTCGGGCTCACCTCACACATCAAGCCTGTCCATCGTGCGGCAGCAGCGAGAGCGCTAGGCAGGGACATAACAAAGAATGGAGAATAGGCAGTCTCTGGCTAAGGTTTGGAGCTTCTCTTCTCGCGCTTGCTTGCTCTGCTAGTTGACTTTGCAGGACCTTTCGAGGCAGCCTTCGTCTTGCCCTTTCCGGCTTCGACTGCTGCCTGCCGCGTTTCCGCTTTGAGTGTTAGCGCCGCCAGCCGTGCCTTATGTGCCGCTCTGCGCTGGCTTGCTCGACGCTTCATCTCCTTCGCTTTGTGCGCACCCCGCATAGGGCCCTCCATAGAGCATCGGCGTTTATAAGCGGAGCACTCTCTCTACTGCACGCTTGAAGCCGGTCATAGTGCTCTAAATAACTTCTATTAAAGAGGTCGATGTCTGTGCCACTCTCCGTATCAGGCTTCCGTTCCTGCATTTACCCAAATGCCAAATGCAGAGGCTGCCTATCAAGCCGTCCTGACCCTCAAATCAAAGCGAAAGGCTGATCGGGAGGCGGAACAAACAGGCGCAGATATGCAGCGGTTCGCCTTTATCGTTGAGTCATCAAACGACGCAATCGTCAGCAAGAGCCTCGACGGAACCATCACCAGCTGGAACAAGGGAGCCGAACACGTCTTCGGATACACCGCCGAGGAGATCATCGGCAAACACATTACAACCCTAATGACGCCTGACCGCTATGAAGAGGAACAATCGATCCTTCAGCGTTTAAGACGAGGCGAACGCCTCGAGCCCTTCGAGACCATTCGCCGGCGCAAGGATGGAAGTTTGATCCATGTGTCGGTCACCATCTCCCCGATCAAGAATGTGGAGGGCAGAATTATCGGGGCGTCAAAAATTGCGCGTGACATTACCAAAGGGAAACAGGCGCAGGAGACGCAGGCCCTTCTTATCGGCGAGATGCGACACCGCGTTAACAACCCTTTCGCGGTAACCAATGCCTTGGTAGGCATGATCGCACGTTCAGTAAAAACGCCGCAAGAAATGGCGGCGGCAATTCAGGCTAGGCTAGCTGCCCTTAATCGCGCTCATGAACTCACGCGTCCAAGCCTCATCAACACGGAAGCAGAGCCCAGCCAAATCATGTTGAGTACTTTGATCCGCGCGATTTTGGCCCCTTACTCCTCTGAGAACTCCGGCAACCCGGAACGTATCAACATCACGGGATGTGACCTGTTAATCAGCGAAAGAGCCATCACGAGTGTCGCTCTGATTCTCCATGAGCTAGCCACCAACGCAACGAAATACGGAGCTTTGTCGGCTGCCACCGGCGTGGTCCATGTCGATTGTGCTTTGGTCAAGGATGAGCTTCTCGTGACGTGGAAGGAGCAGGGTGGGCCATCGATCAACGGTGATCCGGATCGAGAAGGATTCGGCGGCAAGCTCGCACGCCAAATCGTTGTTCATCAGTTTGGTGGCAAGATCTTCAACGAATGGAACCCCGCCGGGTTGTTTGTCCATCTGACCCTGCCGTTGAAACATCTTCAGTGAATGGGCAAGACGGAAGTTGAGCTAGCATCGGACTCGGGCGGTGCGCGTTTGACGTCCGCTAATGGCACTTAGTGGACATTGACTGCCGGCACGCGGCACGTCCGCTTTTGAGCAGTAAGCGGACATTTCTAGCTCCCTAGTCTCCGCTAATGACCGAAGCGGGCATTGAAAGCGCGTTCGAGGCCCAGCAGGTCCGTCGCCGGTCTCATCTGAGCACCGACCCCTTGGTCTCATGGAGGGTCAGCGTGGCGACGAACGCGACGGCTGCGCCGACCGCGACATACCAGAAGAACCAGTTGCTGTGGCCGACGTTGCTGAGCCACTGGATGACTAGCGGAGCGGTGCCGCCGAAGAGGGCGACGGTGAGGTTGTACCAGGCACCGATGCCCAGGCCGCGTAGTCGGGTCGGGAATAGCTCGCTCATGATCGCCGGGGCGATCGAGCTCTTCATCGCGTAGAGACCGAGCCCGAAGCAGAACACCAGCAGCACCGAACCGAAGCCTGCCTCGGGGTGGATCAGCGCCGAGACCGGCACTATCAGCAGCGCGATCGCGCCCGACCACACGAGCAGCTGAGGCTTGCGGCCGAAATGGTCGGCGGTCCAGCCAAAGGGGTATTGCAGCACCACAAATAGCGCGGTGGCGATCGAAAGCGCCCAGAACACGATGCTGTCGTCGAGCCCGTTGCCCTTGACCGCGAACGGGGTCAACGCCGAGAAGAATGTGTAGTAGCAGAGCGTGCTGAGTAGGGTGAGGCCGATCAGCTGGGCGACTGACTTCGGGTACTCGCTCAGCGTCAACATGAGGGGGTTTTTGATCGCCTTAGCCTTGTCGACGTTCTTCTCGAACTGCTTGGTCTCGGCCATGTCGCGGCGCATCCACAGCCCGACGAGGCCGAGGGCGGCGCCGATCAGGAACGGGATCCGCCACCCCCAGCTGGCCAACTGGTCGTCGGCTAGCGTGCTCGCGAGGGAGGCGCCGAGCAGCGAGGCGAGCAGTACCGCGGTGCCGGTGGAGATGTAAAAGAATGACGAGTAGCGGCCGCGGCGGTTCGGCGGTGCGATCTCGGCGAGGTACGCCGACGCGCTGGACACCTCCCCACCGAGCGACATGCCTTGGGCGATGCGGGCGAGCAGGAGGAGGATCGGGGCGAGCCAGCCGACGGCGGCGTACGTCGGGAGGATCGCGATAACCAACGAGCCGCCGGCCATCAGCATGATAGTCAGCAGCATCGCCTGCTTGCGGCCCTTGAGGTCGGCGTAGCGGCCCAGCAGGAAGCCACCGAGCGGGCGGAAGAAGAAGGCGAGGGCGTAGGTGGTAAACGTGAGGATAAAGGCCAGCGACTCGTTTTCCGCAGAGAAGATCTGGGTGGCGAAGTAGATAGAGAAGGTGGCGTAGATCGTCCAGTCGTACCACTCGACGGCGTTGCCCACGCTGGCGGCGACGAGGGTGCGGATCGGCAGCCTGTGCGACGTCTTTGCGCCGTCGAGGCCCGTCGACGCACGCTGGGCCTTGCCGGCGTGCAATTCCTCATGGCTGGTCAGAGACGTAGCCCTCCGAGATAGGCTCCCCTGCAGACTCAACGAAGGTAACAGCGAACGTGGCCGATCAGATCAAAGCGCATTGACTGCGAGGCAGCATGGCGAACCAAGATATCTTGACAATCCTTGAACAGCGTCTTGGGCGGCGACACGCGCGGCAGCGGCTTGGGATCGAGAAGGACCATGAGGCGCAGGTCTTCGGCCAAGGCATAAACTTCTTTCACTTCGAGAATCTACCGCTGTCGCATGTTCTGGTCTGCGCCTTCCTCATGGCGACCGGCCTCTATTGGCGCGGGCTTAGCAATGCGGCAAAGGTTGACATACGGCACAATCGGATTGTGTCGCCGCGTCTACCGAAGGCCTTCGACGCGTTCACGATCATTCAGCTCAGCGACCTTCATGTCGAAATGAGCGAAGCCGCAATGGAGCGCGTGGTCGATCTTCTCAGAGAGGCACGCTACGACGTTTGCGTTCTCACAGGTGACTACCGGGGAAGGACCTGCGGTCCATATGACACGACGCTCGCCGGAATGGCGCGCGTAATTGCCGCCCTCAAGGGCCCAATCTACGGCGTGCTTGGGAATCACGACACTATTTACATGGTGCCGGGATTGGAGGCGATGGGAATAAGAATGTTGCTCAACGAGAGCGTCGTAATCGAGCGCGGCGGTGAACGCATTCATCTTGCCGGCATCGACGACGCCCATTTCTATGGAATGGACAACATTGAGAAGGCAGCTGCCACCATACCGCACGACGAGTTTTCGATTCTGGTCTCACACACGCCAGAAGTATATCGGCAGGCTGCCCGTGCCGACTTCGATCTGCGGCCAGATCTGCCTTCCGGGGGGAATCCCGATCACACTCGATTCGGTCTTGCCGGGTTCGATGGGCGCCGGCGCTTGGAAATATCGTGAGTTGATCGGCTACACGTCTGTGGGCGCGGGATCTTCCGTCGTTCCTGTGCGCTTCAACTGCCCTCCAGAAATCACGTTGCATCACCTTCATGTCGGATAGGTCAGTGAGGCTCGTCGCGAAGATTCAACTTGAAAAGGATGGGTGACAGGAGCAGCGCGCCCACAACAAAGATCGTCACCCCGGCCACAATGTCGAGAACGCTCAAAGGCAGCAGCAATCGGCTGGCCAGGAGAGGGAAGAGAGACTCCGGGATGTGGTCGAGGCCAAGGGCCATGCTGCTTGAAGCCAGGTGCAGTCTGCGTTTCACGAAACTAGAGAAAAGATCGCCGGTCATGGCAAAGGTCGCGATCAGAGTTCCGACCTTCCATCCAAGACCCATCAACACCGCGCAGATGGACGTCGCCAACATGGACACCACGATGCCGCGGATGGTTTTAGAGGGCCCGAATAAGGGTTGGCCATCGACAAAGAGAGCTCCGCCGTCTAGCGGGCGGGCAAACGCACCACCGAAGAGCTTCTTGGCGACGACAGCTGTCCCGTTGGCCACCACCAGTAGGATCAGCAGCTGCAGCAACAACGAGCTCTGCATAACAGGGCCGAACTAAAACCGAGTATCTTATAGGTCATGAATCGTCCCGCGGATACGGCGGGCTGCTTGTTGGGTAACCGTCTGCTGTTGGCACAAAGCTGACATGCTCAATAAGCTGACGAATGTCCGCTTCTGGGGGCAAAGCGGACAGTGACCAACCGCGCTTACTAATCTCGATTTATGAGTACACGCCCTAGTTACAGGGGAACTCTTGCTTGAGCGCAGCGGTGACAGCTATTTCACGGAGAAGCGTCGCGGGGCGTGCGTCGCGTATCGGGGTATTTTATTAATACCCCCGATACGATACGCGACACCCGATACGCCCTCAGTACCCGATACGATACCGATACGTATCCGATACGCCCGATACGCTGAGAGTAGAGTTTATGACGAAAGAAAACACACTAAATGACCCCATAACGGCCCTTACAATGTAAAGGCAGAGCTGGTCACCTGATTGAAGTCGCTGAGAAAAAAAAGGAAATGAACGGGTCACCCAGCCGCAAAGCCGCCAATGACCCAGCCTATCGCGCGGATCAAGACATAGACGCCCGCTCGCGATGGCTAGTGCGGTGCATCGGCCGACAGCGCGCCTGCTGGAAAGCTGACCCAAAGCGCAAAGGCAGCCTCTAGAAAGTTTGCAAGCGGATCGACGCAACCCTCAGATAGTGGCAGCAAAATCAGCCAAGTCGCGAGATGAAGTGCTTCCTATCTCCGCGATGAGTCGTTCGAGGCAACGGGCGTAGCCCTCGACACAATTAACGCTAAACGACAAAACGGAGGTGCTCCAAATGAAGTCCGAGTTTCCAATTTTCCTCGCAGCTGCCCTGCTCCTTGGATCGAGCGGTGCGGAGGCCGCAACGAACCGCAACATCATTATCGCCCCTCCCCCACCGATCAGCTCGACCCCACCTCAGACCAATCCGATCGGGGGCGTGAACACCGGCCAGAGCTTTGGCGCTTTGCCAGGTATTCCTCAGACCAATCCGAACGAAGGCGTGGGCAGCCTCCAGAACTTTGGCGCTCTGCCAGGTGAGCCAGGATCGCCCACTTACAATCCCAACGCTGCGCTGCCGCCGCTGAATAATCCGGCAGGCACGGGCACGAGCAGCGGCACGAGCAGTGGTATGTAATGGAGAGACCTTCTCGGTTGTCGAACCCCGCACGGCAATAACGCCTAGACAGGGTCGTCGCCAGGATAGTTGGCTGGAGTCCCGACGGCTCCTCAGTTTACTTCCGATAAGTGTGCTTCTCGGAAGCAATCCGACAGCGAAATCAAGGCCGGTACGGTCACTCGGCGACACCTAGTCGGGGCGCACGTTCAACCAGCGCCACGGCAACCATCCCCAGTTCCACTCACGACACCTAGTCGGGACGCAGTCTTGCGTGTGCCTGTGGTAACCGAGGGGACGCGACGGGCCGTAGCCGGAGCGGCACAAACGATGGCACCCATGCGTCTGTAGCACGAGGCTCGATCTAGCGGCGAACGACCCGGCTAGGTTGACGGACGCTGCATTCGTCCCCTGCACCGTGAGTGTAAAAGCAAATGATCCCTGCTGATCGAACCGCGTTCGCCGGATCACCCTGAGCGAACACGGTTTCGTCCTTGCGATACTTGGAAATCGTCCTTCCCCCATCCACGCTGGAGAGGAAGGTTTCAAGGTCGAAAGCTTTATCTTTTGGGGTCATGCCTGAGCTCCACCCCATGCCGATTATGGTCTGGGATCGAAGGCATGTCGGTAATGTAGATTACGGGCGGCTCAATTTTTTTGGCGGGTTACGTGTAGGTTTTTGGAAGATGAAAGGCAATCCGCTTACGGACCAGCTGGTAGCATTCGCACGACGCTTGCAGGAGAGCTTTTCGGTCAAGCACCACGATCTGTCGTTGACCGGGGGCAACCAGGCCGGCCTTTTCGAACTCTCGCAGAGCGTTTGTAATTGTCGGGCGGTGCACTCCCAACATCTCGGCGAGCAGGGTCTGCGTGATCTGCAGGATGTTGCCGTCGGTCCGGTCATCCATCATGAGCAGCCACCGCGCCAGCCGCAGTTTCACGCTATGTGCGCCGTTGCAGGACCCCGACACCAGCACTTGCTCCATGAAGGCTTGCACATAGGCGTGCATCAAATTGCGGAAGGCCGGCATCGCTTTCATGGCTCTTAGGAACGCGCTGCGCGAAATCCTCGCGGCGCTTCCTGGGATTTGCACGAGAAACCGTACTGAAGACTCTTTGTCGCCGAAGATGGCTTGGAACCCCGTGCAGCCCTCCCTGCCGATCGTCGCCATCTCGATAACGCTCCCGTCTTCGTAAACCGCCACGACCGACACGACACCACTATCGGGGAAGAAGACGTCGTCAAGCGCGCTGTCCGCATCGAGGAGCACTTGGCCGCGTTCGCAAGGAATGGGCTCAAGCTGCGACATCAGCCGCTTGAGATTGCCTGCGGGAAGCGCCAGCAGCAGACGATTGCGGGGCCAGTTAAGCGGGCTCATAAGCTAATCATTCTTTGCGCTCGGCGCCTGGTGATAATGGCGGCGAACAGTCCCACAAGCTGCCGCGTTCTGAGTGTCTTTCAAAGAGAAATGAAGGGCGCCTTTAGACCGCTTTACCGCAAGAACGAGATTGTCAATTAGTGTTAGCACGGGCACCATGCCTTTTGGAGGGTCGCCAGGAACCGCTGGAAATTGCGTTAGCAGGCCTGGGCAGGCTCAGAAGCTGACTTTTGGCGACCTATGAGGCTCACCACTCGTGAACACCATCCAGGTGTCGGGCATACTAACCAGCACTCTATCGCAGAGCGTGTCGAAGTTGATTTTGTCCGAGCCTGCGCTGTCGAACACCAGCTTTCGTAGGGCGTTCTGCAGCTCGCCATCCTTTTGCCTGTCGCGGAACGGTTCACGGGCTTCGAGGTGCGCCCAAGCGGTCTCGTAGACACGGTCCATGATTTCCAAATCGAGGGGATGAAATGCACGAGGTGGTTTAAAAGAGCCCATGGGAACCTCCCTGTTGCATTGCCGGCGGGACCCCCTCTCCTTCAACGCCAGCGCTGGATCGTGAAAACCTAGCAAGCTCAGACCTTGGTGGCTGTGCAGTTTTAGACAGGGACACGAAAACTCCCGCTTGGAAGCTTTTTTCCTCGATTAGGAGCTGGATTTTCGTCGCTAATCGATAAGCGTCGCCTGTTCGAACGAACATGCGTTCTGTAGCCTTCGTTAGTTGCGCGAGCGAAAGTAAATCACTCATCGCTCAAACAATGAGCACGCTCTAGCCCTTTCGAAATGCAACGGCGGGCTCAGTGAGGAGCACCTGACCAAAAACTTTATAAGATCTGAACGTTCGCACATGCCGCGCGTTGACCTTTCGATACGACGGCAGCGAGCAAGCTGTCGCGTGTACTGGAGTTGAAAGGAAGCGTTATGTCGAGAGAATTGCAAGCCATTGGTGAGGAGTATCGCAAGGACAGCAATGATAGTTTTGTTTCGGTTGTTCGCTCGGTGGGCGAGATCAACAAGAGCCTACTGGGAATTGCTTCCGAGATGACGGAGCACTCTAAAAGGTCAGTGGGACGCGCATTTGAAATGCAAGCTCAGCTCGCCAAGAAGGCGTACGAGACCTACATTTCTGAGATAACGAAACTAGGACAGATGGTGTTCGCGCCCTGGTTCCTTACTCGGGCGGCAGAGCGATTGCCGGATTCAAGTCTCTCCGAAGAAAGGGCTGGTTCTAAAAGCGGATCACCACGCACTGCCGCCCACAGAGTAGCCACTACGCGGAAAACTGGAATCGCGAAACTCCGCAGGTCCAGCTCCAAAAAGTCTAAAGCGAAGAGATAGGGCAAATCAGATGTAGGGGCTTCTAGTGGTTCGCAGCCATGTTCTTCTTCTTTTCGAACACCGTTGGACTCATCGGATCGATTCTGATCTCCCTCGTTCTGACTCTCGTGCTTTTGTATGCGTGCAGCGGCGGATAGCTGGGGCGCGCTGCAACGTCCGTTGATGACTTTTCACATTTCGAAGGCAAACGAAGCCGGTGGTCATACGCCTCCACTTGTAAAGTGTTCTGATCAAGCTTAGCTAACAACATCGACATTTGGCCGGACCATTGTGGCCGCCCGCCTTCGCTAGTTTGCTAGGCGCACGTTCAGACCCTCCCAAACATCGATGAACAATCCTCGAGCCTCGCGATTGCTTGGCCTCGAGTAGGACTGCACTGCAACGAAAGGAAACGAACCCCGATGGTTACGGGAACAGTGAAATTTTACAACGTGCAAAAGGGCTTTGGCTTTATCCAGCCCGACGATG
>Ga0070705_100000859_pt1 | contig 17043 bp, 14 predicted proteins | sample KBSK5253metaG_FD_65455 | JGI IMG/M metagenome (GOLD analysis project Ga0070705, IMG submission 65455) | Corn, switchgrass and miscanthus rhizosphere microbial communities from Kellogg Biological Station, Michigan, USA - KBS K5-25-3 metaG | ecosystem: Host-associated > Plants > Roots >... | reverse complement strand
ATCAGGGTCACTCCGACGACGTTGATCGAAGCCACGATCGTCGCGGCCATCGCCAGGGCGAAGAGGCTGTCGGTCCGGCCGACCTCGACGCCCTGGATCGCGGCCACCTCGGGGTCGAAGGTCATGAACAGGAGCCGCTTGTAGAAGAGGAGGATGAACGCCGCGACGCCAACCGTGACGACTGCGATCACGACCAGGCTTGCCGGCGTCACCCCGAGGATGTTGCCGAACAGGGCAGCCTCGAAGTTCCGGGTGAAGCTCCGGGTCTTGCTGATCAGCGCGACGCCGACGGCGAAGCTCGCGGTCGTGATGATCCCGATCGCGGCGTCTGCCCCGATGCGCCGCCGGCGAGCGGTCGCGTTGATCAGGAGGGCCGAGACGAAGCCCCAGAGCCCGGCGCCGATGTAGAAGTTGAGCGACGCCACATAGGCGATGACGGCCCCGCCGAAGATCGAATGCGAGAGGCCGTGTCCGATGTAGCTCATCCGGCGCAGGACGATGTACACGCCGAGCATCCCGCAGAGCGCGCCGACGAGCAGTGAGGCGATCACGCCCTGGCGGAAGAACTCGAACGCGAGGGGGTCGACGATCAGGCTCATGGTCCGCCCCCATGGACGTGGTCGGCCTCGGCGTGCTCGTGGTGGGCGTGCTCGAAACCCTCGTGGTGATGGCGGAGGGCGTCGCGCAGTCGGTGCGGAGCCGCGTCGGCCACGAGGATGATGCCGTCCTGGCGGACGACCCGGAGATCGGCGCCGTAGGTTCGGCCGAGGATCTCCGACGTGAAGATGTCGTCCGGATCGCCCTCGGCCACGATCGCGCCGTTGACGCAGACGACCCACGGCAGGTGCGCCGCGACCGTGTTGAGCTCGTGGGTCGTCATCACGATCGTCCGGCCCTCGCCGTTGAGGTCGGCGAGGAGATGCAGGATGTCGTCGCGCGTCTTGAGGTCGACGCCGGAGGTCGGCTCGTCGAGGAGGAGCAGCCGCGGCTCCCCGATCATCGCCCGCGCGAGGAAGACCCGCTGCTGCTGGCCGCCGGACAGCTCCCGGATGTGACGGCCGCCGAGCCCGCCGATGCCGAGTCGGTCGAGCAGCCGATCGACCGCGGCCCGATCCTCGCGCGACGCCCACGCCTGCCACGGCCGCTCGGACCAGCGGCCCATGAGAACGACCTCGCGAACCGTCGCCGGGAAGTTCCAGTCGACCGTCTCGAGCTGGGGCACCCAGCCGATCCCTTTCGTGGCCCGGCCGCCGACCGGATGGCCGTCGAACGTGAGCGAGCCGTCGATCCGCGGCACCGCTCCGACGATCGCCCGCAGGAGCGTCGTCTTGCCGGCGCCGCTCGGCCCGACGATGCCGACGAACGCGCCCTCCCGGATGCTCAGGTCGATGTCGCGGAGGACGGGCCGGCCGTCGTAGCCGCACGTGACGCCGGCGAACTGAACAAGGGGACGATCGCGCGCCGCGGCGGTCGACGAGGCGGCCCTGCCGGCGCTCGGACCCGACAGACCGGTCGTCGCGGTCATCGAGTGAACGTGTCCGACGGATCGAGCGGTTCGAAGATCGAGGGGTCGCCGCCGAGCGAACCCACGATCACCTGCATGTCGCTCTTCATCATCCCGAGATACGTGTGCTCGGCCGAGTTGGCGGGTCCGGGCGGCTCATCGTCGCGGAGCTTGTCGACGTAGGTCGCCCCTGATTCGCGGGCGATCTGCTCGAGGACGGGGCTCGGGAAGACCTCGGAACCGAACACCGCCGGCACGTTCTCGGCCCGGATCTGTTGGATCAATCGGGCAACCTCCTGCGGGCTCGGATCGGAGAAGTCGCTCGCCTGGACCGCCCCGATCACGGTGAAGCCGTACTCGCGCGCCCAGTAGGCCCACGAGTCGTGGTAGGTGAGCAGCTTGCGGTCCGGCGCCGGGACGGTCGCGACCGCCTTTCGGATCATGGCGTCCAGCTGGTCGAGACGGGCGGCGTACGCGCTGAAGTTGGCCGCATAGGTCGCCGCGTTGGCCGGATCGGCCTGGCTGAACCAGTCGCGCAGGAGCTCGGCGTAGCGGCGGGCATACACCGGGTCCATCCAGAGGTGCGGGTTCGGGTCGCCCGCCGACGCGGGGAAGCTGAAGTCGAAGAGCCACTGCTCCTTCGTGATCGTGTCGTCGGCGAGCTGCCGGATCGGCGTCTCCGGTCGCTTGGACGCGTCCGCGAGCTCCAGCGTCGGCTGCTCGAGATGCAGGCCGTTGACGACGATGAGGTCCGCTTTGGCCAGCGTCTGCGCGTCCGACGGCGCGGGCTCGAACGTGTGGGAATTGGTCCCGTCGGGGATCAACCCGCGCAGCCGGATGCGGTCACCCCCGATGTTCCGGGCGATCGAGCTGATCGGGGCGACGGTCGTCGCGACGTCGAGCTTGTCCGGCTCCCCGGTCAGCACGTCCGACCAGCCGAGGAGGGCGCCGCCGGCCGCGGGCGACCCGCCCGATCCAGCCCCACTCGATCCCCCGGAGGCCGGCGCGCACGCCGTGGCAATGAAGGCCAGGGCAGCCGCAGCGGCGAGCGCGGCGATCGGGCGGGTGGATCGAGGGACCGAGAGCACGCAGCGAGGACTCCTGGGGCAACGTCCGGCGAGATTCGCGGGTCTCGGCGGCATCTTATCGCAACACGTTGCAGATGCGTCCGATGTCTATACTTCGCGCGATGATCACGACTGGATCTCCCCCCGTTACGCGCTTCCCCGACGTTCGGGAGCACCTCCGCCGGGCCGGGATGCGATGGACGCCGCAGCGGCGGCTCATCCTCGAGGTCCTCGACCGGACGGACGGTCACGTCACGGGCAGCGATCTCGTGGAGCGCTGCCGGACGATCGATCCGGGCACCACGCCGTCGACGGTCTACCGGACCCTGCGGGTGCTCGAGGATGTCGGGCTCGTTCGCCACGCCCACGGCCTCGACGGGCGCGAGGAGTTCCACGTCCGGCCGCTCGCCGAGCACGGCCATCTCCATTGCGTCGGCTGCGGCAGCAGCTGGGAGATCGGGTCGGACGAGGCCGCCGCGACGATCGACGCGTTCCGGGGCGGCCGGGGGTTCGAGGTCGACCTGTCGCACCTGACGGTCGTCGGCCGATGCCGCGCCTGCGCCGCGGATGGGTCTGGCTCGATCGTCGCCGAACCGCGAGACTGATCGACGATGAGCTCCTGTCAGCATCTCTACGAGTCCCGCGACGTCGCGCCGACGGCGGTCGGCTGCCAGGAGTGTCTCGCCACCGGCGACACCTGGGTCCACCTCCGGAGCTGCCTCACCTGTGGCAACGTCGGCTGCTGCGACCAGAGCAAGAACCGCCACGCCTCGCGGCATTTCGAGGCGACCGGGCACCCGGTGGCGAAGACACAGCAACCCGGCGAATCCTGGCGATGGTGCTACGCCGACGAGGTCCTCGACGACCCGGACGAGCTCGAGATGGAGGGCGCCGACCTCGGCTGACCCTCGGCTGACCGCAGGTCGCCGCCTAGGCGGGCGGCGGCCCCAGCCGTTCGGGCTCGACGTCCGGGAGGCCCATCGCGCCCGCAAGATGCCGTGCGTCACTGGCCGGGCCCATGAGCGTCGCGGACACCTGGTTGTGCTGCCACAGAAGCCCCAGGAAGTACAGGCCCGGCACGTCGGACACGCCGCGGCGCTGCCGCGGGAACCCCTGCTCGTCGAGGATCGGCAGGTCGATCCAGCCATAGTCGAGGCGGTAGCCGGTCGTCCAGATGACGCTCGAGATCCCGGCGGCGGCGAGGTCGAGCTCGCGGACGTCCGGCGGATCGAACGCGAACGGGACGCGCTCGTCCGGTCCCGCGTCGATCCTGGACGCCTCGATGTATCGGTCGCACAGGTCGCGGAACCGTTCGTCGAAGAACGTGTCGGCCCGGCTGAGGTTCGTCCGCAGGTCGTCCGCTATGGACAGGCGCTCGCCGGAGACGCCTTCGATCCGGCCGATCAGCGTCATGCCGGCGGCGGCGAACTGCCGCAGGTTCGTGTCGTGGCCGCCGCCGTGACCGGACAGATGCGGATTGCCCATCAGGCGCATCCGCGGATCGGGCAGCTTGTCGACCGTCGGGAGTGATACGCCCACGGCCTCACCGCCCGGCCCCAGGCCGTAGAGCCACCGGAACACGTCGTGACCGCGGTATCGTCTCGGGAACCGGCCCGCCGTCCCGACCGACAGGTGAACCGATCGACCGGCCTCCATGAGCTCTTCGGCGATCTGGACGCCCGATTGGCCGCTGCCGACGACGAGGACCCCGCCCGGCGGCAACCCAGACTGGCTCCGGTACTCATGGCTGTGGACCTGGGTCAGGCGTGCCGGCAGCTCGGCGGCGATCTCCGGCATCCGGGCCCGGTGGAAGCTGCCGGCCGCGACGACGACCTGGTCGGCATCGACCGCTCCGTCGGTCGTTTCCAACCGGAAGCCTCCGCCGGACCTTGCTGACAGCCGTTCCACGGCCGTTTCGAGCCGGACCGGCGCCTCGATCGTGGCCGCGTAGTTCGCCACGCGTGCGGCGATCTCGGCGCGGGGCATGAAGCCGTGCGGATCGTCGCCGCGGTAGGGGTCGCCGGGGAAGCCCGCGGTCCAGTTCGGCGTAACAAGCCGGAACGCGTCCCAGCGATCCTGCCAGCCACCGCCCAGCGTCGCCCGGCGCTCGAGCAGGACGTGCTCGCGACCGGCCTCGCGGAGGAACCAGCTCATCGTCAGGCCGGCCTGGCCGGCGCCGACGATGACCGTCTCGACCCGTGATGGACGGCTCATCGCCCCTCCTGATCCTCGCCCGATCCACGCGGCGCTCCTCCGGCGAGTATGCCTTCAGCTGTGGCGCCAGGTCGAGCGGAACGACGTGCCACCGGCGGACGTGACCGAGGTGACTGCCTTCACGACGCCCGACGCGGTGGCCATGTCGAACCGGAAATGAGCCCAGCTCCGGTCGGTCAGGGTGCGGCTCGTCCCGTCGACGACGGCCGTGCAGTGGCTGAACGTGACGGTGCCGTAATCGGCGAGCGGCAGCACGTGTTGCCCGACGTCGGTTGTCGACGTGGAGGGAGCCTCGGCGATCCAGAGCGCAATCGCCGCCTCGGCCGATCGCTGCTTGGTGACCGCGAACGAGGCGCCGGTCGTCGCGTTCGTGATCGCCAGGCGCCACGCCGATCCCGTGACGCTCACAGTGGCGCGCATTCGGTCGCCTGGATGGATCGCCATCTTGATCGGCACGGTTCGCAGCGGGAACATCTCGTACCAGGCGTGGTAGGTCGGTGCGCTGCCACCGTTGCAGTGGGCCAACGTGCCGAGCTGCTGCAGGAAGTTGCCCGTCGGATCCTCGATGCCGACCCAGAACCCGGCATCACGCTCCGTCGATCCGGAGCAGCGGGCCTTCGGCTCGACCCATTCGCCGTGGACCTCCGAGACCGACGAGCCCGACGAGCCCGGGAGCGTCGCCCCGTACCCCGAGTAGAACGTCGAATCGATCGTGGTCGGGTAGCCGTAGTTCGCGAGGGTCGTCGGCGCCGTCGAGCGGGGCCGCGGCGTGATCGTCGGCCCGGGCGTCGGGTCCGGCGATGCCGGCTCGATCGGGTCGAGGGCGACCCGGATCGTCTCCTCGAGGCCGTTGTAGCCGAGCGGGGTCCGGATCGAGAGGACGTAGGGTCCCTCGGGTGGGACCTGGAACGTGACCCAACCGACGGCCTCGTCGGCGCGTCGGAGGCTGCCGTAGGCGAGCGCAGGCTGCTTGCCCGGCGTCTGCGCGCTGAACACGCCGCCGGCTCCATCGAAGATCTGGTAGTTCTGGAAATCGAACGTCGTGTCGTTCTTCAGCGCCTCGACGCGGACGCGGACCGCGAGCCCGCGCCGACCCGACGCCGATGGGTCTCCCCAGTCCTCGACCCGCAGGACGGTGTGAGCGGCGAGCCCCACGATCGCGACTCGCTCCCCCACCCGGTGCAGCGGCTCGGGGTCGGTCGACGCCGAAGCGCGCGGTGGCGGCGAGCCCAGTCGGTCCGCGACGACCGCCGACGCGGACGGCGTGGTCGCGGCCGAGGCCGAGGCCGGATCGCGGGTCGCGGTCGCACCGGCGAGCAGCGTGACCCCGACGAGGACGACCCCGGACAGCGCGACGATCCCCAGCGCCGCCACGATCCTGCCCGGGCGACCGAGGGGCGGCGGAGGCGGCAGCGGCGGCGTTGACTCCCCCATGAAACCTCGATGTCCTCGACGTGCCGGCGAGAGCGTCCCCGGCAGGATTCGAACCTGCGACCTTCCGCTTAGAAGGCGGTTGCTCTGTCCACTGAGCTACGGGGACGTGCCTCCGGCAGTCTAGCGAGCCTCCGCACGCCGATCGTTCCTGCACGAATACGTCGAATGAACCATCCGCCTCGGGACCTAGGTCATCCTGTGCGGAGGAAGGTGAGCGGATACCGTCCGTGGGCGATGACGACACTGCGCCTGCCCATGTCCACGCAGCGCGCCCGATCCCGGTCCTGGCTCGCGAGCAAGACCGTCCGTCGCCTGGCGGCGGACCCGCTCGTCCTGCTCAGCCTCGGGCTCGTCGTCGGCGCATTGCTCGTCGGCGCGGTCGACGACAAACGCGACGACACCCGTCTCGTCGCGATCAGCATCCTGTTCCTCGCCGCCCAGGCGATCGCCGCGCTCTCCGCGCCCTATCTCCACCCCTCGTCCGCGCAGCGGACGATGATCACGACCGGCCGCTTCGGCCTCGCGATCCTGTACGTGACCGTCGCGACGGGCCTGATCGGCGACCCATCGTTCCGCCCGACCGCCGCGCTCTATATCCCGATCGTCGCGCTCGCTGCGGCCCTCGGGACGCGCCAGGCCGTGATCGTCGGCGTCTCGGCGATCACGATCTACCTGCTGCCGATCGTCTACGCCACGCCGGAGCACCTCGTGACGAACACACAGCGGGCGATCGCGCTCGGCGCCACGACGATCCTCCTGTCGATCGGGACGCGGCGGACGGTGTCCGCCCTGACCGTCACGGTCCGCCGGCTCGGGACCGCCCTCGCCCATGACCGACGTCGATCACGGCAGCTCGCGGCCGTCGAGAGCGTCGGTCGGCTGCTGGCGGCGACCGGACCCTCGTCGGAGACCCTCGACCGGATCGTGACCCTGCTTCGCGGGGACCTCGGCTACGACTTCGTCTCCGTCTATCTCGGCTCGACGACGAAGATGCGCCTGGCCGCCCAGGGCGGCTACGACACCTGGATCGAGGAGTTCGACAATTCGACCGGGGTCATCGGCCGGGTGATGCGGACGAAGGCCGTCGCCTGGGTCCCGGACGTCTCCGAGGACCCCGACTATCTCAGTGCCTCCGGCAACGTCCAGGCCGAGATCAGCGCACCGCTCCTGGTCGAAGGCGAGCTGATCGGGATCGTCAATGTCGAGGCACGGGCCACGGCCGACCTGGACCGGAGCGACGTGAACACCATGACCCTCGTGGCGGATCGCCTGGCCTCGGCGCTCGCGTTGGCCGGCGAGCGGGAGCGGCTGGCCGACCGGGCCGAGCTGTTCCGTCGCCTGACGGCGTTCGCCGTGGCGATCAACGGGACGCTCGACCCCGACCGACTGAACCAGTCGATCGTCGACGAGGTCCGATCAGTCGTGGCGGCCGACTCGGTCGTCCTGACCGTTCTCGATCGTGCCACGTCGCAGTACCTCATCCGGGCGCTGGTGCCGGCCGACCCGACCTACCTCGGCATGCGCATCGAGCACGGCGAGGGCCTCGCCGGCCGGGCCATCCGCGATCGCGCCCTCGTCGTCGACGATCAGTTCGATCCCAGCACGAGCTCCGTCGTCCGGGCCGGCGGCGGTGCCCTCAGCCCGCTGGCGGGTGCCGCGGCGCCCTTGATCCGGGACGACGTCGTCGTCGGTGCGCTGACGATCCTCCGGTTCGACGTGGAGCGGCCGTTCGCGCCCGACGAGCTCGAGGCGATGCCGATCCTCGCCGGTCTCGTTGCGCTCGCTGTGACGAACACGTTCCTCCATGCCGAGGTGACCGAGCTCTCGATCCGGGACTCGTTGACGGGCCTGTTCAATCGGCGCTATCTCGACGCCACGATCGCCCGCCTCGAATCCGCTCGGCAACGGCGGGCACCCGACGACCGCGGCCGGGCGGCCGTGGTGATCTTCGACCTCGATCACTTCGGGGCCTTCAACAAGCAGCACGGTCATCAGACCGGCGACCTGATCCTGGGTGCCTTCGCCGACATCATCCGGAAACGGTTCCGCGGCGGCGATGTCGTGGCCCGGTACGGCGGCGAGGAGTTCCTGGCCGTGCTCGACGGGGCGACGCTCGATCAGGCCCACTCGATCGCCGAGGAGATCCGGACCTCCTTCGCCCTCGTCCACATCAATGGCAAGGACGGCGGTCGGCTTTCGGCAACGGTTTCGGCCGGGTGCGCCGCGATGGGCGCGGACAACGACCGCTTCGTCGACATCATTGCCCGCGCCGACGTGGGCCTGGTCATGGCCAAGCGAGCCGGCCGCAACCGGGTGATCGTGGCCTGACGATCGCGGGGGCCGGTCGGCCCCGATCGGCCCGAATCCCCGTGCTATGCTCCGCGGCCCGTCGGCCAGGAGGCGACTACCCAGGGATGGCGAGCACCCGCAGCACGGTCAGCCCGGCCCAGCTCGAATTCGGGTTGCCGACCGGTCCCGACGCGTCGCCGCTCGCCCTGCCCGTCCTCTCGATCGCGCCCGAGTGGAAGGACCAGCAGCGCCTCTGGGGCCACGCGTTCCACCCGATGTGCTCGTACCTCGCGAGCTTCCCGGCCGCGCTGAGCCACGCCTTCATCGGCCGGTACTCGCGACGCGGCGACATCGTCCTCGACCCATTCTCCGGCCGGGGGACGACGCCCCTGCAGGCCTGCGCCGAGGGCCGGATCGGCGTCGGGAACGACCTCAACCCGTTCGCCCATCTCCTGACCGCCGCCAAGGTCGAGCCGGCGACCCGTCCCGAGGCTGCGACGCGTGTCGCGGCCCTGCGCCTCGGCTGGGCGGCGTCGAGCGCCGGCTGGCTCGAGCTCGCGGGCCGCGTCGTCGCCACTGACGGGTCGGCCGGTGACGTTCTCGTCCCGGCCGCCGGGAGCGGCGCCGACGGCCCGGCCGTCGAACGGGTGCCCGCGGAGGTCGCCGTCGCGTTCCATCGCCGGACGCTGGCCCAGCTCCTGTTCGTCCGATCCTCGCTGCGCCTCGCGAACCGCACCGACCGGTTCCTCGCCGCGGCTCTGACCGGCATCCTCCACGGCAAGAGCGCGTCCTACCTGTCGGAGCTGATGCCGAACACGTTCAGCATGGCGCCGCGGTACGTCCGCGACTTCGCCGCTCGGACCGCCTTCGCGTCACCCGACCGGGACGTCTTCAACGGCCTCGAGCGCAAGCTCGGCCGGCTCTACCGCGATCCCCTGCCCTCCGCTTCGGGGATCGCGCTCCTGGGGGATGCTCGCGACGCGGCGGCCCGGACACGCGAGGCGCTCCGCGGGCGGGGCCTGCCCGACCGGGCCCGACTCGTCGTGACGTCGCCGCCGTATCTCCGCGTCGTCAAGTACGGCTATTACAACTGGCTCCGGACCTGGCTGCTCGGCTTCGACGCCCGGGCGATCGATGCCGCCCTCGACGACGCCCATCACCGCGAGCCGTACCTCGCGTTCCTGCGCGACGTCCTGGCCGACATGCGCGCGGTCCTCGCGGACGACGCGATCGTCGTTCTCGTCATCGGCGATGTCGAGACGGACCGTGGCCGGCCGATCCGGGGGGCCGTCGGGTTGGCCGAGCGCGTCTGGGAGAGCGCCGCCGAGCCCGAGGGCTATCGTCTCGCTGGGATCGCTCTCGACGACGTGGCCGCCCAGCGGAAGATGACCAAGCTCTGGGGAAGCGAGGCAGGCCGCGCAACGAAGACCGATCGGATCCTCGTGCTCGGCGCGACCGAGTCGGGACGGCGCCGGGCCCTCGCGGCCTCCGGGACGCCGATCGACTGGGACTGGCCGCCGCGCGGCCTCCGCGCCCTCTGACGGCCCGGATCGGCGGAGATGGTCTCGCTCCTCCATGCCGCGCTCGCCGCGCTGATCGCCCTGGCGAGCGCCCTGATGTGGGGCGTCATGTCGAGCCGGACGAGCGACGTCGGCACGATGGGCCTGGTCGGGCTCGAGCTGATCCTGTTGCCGCTCGCCGGCGCCGTCATCCTCGGGCTCCTCTTCCGCGGTGTCGGTCGAGGCAACACGATCCTGCGGTCGGCCGACGCGGCAAGCATCGTGGTCGGAGTCGTCGGCCTCTCGACGGTCGCAGGCTCGATCCAGTGGCTGATCGCCGTCTCGATCGTCACGCTCGCGACGGCAGGGCTGCTCGTCACGTTCCTCGAACCGGCGCCACGTCGAGGGGGCTGGCGGAGCCACTGACGTGACGCGGGGGCCCGCTAGAATGCCGCCATGAAGGTGATGTACCACCCGTCGGACCTCGCGTCGATGGATCCGCTGGTCCTGATGAAGAACCTGGATCACGTGCGGATGACGAGCCGCCGGCTGTCGTACATCCTCCAGCAGCAGCTCCACCTCTACACGCCCGAGGCGAACCAGATCCGCGAGCAGATCGACCGATACGTCGAGGCCGAGCGCCAGATCGAAGGCGAGATGGCGAGGCGCCGCATCCGCGCGTAGCCTGCAAATCCTGATCCCCGTTGCTCGACGGAAGGGACGCCGCAAAGGGCAACGACTGTCAAGACGGTGGCCCATCGCCGGTCTCATGCTCGCGGCGATCCCGTTCGTCGCGACGGTGCTCGCACCAGTCCCCGGTCGCGACGACTTCCTCAGCGGTAGATCGTCCACGCGACTGCGTTGATCGCACGCAACGGCGTTCATCGCACGCGACTGCGTTGATCGCACGCGACTGGATTCGTCACACGCGACTGCGTTCGTCGCGGCCGGGCGGTCAGGGCAAGGCGAAGCCGAGCACCGGAGCGCAGGCCCTCCGAGGTCCGAGGCGACGCTCCGCCGAGCCATCGGCCCGAGGATGCGAGGAGCACAGGCTTCAACGCGGCTCTGGCCGCCCCGCCGGCCAAAAAAGGGCCCCCACCCTGACCGGTGGGGGCCCTGCGTCCAATAAACGACGCGGACAAGATCCGAGGTCTGTCAGGCGCCGGCGAGGGCCAACCTGATCGTTCCGATTCCCGGGGTCGCGACCTCTTTCGTCTCCGGGTCGGCCACCGCGTCGTGGGGCGACGAGGCGGCGATGACGTCGTCATCGGTCGGGGTGGCGGCGTGGGCCTCCGCATCCGCGACCACGAGGGACGCCCGGATCGCGGCAGCGGTCCGGCGGCGCCGTTCGACGTCCTCGGCCACGACCCGTGCGACGAGGACCGCGAGCGCCGGCATCTGGAAGAGGCCGAACCCGATCCCGATCGACGCCAGCTCTTCCGGGCCGTAGCCCTGGTACAGCCCGCGACCGGCGACCGCGCACATCTCGTCGTAGAGCTCCGGCCATCCGACCCGTCGACGGCGATAGCAGAAGCGAACGAACTCGATCGCCTCAGGATCTCCGTGGGCTTGGGTGGCGGCGGCGAACGCACGTCCGCCAACGTTCGTGCCGTCCATCGATGGCCGGTCCTCCATTCCTCCAACGCTCGGCACCACGAACCAGCCGCCCGACGACCGACGAAGCAGAATCGGTCGCAGACGCCCCGTGGAGACCCATCGGCCGGGGGTCCGTCCCTCCCGGAGAGCTCTCGACGGCGCGATGGACCCGTATCGTAGGGCCGCGGGGGTCCGCGTTGAAGATGGTTTGTCCACCATCTCGTCCACGAAGTTGTCCACACGAACGGGCGTTCATCACCCGTTCGGCCTACCTCGTGCCTAGACCGGGCCCGGACCGCTCGCTCGGCTGTAGAACCCGAGATCGCCGGCCGCCCGATCGAATCAGGCGGCGCGACGATGGACGCCGAGGCCGGGCTCGTCGCCGAGGACCCAGCGGCAGGCCGCGTCGAGCTCGAGACCGGTGAAGGGGTCGTCGGCCAGCAGCAGGTTGCCATCGAGGTCGACCCACTCCGCCAGGGACGCCGCGGCCGCGGACGCGGCGATCCCCACCGATGTCTCCTCCATGCAGCCGAGGAACGACCGGAAGCCGAGCTCCCGGGCTCGGGCCAGCATCCGCGCCGCCGGTCCGACCCCACCGCATTTCGCCAGCTTGACGTTGACGCCCGCCACGACGCCGACGAGGCCCTCGAGATCGTCGATCGTGACGGCGCTCTCGTCGGCGACGATCGGCAGCGACGAGCGCTGCTGCAGCCAGGCCAGGTCCCGGATCGCGTGGCGCGGGAACGGCTGCTCGATCAGCTCCACCCCGAGTCGCTCGAGATCGGGCAGGATCGCGATCGCGTCTTCCCGCGACCAGCCCGTGTTCGCGTCGATCCGGATCGGGCCGGCGAACACCTCGCGGACTGCCCGGAGGGTGGCGACATCGTCCGGCCCGCCGACCTTGATCTTCAACGCCGGGAACCGGCCGGCGCGGCGGGCTCGCTCGGCGACGACGGCCGGCGCATCGATCCCGAGCGTGAAATCGGTCGGCGGGATGGTGTCCGAGAGTCCGAGGAGACGGTGGACCGGCAGTCCGAGCACCTTCCCCGCGAGATCGTGCAGGGCGATGTCGATCGCGCACTTCGCGGCCCCGTGATGGGCGATCGCCTGCGCCATCGCCCTGCCGGCCGTGACGAGCCCGGATGGGCTCAGCTCCGGCTCGCCGGCCGCGGCGAGCAGGAGCGGCAGCACGGCCGCCATCGTGTCGGACGTCTCGCCGTAGAACCGATCCGGATAGCCTTCGCCGAGCCCGACGATCCCCGGATGGCGGTCGTCGCGCAGCTCGACGACGACGGTCGTCACCGCGTGGCCGGCGCCGTGATCCGATCGGGCGATCCGGAACGGGTCGCGGAGCTCGAGGTGCAGGACCTCGCGATCGAGATGGAGCGCCACTCAGCCCGCCTGGACCCAGGGCAGCGCGTCGACGGCGCGCTCGATCTCGGCCCACAGCGGCCCGGCACCGAACCGGACCGGGTCGTCCACCGGCAGCCCCGTCTCCGCGCCGACTCGGGCGATCTCCGCGCGGGCATCGGCCGGCGAGGCGATCGCCGACGTGTTCAGGGCCACGGCGACGATCTTCGACGGCGCGACCAGGCCCGCGACGCGCTCGTGGAGCTCGATGAACGGCCCGAGCCGCGCGATCGGGAACGACGCCTCCGGCAGGTGGTCGAAATCGTGTTCGGTGTGGCCCGCCTTGTGGACGAGGATCATCGCCTGGGGTGTCGCGCCGTGGATGAGCGCCAGCGTCACCGACGAGTACGCGGGGTGGTCGAGCGAGCCCTGGCCTTCGACGAGCACCCAGTCGCCGCGACGCTCGCCTTCCTCGACCATCCACTCGACGGTGCCCTGGGCGAAGTCGCTCACGAGTCGGTCCACGGCCGCGCCCCAGCCGTCGATCATGATCCCGGTCTGGCCCGTCGGGACGAAGGCGGCCGACCGGCCGGCGGCGCGGGCGGCCGCCCGAAGCTCCAGGGCGACCGACATCTTGCCGATCGCGCAATCGGTGCCCACCGTCAGGATCACGCGCTTGCCAGGCCCGTGCCGACGCCCGACGGCCGTTTCCATCCGCTCCGGCGGCCGGCGATAGTCGACGATCCGCGTTCCCGCCGCCACGGCCGCGGCCGCGAGCTCCGGGTCGTCGCCGAGGAACGTGTGCAGCCCCGAGTGGACGTCGAGGCCCGACCGGATGGCGGCGAGGATCGTCGCCCGCCAGCTCTCCGGCAGCCGCCCGCCCGTCGGCGCGATCCCGATCAGGAGCGTGTCGGGGCGTGGCTGGCGGGCGAGCGCCTCCGAGAGGGTCGCCACGATCGGGATGTTGCGCCCGGGCAGGATCGACGAGACGTTGCCGCCGGCCTGGGTCGAGTCGATGACCGCCACGACCTCGTCCGGTCCGTAGCGGATCACGCCCACCGCGGTCTTGCCGTGGTGGAAGCCGAACTGGCCCTCGGCGAGGATCGCGAGGCGACGTCGACTCCTCGAACGGACGGGCGCGTCGGACACGCCCGGAGTCTACGGAAACGACGTCGCTCTCGGGCGGCGGGCGCAAGCACGTCCGCCTACGGGCAGTCGATCACCTCGAATCCATCGATGACGAAGCCGATCTCAGCGGACTGCGTGATTGCGGGCGTGAAATTGGTGATGCCGTCCGAGACCAGGCCCGAAGCAGCCGCTTCGCGGCCGGAGCCCTTCCAGCGGTTGAGGACGTGGCAGCCACCGCCGTAGAGGTCGTTCGTATTGCTGTGGTCGCGCCGGATGTCACTCGTTGCGGTCCAGTTGACGTTCACGGTGACATCGAAGATGTCGCCGGTGTCGATGTTGGTGAGCGGGATCGTGGTCCGCAACGACGCCCAGAGGAACTGATTGGAGACCTCGAAGTCCGCGGCTGCGAGCGTGTCCGTCTCGCCAACCGCCTGCAGGAGGGTCGTGCCCGTGCAGGCATTGAATTCGAAGACGTTCACCGCGGCGATCCCGGTCGTTGTCCCTCGGCCGGGAAGGAGCTGGTCCGTCGGACGATTGGCCGTGACAAACGAGTCCGTCTCGACACAGCCCGACGGATCGATCGACGAGAACGAGGCATTGACGAGCGGCCCGCGCAAGTTCTCGACCGTCACCCGGTCACTTGCCGCGCTGGCCACCGACCATGGGATCAGGACCAAGAGGCCGAGGCTCAGGATCGCGAGGGGGCGTTTGACGAGGCGCATCGCAGTGACTCCTGTGCGGCAGCCAGCGGCCACCTCCACTTACGTACACGTTGGAGGTCGGCGGAACGCACGGACCAACACGGATCAGGGTGCTGTCCGCACCTGTGCGCCTGGGCACTCGTCCGCCGCGCGCCTCGAGGCGGTGTCCGCTTCCGGAGCCCGTCACCAGGGTCGGGACGTCCAGTGAGCCGTCTCATGCGTCTCAGCCGCGATCGGAAACGCCTGCCAAGAGACGCATGAGACACAAGAGGCGGGAGCCAGAAGGGCTCCGATCAGGGCTGCCGGCCGTTGGCTCACGGCCGACCGGCCAGCGCGATGGTGGCTGGGTGGCTCCGCCTTACCCGCGATGCGCGTGATCCGGCGGCGGAGGTCAGCTTTTCGCGACCTTGGCTGTGTCGGCGCCAACCGCCTCCCTCAGTTCTGGCATCTCGTCTCCATCGGCCGATTCGGATACGAGGCCGAGACGTACCGCGATCGCTGCAATCTCCGCGCGGCCGTTCGCTCCCAGCTTCGACTTGATGTTCGAGACGTGGACGCTGGCCGTCTTCTCGCTGATGAATAGGTCGGTGGCGATCTCCCGGTTTGTGCGCCCCCGGGTGAGGCGATCCAGGACGTCTTGTTCGCGTCGCGTGAGCGCGAACGGGATCGAGTAGCCGACCGGCGAAGCGGCTGGCTTTCCGTCGGATGCCGCGGACCGGCGTTCGAGGTCCAGCCGTGAACGAGCTGCCAGGCGCTCAATGTCGCGCTGGAGGAGAGTGGCGCCGAGGTCGCGCGCGATCCGGTACGCACTCGAGGCCGCAGCCTGCGCCGCGGTTCGAGGTCCGCGCGCGAGCAGGCGTGCCTCTGCCTCGCGGAACCGGCTGTAGGCGGCGTCGTATGGATGCTGCAGCCCGTCGGCAGCGATCGCCGCGCTCGCCCATGCCTCGGCGCTCGAGCGACCGATGAGCCGGCTCAACTCGGCCTTTCCCAGTGCAACGTCGAGGGCAAGGTGATCGTCGCCGCCACCGGGCAGCGCGCGGACCAGTGCGGCGTGATGGTCGAGCCGGGCGTCGAACTCGCGTCCGATCACGAGCGCCTCCTCCAACCCGGCCGAGTCGCCGAGCGGGCGAGCCACCTCGGCGAGGTCCGCCGCGGCACGGATGGCGAGACGGTGGCAGACGCGCATGTGGACGTCCCGCTCCGGCTGGGCGGAGCGCGCCAGGCTCTCGCGCACAGACTCAATCGCCTCGGACGGCCGTCCGCGCGCGATCGAAAGCAGGGCGATGCTCGAGTACAGGTCGGTCCATCCGTAGGCGGTCGCGCTGAAGTTCTGGCACATCAACAGCACGGTCTCGAGATGGTCGGCAGCGGAGTCCAGGCTGCCTCGGCCGAGATCGAGCAGAGCTCTGGCGCCGTGCGCCATCACGCCGGGCAAGCCCAGTGCGCCTCCTTCGAGGGCGGCGTCGATCCAGTCGTCCGCCTCGGGCCAGCGTCCGAGCAGGAAGGCCGACAGGCCTCGGACCGCTCGCAGCGCGACCCCCAAACCCTCGGTTCCCCAACGGGCACTCTCGGCGATCGCCTCATCGGCAACCTTGCATGCCTCGTCAAGATCCCCCGACCAGTGGAGTGCGAGCGCCAGCTCGCTGGCGATCTCAGCGGCGCCCGAGAAGTCACCGACAGAGCGCGCAAGCGTCAACGCCTGGCGCAGGGTTCGCACTCCGGACTCGGCATCTCCGACGGCGGCGGCATTGCGGCCGATGCAGCCCAACGCGCGGATCTCGGCCTCGGCCGAACCGACGAGCCGCGCCGTTGCGAGCGCTTCCTGGGCGAAGCGGTCGGACTCATTGAAATGGCACTGCAGCCCAAGCGCGTGCGCCAGGATGCCCAGCACCTGGGCTCGCGCCACTGAAGGCGGGTCGATCGGTAGAAGGTCCAGGGCACGAAGGGCGACCGGCTGCGCGGCGTCTGGGTTGCCGGCACCGAGGTGAAACTCGGCAAGGCGCTCGAGCAGGGCGCCGGTGCGCATCGCGTCCGGCTCGAGGGTCGAATCGTTGTCGATGGCGGCGTGCACCAGCACGATCGCGCGGTCATATGCACCGGTCAGGGCTGCCGCCTCGGCGGTACGCAGCGTCAGCTCCCGCCGCGTCATCCCCTCGAGCGACTTCGTCCCGGGCGGCCAGAGGCTCAATGCAAGGTGGTAGTGGGCGAAGGCGTTGCCGAACGCGAACATCCGCTCCGCGGCGCCGCCGGCGCGCAGCATG
>Ga0070705_100000852_pt1 | contig 17142 bp, 14 predicted proteins | sample KBSK5253metaG_FD_65455 | JGI IMG/M metagenome (GOLD analysis project Ga0070705, IMG submission 65455) | Corn, switchgrass and miscanthus rhizosphere microbial communities from Kellogg Biological Station, Michigan, USA - KBS K5-25-3 metaG | ecosystem: Host-associated > Plants > Roots >... | reverse complement strand
CCCAACGGCGACGCGATGCTCCGCGTGATGCGCAAGCACCGCGCGGCGGCCGACGACATCGACGGCGAGCTCGTGCCGGAGGCCGTGCTGACCGCGGCGAAGTCGTCGTGGGACGAGGCGGTCGCGCTCGGCGAGCAGCACGGCTACCGCAACGCGCAGGCGACGGTCCTCGCGCCGACCGGCACGATCTCGTTCCTGATGGACTGCGACACGACCGGCGTCGAGCCGGACTTCTCGCTCGTCAAGTTCAAGGAGCTGGTCGGCGGCGGGCAGATGACGATCGTCAACCGCACGGTCCCGCTCGCGCTGCAGGAGCTCGGATATTCCGACGAGCAGATCGAGCAGATCGAGCGCCACGTGAACGAGCAGGGCACCATCGTCGGTGCGCCGCAGCTGGCGGAGGAGCACCTGCCGGTGTTCGACGTGGCGGTCGGCGCGCGCGCGATCTCGCACATGGGCCACATCAAGATGATGGGCGCGGTGCAGCCGTTCATCTCCGGCGCGATCTCGAAGACGGTCAACCTGCCCGAGAGCGCGACGGTCGAGGACATCGCCGACGCGTACCTGCAGGCGTGGCACCTCGGCGTGAAGGCGCTCGCGATCTACCGCGACGGCTCGAAGACCGCGCAGGCGCTGCGCACCGACGCGCAGAAGGGCCAGGACGCCGCGAAGGGCGGCGCGTCGCAGGAGGCGATCGACCAGGCCGTCGCCGAGGCGCTCGCGAAGGTGCAGCCGGCCCGCCGCAAGATGCCGCGCGAGCGCCAGTCGCTCACGCACAAGTTCTCGATCGGCGGCCACGACGGCTATATCACCGCCGGCATGTACGAGGACGGCACGGTCGGCGAGATCTTCCTGACCGACATCGGCAAGGAGGGCTCGACGCTGCGCGGCATGATGAACTCGTTCGCGACCGCGATCTCGATAGCGCTGCAGTACGGCGTGCCGCTCGAGACGCTCGTGCGCAAGTTCAGCTACATGCGCTTCGAGCCCGAGGGCATGACGACGAACCCGGAGATCCCGTTCGCGAAGTCGATGCCCGACTACATCATGCGCTGGCTCGCCTCCCGCTTCCTCGACGAGGAGATCCAGGAGGAGCTGGGCATCATGACGAGAGCGGTGCGGGCGAAGAAGCTGGCGGAGGACACGGCGACGTCGCTCGGCGGCGACACGGCCGGGCCGACGGCGGGCGCGGCGGCGAGCGCGAGCGGTGACAGCGGCGCGAGCGTCGCCCCGACCTCCGCGCTGACGGACACCCCGCCAGTCGTGCCGGCAAAGATGGCCGGCCTCGACCTCGGCCCGGCGTGCAACCAGTGCGGCGGCATGATGCAGCGCACCGGCTCCTGCTACACCTGCTCCAGCTGCGGCAACAACACCGGCTGCGGCTGAGCGCACAGCCGCACGCTGGCGCTACGGCAGCTCCAGCTCGCCCTCGACGATCGCGTGCGCGACGTCGACGACGCGGCGGCGCTCGGTGCGGGCGTGCGTGCGCAGGCGCTCGAAGGCGGTGCGGTCATCGACGCCGTGGCGCTCCATCAGGATCCCCTTTGCGCGCTCGATCGTCGCGCGCCGTTCGAGCGCGCCCTCGAGCTGGTCGACCTTCGCCTCCAGGCGCTCGATCTCGGCACGACGGCGCAGCGCGACCTCGATCGCGCTCTGCACGGCGTCCGGGCCGCTCGGCTTCGCCTGCGCGTCGATGCCGCGGTCGGCCGCGCGCGCGGCGAACTGCGGGTCGTCCTGGAGCGTGAGCGCGATCACCGGGCCCGACGCGTAGGCGCAGATCTCCTCGATCAACGCGAGCGCGTGGTCGTCGTCGCGGTGCAGCACGACCATCGACACGTCGGGGTCGTCGCCCGCGACCTTCTCGGCCACATCAGTGACCTCGACCGCGTACGCGGTGACGGTGTGGCCCAGCTCGTGCAGCAGGGCGGCGAGGCGGTCGAGCGCCGCCGCGTCCTCGTCGGCGACGAGGACGCGCAGGCCCTCCGCCGTCACGCGGACACTCCAGGTGCCAACCCCGCGCAACGAGGGTCGGGCACGCTACGATCGTGGATGCGCCGGCGACCCAAACCGCCAGCGTAGGTTCCGCGCCCCAGACCCCCGGCGCACCAAGTGAGAGACGCCGGGAGGAAGACGGGATCGTGGCCGACGGGGAGTTTCACAGCGAGGACGATCAAAGCCATCCGCGCTCGCGAGTCTATCCGCGGAGCCCTGGGGTTGGTCAGCCGGAACCGCAGGGGAGCCTCGGCGCGCCGGCACTCGCCGACGGACCACTGAGACGCCCGCCAGCCGAACGCGCCGCGATGATCGAGCGCCATCTCGGCCTCGCGCGCCATCTCGCGCTGCGCTACAGCGACAGCGGCGAGCCGCTCGACGACCTCTTCCAGGTCGCCTCGCTCGGCCTCGTCAATGCGGTCGACCGCTTCGACCCCTCGCGCGGAATCGCCTTCACGACATTCGCCGTGCCGACGATCCTCGGCGAGCTGAAGCGTCACTTCCGCGACCGCGGCTGGGCGATCCATGTCCCGCGCGACCTCAAGGAGGCCGCGCTGAGAGTGAGACGCGCGATCGCGGAGCACCATGGCGAGCGACCGCCGACCCCCGCTGAGCTGGCGGAGGCCACCGGCCTTTCGCTCGAGGGCGTGCTCGAGGCGCTCGATGTCGCCGGCGTCCAGCGCTCGCTCTCGCTCGACGCGCCCGCCAGCAGTGACGAAGAGGGCAGCGCCACACTCGGCGACCTGCTCGGCGCAGACGACGTTGAGTTCGCGCGAGCGCGCGACCGGACGCTGCTCGAGGCGCTGTTGCGGACCGTCACCCCGCGCGAGCGCGAGATCCTGCGGCTGCGCTTCTCGGAGGACCTCACGCAGTCGCAGATCGGCGAGCGCATCGGCGTCTCGCAGATGCAGGTCTCGCGCATCCTGCGCGGCGCGCTCACCCGCATGCGCGCGGCAGCCCGCCTGGCGGACGAGCTGCCGAGCGCCAGATCGGGCGACGCGTAAGCGGTCCGTAAGCGCGACGCGCGCGCCCCTCGCTACGCTCGAAACATCCACTTCCTGCAAGGACGGTGCATGCACATGACGAGCAATCCCAAGGTGACGAAGAGCGAGGCCGAGTGGCGCACGGAGCTGACGCCCGAGCAGTACGCGGTGCTGCGCGAGAAGGGGACCGAGCGTCCGTTCACCGGCAAGTACGCCGACGAGAGAGCGCCCGGCACGTACCGCTGCGCCGGCTGCGGCGCGCCGTTGTTCGACGCCGGCACGAAGTTCGAGTCGGGCACCGGCTGGCCGAGCTTCACCGCGCCAATGGACGACGACAGCGTCGACACCGAGCGTGACACGAGCCTCTTCATGGAGCGCACGGAGGTCGTGTGTGCGAGCTGCGGCGGCCACCTCGGCCACGTGTTCGACGACGGCCCGGCGGATGCCGGCGGCAAGCGCTACTGCATCAACTCGTGTGCGCTTGACTTGCAGCACGCCGACGGTTGAGGTGCGCTACGCTGATGGTTAGCAAGGCTAACTAGCAACGCTAACCATCTCCGCACAACCATCAACCTCGACTCGATCCTCCCCATCCGACCCCGAGCTCGCCGCGCGGCTGCGCATGGCGATCACGCGCATGGCGCGGCGGCTGCGGCAAGCGTCGGGGACGGGCGGAGAGATCTCGCCGACACTGGCGGCGGCGCTCGCGACCGTCGAGCGCGAGGGTCCGCTGACGCCGAGCGCGCTGGCGGACCACGAGCGCATCCAGCGGCCGACCGCGACGCGCGTCGTGACCCAGCTCGAAGCGATGGGGCTCGTGACGCGCACGCCGGATCCCTCCGACGCGCGCGCCTCCAACGTCGCGATCACGCGCGCGGGGACGACGCTGCTCAAGCGCATCCGCACGCGCAAGAACGAGTACCTCGCGCGGCGACTGCGCGAGCTGACGCCCACGCAGCTGGCGACGCTCGACCAGGCGTCGGCGATCCTCGAGCGGCTGCTGGCGGACGAGCCGCCGAACGCGGACGCCTCGCGCAGGCGCTGACACCCGCGCTGCGCTCGTTCGCGGTCCCGAACTACCGTCGCTACTTCCTCGGCCAGCTGATCTCGCTGAGCGGGACGTGGATGCAGACGGTCGCCGAGATGTGGCTCGTGCTGCAGCTGACGCACAGCGGCGTCGCCGTCGGCGCCGCGGCAGCACTGCAGTTTGCGCCGATGCTGCTGATCGGCGCGTGGGGCGGGTTGATCGCCGACCGCTTCGACAAGCGCCGGCTGCTGCTCGTCACGCAGACGGCGATGGCGCTGCCAGCAGTCACGCTGCTCGTGCTCACGAGCACCGGCGCGATCGAGCTGTGGATGCTGCTTGCGTTGATCTGCGCGCGCGGGGCGGTGAACGCGGTCGACAACCCGGCGCGCCAGGCGTTCCTCGTCGAGCTGGTCGGACCGGAGCGGCTCGTGAACGCCGTCAGCCTCGGCAGCGCGCTGATCAACGGCGCGCGTACGCTCGGGCCGGCGCTTGCCGGCGTCGTGATTGCGACGGCCGGTGTCGAGCCATGCTTCGCGCTCAACGCGCTCTCGTTCGCGGCGATGCTGCTCGCGCTGCACGGAATGGACCCGAGCGCGCTGCGCAGCGCCCCGCCGATCGCGCGCAAACGCGGACAGCTGCGGCGTGCGTTGCACTACGTGAACACGACGCCCGAGCTGCGCATCCCGCTCGTGCTGATGGCAGTCGTCGGCACCTTCACGTTCAACTTCCAGACGCTGCTGCCGCTGCTTGCGACGTTCGGCTACGGCGGCGGCGCGAGCGCCTACGCGGCGCTGACAACGGCGATGGGCCTCGGCGCGATCGCCGGCGCGATCGCGAACAGCGCGCGTTCGCGCGTGCGGCCGACGCTGTTGGCAGGCGCCGCGGCAGCGTTCGGCGCGCTCGTCGTGGCGGCGGCGCTGGCGCCAAGCACGGCCGTCGCAGCGCTCGCACTCGTGCCGGTCGGCGCCGCCTCCGTCGTGTTCGCGGCGAGCGTCAACTCGTTCCTGCAGCTCGCCGTCGCCCCGCACATGCGCGGGCGCGTGATGGCGCTCTACTCGGTCGTATTCCTCGGCTCGACGCCGATCGGCGGGCCGCTGATGGGTTGGATCGCCAGCGCCGCCGGCCCGCGCACCGCGCTCGCGCTCGGCGGCCTGATTGCGCTCGGCGCCGCCGCCTGGGCGCGGGCGGCGTTCGCGAGCACGCGCATCACCGCCGGCGGGCCCGTTCAGACGCGGATGACCTGCACGCCCGGCAGCCCGTCGAGATCGCCGTCGCGGGTGTAGAGCGGCAGCTCGTGAGCAACGGCGGTGGCGGCGATCAAGCCGTCGCCAAGACCGATGCGACGACCGAGCAGCCGACGAGCATCGGCGGCGATCCGGCCGTAATGGACCGCGACCTGGGTGTCGACCGGCAACACGGCGCAGGTCTCCTCCACGAAGCGCAGCGTGTGGAGGCGTTGTGCGAGAACGTCCTGGGACGCGACGAGCACGCCGTGGTGCAGACCGGCGATCGTCACCGCTGACACGATCACCTCGGCGGGAGCCTCGCCGATCCGCTCACCGTCGATCTCCCCCCGCGCCAGTCCGATCACGACCGACGTGTCGAGGAGGGCGGCGTCTACGGCCATCGCTCGAACGGATCCTCAGCCTCGCCGAGGAGCCCCTCGCGCACGTCCGCCTCGAACTGCTCGTCGGCGGCAAGCAGACCGTGAAGGCCCGCCGCGAAGCGCTCCCAGCTCGTCCCAGGCCTGTCGTGGTGCTCACGCGTGGGGATCAGATCCGCAACCGGCCGGCCGCGCACCGTGATTGTCAACTCCTCCCCACGCTCGACGCGGGCCAGGACATCTCCCGGGTGATTGCGGAGCTCGCGCTGCGGGATGTGCGTAGCCATTGGCTACAAGCGTAGCGAACTACTACCTCTGCCGCTCAACGCGTGCCTCCTCGGCCCTCAGCTCGCGCCGCTCGCGCAGCTGCACCCACACGACCAGGCCGACAATCGCCGCGCCGAGCACGACGGCCGCGCCGACGCCGGCCCGCTCGATCACGTGCACGGCCGCCTCGCCGGCGAAGTAGGCGACGAGGCCGACCGACAGCGCCCAGGTGATCCCGCCGAGTGCGTTCCAGAAGAAGAAGGTGCGGAACGGCATGTGATTCATGCCGGCCATCCAGGCGGCCGTCACGCGTACGAGCGCCATCCAGCGGCCGAGGAAGACCGCTCTGGGACCGTGCTTGGCGAAGAAGCGGTCGCCGTAGTGGATCAGCGCGATCCGGCGTCGGTGGAAGGGACCTCGATCCGAGGTCAGCACGCGCCGGCCCGCCTTGCGGCCGATCCAGTAGCCGATGTTGTCGCCGACGATCGCTGCCGTCGCGGCGATCAGCAGGACGAGCTCGATCTGCAGCTTGCCCTGGCTTGCCATCACGCAGGCGAGCACGAGCGCGGTCTCGCCGGGGGAGGGGATGCCCATCGACTCCAATGCGATCAGTGCGGGCAGGAGGTAGCCGAGGTTGCTGCTGACCGTGATGCCCAGGGCGGCGAGGGTGAGGGCGCTCACGGCTGGGCCCCGGCGGGGCTGCGGGCGGGTCCTGTCGCCTCCGGGCGCGCGCACGCCCGCCTTTCGGCGGTCGCACGTGCGTCCTCAGCGCCACCCGCCCGATCGGCGTTCGTGGCCAGCGCGCTCTCCTCTTGAGGATTCCGCAGGTACGCCGTCACGAACGTGAGCGCGACGATGCCGATGAAGAGGAGCATCGGGCCGGAGTCGTTGAAGAGGCTGCCGGCGATCGAGGCGGCGAGGCCGCCGCCGAGCGCGGCGCGCCAGACGGCGTCGCCGTAGATCGTCGCGTAGACGCGGTCGCGGTGGACGAGCGCGTAGCCGACGGCGAGCGCGCACAGCAGCGTCAGCAGCGGCGCGAAGCCGTGCGAGATGATCGACCAGGCGAGCTCGTAGCGGCGCTGGAACGTGTTGAGCTGGTCGGAGGCGCTGCCGTGGAGGACGGTGCGCGTGAAGTGGCCGTCGCCGCTCGTCGCGAGGTCGAGCACGGCGAGCGCGGCGAGGCCGGCGAGCGGGGTGAGGATCGCGAGCGCGAGCGCCCGCTTCGTCACGCCGCCGGGCAGCAGCAGCAGCGTCGCGACGGCGGCGCCCCCGGCGATCGTGAAGATCCCCCCGACGTCGGCGCCGAGGCGGCCGGATCCGACGACCGCGGCGAGCGCGATTCCGCCGAGCGCGAACGCGAGCGCGTTGGCGCGCGTGCGGCCGCGGCTGCGCAGCAGCGCTGCGAGGCCGACGAGCAGCACGATCGTGAGCGCGATCTCCAGCTCGTTGCCGAGCCCGTAGAAGCGCGAGCCCGAGCGCGGGCTCGGGCCCAGCAGCGAGCGGATCACGAGGTGCGAGTGGTTCGCGAGGTCGATCGTGTAGGCGAGCAACGCGATCAGGCACGGCACGGCGGGGGCGCGCGGCCAGGGCACGAGCCGGTCGGTCGCGAGCGCGAGCAGGAACGAGCCGCCGGCGATCAGGAACAGCTCCCCCTGCTCGCTCGGCGCGAGCGCCGCGCTCAGCAGCAGCACCGCGGGCAGCCACATCAGCGCCAGCCCGCCGATGCGCAGGGCGAAGCGCACGCCGCGGCGATCGCGCACGATTCCGGCGAGCAGCACGACGCCAAGCCATGTCAGCAGGAACGTCTCGAGCGCAGGGATGCGGCGCGAGCCGATCTCGGAGAGGCGGTCGTCGAGCGCGCGCAGCACGTCGGCGTCGCGTGGTCCGGCGGTGCGGATCGGCTGGCCTCGCACTCCGTCCCGCACCGGCTCACCAAGGTGCTTGAGGATCGTCGGCAGCAGGTCGATAGCGGCCGCTACGCCGTCGATGTGCGTCGTGGCGGAGGTGAAGCCGGCATCGGCGGGACCGAGGCCGGCGATCCCCGTCCACAGCAGCTGGGGGCCGCTGAACGGCGGCGGGTCCTCCATCGCGATCAGCAGCTCGCCGGGCGTGCGCGCGGCGATCAGCTGGTCGAGCTGGCGGTCGCCTTCGTAGCCGGGCGGCAGCAGCGCGACGACGAGGCGGTGGCGGCCCAGCAGCGCCTGCGCGCGCACGGCGACGTCGTCGCCGCGGCCGAGCGAGACGCCGCGCACGACCCCGGCGCGTGTGGCGGCGACGAGCGCCTCCTGGTTCGTCTCCCCGACGATGCCGGCGTAGGCGCCGCCGCCCGGGACCGAGCTGGCGAGCAGGCCGGGGACGATGTCGGCCGGCGCGCTCTCCGCGCGCGAGACGGCGGCGAGCCAGTTGACGATCAGGCCGGTGGGCAGCGCGTGCGGACGCAGCGGATCGGCGGGCGGGATCTCCAGCAGGCTCATATCCGGCGGCTCGTGCGGGTTGTAGGTGCCGCGCGAGGTGCGCGTGCCGGCGGTGATGTCGAGCAGCGCCTGCTGCGGGCTGTAGCCGGACTGCGTCGCGCTGAGCAGTCCAAGCGCGAGCTCAGGGTGGCCGTCGATCAGGTCGCTGACGTTCGGGTGCTGCACACCCGGCGGCGCCTGCTCGAGGTCCACGGGCAGCAGAACGATGAGGGCAGTGGGGCGCTGGGACCCGCTCGCGTCCGGCTCAGCCGCCGCAGCTGACGCGGCGACCGCCGCCAGCAACGCACAGGCGAGCGCGAGCAGCGCTGCCAGCAAGGGCCTGCGGCCGGCGGGGGACGGCATGCGGTAAGCGTAGGGGGCGGGGAGGCGCGGGAGCCGCATGCGCGGCGCGTGCCTCAGCGCCGAGCGAGCGCTTCGAGCTCCGGCTGCTCGACGGCTGCCGACTCGCCGGGTGGGGGCGGCTCCGGCGCTCCGCGCGGGGCGAGTCGGCCAGCGACGCCGACGCACCACAGCAACGCGATCCACGTGACGGTCGCGAGCGTTACGTGCACCCACACGATGTCAGCCGGCAGCGCCAGCTCGTACTGCACCGTGCCGACGAGCCCCTGCGCGGCCATCAGGATCCCCGCCACCATCAAGGCATCGGACAGATCTCTGTTCTCGTCGCGGCGCTTGGCGAGGAACCAGGCGAGGATCACGCCGAGCCCGAGCGTCGCCGCAAGCGTCGCGTGGCGGTGGATCACCCACTCGAGCGTGTGGCCGGGCCCCTTGAAGTCGAGCCGGTGGATCAGCTCGCCGTCGCTGCCGCCGGCGTGCGGGCCGGAGGCGGTCGCAGCGGTGCCGACGAACAGCACGACCGCGCCGAGCAGCGCCAGGAGGCGCACGAGCCAAACGGTGACGCGGTCGTGCGCGCGCGGGCGCGGCGCCGCCGGCGGGTCCGGCGCTCTCGCGCGGAACACAAGCGCGACGGCAGCGATCAGGATCAGCATCGAGAGGCCGAAGTGCGCCATCACGAAGCCGGGCGCAAGCTCGTGCTTGACGGTGAAGCCACCGAGGATCCCCTGGCCGAGCACCCCGAGCGGCAGCAGCGTCGCAGTCCAGACGATGTCCGTGCGCCGCGGGCTGCGCAGGAACGCGGCGATCCATGCGCCCAGCACGACAATCCCAATGCTCGCCGAGAAGACGCGGTTGCCGTACTCGATCACCGAGTGGAACGACAGCGGCGGCACCGCCTTGCCGTAGCAGCGCGGCCAGTCCGGGCAGCCGAGCCCCGAGTCGGTCAGCCGCACGGCCGCCCCGGTCAGCACGATCGCCGTCAGCGCGCCGAGCGCGACGTAGGCGATCGTGAGGTAGCGCCGGGGGGTGACGGGGAAGCGGGCGCGCACTGTCGCGAAGGATGACGGACGCGCAAGGTGAACGCAGCGACCGGTACCGTTCAGCGCGATGACACCAGCCTCCGGAGCGCCGCCCGCCGTCAGCGTGGCCGGCGTCTCGAAGACGTTTCGCGTCCCCAACGAGCGGGTCCACACGCTCAAGGAGCGCGCCCTGCATCCCTTCCGCCGCAGCGGCTTCGACGAGTTCGTCGCGCTCGACGACGTCTCGTTCGAGGTCGCCCACGGCGAGTTCCTCGGCGTGGTGGGGCGCAACGGCTCGGGCAAGAGCACGTTGCTGAAGTGCATGGCGGGCATCTACCGGGCCGACCGCGGCGCGATCTACGTCGACGGGCGGCTGTCGGCGTTCATCGAGCTGGGCGTCGGCTTCAACCCCGACCTGCCGGCGCGCGACAACGTGCTGATCAACGGCACGATGCTCGGGCTCTCCCCGCGCGAGGCGAAGCGGCGCTTCGACAGCGTGATCGACTTCGCCGAGCTGCGCGAGTTCGAGCATCTGAAGATCAAGAACTACTCGTCCGGGATGCTCGTGCGGCTGGCGTTCGCCGTGATGATCCACGTCGACGCCGACATCCTGCTGGTCGACGAGGTGCTCGCGGTCGGCGACGCCGCCTTCCAGCAGAAGTGCTTCGACGAGTTCTACCGATTGCGGGACGAGGGGCGGACGATGATCCTCGTGACGCACGACATGGGCGCGGTCGAGCGCTTCTGCGATCGCGCCGTGCTGTTGGAGAAGGGCGTCAAGATCCGCGAGGGCGACTCGCATCGCGTCGGCATGCAGTACCTCGAGGTGAACTTCGGCCGCCGCGAGGGCGCCGGCGAAGGCGCGGAGGCGGGCACGGCGGCGCGCGCGGGTGACGGCCGCGCGGAGATCCGCGAGGCGTGGTTCGAGGACGAGCACGGCAATGTCGCGAGCTCGCTCGAGACCGGCCGGCCGTGCGCGTTCGCCGCCCGCGTGCGCTTCACGGCGGAGGTCGCCGACCCGCTCTTCGGCGTCACGCTGGAGAACGGCAACCACGATCACGTGCTGTCGGCCTCCACGCTCTGGAGCAACCCGCGCAGCGGGCGCTTCGAAGCCGACGACGAGGTCGTCTACCGGGTGTGCTTCACGAACGTCTTCTCGCCCGGCCGCTACGACGCGACGCCGGCCGTGGCGCTGCGCGGCAGCGGCACCTCGTGGCTGGACCGCCGCGAGCGGCTCTGTTCGATCGTCGTCGCCGGCACGCAGGCGACGGACGCGATCGTGCAGCTGCCCTACGAGATCGCGGTTGAGCGCGTGCAGGCGTCGGCGCCATGGGCGGCGCAGCCGGAGGCGCTGCGATGAGCGTCGAAGCACCCGAGGTCCGCCCGCAGGGCGCCCCAATCAAGGGCCCGGCCGCGATCGGCGTCGACTGGCACCGCTTCTTCAACCTGACGCGGACCCTCGCCTTCACCGAGTTCAAGCTGCGCTTCTTCGGCTCGGCGCTCGGCTACCTGTGGCAGCTGATGCGCCCGCTGCTGCTGTTCAGCGTGCTGTACGTCGTCTTCACGCACGTCCTGAAGTTCGGGAGCTCGGCCAAGTTCTACCCGGTGGCGCTGCTGGCGGGGATCGTCATGTTCGTGTTCCTGTCCGAGAGCACCGGCGGCGCGGTCACGAGCCTCGTCGACCGCGAGAACCTCGTGCGCAAGGTGCAGTTCCCACGCCTCGTCGTGCCGCTGTCGGTCGTTCTGACGGGCCTCATGAACCTCGCGCTCAACCTCGTCGTGGTGATCGTGTTCCTGCTGATCTCCGGCGGTTCGGTGCGCTGGGGATGGCTCGAGATCCCGTTCCTGGTGGCGACGCTGGCGCTGTTCGCGGCCGGCCTCTCGACGTTGCTGTCGGCCCTCTACGTGCGCTACCGCGACATCAAGCCGGTGTGGGAGGTGGTGCTGCAGATGCTGTTCTACGGGACGCCGATCTTCTACACGCTCCCGCTCGACGACGTCATCCGCAACGAGACGATCGAGCGGCTGATGCTGCTGAACCCGCTCGCGGTCGTGCTGCAGCAGTTCCGCCACGCGGTCATCGACCCGAGCAGCCACCAGAGCGCGGCGACGGTCGCCGGCAGCTGGGAGTTCCTGCTGCTGCCGGCGGCGATCCTGATCGCGCTGCTCGTCTACGGCTACTGGTACTTCAACCGCGAGGCGCCGCGGATCGCGGAGGACCTCTGAGGCGGTAGCCGCGCTTGCCAAGCGGGGCCGGCGCCCGGTATGAACGCGTACTGTGCCTGCCGTGCACTCCCACGTCGACGCGGAGAGGAGCGGGCTCGGCGGATGAGCGGGGCACCGGAGACGCCGCCCATCGTTGTGCTGCTGGGCTTCCACCGCAGCGGCACGTCGATGGTGACGCGGATGCTCAACCTGCTGGGCGTCGGGCTCGGTGACGAGGCCGAGCTGCTGCCGCCGACAGATCGCGACAACCCCAACGGCTACTGGGAGCCGCGTTGGATGAACGAGCTCAACGAGGAGCTGCTCGCGACGCTCGGGTCGGGTACGTTCGAGCCGTTCGCGGCCGAGCCCGGCTGGGAGCGCTCGCCGCAGCTGGAGCCGCTGCGCAAGCGCGCGCGAGCACTGCTGGCAGAGCACTTTGCCGGCGAGACGCAGTGGGGCTGGAAGGATCCCCGCACGTCGCTGACGCTCCCCTTCTGGCGCGAGGTCGTGGAGGGGCCGCTCGCGTGCGTGGTGTGCGTGCGCAGTCCGGCCGACGCGGTCGCCTCGGCGCTCAGACGCGGCGTCGTCGACATCCACCGCTGGCACTACGCGGAGCGCTGGTTCGAGTACACGCACGCCGCCCTGGCGGGCACCTCGCGCGACGAGCGGATGCTCGTCTTCTACGAGGACGTGCTGCGGCAGCCGGAGCGCGAGGCGCACCGCCTCGCGTCGTTCGTCGGCATCGAGGACCCGGCAGACGAGCGCATCGACGCCGCGGTGGCGAGCGTAGACCCGGCGCTGCGCCACCACATGACGAGCCCGTGGGACGTCGCGGTCGACCCTGGGCTCCCGCTCGAAGCGCGCGCGCTCTACCTGCTGCTGCGGACGATCCGTACGCTCGAGCCGTCCTCGGACCCGTCCGGCGAACGGCTGCCAGAGGCGCTCGAGCGTATCGGCGCGGAGCTGGGCGCGGCGCGGCGCGACACCGCCGCGGAGCGTCTGCGGACGCTGCAGGAGATCGAGGCCCTGCGCAGCACGGCAGTCGAGCAGGCCGAGCGGCTGCAGGCAGAGGTGCGCGAGCGCGACGCGGCGATCGCACAACGCGACGAGCGGATCGTCGCGCTCGACGCCTCGCTGACGGAGCTCGAGCAGCAGCTGGCCGAGCTGCGCGGCGTGCTGGCTGAGCGCGACGCCGCGCTCGACACGATCACACGCTCGCGCAGTTGGCGGCTGACGCGGCCGTTGCGCGCCGCGGGTCGGCACATGCGACGGGGCGAGGTCAGGACAGCGCGTCGATCCGACGGCTAGGATGCCGCCGAGCAGATGGCTTCCCTCGCGTCCGACAGGGGCGGGCCGGAGGGGACAGTTCGCTTGGTCGCGGCGTCCTCTGACCTTGTCCTGACTATTCAGCGTCTGGCCGTCCACCTCGGCGCCGCGCGCGTCGCTGCGATCGGCCCCGCCCCAGCCGGGCTTGCAGAATGCCTCGAGGTCGTCGACTCCGATCGCGGGGAGCAGGAGCTGGCAGCCGCGATCCAGGACGGAGTCGCCGTTCTGACGGCCGGGACACCCTGGACCGCTGTGGACGCGGCCCGCGTCGTCGTCGCGACCGAGCACGACGCGAGCGGCTCCGCGCTCGACGCGGTCGGGCTGATCGAAGCGGACGCGACGGCCGCCGGCTGGCGGGTGGCGCACAGCTGCCTCCTGCATGCGACCGGCGCCGAGCTGCCGGGCCGTCGCGAGCATGTGCTGGTCGTCGTCTGCAGACCGCATGACGAGGAGCTGCTGCGACTGCTGGAAGCCGGGCCGCTCAGCCTCAGCTTGGACCCGATCGCCGCGAGCACGCGCAACGACGGCCGGCCGGCGCGCGTGCTGATCGCCTCCTACGAGGTCAGCGGTCCGACCGCGAACGGCGGGATCGGCACCGCCTACCACTCGCTCGCGCACGTGCTCGCCGCCGCCGGCCACGACGTGACGCTGCTGTTCACCGGCTGGCTCGACCCCGACCGGGCCGCCTGCGCGGACGAGTGGCGCCGCGCGTTCGCAGACGAGGGCATCACGTTCGACATCCTCGGCACACCCTGGGACGTTCCGGTGCGCAACCCGCACTACGCCGTGCGACGCGCCTATGAGCTGCATCGGTGGCTGGCGGAGGCGCACACAGCGCGTCGGTTCGACGTTGTACACGTTCCCGAGTGTCAGGGCCACGGCGCCTTTGCCCTGACCGCGAAGGCGCTCGGACTGGCCTACCACGACATCGAGTTCGTCGTCGGGACGCACTCGTCCACCCGCTGGGTCGCCGAGGCGAACCGCGAGGGGATCGAGGATCTCGACCGGCTCGTCACCGAGCATCTGGAGCGCACGAGCGTCGAGCGCGCGGATGTCGTCATCAGCCCGACCGCCTACCTGCTCGACTACATGCGCGACCGCGGCTGGTCGCTGCCCGAGCGCACGTTCGTCCAACCGCTCGCGCGTCCGCAGGCGGTCCGTCGGCTTGACGACGAGCCGCGCTCGCCAGCCGAGACCCGACCCCGGCGCGAGTTGGTGTTCTTCGGCCGGCTGGAGACCCGCAAGGGGCTTGAGGCCTTCTGCGATGCGGTCGACTTGCTGACCGCCGAAGCCGACTGTCCGTTCGAGCGCGTCACCTTGCTGGGGCGCCCGGAGCGGGTGATCGGCGAGCCGGCCGATGCGTACGTGGCGCAACGCGCTGTCGCGTGGAGACTGCCATGGCAGATCCTCCCCGACCTCGGTCACGACGAGGCCGTCGCCTACCTGCAGACGCGCTCGTGCGTCGTTGCGATCCCGTCGCTCGTCGACAACTCGCCGAACACGGTGATCGAGGCCGTCGCGCTCGGCGTGCCGTTCGTCGCGTCGCGCTCCGGCGGAACCGCCGAGCTGATCGCGGTCGCCGACCTTGCGGACTCCACCTTCGACGGCTGGAGTGCCGTGGCGACGCTCGAGCCGCCAACGTTCGCGGATGCGCAGGCGCCGTTCGACGTCGACGCGCTTGCGGCCGCGCTGAGAGCGAAGGTGTCCGCGGCCGCCGCGTCGGTCGCGCCAGCGGTCAGCGACGCGGCATGCGACCGCGTCTACGACGCGTGGCACCGCGCAATCGCCGGTCGCGCGGGGTCGTCGCGTCCGGCGCCGGCCGGCAAGGCGCCGACTGCCACCGTCTGCCTCGTCGGCTGCGACGCGGCCGAGCTGCATCGCATCACCGGGCGGCTGGAGACCAGCACCCGCCGACCCGCGCACGTGATCGCGGTGTGCGACAAGGCCGTGGACGACGCCCCGGACGGTGTCGAGATCGTCGTTGCGCCCGGTCGCCGCGCCGGCCCAGCACGTCGACGGCTCGCCGAGGCGCTGGAGACGGACGTGCTGATTGTCCTGCGCGGCAGCGAGGACCCCGACCCCCTGCTGGTGGAGCGCGTCTGCACAGCCATGAGCTCGGGCGCCGCCGAGATCCTGGCGCTCGTGTGCCGCGACCCGGTCGTCGACCGCCGCAGTGGCACGCCGGAGCGCCTTCGCCGCTTGACGCTGCCGCGCGACCTGTGCGCGTTCGTGCCGGTCGGCGGGCCACCGCTCGCCGGCGTGGCCTATCCGGCGCACTCCGTGGGCGCCTACGCGATCCGCCGCAGCGCGCTGGCCGCCCTGGGCGGCTTCTCGCCCGACCTGTGGGGCGACGCGCTCGACCGCGAACTGCTCTCGCGAGCCGCGCTCGCGGGCCGTCGCATCGACGTGCTGCCCGACCCCGTCCTGACGGCCGTGCGTGACGATTGCTGGACCGAGCTGCGCACCCACTACTGGGGCTTCACAGCCGTGCCGGCACCAAGCGGCGAGGAGCAGATCCTGCTGTTGCGGCCGTTCCGCCGCCTGCTCGATGAGCGACTCGCAGACCTCCCGGCACAGCTCGTCGGCGCACTGCGGGCCGGTGGCGCGATCGCCGCACGCGTCGCAACAGAGGTGGAGCTCCGCGAGCAGCTCGTCGCGAGCTACGAGGCGCGCCTGACCGAGCACCGCGACCTGATCGCCCTCTACGAGCGCCAGAAGGAGGAGATGCGGGCAGCGCTCAATGCGCCCCCCGCTCCCGCCTCGACGGCCCGTCGCATCCTCCGTCGGGCGCGACGCGCGCTGCGCCCTCCGCTGTCGGCGCTCCCGGGACGCGCCCTGCGCTTCAGCCGCTGGCAACTTGAGCAGCGGCTGCGGAGACGACATTGAGTTGGGACGAGCCGCTCGCGATCGCAGCGCGCTTGGCGGCGAGCCTCGGCCTCCCGCTGTGGCGATCGCCGGACGAGCACCCGCACGCACCAACGGTGGCGCTGGTCGACGAGGCGCAGCTCGCGACACTTCCGGTCGACGCCGTGGCCGCCGTCGTCGTCGGCGCCGGTGCGGCTACCTCCGGTGAGCTGGCAGCACTGCGTGCGCGTGTCGAGGCGCGCGAGCTGACTGTCGCGCTCACCGCGTTCGCAACACGCCCGCATGCGCAAGACGCGGACATCGCAGAGGTGCCGCTTGTCGTCGCGACCCGCAACGGCGACGCCCGCGTAAGCGAGCTGCTGGCGGCAGGGCCCCATGCGTTGATGCTCGACGCGACCGTCGCGCCCGACTCCGTCGGCGCCGACGACCCGCCGGCACGCGTGTGCGTCGTCTCGTTCGAGGCGTCGGGGATGACCGGCGGCGGCATCGGCACGGCAAGCAGCTCGCTCGCCGAGACGCTCGCGCGCCGCGGTCACGACGTGACGCTGCTGTTCACCGGCTGGCAGGAGACGGGCGGAGGCGAGCAGAACGAGCGCTGGCGCACACACTACGCCGAGCGCGGCGTACGACTGGAGCTGCTGCGCCCGCCCGGGACGAACTCCGTCAAGAGCCCGTACTTCCCCGCCCGCTCGGCGTACGAGGTGTACTGCTGGCTGCGCCGCGAGCCGTCGTTCGACGTCGTCCATCTGCCCGACAACATGGGTCACGGCGCGTATGCGCAGCAGGCCAAGCGCTGCGGCCTCCAGTTCGCGCAGACGACGTTCGTCGTCGGGACGCACGGCCCGACGCGCTGGGCCGCCGAGGCCAACCGCATCGCGCTGACGCGCGAGGAGTTCCTCGTCAACGACGCGCTCGAGCGCTTCAGCGTCGCGCATGCCGACGTGCTGCTGGGCCCGAGCCGCTACCTGCATGACTATCTGCGCGCCCGCGGTTGGAGGCTGCCACAGCGCGTCCACGTGCAGCCGTACGCCGCGCCGACGGTCGT
>Ga0070705_100000849_pt1 | contig 17160 bp, 19 predicted proteins | sample KBSK5253metaG_FD_65455 | JGI IMG/M metagenome (GOLD analysis project Ga0070705, IMG submission 65455) | Corn, switchgrass and miscanthus rhizosphere microbial communities from Kellogg Biological Station, Michigan, USA - KBS K5-25-3 metaG | ecosystem: Host-associated > Plants > Roots >... | reverse complement strand
CCGATCGAGGTCTACGTCGTCACCCAGGTGAAGCCGCGCGCGTTCCGCCTCCGGGCGCAGGGCATCGAGGGCGTCGAGACGAAGATGATCGGACGAGAGATCGAGCTTCGCCTCTTACAGGAGGCTCTGTCTCTGACGCTCGAGGACGGGGAAACACAGGTCGTCACGGTCGTCGGCGAGGCGGGGGTCGGAAAGTCCCGGCTCCTCTTCGAATTCAGCAACTGGACCGACTTGCAAGAACAGACAATCTGGTTCTTCCAGGCTCGCGCGACCCAGCCCTCCATGCTCGAGCCCTATTCGCTCGCGCGGGACCTCTTCTCGTTTCGTTTCCGCATCCTGGATTCCGATCCCCTGTCCGTCGTGCACCAGAAATTCGTCGAAGGCGTGGCGGAGTTCCTGGGCAAGGGATCCGAGCGAAAAGCGCACTTCATCGGGCAACTCGCCGGGTTCGATTTCTCCAACAAGGCCGAGGTGGAAGCGGCACTGAAGGACGGGGATGGATTCCGTCGGGTCGCGCAGGACTACATGGGGGAACTGTTCACCACCGCGTCGAAGGTGAACCCCGTCATGATTCACATCGAGGACATCCACTGGGCGGACGATCGATCCCTGGACCTCATCAACAACCTGGTTCGCGACAACACCGGTCTCCCGCTGTTCGTCCTCTGCATGGCTCGGCCGAGCCTCTACGAGCGTCGCCCACAATGGGGCGAAGGGCAGCGTTTCCACGAACGCATCCAGCTTGACCCCCTCTCCCAGCTCTCCAGCCGTCGGCTGGTGCGGGAGCTTCTCAAGAATGTTCCAGAGGTCCCCACCGAACTTCGGGACCTCGTCGTCGATCGCGCCGATGGGAATCCGTTCTATATCGAGGAGCTGATCAAGGCCCTCATTGACGACCGTGTCATTCTCAAGGGAGAGGAAACCTGGTCGGTCGACACGACCCGGCTCTCCACCGTTCGCGTCCCGGCAACGCTCACGGGCGTCCTTCAGGCCCGACTCGATACGCTACCCGCCCAACTACACCAGCTCCTGCAACGGGCGTCCGTGGTCGGACGCATCTTCTGGGATGCGGCGGCGATTCACCTGAGCCGCGAGGCCGGGGGTTTGAAGCCCGCCGAGGTCAAGGGGATGCTGGAGGATCTGCGCGACCGGGAGATGATTCTCCAGCGGGAGGAGTCCGGGTTCGCGGGCACGATCGAGTTCGTGTTCCGACACGCCATCCTACGCGACGTGACGTACGAGACCGTCATCCCGCGGCAGCGGCGGGCGCTCCACAAGCTCGTCGGGGATTGGCTCCTCGAAATCGGTGGAGAGCGTGCGGGTGAGCACACCCTCCTCGTAGCCGAACATTACAGCAGGGCAGAGGAGTTTTCCTTGGCGGCCGCCCAATTGGCGAAGGCGGGGGAGCGGGCCACGGAGCTGGCTACCTATGAAGAGGCGACGGCCCTCCTTCAGCGCGCGCACGAGATTCTGGCCGGCTCCCAACACACGGTGCAGCGGCTCGGGATCGAAATTCAACGCGCGAGTCTCGAGAGCATCCGGGGCCACTACCCGAAGGCCGTGGTGATCCTGAAGCCGGCGCTCGAGGAAGCCCGGACGACCGGCGATAGTCACCTCCTTGCGAATGTATTGGGCCAGCTGGGAAGAATCGCGATGTGGCAGAACGACGAGTCAGCTGCTGCGAAGTACATCGGGGAAGCACTGGAGTTGGCTCGAAGCGCGGGGGACAAGAACGCACTGATCTTCAATCTTCGTCAGATGGGGAATGCGATCGTCCAGACCGATCCGCGCAAGGCCAGAACGTATCACGAGGAGAGCGTGCAACTGGCGCGCCAGGTGGGAGACAAGCACAGCGAGGCCCACGGGCTGAATTCCCTCGCCATCTCCTTCCAGCTCGAGGGCAACGCCGAGAAGGCCATGGCCACGTTCGCGGAGTCCCTCGAGCTGAATCGCGCGCGCGGTGACCGTCTCAACGAGGCCATGGTGCTCGGAAACATGGCCGGTTTGCACTCGATCGGCGGGGATCTCGAGATCGCGGAGCGCATCGCCAAGGAATCGATGGCGATCGGGGGGGAAATCGGCGCGATCTCCATTCTTCCCACCAGTCAGTTCACCCTCGCCGAGATCTACCTGCGACAAGGGCGCGATGCCGAGGCCCGCACGTGGACCCGGATCGCCGGCGAGACGCTGCGGAACATGGGCGTTACACCCTTTGCGAGTGCGCTCATGTACGGAATCCTCAAGTTGCGAGGCGGCGATCGGCTAAAGGGTCTCGCTTGGATCGGATTCGCGCGGGCCCACGATCCGAACAGGATGGAGATCGCGGGGATCATCCGCTCCTTTTGGCCGGTCATTCGCGGGGAAGCGCCGGAGGACGAAGTGGAGGCGGCCATGCGCGCGGGCGAGGACCTCAAGCTGGACGAGATTCTTGCGGAAGCCGAGCGCGAGGGGTAGCCGGCAGGGGTCTGATTGAGCCATTACCGGCAAGAAACGTCGCGAGATACGAACCAGCCATGGAACCAAGGGCACGGCCGGGGTATCTAAACTAGTATGAGGACGCCTCGAACTGTCGGCCAGACGCCTCGCGGCCTATCCTGGATCGCAGTGGCAGTATTGGTCTTGGGGGCCTGGTTGCCGCCAGCCTGCGCCAAGGTCTGCGCGAACCCCGCGTCGGAAGCGTCGTGCGCCGGCGTCGACGTCTGCGGTGGCGCCCCCTGTGGGGGGCAGCACAGCTCCCCGAAATCGGACGGCTGCCAGGCACGTCCTTTCACGCAGCTGCAGGCCGGGGTACAGACCAACGTCCAATCAGACCTCGCGTCGCACTCTCCCGGCGCATTCCACCTCCTCGGCATTCCCAAGCAGATCTCCGCACAGATGACCGGCCGGGCTCGCCCCTTGTTGGCTGTGGCCCTTGGCCCCCCCGTTCCGCCTCCATTGTTCACGGTCCTTCGGACGTAATTCTCCGTTAACGAGACGTACACGGAACAGACTCGAACGGTGCGACTCCGGCTGCCCGGCAGTCACGGACGGCCAAATACATCCAACGGAGAACGAAAATGAAAAAGGGAATCCTTGGTCTCATCATGGCGACTGCCATCGTGCTCGCAATCTCTGCTCAGGCGGACCAGGCTTCGAAGCAACCCGAAACCGTTGTGACCGGCGAGGTCGTGGACACGGGTTGCTACCTGGGTCACGACAGCAAGGGAGCCGGTCATGCGGAGTGTGCGACCATGTGCATCAACCAAGGCATGCCGGTCGGCGTGCTGACCCAGAAGGGCGACCTCTATCTCGTCACCATGAACCATGACAATCCGGACGCGTTCCACAAGCTCAAGAAGATGGCTGGGAAAAACGTCGCGGTCACGGGGCACGCCTACACCCGAGGAGGGATGACGGGCATCGAGATCGACAGCTTCAAGCCGGCAGCATAGGTCGGCAGAGCCAGCAGGGTGCGTGGGGGCATGCTCACTTGCCCCACGCACCAACCTGCAACCGTCTCCGGCACGTGTTAAGCTTCGGTTTGAGTCGGTTTTTCTAAACGATTCGAGGAGGGCATGTGAACCATTCGCGTCTCATCACATTGGCTGCCGTGGTCGCCGTGGCCACCCTGGCATCGCCGGCCTTTGCCGACCGTACTCAAGTGTTCACGATTCGGCCGGAGGAAGGCGCGTTTTGCGAGAGCGACCTCCAGGCCGAGATGAAGGATCTGAAGGGGGTGAAGAAATTCACCTTCGACAGGGCGAAGCTCCAGTTGGCCGTCACGAGCGCCAACGGGCTCCGCGATGAGGTCATTCTGGATGCGATCAAACGCGCTCGAGCCCGCTGCCCCTCCAATACCGTGGGCGCGAGCATCGCTGCTCCGGAGAAGTATTCCGCTGAGGCGGACGTGATCGTCCTCTCGAAGAACGGAGAGTCGATCGGGCCACTCAAAAAGCACCTGGTTTCGGGAAAGTACACGGTGTTCGATGTCTACGCCGACTGGTGCGGACCGTGCCATCTCGTTGACAAGAAGCTGCGTCAGATCATGGCCACGCGCGACGATATCGCGCTCCGGAAGATCAATCTGGTCGACTACAACAGACCGGTGGCGAAGGAGATCGGCCCTCGCTTCCGAGGATTGCCGTACATCGTCATCTTCGATCCGAAGGGCAAGAGGACCGACATCGTGGGAGCCAACCTCGACCGGATCGCGTCGGCGCTCGCGGCGCGATGAGCCACCGGCGCTCCGGACTCCCCGCGGCTATAGCCCTTCTCGTGATCGCTCTGGGCTTCTCGCCGACACCGGCAAGCGGCTGAGCGGGCTGAACGAATCCAAACCTGCCGGTCGGCAGGTCCCCACTGCTTCCTCCTGATCCCGGTGCGTGGAGGTTCTTCGTCCAGGCACAGGGAACCAACCTCCACATCGAGCACATCGAGGCGGACAACGGGCCCGTCTCATACTGGCATGTCCAAAGGATTCTCATCGGTGAAACGGCCATTACGGCTGCGCGGGGGCTTCGCCAGAATTTCGGTGTCGAGTTCGCGCTCCCGGTGCGAGCCGTGCGAAGCCGAATTCGTTATGAGGATCTCAACCGGCAGCCGTACACGCCCCCCATTCCCGATACCCACCATCGCAATGAAACCCTGACCGGCTTGAGCGACCCGCGCGTCTTCGCCCATTACGGTGGGGTCGCCGGGTCGTGGAGTTACGGCGCACGCGCGGGCGTATCGATCCCGCTTGGGCGCACCGAACCCAATCCGTTTGCGCTTGGCCGCCTTGGTCTGCCGCACCAACACATCCAGTTCGGAACCGGAACCTGGAATCCGATGGTCTCCGCTGGAGTCGGTCGCCCGCTCGGCCGTGTCCAGGTCGAAGGGGCCGGCCTCGCCAAGCTCTCCCTCTACGAGAACTCGCACGGGTACCGGGCGGGGAATCTGTACAGTCTGAGTGTGTCGGCGAGTCGGCATCTGGTTGGGAGATGGGGCGGTTCGCTCGGCTTGAACCTGATTCGTGAAGAAGCGGAGCGCTGGGACGGGCGACTGGAGGAAGAGGGCAACCTCGGCCGACGCGACGTTTCCGTAGCCATGGGTGTCGGTAGGCCGGTCGCAGGTCTCGGGAGCTTCACGTTCACTGCGCTCGCTCCGTTGCACTCGGAGGCTCACGGAGAGCAAGCCAACAGCGCCTGGATCTTCTCGCTCACCTGGTCGCCTTGAGCGCGGCCATCCCGCCGAGCCCAAAGTCGCGCGCCCCAGAGGGTTAGGCTGGATGGGGGCGCCTCTTCGGGACAAATCCATGGACAAGCGGGCCGCAGAACGATTATTCTGAAACTAAGAACGAACGTTCTGAATCCAAGTGGTTGGAGGCCGACGATGCGAAACATCCGCCAAGCTTCGAGGCTGGAACATCGGCTGGACAAGGCCATGGAAGTCTTTTGGGAGAAGGGCTACTACGACACTTCGATCGCAGACATCAGTGCGCGTACCGGCCTGAGTCGCGACGTCATCTATGGCGGCTACGGGAACAAGAAGAAGTTCTTCGAGATGCTCCTTGCCCGCTACCGGACCACGTACGTAGCCGAATGGTTTACTCCTCTCGAAATGCCGGATGCGACGCTCGTACAAGTCGCGGCGTTCTTCCACCAGTTCCGTAATCTTCCGGAACCGGCAGACAAGCTGGGATGCTTGATGTGCGTCACCTCGTCCGAGGTCTCGGCGCAGGTACGTTCCATCGAGCGAATCGTATCCCGCTTTTTGGGTGACTTGCGCTCCCTGATCCGCGCGGCGTGTGTGAGGGCCCGTGAACGCGGGGAGGTCCGCCCCACGACAGACCCAGACGCCGTGGCGGACTACGGTGTCGGGGCGGTGCTCGGCCTATGGGCCCTGGTTCGCTCCCCGATGCCGCGGAGCGCCATCGACCACTATGTGAATGGTGTACAGACCTTCTTGGGAGGTCTCCGGCCGGCCGGTGACGGCGGCGGAGAGGGATAGGAAACACATGTCTTCGCGCCAGGAAAAAATCGATCGCGGGAACTTCGACGCCGGACGCGACGCGTTGAGGGACGGAAGGATCCGCATCCTGCTCGCGGACGACCACGACGTCGTACGCAAGGGGCTTCGGCAAATCCTGTCGAACTCGATTCCAGGAACAACGTACGACGAAGCCTCCGATCCTGGCGAGATCATCCGAATGGTCCGTCGGGAGGATTGGGACCTCGTCATCCTCGGAGCCTCCCTCCCGGGTCGCGGCGGGATCGAAGTCCTCAAAGACATCCGGAAGCTTCGGCCAACACTCCCCGTGCTGGTCCTGAGCATCTACAACGGCGAGCTGTTCGCGGTCCGCGCGCTGCGAGCGGGCGCCTCCGGCTATGTACCACGGCAGACCACATCGCAAGACATCGTCAGCGCGGTGCGGAAGATACTCGCGGGCGGCCAATTCGTCACACCTTCCTTGGGGGAGAGACTGGCGCGCGAGATGCATTCGGGCGCGAAGGCGGTTCCTCACGAGCGGTTGTCGGACCGGGAATTCCGCGTGTTCCTGATGTTGGCCTCTGGACTGACCGTCAAGCAGGTCGCGGAGCGGCTCCATTTGAGCTCCCAGACGGTGAGCACTCATCGAGCACGCATCCTCGACAAAATGACGATGGAGACCAACGCGGACTTTGTGCGCTATGCCTTCCAGCACCGCCTTTTGGAGGATTGTTACGGTCCCGCCGGCGTCTGACCCGTCGTCCGGAGAATGACAAGAAAATCGTTCGCACGCTGATGGTGCTCCGAGGCGGAACCGTGTTTGATCCACCCCTCGGACGTCCACTTCGTGCGACCCCCCTGTGGGTGTCGCGGCCAAGGTCCCGGAACAGGGACGTTCCGATCGCGAACCGGGTGCGCCCACGGAGGGACATGACCACGCCTGATCGAAGCCTGCAGTTCCTGGGGCTCGTAGAGTCTTCCCCCGATCTGATCTTCCGCTGCGATCGAACGCTCCGCTTAACGTACGTCAATCCGGCGATTGCCAGAGCCTTTCGGTTGCCCGCAGGGGATATGCTCGGGACCTCCCTGAGCTCCGCGGCCCTTCGAGGCCTGGGTGCGGACGCGAACGATTCCGAGTTGACCAAATTCGAGAAACGGTTGGAGGCCGCCTTTGGGAGCGGTGAAGTGGTGGAATTCCAGTTCACCTGGCCCAGCGCGGAAGGCTTGAGGACCTATACCGTTCGACTCCTTCCGGAGGCTGACCCCAACGATGCGATCGTCGATGTTCTTGGCATCGCGCGAGACATCACGGACCTCAACGACGCCAGGCGGGAGAATCTCGCGCTCGTGGAGACTTCCCCCGATCTCATCGCTCGGTTCGGGCGCGACGCGCGGTACCTCCGAGTCAATAACGCGGTAGCTGCGACGATGGGTATCCCCGCGCACAAGTTCGTCGGCAGACCCATTGCCGAGGCGTTCTCGGAGAAGCTTGCCCCGAGAGTGCCCGTGGACCTTCTCGCCCTCCACCATGCGGTTCTCCGGGTGGTCGCGACCGGTGCAGTCGTCGAAATGGAGGTCAGACTGCCGCTGCGCGTGGAGGAACGCACCTTCGACGTGCTGCTCACACCGGAGCACAATCAGAGCGGATCCGTCGTCAGTGTTCTGCTCGTCGGACGCGACATTTCCGAAGCGAAACGAGCGGAGGAGACGCTTCGTGAAAGTGAGCGTCGGTTCCGGCAGGTCACGGAGAGCATCGACGAGGTCTTCTGGCTCACGGACACGACGAAGCGGCAAATGATCTACCTCAGCCCGGCGTATGAGCGAATCTGGGGGCGCACTTGCGCGAGCGTCTTCGCCGCTCCCGAGTCGTGGATGGACGCGATCCATCCCGAAGACCAGGACCGTGTGCGAACTGCGGCACTCACGCTCCAAACCGCGGGTGCCTACGACATGGAGTACCGAATCGTCCGCCCGGATGGAGCCGTGCGCTGGATTCATGACCGCGCATTTCCCATCCAGGATGAAGAGGGAAAAGTCCACCGAATCGCGGGTGTCGCGGAAGATACCACCGTGCGGCGACAACTCGAGGATCAGGTGCGTCAGACACAGAAGATGGAGGCAGTCGGCCGGCTAGCCGGTGGTGTCGCGCACGATTTCAGCAACCTCCTTACGGCAATCATGGGCTATGCCCACATCATGCGAATGCGCCTCCCGCCTAACGATCGAATGCTCCAAGACATCCAAGAGATCCTGAAGGCCTCGACGCGAGCGGCGATTCTCACGCGCCAGCTCCTCACGTTCAGTCGAGAGGAGATGAGGCAACCTCGTGTACTCGACCTGGGCGCGATCGTGAAGGAGATGAGGGAGTCGCTTCGTCCTCTCGTGGGTGAGAAGGTCACCATCGTCGTTCGCTCGCGACCCGACCTCGGAGGCGTCAAGGCTGACCCGGGGCAGATCGAACAGATCGTGCTGAATCTAGTCCTCAACGCGCGTGACGCGATGCCGGACGGGGGCCGGGTAACCATCGAAACGGACAACATCGACCTTGGCGAATCTCTCGCCGGCGCTCATGTGGGCATCGAACCCGGTGGGTACGTGCTCCTCGCGGTGAGTGACACCGGGATCGGAATGGACGAGCAGACCAAAGCCCGCATTTTCGAGCCGTTCTTCACGACCAAGCCGCCGGAGAAGGGGACCGGGCTTGGTCTATCGACCGTCTATGGAATCGTTCAACAAAGCGGGGGAAACATTCAGGTACACAGCGACCCCGCCTCGGGGACGACCTTCAAGATCTACCTGCCGCGCGTGGCAGGGAGGACCGAGACGGTGCCGGTGGCGGAATCACTCGACCCGGCTCCCCGTGGCACGGAGACCATCCTGATCGTGGAAGATCAAGATAATGTAGCGGCAGTCGTCCGCGGAGCGCTTCAGTTGTGCGGCTATCGTGTCCTCGAGGCGCGGCACGGAGCGGAGGCCCTGCAGCTCTGGCAGGAGCATGGTGCTACCATCAACCTCATCGTTACCGATGTCGTGATGCCGGTCATGAACGGTCCGGAGTTCGTCCGTCGCGCGCGGTCAACGCACCCAAGGATCAAAGTCCTCTACATATCCGGGTACACGGAACACGGTTTTTCAGCTCTCGATCTGCTTCATCCGAATGATGGATTCCTGCAAAAGCCCTTCGTGCCGACCGCGCTCGCTCGAAAGGTCCGGGAAGTCCTGGACTCCGAGGATGACCCGGCGACGTAGCATCCGCCCGCGCCCGCCGCGTCGACGAGATCGACCGCCAGCGGTATGATCCGCCCGTAGGCCGGCTGCGCCTCTAACCGAACGGCGGGGGTCACATGGTCGCGATGCCGTACATACTCGTCAACATAGTGGCCTCGCTGCTCTCGGTGCTGCTGTTCTGCATCACCAGCGCTTTGCTGCTCGGCAAATACCCATGGGCCAGCCTGTACCTGCCGGCGCGCTTGAGAAAGCACAAGAAACTCGTGTTCGTGGCACATGCACTGGTGCTCTTGGCGCTTTCGGTCGCGGCGGTGTCTTTGATCGCAAGACGTGGAGACGTCTACATACCCGCGCTCCACATATTCGAAGGGTTCTGTTGGATCGGCATCGCCAATACCGCGGTGCTGACCTACCAGTTTCTGGACCGGCGCTATTTTCGGAATACTTCGAGAGTCAAACGGCGGCTGGCGATTGCCCTGTGCGCCGTCGTCTTGACGTTCGTCGGCATTGTTGCCGTTTCCACCGTGGTGGTCGGGTTGTTCACGATAAGATGAGGCCCCATGCGGGGCCCGCTACGTGGTCGCCCCCTTGCGAGTCTTGATCAGCCGGTAGATCCAGAGGATGAGGATCGCCCCCAGCGTGGAGGCGATCAGCCCCGCACCGCGGTCGCCTTGGTACCATCCGACGGCACGCCCGAGGAAGTTTGCGACCACCGCGCCGGCGATGCCGAGCAGGATCGTGACCACGAACCCACCCGGGTCCTTGCCCGGCATGATCAGTTTAGCCAGCAGGCCCGCGAAGAGCCCGATGAGGATCGTCCAGAGAATTCCCATGATTCGCTCCTCTCATTTCACCTCGAAGTCCTTGGATTGAGCTGGAGTTCCGTTCAGGAACACCTCGACCTTGTATTTTCCGACGGGCCAACCGTCGGGTTTCGAGACGTGGAACTCCGTCGCCGCGTCGCCGCTGGGTGCGATCGTCTGCTCCGATTCGCTGACGAGCTGGCCATCCCCGAAGGTCCAGCGCGCCCTCAACACTGCGTTCGGGGAAGCGCCGGAGGTGAGAACCGAGGCGTAGATCACGTCATGGGGGCGGAAGTCGGAGACCTTTTCCGTGACACGCTTGTCGCCCCCAACACTGCGACCCAGGTCGAGGCCCGTCACGCTCAGTTGGGCGGGTGTCGTCGAGGGAGTCTCTGCGGCCTTCTTGGCGCATGCCGCGGCGCCCACCGCGAGACCGATGCAGAGAAGGGGGATGAGCACTCTATTCGCGAAGGGCATCCTGCCTCCTTAGGCTGACGGAATCTTGAGGGTTTGTCCGGGGTGAATCAGGTCCGGGTCCTTGATGATGTCGCGGTTTGCCTCGAAGATTCTTGGCCAGTCGTTCGCGTTCCCATACTCCCGCTTGGCGATCTTGGACAGGCTGTCGCCCTTCTGAACGACATAGGTCTTTCCCGCCGGAATCGCGGGGCTAGGAGCGGTCGACGAGCCACCGCTCTGGACATTCGAGAAATCCGCTTTGGGCTTGTCCTTCTTCTTGTCGTCCTTGCTGCCGAAGAGTCCCATGGTGCACCCCGCTAGGGTCTTGTGTCATGACGGCGCGCTGACACTGGGCTACCCAGGTGTCCGCCTGGGATTGGTAACGAGCAACGCAAGGGCCAGCGAATCAGCCCGCACAATTCCGGTCACCCTACTCCCTGGTTGGATTCGAGAAAGCGCGGGTAACTGCCAGTCCCCTTGTCGGTTGGGTCGTTGCCGGAGGCGGTGCCCAGCGATCAGCCATTCGCGCTGGGGAGCGATCGCCATGCACCGTTATCGCAGATGGGTGAGCGGACAGGTACAGCCGGGGTCGAGGGGCTCTCGTCTTAAGGACCGGACGCGGAGTTCGACAGGGCGGCGCGGTACGTGCGCACCAGATCCTCTCGCTCGCTCGCTTCGAGATCCGGGCTGAAGTGAAGCAGTGGCGCCAGTACGTCATGGCCCTCGAAGTAGGCCGGATGGCAGGCGATGTGGACGAAACCGCCCGGAGAGAACCGGCCCTCCTCGAAGAACGCGAGGCGGATCCGCCACGTTCCACGCTCGATTCGTTCTCGGCAGTTGCGGCACTTGGCCTGGCCGCTCGTCGCGCGCTCCGCGCCATCGATCCGCACCAAGCGCCGGTGCGCCAAAGCGGCGCGGGCCGCGCCTTCCAGCGCGTCGCGATCAGCTGGGCTCTCGGCTGAGTCTCCGAGCCCCTCGAGGAGCGGCTCCGGCCGCTTGTACGCGGCGCAGGGAGGGTGAAACCACAGCGTCATCTCGCCCTCGCCATACGGGCTCGGCAGGCGCTCCCCAAAGCGGAGCGCACCCTTCTCAATGGCCCGGCCGCAGCCGCGACATTTCGCGCGCCCGGTGGGCGCGACCTCGAAGACGTGTGGCATCCGTCGAAGTCTACCCCAATTCAACGTTCGCCCCAGCCTTCGGTGTCTAAGAATGCGTTGACCCAACTCGACACCAACCAAGGAGAACCGCCATGAGCCGCTACCCAGTCATCGCCCTGCTCGCGCTCACGATCCTGGCGTCATCGGGCACGGCCCTCGCAGGCTTCGGCCCCAAAGGCCTAGGGAACGACGCTTTCGGCTGGGCCATTCTCACCCGCGAGGGGGAGACCATGTCCACGGGCGTTCTGGCGCGGGAGACGCTCCGGAAGATCCAGAAGCAATACGGCCCGGACCTTCTCGTCATTGCCGACGGGGATGAGCGGTGGGTGATCACGGACCCTGGGCTCGTCCGGGACGCAGTGCGGGCGGCCCGGAAAGTCAGGGACTTGGAACCCGAGATCAGAGATCTCGCGGGGGCACAGGCGAAGCTCGCCATGAGCCAGGCGAACTACGGCTCGGGGGAGCGGCTCGAGCGCCGGCAGCGGGCGCTCGAGAAGGCGCTTCGGGACTCGGAGCGCGATGGTGAGGCGACCGAGGAGCTCGAGCAGGAGCTATTCGGGGCGCGCGTGGCGCTTCAGGTAAACGAGAGCATGGCGCGTGAAAACCGGCTCACCGCGGACGAAAAACGGGACCTCATCCGGCGACGCGACAATGCTTCGGAGCGCGTCAACCGGGGGATGGCGAGGATCAACGCGGATTTCCGCGAGATTTTGGATCGGGCCAAGTCGCGGGGTCTTGCGCGACGCGTGGACTGACCGCTACACAGCGATGAGTCGAACCTGCTCTCCCAGACGCTCGAAGGTGCGGGCATAGAGCTTCGTGCGGAGGAGTACCTTCGCGGCCGTGATGCGATTCCGATAGGCCTTCCAGTGACGGCCGCGGTGATTCACCTCTGTTGCGAGCTCACCCGTCGTCATCCACCGGTTCCCGTTGTTGCGGAGAATCGAAACGAGCTCGTCCTGAAGCGTGATCTGCCCCGGCGGCTTCACACAGATCTCATGCACGATGGCCGCGGTTGCATGGAGCGTTTCCACGGTTGCCCATGACTTGGACGCGACCGTCAGGAAGAGACTCGCCACGGCACTGCCTTCGAGGCGATCCGGAACCCACGAGTGCACCAGGTCGCCCGTTTCACGCTCGTGAAAGGTCACCGCGTTGTTCTCTTCGTCGTAGGCGACGTGGATCGGGCTCGTTGATTCGGTCGGAGACCATTCGACTCCTTCGAGGATGGTGCTGTTGTCGGTAGGCATGGTGGTCCTCCTGCGGCGGGATCGTCGGCGTGGCCCCTCGATGAGCTCGGGGGGAGCTACGACTCCCATCGTCTCCGGGGCAGGGGATCTTTACGGCCGAAACGCCTGATCGTTAAGAAAGCTCGCCGGGAGCACGATATTGGATCCGAGGAGGTCCAATCATGCTATCGGCCAAGAAGTTCGCACAGGAGATCCCATCCGAAGCTTTCCCGCGCCCTCAATTGGTGCAAGGCGCGGCCTTCCCGACCCGCCTTACGTGGAGGCGCGCGTTCGCATTTCCCATCGAGACACCGGAGGGCCGCAGGGACATCTGGCTCGGCGGGCTCCTCATCCTTTGCCTGTGGCCGGTCGGGTGGATCCTAAATCTGGGCAACCGGCTGAACGTCGTCTCCCGCTTCTATCGCGGTGATACTCCGGTCTTTCGAGGGTTCAGGCCCTTCACACATACGTTCCGCCGGGGATGCATCTCGTTCGCAACGATCTCGTCCTACCTTGCCCCGTCACTCCTGACCGGCGCTGTGGCCGTGTATCTCAAGCTCCACGGGGAGGAGGGCGTCCATACCGTGTTCGCCGGGCTGTCCGCGTTCCTCTTCGTTCTTGGAGTCTTCACGCTACCGGGGTGCATGACGGTCTACGCCGTCGAGGGGGACCCACGAGTCCTGAGGGACCCGGCCGGAGCTTTCCGCCGCGCGTGGGCGAACCGGGGCATCTACGGCCGGGCCTGGGCCATCAGCCTCGCGTCCGTGTTGGTTTCGTTCCTTGGTCTGTTGGCCTTGGGCGTGGGATTCCTGTTCACCAGCGTCTGGTCCTGGGAAGTGGTTGGATACGCGTTCACGGTTGCGCTCTACCACCCGGAAGATTCCCGCGGATGAATGCGGTCCGGTGGCTCCGGGTGTTGCTTCTCTTCATCGCGGCGTTTCACCTGGTGGCCGGGATTGGACTCATGTTCTCCATTCCCTTCCAGCACTGGGCCGTTTCGTCCTACGGCGCTCGTCTGTCCTGGGACACGCGCGACATCTATTTCATCCGCATCATCGGGTCGTTCGCCTTCGTGCTGGGTTATCTGGCGGCGATGGCCGCCAAGGATCCACTGAAGCACCGCATCGTGATCATCGCGTTCGTCGAGTTTTTCATCCTGCGCAACATCAACCGGCACATGTATTCCCGCGAGCTCTATTCGGGATTCGGCGTGTCCCCTCTGGTCAACGACCTGACCACGGTGTTCTTCGGCGTGCAGGCCATCACCCTTGCTGTTCTAACGTGGATGGCCTCGAGACCTGCTCCGCGAAATTGAAGTTCTTATGACTTCTTGTGCGCCGTGATGTCCTGGAACGTCACCAGAACCCTGCGTTCGGTATGGCCCGGGAACGTCAAGGGACGGGCGTCGAGAACCAGTGTCCGCTCGCCCGTTGCCGTCCTGACCTGATCCACCTCGATCTGCTGGAACCCTCCACTGTCCGCGAGCATCTCTTTCAGCTGCTGACGCAACGCGGCAAGTTCGAAGGCGCCATTCCCGAGATCGTATAGCAGGACCCCTTGAGTCTCATCGCGCGAGACCCCAAACATGGTATAGAAGGCGCGATTTCCCGACTGGATCCGCTGGTCAGCGCTCAGCACGACGATGGGATGGGCGACCGTGTTGAGGATCGCCTTGGTGCATTCGCGTTCGTAGATGGCCTGAGCGATGCTTGCCCGGAAAGCCGTCACGTTCGTGAACGTCAGCACCGTGCCGGTGACCTGACGATCGCCCATGGTGTAGGGAGATATCCGAACAACGAACCATTTGTGTCCGTCGCGCAAATCGGCGCGGGATTCGACTCCGCTCGTCATGACCTGGTTGCAGAGCTGTTCCATGCGGGGTAGGCGAGCGAGCACCGAGATATCGCGGTACGCCCGGCCAATGTCCGATGGCGAGAGGCGGAGCACATCCGCCGCTGCCTTATTGAAGCAAGCGATCATGAAATCGCGTCGCATTACGATGATGGGAACTTCCACGGTGTCGAGGATGCTGATCGGATCGATCGGAGCCGTGTTACCAGCCGCGTCGCCGCCATTGTCCCCTTGGAAACCGGTCCAGCCGCCCTTGAGCGGAGCGCGCTGCACTGTCACCGGGAGTCCCCTGGGGCAGAGTACAGATTGCGGCTCCGTTGTAGGACGGAATCGGCGACCGTCGGGAGCGCTTGATGCAAGGCCAGCAGCAATGCTTGGGCACGCGGCATGTCGAATGGTTGCTGATAGTCGGAGAGCAGCCGGTCTTCAAGCACACGGGCTTCGTCCGGGCCGACCGTCTCCCGGAGCGCATCGGCTACGGCGCGCTCCAGGCGAGCGTAGTCCTCCACCGGAATGAGGTGGGAGTGATTCGTCCCGAGCCTGGGCAGCATATGCGCATGGACTTCGCCGTTGAAGTTGTCCATCAGGAACGAGCAGAAGATCGCGATGTCATGCTGTTTGGCGAGTTGATCGAATAGGTCTTCGAGGTTCATGCTGGCGGCGGCGTCCCCGCGTTCCCACAGAACGTTGACCATTTCTCCCCACCAACGCACTTGTGGGTAGCGTCCTCCGGCGCGCGCCTGTCCAATGACGTCCGCCGCGAGGCCGAGGAACAAGGGCGAATCCGGCATGGCGTCCCGCATGAAGCGAGGCAGCAATTCGTCTGCGTCGACCACCGTCAGCTGCCCGCGTTCCCGTGCCGCTTCCACATTCACACCCTCGGCCTCGAGGCGTGGCCGAATGGCATTCCAGTGGGCAAGCGTTGGCACCAGGATCACGCCCTCTCCGTTGGCAAGCGCAGCGCCGGCGAACCGGCAGACGGCGCGGTTGAGAAAATCCTGGTCCTGATAGAGCTGCACGATGTGATCACGTGGGCCGGCATCTGAAACCACTCGATCCCAAGTCTCAATAAGCTCACGGTCCATGACACATGCCTCCGGTTCGAACGGACCTCCGCCTCAGTAGCAGTACGCAACTACATAGGATGCGCCACGCTACTTGCAGTGTCTAGGGTGCTTTGGCGCCTGCTGGCGGTCGGACGCGTGCCTGCGCCGGCATCCTGCTTCCAATGCGTGAGTTGACTTGGCGCCTACTCGGACGCCACGAGCTTCAGCGACCCGACACGCGGCCGGGGAACTCCACGACCGCGCCGACGACGCTCAGGACCAGCGAAACCGCGAGGCCGATGGTCAGGGACGTGAAGCCCCAGCAGGCGCCGAGCGTAGCGCCTATCGCGGCGCCGCTGATCGTGCCGGTTGGCCGATCGACGAGAAACCCAACCCCGGCACCAAGCGCGACGCCAATCGCAGCTCCGGTGCCGGATATCCTGTCGACGCAGCTACCGAACGTTTCCGTTGCTGAAGATTTCGCGATTGCGGGGCATCGGGAGACAAGGGTTTTGTAGAAGGTAGCGTTTGGCATCGGCGAGGGGATTCCAGAGCAATCGCATGGGAGGATCGCAGGCGGCGAGTCGATGCACGCTCGGAGCATCCCGACCGGGGCAGTGCCGTCCGCGTAATCGTATGCCTCGCGTTCCGCGGGATGGTCGCAACCCCCCGCGAAGGAACCGGTAGCTAGGGCACAAGCAATGTAGTTGGCGAGCCCGAGGTTGAACAACCCAACACCAAAACCACTTCGCTGAAACTGGAGCGCATGGACAAGCTCATGGGCAATTAGTAAGAAGGTCTTCTTGCTGCAGGGCTCGTACATGTCCTCCCTGAGGTAGACGTTCACCGTGCCGATGCCGAGGCTATCCGGGAAGGCGAAGCCGGTCATGGCCTCCGGGAGATACCAGGGAGTACCGCGAAAGAATGCGAGCTTCTCAAAGTCGAGTTCAGGGAAGAGGGACTTGTACACATCGAGAAGGCACGCGGGCAAATCGATGAGGTCGGGCACCGTTACGGCTCGCCCGTAGGATGTCCGTTGATGGATTCATTGTACGCGCACCCAGTGCGCGTCTCTTCGCCGAGCTTGAGGATGGCGCTCATCGAGTATTCCCGGTCCGACATGCCGTCGCTGCACGCTCCCTGCCGGATACGCAATTCCAGGATTCGCGGGCCCGACTCGCCGGCAGGAATTTCGCGCCACGTGCGGAATACGCGTGCACCACCCTCCTCGACCGCGGCCACTCTCAAGAACCGGTAGCCCTCCTGATGCTCGGGATCCCGGTAGAGAATCTCCTGTGGCGTGATGCGTACATTCCAGAAGGGCTCGTTCCCGAGGGCCACGATCACGCTGTCGGCTTGGGGTTCGGCCGGCGCGCCACTACGGGTTTCGTGTGGAGTCCGCTGGCCGCATCCGCTGAGTGCCACGAGCGCGACCATTACGATA
>Ga0070705_100000845_pt1 | contig 17188 bp, 13 predicted proteins | sample KBSK5253metaG_FD_65455 | JGI IMG/M metagenome (GOLD analysis project Ga0070705, IMG submission 65455) | Corn, switchgrass and miscanthus rhizosphere microbial communities from Kellogg Biological Station, Michigan, USA - KBS K5-25-3 metaG | ecosystem: Host-associated > Plants > Roots >... | reverse complement strand
CGGTAATCACCCGAGCTATCGAGAGGACACCGCTACGCGGTTATCCTCCCTTTATGGAGTTTGAGGGATTGAAACCACCACAAGCCTGATTGGGTGGCAACACAGATTAGGACAGTACCCAAAGACTGGTGGTGTGATATTCGTGTGTTTATTCGACCTCAGGAGATGCGCGTTCGTAGTCCGGCCTTCAGGCGTTCGTATCAGTATTATTGCGCACATGAATTTCTACGATACAAACCTCCGCCTGAAGGCCGGGCTTACGCAAAGACGCCAGATCACAAACGCGTTGATCACGCTTGTAACCTGGCGTCTCGAGTTCTTACGTTGATATCTATCGCGCGACTGCGGCTTCGGCTGTTGTCTGGCGGCCAAGAAATCGGGTGATCTTGCCGCCCAACTCCTGCGCCGCCGGCGGATCGTAATTGCCCTGCACGATCACCGTGTAGCTTCCATCCCAAAAGATATTCAAGTACGAGTTGATTCCCGGCGCGCCTCCGCTGTGACCTCGAACGCTTTTGCCTTCGACTGATTCATCGATGAAACCATAAGCGTATTTCGCTCCCATCGGCGTATCAACTTTTCCGCTGGTGAGCTTTTCGGTCAGTTCAGCGTTGACCAGTTTGTGAGCGCGAAGGGCTTGCGCGAACTTGAGCAGATCGGGCGCCGTCGAGTAGCCGCCGCCAGCCGGACTTCCCCGCATCGGCATCGTGAGAACGTTGTTGCGCCGAGGTTCGATTCCCAACGGGTCGCCGGTGTCGAATCGCGTGTAGCCTGTTCCAAGGTTGGGAACGATGTCATGCACCGCGTACGATGCGGTGTCTTTCATCCCCGCGGGAATGAAGATGTGATCGCGAACGTAGTCAAAATAATTCTGCCCCGACGCGTTTTCTACGATCGCTCCGAGCACGATGAACCCCGCGTTGCTGTATGACCAGCTCTTTCCCGGTTCGAAGCGCAGCGCGTCGTTCGCGAATATCGGAAAGTAGTCTTTCGGGTTGCGATACTTCTCGCGATTCTGAAAGAACTCGGGTTTGAAAAAGTCGCCAAGTCCCGAGGTGTGCGTGAGCAGTTGATGAATGGTGATCTTCGCCGAGGTTTCCTTGTTTGGATATTCGGGGAGCACTTTGGCCAAGGTGTCATCATAAGAAAGCTTGCCTGCTTGAACCAACTGCGCAATCGCCACGCTGGTGAACATCTTATTCATCGAGCCGAGATTGAACTTGGTATCGAGCTTGTTGGGAATGCTGTTGGCTTTGTCCGCAAGACCGTATGCCCTGTTGAAGATCACGCGATCCCCTTTGGCGACAAGCGCGACGCCTGAGAACCTGTCGTCCGCCGCGGCCTTTGCAACGTGGCGTTCGATCTCGGCAATCGCTTCAGCCTCGCTCACTTTCGCGGTTGACCAGGCATCGGCCTTTTCGGCGTCAGGATCGGCGACTCGCCTAAAGCCCCAGCCATCAAGCTTGCCGGGTTCATCTTTTGCCAAGCGGGTCGCGAATTGCGCCCAGTAGTTCCCCCGCTTAGTGTGAACCAGCATGCGAACTTCACCGGGACCGCGAGCAGGCAAAAGCTGCATCAATTCAAATCCGCCGCTCTGCGAGTAGAGCCGAAGCGCCTGGTTCACATACTCATCAACCGAATCGTCTTTCAGCGCGTTTGCCGAAAGGTTCGACTTGATAAAACTCTCCATCGCTTTCCGGTCGCCGTTGTTAAACGCATCGAGCATCTCGCGAGCGAGTTTGCCTTCGGGCGTTGCAGGAAATTCGACCTTTGCCTGCGCCGGCGGATTGTGTTGGTACGCGATCGTGACGGGAACGGCAAGGGCGGCAAATGCTACGACTGCGATTGCGCGCCTCAGAAATCTCGGGGTGCTCGTGTGGTTCATGGTGTTTCTCCAGTACGCCTATTCAAAATTCTGTTCTTCTCACACATTAACGCAATGACTGCGAATTCGTTTTATGGATTGTGATAATATCCGGTATTCACGTTATGAATCTACAATCGATCGATCTGAATCTGCTTCTGGTATTCGAAGCGCTGATGGAAGAACGCAACGTTACGCGGGCCGCGCGGCGAGTCGGCTTGAGTCAACCCGCAATGAGCAACGCGTTGACCAGGTTGCGGCGGACGTTCGACGATCCGCTGTTGATAAGGACGCCGGGAGCGATGACCCCGACTCACGCGGCGCAAGCCCTGATCGAGCCGGTTCGCAACGCACTCGGTCAACTGCGCATCGCTCTCGAAGCGAAGCCGTCGTTTGATCCGGCGGCGTCCAAACGTGCGTTTCATCTGTTGGCCAACGATTACGTCGAGATCATCCTGCTGGCTCGGCTCGTTGGAAAGCTTCGCAAACAGGCGGACGGCGTCAGCATCCGCGTTCATCGCCCTCCCAATGTTTTTCAACCGCCGTCGCGAACCGCGCTTTCGGATTCGTATGATTTGGCAATCGGGTTCTTTCCCGACGCGTTGTCGCTTGATGCAAGCGTGAGGTCAGACCTTCTGTTTGATGAAGAGAACGTCTGTATTGCGAGCGCAAATCATCCGTCGATTCGCGGCAAGATTTCGCTTCGCCAATTTGCCTCAGAGGGTCACGTCGCGGTTTTCTACAAGAGCGAAGGGCCGGGTGTAATCGACACGATCCTTTCTCAAAAGGGGCTGACGCGAAAACTTGCGGTGCTTGCGCCGCACTTTGCGAGCGTGCCTTTCATCGTTGCCGAATCAAACCTGATCGCGACGGTCCCCAAGCGTCTCGCGATCAAGTTTCGGCGCACGCTCAAGCTTCAACTGCTGCCGTTGCCGATTGCGTTGCCTGCGCTTCGATTGTCGATGTTGTGGCACGAGCGAATGGATGCGGATCCCGCTCACGCGTGGCTGCGGCGTTCGGTAGCTCAAGCGGTAACGCAAGACGAGAGCTCGTAGAGCAGTACTTGTGCGGCTTTCAAACCACATCGCCTTGCTCAAACCGCGTCCCTGGGGAGAAACGGGTTGAGCGCCGTCACACCACCATAGTCCTGCCCGTGATTCAAGTCTTCAGTGTAAATAGACTGACAGCCGAGTTCTCGAGCGGAGGCTACTATTGCGGCATCCCAATAGCTCAACTGAAAGCGTTGCTTTATCTCCAACGCCAGTAAAACGGTTGTCGGCGTCAGCGACGCTGTCGGAAAGGCGAGCCACGTTTTCACATACTCAGCCGCCTGCTCGATGGGAAGTCGAAACTGACGTTTTGGAGAAGTCGCAGTGTAGAAGAATTTGCCTGCGACCTGAACCGACCAGCCCCAACTCTCGGTGAGCAAAACCTCCCGAGCTACTTCGGCCTTCAACTGTTCCGCCGGCTGATCGCTAAGCGAATAGAGAAAGATATTAGTGTCAACGAACACGTCCGCGTTCATGCATCTCGTCTCGCGAGGGTTTTGGGCCTACACCGAATCCCCTCGTTGCGCTGAAGAGCTCTTTCATGTGGGCTCGGGCCGCAGCAATCCGTATGTCATCGCCGTTCAGAGTTCTGAGGTAGGTTGCTACTCGTTCGTTAAGCGATGATTCCAGATCTTCGACGCTCTCTTTTGCACGGCTATAGAGTTCGTCATCGATCTTAATGATGATCTCTTTCATGCGTTCACCCTAGTCCCAAAGCCTAACGACGTCAAGATTCCAGCCTCAGCGGGCCACTCTCTGATTTCGCAACTGGCGCGACGCACGTTCTACGTCGGACAGCAATCGAAGAGTGTTCTCCCCAAGAATCTTCTTGATATCGGATGTGGAATAGCCCTTACGCATCAGCGCTTCGGTGATCTTCGGCAACTGAGTGCAGTCTTCCATTCCAACAGGCATGCTCCCGCCGTCAAAATCGGAGCCGAGTCCCACGTGATCGGCGCCCACGAGCTTAACCGCGTGATCGATATGCTCGACGATCCTTTCCCAACTTGCCTTCGGAGCAGGGCCGAATTGTTTGGCCACTTCTTCGCGGCGCCGGTCGAGATTCTCGCGGCCCGGATACTTCTGCTGCAACTCTCGCATCAACGGCTGAGACTTCTGTGAATACTGGAACAGGTCATTGTCGATGAACTGATCGAGATAGTTGATTTGAATCACGCCGCCCTTTGCCGCAAGCGCCTTGATCATATCGTCAGTCATGTTTCGCGCGTGCCCCGAGATAGCCCGGCAGGACGAATGAGAAGCGATCATCGGCGCTTTGCTCACCTCAATCGCGTCCCAAAAGGTCTTGTCCGCGACGTGCGAGATATCGACCATCACGCCGAGTCGATTCAATTCGCGCACGACGTCTTTTCCAAAATCGGTTAAGCCGTTGTGTTTCGGTTGATCGCCCGATGAGTCCGCCCAATCGACATTCACCGAGTGGGTCAGCGTCAAATATCGCACACCAAGCTCGGCGTACACTCGCAGCACCGCCAGACTATTGTTGATCATGTGGCCGCCCTCCATTCCCATGAGAGCGGCGATCTTTCCCTGTTTGTGGGCCTTGCGCACGTCATCGGCGTTGACGCACAACGCGACCTGATCGGGCATCTGTTCGGCGAGCCGATGCACGGCGGCTATTCGCTCGATCGCATCGTTGACCGCTTTTGGACCGGTGACCGTCCCCGCCATGTAGATCGAGAAGAACAGCGCGTTCAATCCGCCTTTTCTCATTCGCGGCAAATCGATGTGCCCGTCTTTGTGCTCTTCGTTGAATTTCCAATCCGTTTGCAGCTTCGGGGTGACGTCAATGTGAGTATCGAGCACGATTGATGAGAAATGAACTTTGCGGGCCTGCTCACTGATCGAGTCGGCGCTTCGAGCGTTTGAAAGGGAACTCATCGGCATCAATAGAAAGACTACTATGGCGATCGACACGCTGAAACATGCGAGTTTCATTTGATTCTCCGTTTAGAAGCCGTTCGATTCCACTGTTGAAGCACACCTTCTACTCCGGGCGTCTGAGGTTGTCAATAAACGCGATTTCGGTAATTGCGGAGTTTGAGGTTCAGAGTACAAGCTTCAGCTTGCTCCGGACTTACGCCGCGACCCAAGAGCAAGCTGAAGCTTGAACTCTGAACCCAACTGGCCGATTGGCGGGGCGCGCTTCGACGACTCGCTATGATATTCTCTGATGGGAATCGAGCAGGACGAGCTTACCTGTAGGGAGATCCACCTTTTGTCACATAGAAGCGAACAAACAGTTTTGTTGAACGACGATTACGCCGTTGATTTCGAGGTACGCATCGGGTGATCTCCCAGGTCATTTCACACTACCGAATAATCCGGGAACTCGGCGCGGGCGGGATGGGCGAGGTGTATCTCGCTGAAGACACGCGGCTGGGCAGACAGGTCGCCATCAAGTTCCTGCCGGCTTCTTATCAGTATGATCCCGAGCGCCGCAACCGGTTCCTCTCCGAAGCGCGGGCCACGTCGGCGCTGCGCTCGCCGCACATCGCCGCGATCTTCGACATCGGCGAACACGAAGGCGCGATGTATCTGGTGATGGAATACGTCGAGGGTGAGCTTCTCTCTGAGAGGCTCAAGCGCGGCCCGATGACCATAAAGGATGCGATTGACTGCGCGGCGCAGATTGCCGACGCGTTGTCGGAAGCTCACGCGATGGGCATTGTTCATTGCGACGTCAAGGGCGCCAACCTGATGGTCAACGAGCGCGGGATGCTCAAGCTGCTCGACTTCGGGATCGCGGCGGCGGCCGCGGCAAGCGAGCAGGAACCCGACGACCGCACAAAAAAGGTCGGGCAACAAACCGCGGTCGGGACGTTGACGGGAACGGTTTCCTACATGTCTCCGGAGCAGGCGATGGGCCGCACGATCGATCATCGCTCGGATATCTTTTCACTTGGGGTCGTGCTCTACGAAATGCTGGCCGCGCGGCTTCCGTTCGAAGGACAGAGCCCCGTCGAAATCATCGACAGCATTATTCACACCGAGCCGATGGCGATAGCGCGTTTGAACTACGGCGTACCCGCGGATCTCGACCGCATACTGCGAAAGTGTCTTGAGAAGGATCGCGATCGCCGCTATCAATCAGTGCGCGAGTTGCTGATTGACTTGCGCAATCTTCAGCGCGACAGCGCTTCGGGTGCGCAGCCCGCCACCGCGGCGCTTGGGCGTCCCACGCAGGTTGTGGCGACACGCCGGTCGCGAAAGACGATTGATTCGCTGGCGATTCTGCCTTTTGTAAACGAGAGCGGTGATGCGGAACTGGAGTATCTGAGCGATGGCGTTACCGAAGCCCTGATAAACAGCCTGTCGCGGCTGCCCCGGCTGCGAGTGATGGCGCGCAGCACGGTTTTTCGTTATCAGGGTCGAGGGATCGAAGACGCGCAGCAGATTGGCAATGACCTGGGCGTGCGCGCGGTGCTGACAGGACGATTGCTCGAACGCGGCGAGACTCTATTGATCAAGCTCGAGATGGTGGACACGAACGACGGCGCACACCTATGGGGTGAACAATACACTCGCGAGCTTGCCGACATCCTGTCGCTCGAACAGGAAATCTCGAGGGAGATATCCGAAGAGCTGCGTCCGAGGCTCACGAGCGCGCAGAAAAAGAACGTCGCAAAGTGTTGCACCGAAAACTCCGAGGCATACCAGCTCTATTTGAAGGGCCGGTATCATTGGAACAAACGCACGGAGGCGGGAATCGCGAAAAGCATTGGCTACTTTGAACAGGCGATCGCCATCGACGCGAAATTCGCTCTCGCGTATGCGGGATTGGCGGACGCTTACAACCTGATGGCGAGCTACAGCGCGCAGCCGCTTGCCACGCCGTTTCTACGCGCGAAGGCAACTGCGCTGAAGGCTCTGAGCCTGGACGACAAGCTCGCTGAAGCGCACGCGGCGCTCGCGGCAGTCAGGCTGTGGCGCGAGTATGATTGGGAGGGCGGCGAGCGAGGGTTCCGGAAAGCAATCGCGTTGAATCCAGGTTACGCGACGGCTCATATGTGGCTCGCGTTGACCCTCGCGGCACTCGAGAAAATGGACGAAGCTCTATCGGAAGTAAAGGTGGCCGTCGATTTGGACCCGCTCTCGCGAGTCGCCAATCTGAATCTCGCGAGGGTGCTTTATTTCGCCCGCAGCTTTGATGAATCCGCCGAACAATGCCGAAAGACGATCGAAATGTATCCCGATTATCTGATCGCGCATCGTCGTTTGGGAATCGTTTACGGCGAGATGGGAAGGTTCGAAGAGGCGGAAGCCGAATTCAAGAGAGCTCTCGCCACAGCAGAGAACGACAGCGAGACCATGTCTGCAATGGCCTACGCGCTGGCGGCGGGCGGACGTGTCGATGACGCGCGAGGAGTTCTCGACCAACTGTATGAGCTTGACAAAGCAACGTACGTCGCACCTTATAGTCTGGCGAGAGTTCACATCGCACTCGGTGAGATCGATCGAGCCTTTGAATGTTTGGAGAGTACTTTCAACGAGCGGCTCGGGATCTTAACTTACCTGAAGGTGGAAGTGATGTTCGACAGCATTCGCCACGATCCGCGATTCACCGAACTGGAGCGGCGAATGGGTCTCGAGCCTCAAGCTCACGAACCCCCGGCGGATTCTAATGACTCGGTCTGGAAAGAAGGAATGCCTTGAGGCTAATTCACCACTTCCGTGTTAGGACGCCTTTATCTCTAATTCGGCGACGCGTCCAAACAGCTCCCTTTGGTCGCCGCGCATATCTAGAATGCTATCGTTTAAAGCATGAATGATGTGTTCTTGTTTCCGGAAGTGCGCATCGGTCGAAGTCTGAAGTAATTCAATCCGATTTATCAGGAGTTCGTATTTCTGATTCACGTCATCACGAACGCTCGAGATTAATTCTTGCAATTCGAGATGTCTCTTATCCGACAATCCTTGCAAGTCGTTGTGTCTCTGATCCATCAATTCCTGCATGCTGCTCAGTTGCGTCATTAACGTAACAATGGTGGGTTCAGTTGTGGGCGTTTTCTTCAGGAGATCCTGAGTTTAGTTCGTCGCTCATACGGTTTGCCTCCCAAGCTTCGCACCTAGCTTGCCCAGGATCGCTAGTATTACGGGTTTATATCTCCGCTATACACAATGGACTCGTCGTCCACTGAACGAAATCCTAGTACGGGAATTTGGGTCTCGCAAGAATTTTCACTGAGGAACCTTTCATTCACGCACCGAAATAACAGATTAATTATTTCGGTGTGCGCGATTGTGCGAGGTGGCATCGGACCCGTTGCTCTTTCCCGGTTTGTGCTCGAGCTTATAGAAATCCAGCATCACATCGGTCTGACCGTGCAGCTCTCGTTCAAGCCTGTCGAGAGCGACTCGCACGACGTCCCGGTGACGAACTCGATGGCGGGCGGGAATACGGCTGACGTCGAGCCATATTTTGTGAATCAGATTGAGGTCATCTTCGGTAAATTCAGGAGCATGCGCTCCGAGATAGAAGTCCTGTTCCCAGCCCTGCTGACCCAGTATCCTCAATCGCACTTGCCGGCGAGGCGTCTGTATTAGCCGCTCCCACGCCCGGCCCAACTGGCGTGATTGCTCCATCGCGCTCATCTTCGCCGATAAGCCCGCCACGATATCGGCGGAATCCAGGCGAAGCGCTGTCTGCACGACCGCGTCGAACACATTATTCGACGGCACCACAAGAAGACTCGCCGGCTTGCCGTGCTTTTCCGCCAGCGCGACAACCTGGGTAAACAACCGCTGCTCGTAGTCGGTGAACAGCGTCGCATCATATAGATCGCGCTCTCCGGCATCGGGACCCTGAATCAACCTGACTGTCGTGACCACGATGTCACGCTCTTCAGTATCAGTCTCGGCCAACACTCGATCGAGATGCGACAGCGTGTTGATGTCGCGAACCGCGACCAGAATATTCCCCGGCCGCGCGTGCACGGTGTCCAGGCTCACCTCCTGCTCGTAGTTGAGCTTGAATTGATCGAGCGCCGCCATCGAGCGGTCCAGCTTGCGCAGGTTTATTTTTTCGGAAATCGTAAACAGGACAAAGAACACCAGGGTGAATGCCACGCCCGCGACGGTAGCCACTTCTTTGGTGATCAAATTAATCCCAGCGACGGAAAACAAAAGAACCGCGATCATTCCGAGCGCGATCGGGATCTCGTTGCCCCCCAGGTTGATATTAAAAGGCACCTTCCATTCGCGATGCGACCGGTCCTTGAATCGCAGAACCAGCACTGCGAGAGCCTTGAACGCGAATGACCAGATCACGCCAAAGGCATACGCTTCGCCGAGCGCGTATGTGTTCCCGCGCGACGCAATGATCGCCGCCAGTTGCAATCCGACGATCAGGTTGATCATTCGAAACGTGGTGCCGAACCTCTTGTGAGGCGCGCGAAACCAGGCGGTCAACACGCCGTCTTCGGAAACGCGATTCAGCACGCCGTTCGATCCGATGATCGATGTGTTGATCGCTCCCGCCAGCATCAGGAAACCCACGATCACGATGAAACCCTGAAAGAGCAGCTTCAGTGACAGCGGCCCCGCCAGATAAATCGAAATCCCGCTGATCAGGTTATCCAGATACTGCGGCCGCACACCGTCGGGTATCAGTGCGTAGGCAAAAAACGACACGAGCGAAGTGAACAGCAGCGAGTACACGAAGATCACGAGTCCCGCGCGCATCAGGTTCTTGTGTTTCGGATATTCGAGTTCGCGATTGACCTGCGCAAGCGATTCTTCGCCGGACATCGCCAGGAATGAGTGCCCGAAAGCCATCAGGATTCCGATCAGCCCGAGCAGCGCGCCTGCGTTCAGTTTCATTCCGTAGCGCGGCTCTGCCTTGGCGCTTTCCGAATCCGCCGCGGGCGCCTCCTCCGGCAACTCCCTCAAAGCGCCTGGCGCGGCTTGAGGCAGCCAGCCAACCGCGTCGCGATTGAATGAAAGATTCTGCGCCGTCGGCGAGGGCGGAAGCCGCTGCGTCTCGGGCCTTGTGACAATCGTGAATCCCGCCCACAGAATCAACATCACCACCATAACCGTGGTGACATACATGATCTTGAGCGCGTCGCCCGACGATTCATGGATTCCCATGATGTTGCGCCACCAGAAATAAATCGTGATCAAGACGGCGATCCCCGCCGCGATAAGGTTGATTGTTTCAGGCGACGGGCTCCAGGCATGCCCAAAGTAGGTTGACGTCTGAGCGATAAGCCCGACGATGTATTGTCCGGCGGACACGCCCGAGATCGGACCCGTCAGAATGTAATCGAACATCAACGCGGACACCGACACTTTGGCGAGCGTCCCGCCCATCGCTTCTTTCACGACGCGATAGACGCCGCCTCGCGTGAACATCGCGCACGACTCGACGTAGACCGCGCGCACCGCATACGAGAACAGCATTACTCCGAGGATGAACCATGGCGCTGCGTGGCCAACTGCTTTTTCCGCGATGCCGCCGACGTAAAATGCCGACGAACCCAGGTCGTTCAACACGATTGCCGCCGCTCGCCAGAATGAAATGAAAGACAGCATCACCGTTGTAGCTACGACGACCCGAATGCGAGTTTGACCCGCCGGAGCTTGCGGCTTACGGACTTGCACGTTCACGCCCAATTTTGATCCTCCATTGCACGCGCGACTTCCGCTGATTCAGAGTCGTCACTTCGCCGGTCGCTCTGGTGAGAGACTTCTTCAATGCGCGAGCGAAACTCGAGCAGCTTTCCCCGAGCGCACACGTCGAAGCTTCCACATTCGGGACATCGATACGCGTAAAGAAAGATGTCGCTACGGGTGACTCTCAGCAGGCCCGTCGTCAGGTTTCGTGCTCTGCCCTCCCAGTCACACTTGCGGCAGAGAAGATGTTTTGTATCGATGTTTATGTCGCGGCCAACAAGTAGCATAAGCGCGCGAGGCTTGGGTCAGTTCACCTAACCGGCGAGTGCGAATAGCGGCTGACTCTGAGTCTCAATTTTACATGCTAGGGCGCGCAGCATAAAGATGGCGTTAAACATCCGTAAAGATTTCATAAAGACTTGGCCGGTTAGTTCTCCGTGCACTCTCGCTTCTTGCGAATCCTACAATTTCACGAGCAGAGCGATAGTAAAGCGTCTTTCGACCTTGCGAAGATCAGGTGCCCAACCGGGCACCGCGGAACCTGCCGCGCCGAAGTTTCCACTCGGCGGCGTCAATCCTCCCGGTCCCGAAAAGTACGGTACGTTCGATGCGCGGTGATTGTACTCGAAACGAAAAGTTGAAAACTGCCGGGGCATGTAATCGAAGGTGATCGAGCCATCCCAAGCTCGGTACTTGTCGCCAGGGTTGGCAGTGAAGTAAGGAGTTCCTGACAACGCCGTGGCTCCGTTCACCGGCGGGATCAACACCAGGTAACGGCCCGGATTCGTGATCGCACCCCCGCCAATCGTCAAACCGAACAAGTCGTTGTGAAACCAAAATCGGTTGTATGCCATGAAACCAAGGAAGTATTGCGCCGGCTTGTCGGGTGTATCGCTCGCGCATCTCACGCCGCTGGCGTTTCCATATTCGCATCCGGCGTCAAACGTAAATGTGAATGCGGCCTTGCTCAATGTTTCGTGAGGCCGGTCGAGGTATTTGACCTGGATGCTGTCGTCGGTGTGAATTCGCTTACGTCCCGGAATTCCCAGAGTGTCGGTTCCCCAATACTGATTGCCCACGATCGAAATGTTGGCATTGGGGCGCCATAGGATCTGCACGCCAAGACCTGGCGCCTTGTTGAACTTTCCGTAGGATTGCCATCCATTTACGATCCACGGTTCTATCTTCAGCTTATTGGTCGGGAAGATTTGAATTCGCACGCCGTTGAAGAACCACGGCGTATTCGAAGAGACATACGACGGCTGATAGGCCCAGTTGTCAAACTGGTAATAGCTGAACAGCCCGACATATGACATGAATATGCCGGCGTCCACGTTTATCCCTTTCAGCTTGTCCCAATGGTAACCGCCATACGCTTCGCTGATGTATCGGTAAGCGTTGTCCACCTGCCACTGGCCGCGTCCGGGACTGGCATCATTCCGCGGAGTCGTTTGCGAATACATGCCAAACTGCGTCATCAGCCTTCCGCGAACGTTGTTGTAGTGAAAGTCTCCGCCGACTCCGATTTGCGTAACCTGTACTTCGTTTGATCGAAACACCTCACTCGAACCGCCGATGGTGTGATCCTGCGGATGGTTGAAAGAGTAGTGATACGCTGAATCGAATCTGATCTCGCCCGTGAATACTTTTGTGTCAACAGGAGATTCTTTAGTGCGAGGATTGCCCGTCAGCCATGTGAAATCCGCGAAAGCAAACGGCTCCGGCTTAGGAGCCGGGGTCGCCGGCGCAGGTGATTCCACTTTCGCTTCTGGTGCTGCGGTAGTAGAGGTCTGCGAACCGGGAGGGCGCGCGGGCTTTGTGGGATCGAAGTTCTCGGGAGGGGTTGTGATTGGCCTGGCAATAGTACGGTTTTCGGTATCGGTTGATTTCTCTAGCGCCCGCGATTCAAGGTCCGCCAACCGCTGCTCCAGCTTCTCAATACGTTCGAGCAACATTCGTTCGCGCGCGGTTGAGTCAGACGGCGGCGCACTCGACGCCGGTACGCGTTCGCCCGGCGCCGACGCATTCGGTGGCCGAATATCTCTGTTCTGTTGAGCCGGTACGTTGGCCGAAAGAATAAGTATGCTGATTGCTGCGATAACGTGACTGATGCAGTTGTCTCTGATCAAGCGCAGTCCCTCTTATGCGCCTCTCCGGTGCGAATGATTGATCGGCCAATCGTCAACGCGATTCGTCCCGCGATGCGAGAGCGAAAAATGCCGCACCCCAATCATCAGGATGGCCACGGCCAACACGATTGCGATTCCAATAGATTCATTGCTCACGACACCCTCCCGGCGCACAATACGGCGCTCCATTCTGAGGTTAGCCCTCCGCCCGTAAGGGTGTTGTTAAAGGTTCATAAAGAGTTTGTAAGGGAATCGACGGATGAGCGTTGAAGGTTATGAGCCCGGGTCAAACCGGTAACCTATCCATGGCTCAGTGAGGATGTAGCGTGGACTCGTGGGATCAGATTCGATCTTCTTCCTAAGCTGGCCGATAAACACTCGCAGATACTCTGTCTGCTCGATGTAGTTTCCGCCCCATACGGCGGCAAGCAACGTGCGATGCGTTAGCACTTTGCCGGGATGGCGAACCATGTAAACAAGAAGGTCGAATTCTTTGGGCGTGAGGCGAACCTGCCGCCCGCTGACAGTTACTTCGCGCGTTTCAAGGTTGACGCGAAAGTTTCCGGTCTCGATTGTGGAAGGCTCGCTGTCCTCGGATTGCTCGGGCGCGCGGCGAAGCGTGGCGCGAATGCGAGCGAGCAACTCATCCATGCCAAACGGTTTCGTGACGTAGTCGTCGGCGCCGGCATCGAGCGCTTCGACTTTGGTTTGCTCTTCGCCTTTCACCGACAGCACGATGACCGGAACTGACGAGAGGTTTCGCAATCGCCGGCACAGCGCAAGCCCATCCAGATTGGGCATCGATAAATCGGTGATCACAAGATCCGGATGCCAGTCGCCGAACGTCTCAAGCGCGCTCTCGCCGTCCGCCGAACTGCGAACATCGTAGCCGTGACTGGCCAGGCTCCGCCGCAGCACTCGCGTGATTTGTGGTTCGTCATCCACGATCAGAATTCGTTGCTTCTCATTCATCAGTTAGGTCCAACACTCCCCGCGAGCCCCGCGCTTGCGGGTTGCGCCTCGCTGCTCTTCTGTTCGCGGCTCAAAGGAAGCGTCACTACGAATCGCACACCCCGGCCGGTGCCGGTGTCTTCGATGCATATGCGCCCGCCGTGCGCGTCCACAATGCCCCGCGCGATAGCAAGCCCCAAACCTGTGCCCAAGGGCGGTTGTGTTGTGCGTCCCGCTCGAAAGAACTTGTCGAAGACGCGTTCGCGCAACTCCGCCGGTATGCCCTGGCCTTCGTCTTCCACAGATAGCTGCAGCATTTCGTCCGCGACTCGATTCGCAGCTACTTTGATTTTCGAACCGGCCGGCGAATATTTTGCCGCGTTGTCGACCAGAGTATAAACGACTTCGGCGACTGCTTTAGCGTCAACGCGAACTGCCGGCAGATCAGTTCCGATTGATATTTCGACTTTGTGCCCGCGTGTAAGCGGCTTTGCGCGATCGAGAGCCGCGGCCAGCATCTCATCGACAGTTCCGAGACTGAGACGAAGCTCAAATTGGCCGGCTTCGAGGCGCGCCAGATCGAGCAGGCTTTCGATGAAACGATTCAGCCGGTCAGCCTCTTCGTTAATAACTTCGAGCATCTCTCGACGCCCTTCGCTGTCAAGCGTCGCCGTTTCGCCTCCGGTCCCCAGCTCGTCGAGCAGCGTCGTAACCGACGCTTTGATGGATGTGAGCGGCGTGCGAATGTCGTGAGTCACCGCGTCAAGCAGCGCGGATTTCAATCGCTCACTGCGCCGGAGCGCTTCAGCTTCACTCGCGCGCTCGAATGCATCGCGTAGTTCGGAGTACAAGCGCTCGATTTCGCGCCGGCCCGCTTCCGCTTCTTCCGTCCGCCGCCTGGCGCGCGCCGACAGCTCGCCTGCGGTAACCGCGGTGATCAGAAAAGCGGCCAACGCAACCCAGTTCTCCGGTTCAGCAATTGAGAGCGTTCCGATCGGCGGCAGAAAGAAAAAGTTGAAACAAAGCACGCCCGCCATTGCCGCGAGAACCGCGGGACGCGAACCAAATCGTGTTGCCGTGTAAAGGACGACGAGCAATAACGCCAACGCTACTGTCGTTGGATTGATGTGTGTGCTGAAGATTTTGAGCGCGCCCGCAACCGCGCCTATCGCGAGAACCGCGATGAGGTATCCCCGTGCGCTCTCAAGAGCTGGTCGCATAAAGCGATTATAGGATGGCCATGGTCGACGCGCTCGGGCTCAACAGGCATTCGTTATTTTCTGCGCCACAACGCGCCGAGGTAATCGCGATTCATACGCGAGATGAAATCCAGACTGATCTCTTTCGGGCACACCGCTTCGCACGAGCCCATCACCGTGCAGTTGCCAAAGCCCTCTTCGTCCATCGCGCGCACCATGTTCAACGTGCGGCGGTCCTTCTCGGCCTTACCCTGCGGAAGGATGTTTAGATGAGAGACCTTTGCAGCGACAAACAACATCGCCGATGCGTTCTTGCAAGCCGCGACGCACGCGCCGCATCCTATGCAAGCCGCCGCATCCATCGCGAGATCCGCATCGGGTTTGGGTATCGGAACAGCATTGCCGTCTGGACTTCCGCCGGTTCGCGCGGAAACAAATCCGCCGACTTGAATTACGCGATCAAACGCGCCGCGGTCAACGACCAGATCCCGGATAACCGGGAAAGGACGCGCGCGCCACGGCTCGATGGTCAAAACCTGGCCGTCCCTGAAGTGCCGCATGTGCAACTGACAGGTCGTCGTCGCGCCAAGCGGCCCGTGCGCGATTCCATTGATCATCATTCCGCACGTTCCGCAGATTCCTTCACGGCAATCGTGATCGAAGGCAATCGGATCTTCGCCGCGTTTGATCAAGCCTTCGTTTACGATGTCGAGCATCTCGAGGAACGACATGTCAGGTGAGATGTCATCGGCCTTGTATTCGACAAACTTCCCGGGCGTGTCGCTGTTCTTTTGCCGCCAAATTTTCAGCGTCAGATTCATCTACTCTCCGGTTGACCGCGTGTGTTCAGAGCACCGGGCGTTCAGAGTACCGACTTTAGCCGGGTAGTGCTCCTCGCGCCCGTTAGAAATTCAAAAACATCGTTCTTAGTCAAAACTCTGCGTAGCGATGAGCACTACCCGACTAAAGTCGGTACTCTGAACGCCCGGTACTTTTTGAACACCCGTACTCTGAACGCCCGGTTACTTGTAGCTCCTCGTCGCCAGATGCACTTCGTCGTAAACCATATCTTCTTTGTGCAGCAGCGGCGACTTGTCCGAGCCCTGATACTCCCACGCCGCTACGTAAGAAAATTTCTCGTCGTCGCGTTTTGCTTCGCCATCCGGCGTCTGATGCTCCTCGCGAAAATGAGCGCCGCACGATTCGTCTCGCACCAACGCGTCGTTGACCAGCAATTCACCGAATTCCATGAAATCAGCAACGCGGCCCGCGTATTCGAGCGACTGATTCAACTCATTGCCTTCGCCCAGCACGTTGACGTCTTCCCAGAATTCCTGCCGCAGCGCGGGAATCTTTTCGAGCGCGTCTTTCAAGCCCGCTTCGTTGCGCGCCATCCCGCACTTGTCCCACATCAGCTTGCCTAGCTCGCGATGAAACTCGGTGACCGTTCGGCCGCCCTTGATCGATAAAAACTTTTTTGTTCGCTCGGCGACTTCCGCTTCGACGGCCTTGAACTCGGGATGGTCGAGAGATGGTTTCTGGGGCCGCTCGGTCGCGAAGTAATCTCCGATCGTGTAAGGCAACACGAAATAGCCGTCCGCAAGCCCTTGCATCAACGCGCTCGCGCCCAGTCGATTCGCGCCGTGATCCGAGAAGTTCGCTTCGCCCAGCACGTACAACCCCGGAATGTTGCTCATCAGATTGTAATCGACCCACAAGCCGCCCATCGTGTAATGACTCGCGGGATAGATTCGCATCGGCGCCCTGTAAGCATCCTCGCCGGTTATGCGCTCGTACATGTCGAACAGGTTTCCGTAGCGCTCGCGAATCACGTTCAAGCCCGCGCGATTTATCGCGTCGCGAAAATCCAGATAAACTCCGCGCCCGCCCGGTCCGACTCCGCGGCCTTCGTCACACACTTCTTTCGCGGCGCGCGATGAGATGTCGCGAGGGGCGAGATTTCCATAAGCAGGGTATTTTCGTTCGAGATAATAATCACGATCCTCGTCTGGAATCTCATCCGGCGCGCGATGATCGCCGGCCGTTTTAGGAACCCACACGCGGCCGTCGTTTCGTAACGACTCCGACATTAATGTGAGCTTCGATTGATGCTCGCCCGTGACTGGAATGCAGGTCGGATGAATCTGCGTGAAGCAAGGGTTAGCCATCAACGCGCCGCGCTTGTAAGCTCGCCAGATCGCGGTCACGTTGCAGCCCTTCGCATTCGTCGACAAAAAGAAGACGTTGCCGTAGCCGCCCGTCGCAAGCACTACCGCATCCGCCGCGTGCGAGCTGATCTCACCAGTCACTAGATCTCGGACGACGATTCCTTTTGCGTGCCCGTTGATCAACACCAGG
>Ga0070705_100000843_pt1 | contig 17198 bp, 16 predicted proteins | sample KBSK5253metaG_FD_65455 | JGI IMG/M metagenome (GOLD analysis project Ga0070705, IMG submission 65455) | Corn, switchgrass and miscanthus rhizosphere microbial communities from Kellogg Biological Station, Michigan, USA - KBS K5-25-3 metaG | ecosystem: Host-associated > Plants > Roots >... | reverse complement strand
ACGCTCGATGAGCAGCGGCTTCGCCGGGATCGACAACCCCCTCTTCTACGACCCCAAAACCGCAATGCTGTTCGGCGACGCCAAAACCTCCGTCAGCGACATCACCAGCGAACTCGCAGGACTGTAGGCGAAACCGCGCCGCGCGGCGCGCTTCGAGCAGGGCACGCCGTCGCAGCGCGAGCCGGCATACGTCTGTGAGTCCATTTCAGATGGTCTGAACGTCAGCGTTCTTACCAAACGGCTTTCCTTGCCGCGTCCGCTCGTGGGAGTGTCGGCCCGACGTTGGAGCACTGCCACGGCCGAGCCGACCGGGGGGTTCGAGCATCGGCCAGCAGGGAGTCGTGCGTCCGCGTCGCGTCGGGGATCGAGGGGGAAGGTGAGCGGGGTCGAGGAGGCCGGCCCCAATCGCCGTGCGCGCGTGCCGGCCAGGCCTGACGCCTGAGCCGGTCCGTCGCCCCGATGGCGTAACTTTCGCGCTGCGGGCCGGTTGCAACACGCGATGCCGCGCCCGGCGCCGTTCGCCATGCCACGTCCCCTGCTCGCGCTCCGTCTGTCAACCCCGCTCATGCTCGCCGCGCTGCTCGCCGGAGCGGTCGCGCTGCTGGTCGCCCTCGCGCCCGCACCGGCGCGCGCTGGCGTCTTCACGGGCGACCCGGTCGTCGGCCCGACGCCCGCGCTGCACGACCTGCAGGGGATCGACCTTGCACCCGACGGCGGCGGCGCGATCGTCTACCTGATGGACGACGGCGGTGCTCCCCACGCGTTCGTCAGCCGCCTCGTCAACGGCGTGTGGAGCGGTCCCGAGCGCCTCGACGCCGATCTCGGCAGCGCCGCCACGCAGGTCGCGGTCGCAGCCGGAGACAACGGCCGTGTCCTCGTCGTGTTCGCGAACGGCGGCAACATCTACGCCGCCACGCGCGCCGAAGCCGGCAGCGGCTGGGGCCGCCAGACGCTGTGGAGCGGCGGCGCGTCCGATCCGGCGGTCGACCTCAGCGTCAACGGCAAGGGCTACGCGGCCTTCACCGTCCCCGGCGCCGGCGGGCACGATGTGCGCGGCGCCTACGCGCGTGACGCCGGCCCGTGGACCGTGATCGGCGCACCACTCGACGCGAATGCCGGCAACGACGCCGGCGCCGGCACGGCACGCCCGAGACTTGCCGCCTCCGCTGACGGCGTGGCGATCGCCGTGTGGGGGGAGGCGGGCCACGTCATCGCGCGCCGCCTCCAGGGCGCCCGCCCAAGCGTCGTCGCCGTCGACGCGCTCGACGGCCTCACCCTGGAAGGGGTGCAGGCCGGCGCGGCCGATCTGCCAGTCGTCAGCACGCAGGACGACGACAGCTTCAGCGGCGTCGCAGTGCGCGCCGCGTTCGACCTGGGTGGCGGCGTCACCCGCATGCGCGCTGTGTTCCGTCGCCTGCGCGGCTCGCGCTTCGAGACGCCGGTCTCGGTCGAGCCGGCGCCGCTCGGCTCGGGGCAGGACTCGAGCGCGCCGCACCTCGCCACCGTCGGGACGGGGCAGGGGCTCGTCGTCGCCGGCAACCTCACGACCAACGCGACGAGCGCGCTGCAGCTGCTGTTCGACGTCGAGCCGTCGCCGCCGCCGCTGCTGCCGATCGACTCGCTCGTCGCCAACAGCGCGCCGGGCTTCGCGGTCCCAGCGGCTGCGACCGCGCGCAAGACGGTGGTCGCGTGGCAGGTCACACCGCTGACCGGCCCCCCGGAGATCCATGCGCGCTACCGCGACGGGGGCGACTTCGAGGCCGAGCAGGCGATCTCGCGCGGCGAGCTCGGCCCGACCAACGCTGCGAACGGGCTGCTGGCGGCCGCTGACGACGCGGGCGACATCGCGGTCGCCTACGTGCAGGACGTGCCCGGCCAGGGCGGTGCGATCGCGGTCGCCACCGTCGACCAGCCGCCGGGCCGCTTCGCCGTCAGACGCGTCACCGGCTTCCAGCGCACCGATCGGCCGGCGCTGTCGTGGACGACGTCACGCGAGACGTGGGGGCGCTACTTCAGAGTCGTGATCGACGGCGTCGAGGCGGGTGTCACCGGCCGCCGCAGCTTCCGCCCGGCCGCGCCGCTCGCGCAGGGCGCGCACACGTGGCAGGTCGTCGCGCTTGACCGCCGCGGGCAGCAGTACGCCGCCCGGCCGTCGAGTGTGAAGATCGACACCGTCCCCGCGTTCGTGAAGGCGCGCGTCAGCGGCCCGCGCAAGGCGGAAGCGACGCTGCGGCTCGCGGTGCAGGCGACCGATACGCCGACCGGCACCGCGCGCAAGGCGGCGGGGGTGCTCACCTCCGGCGTGGGCCAGGTCCTCGTCAACTGGGGCGACCGCACGCCGAGCCAGCTGATCCGCCGCGGCGCGCAGCACGTCTATGCGAGAGCGGGCCGCTACACGGTCCGCGTGCTCGTGACCGATCGCGCCGGCAACAGATCGACGTTCCGCCTGTCGCTCAAGCTCGCGAAACCGGCGAGAAGAGCAAGACACGGACGCGCACACTAGTCTCGCCCGACCGATGAGCGAGCCCGGCGTCCCGCACCTCACCGTTCGCGCCTGCGCCCGCACACTCGACCTCGGCGGGCGGCCGTGGCTGATGGGGATCGTCAACGCGACGCCCGACTCGTTCTCGGACGCGGGCGAGCGCCGCACGCTCGACGCGCGCGTTGCGCTGGCGCGCGAGCTGCTCGACGCGGGCGCGGACATCATCGACGTCGGCGGCGAGTCCGGCGTCACGAACCGACCGGCGGTCGACCCGCACGAGGAGATCGCGCGCGTCGTTCCGGTGATCGAGCGGATCGCCGGCGAGCTGGGCGCGATCGTCTCGGTCGACACGTACAAGCCACAGGTTGCGCAGGCTGCGATCGCCGCCGGCGCCTGCATCGTCAACGACGTCAGCGGGTTGCGCGACCCGCAGCTCGCAGACGTGTGCGCCGCGACCGGCGCCGCGCTCGTGCTGATGCACACGCGCGCGGCGCCGAAGCAGAAGCTGCTCGACCCCTCGTATGACGGCCGCATGGCCGACGACGTCGTCGCGTTCCTGCGCGAGCGGATCGAGCTGGCGCGCGAGCGCGGCGTCGCGGAGCAGCAGTTGATCCTCGATCCCGGGCCCGACTTCGGCAAGACCCCCGCGCAGACGGTGGAGGTGCTGCGCCGCCTCGACGACGTGCGCGCGCTGCAGCGGCCGATTTTGATGGCGCTCTCGCGCAAGGACTTCATCGGCGCGATCACCGGCCGCCCACCGCGCGAGCGCGGTGCCGGCACGCTCGCGGCGCTTGCGTGGGGCCTCGATGCCGGCGGCCACGTCTTCCGCCTGCACGATGTCGCCGCGGCGGCCGACTTCATCGCCGTGCGCGACGTGCTCGCCGGCCACCGCGAGCTGACCACCGACACGCGGCTCGCAGAGGAGCTGCGCCGCGAGCCGAATGCCGGCCCACCCGTCCGCTAGGGTTCCCGCCGCAGCGATTCGCCGGCCGCTGACGCCAACGCGGCCGGAGCCAACCGATTCGATTCCGACAGGAGGACCATGCCCGTACTCGAACGCTCCGCGCTGGCCGACAGCCCGCTTGCCGATCTTCATGCCATCGCCTCGGAGCTGGGCATCGACGGCTTCCGCCGTCTGCGCAAGGACGAGCTGATCGACGCGATCGTCGCGCGCCAGAGCGGCGACGGCGCCGGCGGCGAGGACGCTGCGGAGGAGGCGCCGGCGCGCTCCCGGCGGCGCCGCGGCGGCCGTGGCCGCGCGCGCGACCGTGACGAGGAGCCGGAGGCTGCGGCTGAGCCTGCCGTGGAGGTCGAGGAGCGTCCCGCGCGCCGCGAGCGCGGTGGCCGGGGCCGTGTCGATGAGCGGCCCGCCCGCCGAGAGCGCGACGAGCGCGCCAAGCCGGCGGGCGAGCGCGCCAAGCCGGCGGGCGAGCGCGGTGGCCGCGAGCGCGAGGAGCGAGGCGGCGAGGAGCGGGACCGCACCGTCGAGGGCGTCGTCGAGCTGGCGGAGAACGGCTCGGGCTTCCTGCGCCTCGGCAAGGGCGGCAAGCCCTCCGACGACGACGTCTACGTGTCCGCCGCACAGGTGCGCCGCTGCGAGCTGGTCGACGGCGATCGCGTGGGCGGACCGGTGCGTCAGCCGCGGCGCTCGGAGCGCTTCTCGTCGCTCGTGCGCGTCGACACGATCAACGGCCGTTCGGCCGACGAGGTCTCCGACGGCGTGCGCTTCGACGAGCTGCCCGCCGCGTTTCCGACTGAGCGCTTCGCGTTCGGCGGCGACGACGAGACCATCCAGGTGGTCGAGTTCCTGACGCCGTTCGGGCGCGGCTCGCGTGTGACGATCGCGGGCGCCGCCCACACCGGCAAGAGCGAGACGCTGCGCCGCCTCGCACAAGCGCTCGCCGAGCTCGGCGACGAGCTGGAGCTGGCGGTCGTGCTCGCCGGCGCACGCCCGGAGGAGATCGCGGAGTGGCGCGAAGGCCCGGTCGAGCCGGTCGCGGCGCTCTCGTTCGCCGCGAGCGGCGACGCGCAGGCACAGGCCGTCGAGCGGGCGATTGACCAGGGCAAGCGCGTCGCAGCGCGCGGTGGCCACGCCGTCGTGCTGATCGACACCCTCCAGGGTCTCCCGGCCGGGGCCGCTCGCAAGGCGCTCGCCGCCGCGCGCAACATTCCCGGCGCCGGCTCGCTGACGGTGATCGCGACCGCCGTGGCGCCCTACGGCGGGGAGACGACGATCGTCGCACTCGACATGGCGCTCGCAGGCGAGCGCCGCTTTCCGGCGGTCAACCTGCTCGCGAGCCGCACGCTGCGGCCCGAGCTGCTTGTCGGCGAGGCCGGCGCCGCGGCGATCGCCGAGGCGGTACGCGAGCAGGCGGGGTAGGCGGGACGAGAGCTATCGGGCCGGGCTGCGGTAGGCCACCCGGCCCCAGGAGGGCTCGGGCGCCAGCTCGATCGGCTCGTTGCCGCGGTCGGGCTGCACGTACGAGAAGGTGTGCGTCTGCTCGTCGAAGGCGACGTCGAGCTCGCCCTCCTTGACGCGCTGGTCGAGCCACGCGCTGCGGAAGATCAGCCGCCGCAGCCAGTGCACGAGCGAGCGCTCGGATGGGCCGACGAGCTCCGGCCAGCAGTCGTTGACGTGCTCACCGAGGGCGGAGGCGGGGTCGTGCACCTCGCCGTTGACGACGAGGTTGACGAGATCCTCCGCCTCCTCGTCTTCCAGCCGGCCGCCGACAAAGCCGAGCTTGCGCGCGGCCTGCTCGCAGCGCTCAGCGAAGTCGCGTTCGTTGAAGGTGAAGCGAAGCTCGCCGTACTCCAGGACGAAGTCGTCGCCGGAGCTGTAGTTTCCGCGTTGGTTCAGCATGAAAGAAGGCGTCCCGGTCCGTGGGCGTCGGCATCATATGCGCGAGTCCTCCATCGGTGGATGGGCTGCACGCGAACTTGCAGCGAGACTGCGCAGGCGCTCCGCCGATCGGCTGCGATGGGGGCGAAAGAGGGGCGCGCCCGCACTCAGGGCGGCCATGAACGAACCACGCCCCACCATCCTCATCGTGGAGGACGACCGCCACACGCGGGCGTTCCTCGCCGACAACCTGGCGGCTGACGGCTTCGAGCCGATCGGCGCCGCGAACGCCAGAGAGGCGGTGCGCATGATGGAGACGCGCTACCCCGACCTCGCGATCGTCGACCTGACGCTGCCCGACCGCGACGGGCTGGAGCTGCTCCAGCAGGTGCGCGAGTCTGACGGCGTCGCGACGCGCATCGACCCGACGCTGCCGCTGCTCGTGCTGAGCGGCCGCGTCGGCGAGCTGCACCGCCTGCGCACGTTCGAGCGCGGCGCTGATGACGTGCTTGGGAAACCCTTTTCCTACGCCGAGCTGCGTGCACGCGTGACCGCCCTGCTGCGCCGCAGTGAGCGCAGCGTGCGGCACGGCAGATTGCGCGTCGGCAACATCGAGATCGATCCGTCGGCGCGCACGGTGCTGCTGAACGGCCGGCGCCTGTCGCTCTCGCAGAAGGAGTTCGCACTGCTGCGTACGCTCGCGACCGAGCCGACAAGAGTGTTCTCCAAGGAAGAGCTGCTGCGCGCGCTGTGGGGCTTCCGCGCGAACAACTCCACCCGCACGCTCGACTCGCACGCGTGTCGCTTGCGCCTGAAGCTCGCGCGCGATGGCGACCGCTATCTCGTGAACGTGTGGGGCGTCGGCTACCGGCTCGTCGACGGGCCCGGGGGCGAGCAGCTCGCCGCGCTCGTCGGCGCGGGCGTGGAGGCGGGGCAATGAGCTTGTCGGTGGCGATCGGCGGTTGGCTGGCGGCGCTTGGCGTTGCGACCGCGTGGCGGATCGTGCTCGCACGGCGGATGGAGCTGGTCGCGCGTGCCTGCCACGAGCTGAGCGGTCCGCTGACGGCGGCGCGGCTCGCGCTGCGACTGGCGACGCACGCCACGCCGGCGAGCGCGCCGCGCGGGCCGTTGGCGGCCGTCGAGCTCGAACTGGGCCGCGCGGGACTTGCGCTTGCCGACCTCGCTGCCGCCCGGCGCGGCGTCCGCGCGGGCGACCGCATCGAGACGTTCGGCCTTGCCCCGCTGCTGGTCGACGCAGCGGCGGCATGGCGTCCGACTGCGTGGACGAAGGGGGTGAGCCTGCGGCTCGATCCGCCGCCCAAGGCCGTCGTGCTGCGCGGAAACCGCCTGCGGCTCGCGCAGGCCTGCGGCAACTTGCTCGCGAACGCGATCGAGCATGGCGGCGGGGAGGTGCTGCTGCGCGCCAGCGCGAGCCGCCACACGGTGCGCATCGAGGTGCTCGACGACGGTCCGGGCCTGCCGGCGCCGGTTGCCGAGCTGACGCGGCGCCCGCGCGGGGGACGCGGCCAGCGCGGCCGCGGGCTCGCGATTGCCGCCGACGCGGCGGCGCGCTACGGCGGTCGGCTGGCGGCAGCGCCGAGCGAGCGCGGCGCGCGGCTCGTGCTCGAGCTGCCGATTCCGGGATGACGTCCCGCCCGCCCATGAGCTCCCGCCCGCCCGCGGGTGTGACGCCTCGCCGCCGCGCGCTCCTGCTGCTGGCGCTCGCGCTGCTGCTCGGTGCGCTGGCGGCGGCGAGCGTTCACCGCCGCGAGGCGGCGCTCGCGCGGGCGCTCGGCCCACAGGTGCACGTGCTCGTCACGCGTACGGCCGTTGTGGCCGGTGCGGCGCCGGCAAGCGCTCACCCGCTGCTGCGCGCGCTGCCGCGCCGCTACATGCCGCCGGACGCGGTTGCGAGCGCGGCGCAGCTGGCCGGTGCCCGCATCGCGGTCGCGCTCCCGGCTGGCTCGATCCTGACCGCGTCCGTGCTGCGGACCGGCAGCGCCGGTGCGACGCCTGAGGCGGCGCTCGCGCGGGGTGAGCGCGTCGCCGAGGTCGTCGCGCACGGCGACCCGCGTGCAATCGCCCCCGGCGCGCGTGTCGACGTGCTGGTCACACGCGAGGGGGACGGCACGCGTGCCGGCACGACCGTGCTGGCGTTGGAGGACGTCGAGGTGCTCGCGGCGCGCCCCGTGCGAGCCGATGCGGCGGACCTGCCGGCTGGCGGCGGCGGGGGACGCGTCGTGGCGTTTCTGCGGGTGCGGGTGGGCGACGCGGTGTATCTCGCCGCGGCGCAGGCGTTCGCGCGCGACATCCGCCTGCTGGTGCGCGCGGCCGGCGACCGCAGCGCCGGCCGGGCCGGCCTGTCGGTCGATGAGCGGCTGCGCTGACCTTCAGCGCTCAAGGGATCGGCGCAAATGGCCGATCCATGCGTCGAGCGCATGTCCCGACGCCTTCTCATCGCCGTCCTGGCAGCCTGCTGCTGTCTTCTGTCGCCCTCGCTTGGCGCGGCCGCGCACGCGCCGGCGCTGCACGCGACGGCCGCGAGCGTGTCGGTTCAGACGCCGCTTCCGACGATCAAGCGTGTCAAGCCGCTGAGACTGAAGATCGGCGAGCGGCTCACGATCATCGGCAGACACTTCATCCCGGGCAGACGCAGAAACACGGTGGTGTTCCTGCGCGACGGCGCGCCCGCGGTCTTCCTGAAGGCCCAGAGAGCCACCGCAACCCGCCTGACGGTGCTGCTGACGAGCAAGCTGGGGCGCTATCTGATCGGCAAGAACAATGGCGAAAAGGGACCGACGCGCTTCCGCCTGCGCGTGCTCGCGCGGCGCTTCGGGCCAAGCTTCACGCCGCGCCGCCTGTCGCCAGTCGTGCTCCCGGCGACGCCGCACCAGGACGGCGGCTCCAGAGATGGCGGTTCCGGAGATGGCGGTCCGGCCGCGCCGGCTTGCACCGCCGCGAGCGCGAGCGCGCTGCCGGACGCCGATGCCGACGGCGACGCGATGACAAACGGCCTTGAGCTGCAGGTCCACACCGATCCATGCATCGCCGACAGCGACGGCGACGGCATCCCGGATGGCTATGAGTACGAGTCCGCGCTCGACTACAACACGCGCGCGCTGCCGTATCCGGGCAAGCGGCCATACCCGAACCCGCTCGACCCGAGCGACAGGGACACCGACTACGACGGCGACGGCCTGACGCTGGCCGACGAGCACGCCGCCTGGGTCACCTACGGCCACTCGAGCTTCCCGCTGCTCTACAGCGACGGCACCCAGACCACGGGCGGTCCCGTCCAGGTCACGCCGGCGACGCAGTGGGAGGACATCAACGACGACGGCTTCCTGACCGATGACGAGAAGGACGTCGACAACGACGGCCTCACGAACTGGGACGAGGCGCACGGTCGCATGTGGCCGCCGTGGTGGGTGGCGATCTTCAGAAGCGAGAAGCCGTTCACGCTCACCTACCTGCAGACGGACTGGCTCGATCCCGACACGGACGGCGACACGCTGCCGGACGGCCCGGACGACGTCGACCACGACGGCTACACAAATGCGAGCGAGGTCGATCGCGTCAGATCGAGACAGTGGGTCCAGCCGTTCAACCCGTGCCTGCCCGACCCCTTTTCCGTCACCTGTCCGCAGCACCCGCCGGTCGAGAACACCTACGAGCCGTTTGCCACCGGCTGGGACCCGGCCGAGCCGATTCCGCTGAGATGGCCGCGCTGATCGGGGACGTCGACGTGCAGGAGATCGAGGCCGCCGGCCTCGATCTGTCGTCCAAGCGTCAGCTTCCCTCGCCCGAGCAGCGGCCGGGGCGCGCCGAATCACCGACCTGGCACGAGTACCGCGCCGAGCTGGCCGTCGGGCTGCCGTTCCTCGTAGCTGCGATCGCGCTGGCGCTGCTCGGCGACTCCGGCACGAGCCTGGACCTCGGCCCGGCAGTCGCGCTGGTGCTCTCCTACGCGGTCCTCTCGCGCGTGCGCTTCCACGCGGGCGTCGGCCACACGGTGCCAACGCAGCTCGGGTTCGTGCCGATGCTGTTCCTGCTGCCGACGCAGCTCGTGCCGCTCTTGGTCCTGCTCGGCATGCTGGTGGGGAACCTGCCCGACTACGCGCGCGGCGTGCTCCATCCGGGCCGTGCGCTGATGCTGCCCGGCGACGCGTGGCATGCGGTCGGCCCGGCGGTCGTGCTGGTCGTTGCCGGTGCGACGACGCCGACGTGGGGCGACTGGCCGTGGTACCTGCTCGCGCTCGGCGCGCAGTTCGCGATCGACCTGGGCGTCTATGCGCTGCGCGCGCGGCTCGCGCTTGACGTGCCCGGCCGCGAGCAGCTGCGCGCGCTCACGTGGGTGTGGATCGTCGATGCGCTGCTTGCGCCGGTCGGCCTCGTGGCGGCGTTTGCGTCTGACCACCACCCGTACGCGTTCCTGCTGGTCCTGCCATTGGCCGCGCTGCTGACGCTGTTCGCGCGCGAGCGCAACGAGCGGCTCGATCAGGCGCTCGAGCTGGGTGGCGCCTACCGCGGGATCGCGATGCTGCTCGGCGACCTGCTCGAAGAGGCCGACGAGTACACCGGCGGCGACCACACGCGCGGCGTGGTCGCGCTGTCGCTTGAGGTCGCCGACGAGCTCGGGCTCGACGAGCGCGAGCGCCACAACGTCGAGCTGGCGGCGCTGCTGCATGACATCGGGAAGATCGTGATCCCGGACACGATCATCAACAAGCCCGGACCGCTGACTGACGACGAGTGGTCGCTGATGAAGACGCACACGATCGAGGGCCAGCGGATGCTCGACCGTGTCGGCGGCGTGCTGCGCGAGGTCGGCATGATCGTGCGCGCCTCGCACGAGCGCTGGGACGGCAGCGGCTATCCGGACGGGCTGGCCGGCGCGCGCATCCCGCGCGAGGCGACGATCGTCGCCGCCTGCGATGCGTTCAACGCGATGACGACCGACCGCTCGTACCGCCGCGCCCGCTCGGTCGAGGAGGCGCTTGCGGAGATGCGCGCCTGCTCCGGCGCTCAGTTCTCGCCGGAGGTCGTCTCTGCGCTGCTGCTCGTCGTCTCGCGCAGCACGCCGCAGGTCGCGTCCGCCCAGGCGACCGCGCTCAGGTAGAGGTCGCTCACCGGCACGCCCGGCAGTCGCTCGGCGACGGTCTGGAGATCGCCGTGCTCGTACGCGATCGTCGCCGCGAGCGCGTCGCCCATCGGCCCGCGCTGCTCGAGCAGCGCCTCGAGCGCCTCGTTCGACAGCGGCAACGCGTCGATCAACTGGGACAGCGGCGCCTGCGCGATCGCGTCGACCACCGAGAACAGGCCGACGGTGAAGAACGCCTCCGGCTCGCTGTCAGCGACCTCCACGCTCGTTGCCGCCCGCTCGCGTGCGATCAGCTCGCACAGGCGCGCGCGGGCGAGCGCCGTGACCGTGAGCTCGTGCGGCGTGTCGCGCACGTCCGAGAGCACGATCAGCGTCGCCCAGCGGCGCACCGCTTGCGCGCCGAGCAGCACGAGCGCCTCGCGCACGGACGCGACGCGCCGCGGCAGGTTGAAGTAGGCGGAGTTGAGGTACGTCAGCAGCCGGTAGGAGAGGCCGACGTCGCGCGAGATCGTCTGCTCCAGCTCCTCGAACGTGCCCTGCGCATACAGCCCGGCAAGCCCGCGCAGCTCGCCGACGCGCTCGGTCGGCGGCGCGCTGCCGGCGACCGCCGCGTCGGCGGTCGAAAGGAAGAAGCCCTGCAGCTGGTCGAACCCGACCGCCAGGCAGTGCTCCCGCATCGAAGGCGTGTCGACGCCGGTGGCGATGAGCGTTTGGGTCACGCCGGCGAAGCGGGCGACGGCGTCGGTCAGCTCCCCCTCGCTCAGGTCGCTCACGTCGAGCTTCACGCTTTCCGCATGGCGCGCCAGCTGCAGCGGCGCCTGCCGGCGTGGATCGCATACGAGCGAGATGCGGTAGCGCTGGCTCGCGAGGCGCTCGAGCACCGTCTGCAGCGCCGCGTCCTCGGCCGCTGGATCGGCCACTTCCAGCACGACGCGCGCGGGCGGCAGCACGAGCGCGTGCAGCTCCAGCAGGAAGCGGCGTGGAACGCGCACGTGCGCGGGACGGTTGCCGACGATCGCGGCGACGCCGATGCCGGTGAACGCCTCGACGATCACGCGCGTTGCTGCGCGCTCCTCGTCGTCGGCGGTGACGGCGCGCTCGCCGCTGGGCGTGCGCGGCAGTAGCGCGTAGCCGACGACCTTCGTCCACCGGTCGTGGATCGCCTGGCGCGCGATCGCGATCGGGACGTCAGTGGGCACAGCTGGGACGGCGTCGGCGCTCATCGCCCTGGTAGATCGACCGGAAATGGCGCGACTTGTGCCGCCAGGGGCGAAATCGTCGCCAATTTGCCTCAGACGTACGTGGATGAGGCGCTGGAGCCACTGGCGGAGGAGCTGCGTGAGCGGTTGATCCGTGCCGCCGCTCAACCGGACCCGGCGGGCGGGACCGTCACCACCACGGAGCGGGTCGCGGCGCTCGTCGAGCGTGAGGCCGCGGCGCTGAGCGAGCGGGAGCGCGATGCGCTGCGCCGGCTCGTGACCGAGCGCTCGCTTGGCCTCGGCCCGCTCGAGCCGCTGTTGGCCGATCCGGCCGTCGACGAGGTGATGGTGAATGGGCCGGGGCGGGTGTGGGTCGAGCGGCGCGGGCGGATCGAGGCGACCGGCGCGAGCTTCGCCGACGAGTCGCAGCTGCGGCACGCGATCGAGCGAATCCTCGCGCCGCTGGGCCGCCGCGTCGACGAGGCCGAGCCGCTGTGCGACGCGCGCCTGGCCGACGGCTCGCGGGTGAACGTCGTGCTGCCGCCGCTCGCGCTTGACGGGCCGCTGCTGACGATCCGCCGCTTCCGTGCCGGCGGTATGTCGCCGGAGGAGCTGGTGGCCGCCGGAACGCTCGACCAGCAGCTGTGCGACTTGCTCGCTGCCTGCGTACGCGCGCGGCTGACGCTGCTCGTGAGCGGAGGTACTGGCTCCGGCAAGACGACGACGCTCGGCGCGCTGTCGTCGTTCATCCCCGCCGGCGAGCGGATCGTCACGATCGAGGACGCGGCCGAGCTGCGACTGCGTCAGCCGCATGTCGTGCGGCTTGAGGCGCGGCCGGCGTCGCTGGAGGGACGGGGCGAGGTGACGATCCGCCGGCTGGTGCGCAACGCGCTGCGAATGCGGCCGGATCGGATCGTCGTGGGGGAGGTGCGCGGGAGCGAGGCGCTCGACATGCTGAGTGCACTGACGACCGGTCACGACGGCTCGCTCTCGACCGTGCATGCCGGCTCGCCGCAGGAGGCGCTGCGGCGCGTCGAGACGCTTGCGCTGATGGCGGATGTCGCGCTCCCGCACGCGGCGATACGCGAGCTCGTCACCGGCGCGATCGACCTCGTCGTGCAGCAGCGGCGCGAGCGCGACGGACGGCGGCGGATCACGGCGGTCGCGCAGGTCGTGCGCGGCGCCGGCGTGCGCGAGTTGTACGCGCTGCGCGACGGCCGCCCGCGTTGGCGGCTGCCGCTGCCGGACGACCTGCGCGCGCGCCTGCGCGAGGATGCGTGATGAGCGCCGCTCCGCTGGCCGCGCTCGCCGCTGTGCTGGGCGTGCTCGCGCTGTGGGACACATTCGGGGCGCTCGAACGCATTGCGCGCGATGGCGCGGTCGGCCGGTTGCTGGCGCCGCTGGTGCGCGCACGCAGCGCTGGTGCGGACCCGAGCCCGGGGGAGCGGCGGCGGCTCGCGGTGATCGCGACGCTCGTGCTGCTGGCGGCGGGTTGGCTGGCCGGGGGTCCGCTGCTCGGCGGAGCGATCGCGGCGGGCGGCCCGTGGGCGCTGCGCGCGCATCTGCATGCACGGCGCCGCCGCTGGCGGGCGGAGCTGGAGCGCGCCGCGCCGGCCGCCGCGCGGGCGGTCGCCGACGCGCTCGCCGCCGGCCATGCGATCTCGCGCGCGCTGGCAGAGGCAGCGGGCAGCGTCGACGGGCCCGCGGCGGTCGAGCTGCGGGCGCTCGGTGACGCGCTTGCAGTCGGCCAGCCGCTTGAGCAGGCGCTCGCTGCCTTGCAGGCGCGCGCGAGCAATCGTGCGTACGACACGCTCGCGACCGCCGTGCTGCTGCAACGCGATGCGGGCGGCGACCTCGTCGGCCTCCTGCGCGAGCTGGCGCGTGCGCAGGAGGCGGCCGCGCGCGGCGCCGACGACGCCCGTGCCGCGACCGCACAGGCGCGTTTCACGGGCGTCGTCGTCGGCGTGCTGCCCGCAGGCGCCGCCGCGCTCGCGGAGCTGGCGAGTCCCGGCGCGCTCGCAAGCGTCGCGCGCGACCCAATCGCGCTGTGGCTCGCCGGCTTCGCCGTCGTCCTCCAGCTGCTCGGCCTGCTCGCGATCCGCCGGCTCGCGCGGGTGGCGGCGTGAGCGACGCGGGCTTGCTTGCCGGCGTCGCCGCGACGCTCGCCGTGCTTGCGCTCGCGCGGCTCGCTCCGCGTACCCGGCCGGTGACGCGCCGGCGGCGCACGGTGACCGCGACGCTCTTCGCGCTGCTTGCCCGCTTCGGTGCGCGCGTCGGCGCACCTGCCGCGTCGCGCGCGTTTGAGGCGCGGCTCGTCGCCGCGGGCAGGCCGCTCGGCCTTCGCGCGACGGACGTGATGGCCGCGAAGGGAGGAGCCGGTGCGCTCGGGCTTGCGCTCGCGCTGCCATTGAGCTCGTTGCTGCCCGGGCGCCTTGGTCTGCTCGCGCCCTTCGCGCTCCCGCTTGCTGCGTTTCTCGCGCCAGACCTGTGGCTCCGCCGCCGCGCGCAGCAGCGCGGCGCCGCAATGGCGCGCGAGCTGCCGGACCTGCTGGACCTGTTGCGCGTTGCGCTCGGCGCCGGCCTCTCGCTCGACCGCGCGCTCGCCGAGGTCGCCAAGCGCGACCGCGGGGTGCTCGCACGCGAATGGCACACGGCCGCGGTCGAGATCGAGCTGGGCCTGCCGCGCGAGCAGGCGCTCGCACGATTGGCGGAGCGCTGCCCATGCGAGGGCATCGTCCCGCTCGTGCGCGCGCTCCAACGCGGCGCGCGCCACGGCACGCCGCTCGCCGAGGCGCTTGCCGCGCAGGCAGGGGAGACGCGCGCCGCTCAGGCACGCCGGCTCGCCGAGCGAGCGGCGAAGGCGGCGCCGCAGATCCAGCTCGTCGTCGCCCTGCTGCTCGTGCCGTCCGTCCTGCTGCTTGTCGCCGCCGCGCTGCTCGCGAGCTTCACAACCTGAGCGCAACCGGGCCGCTCGCGCGCCGTCCCGTCGCGGCCGCCGGACCCGCTCGCCCGCCGGCCCACGCCCTCCCACCAACACCGCCCGCGTGGGCTCCTGACTGCAATCCAGCGCCCAAATCGCGCGGTTGCACTCGTTCGTGCGGTGTGCTGGACGAAATGCGCGCCACCTCGTCCCACCGCGCAATCGCCCGCCACCGCTGGGATCTCGCGTGCTGAGAGCGCCCCTACGCGCCAGCGGTGGGATGTCCTGTGCCATTTGGGTTGCAAAGTGGGAGAAGGTGGGATAACTTGCGCGCCATCGGACCGGGGTGGCAGGGCTCCTCCCACCCAGCCACCCCGGTCCGCCTTTGAACTCCCAAGGCGAGCGACCTTGACCTTCCGCGGCACCTTCGACCTCACGCTCGACGCGAAGAACCGCCTCACGGTTCCGACGCGCTACCGCGCCGCCTACGCCGAGGGCGTGGTGCTGGCGGCCGGCCTGGAGGACTGCGTCGCGGTCTGGCGGCCCGAGGACTACGACGCCTGGACGAGCGCAGCGCTCGCCGGCCACAGCCCGCTGTCGCCCGAGTACCGCAAGCTCAACCGCCACTTCACCGCCAACTCGCACCCGACCGAGCTCGACGGGGCGGGCCGCGTGATGCTGCCGAGATTCCTGCTTGAGTCGGGGAAGCTCACGAAGGACGTGAGCGTCGTCGGCGCGGGGGAGTGCCTCGAGATCTGGGATCGCGGCGTATGGGCCGCGTACAACGGCGAGGTGCTCGAGAACGTGTCCGAGATCGCCGCCGGACTGCACTCGGCGGGATGACCCCGATCAACGCGAACGTGCATGACCACACTGCTTGACATGGTCTCCGTCCACATCCCGGTCCTCGCCGGCGAGCTGATCGAGCTGCTCGATCCGCGGCCGGGCGCCGTCGCGGTCGACTGCACGGTCGGCGGCGGCGGTCACGCGCGCCTCGTCGCTGACCGGATCGGCCCGGCCGGCACGCTGATCGGGATCGACCGCGACCCGATCGCCGAGGAGCGCTTCGCCGAGCTGGCGGCCGAGGTGCCGTGCGCGACCCGCTTCATCCGCGCTGACTTCGCGAGCGGGCTGGAGCAGCTGCGCGCCGAGGGCGTCAGAGCGGACCTCCTCTACATGGACCTCGGGATGTCCTCGATGCAGGTCGACACGTGGGAGCGCGGTTTCTCGTACGCCTACGACGCGCCGCTCGACATGCGCATGGATCCCGCGCAGGAGCTGACTGCGGCGGACGTCGTGAACGAGTGGGACGAGCGCCGCCTGGCGCGCCTGCTGCGCGAGTACGGCGACGAGCGCTACGCCGGCCGCATCGCGCGCGCGATCGTGCGCGACCGCAGACGCGCGCCGATCGAGACGACGCACGCGCTCGTGGAGACGATCAAGTCGGCGATCCCGGCGCCGGCGCAGTTCGCCGGCGGCCATCCGGCGAAGCGCACGTTCCAGGCGATTCGCATCGCCGTCAACGAGGAGCTGGAGCAGCTCGAACGCGCGCTGCCGCTCGCCTGGGAGCTGCTCGCGCCCGGCGGCAGACTCGCCGCGATCTCGTTCCACTCCCTGGAGGACCGGCGCGTGAAGCGCTTCCTCGCCGACCGCGCGCGCGGCTGCATCTGCCCGCCGGACCTGCCGGTCTGCGGCTGCGGGCGCACGCCCGAGGGCGAGCTGCTGTCGCGCCGCGCGATCGCGCCGACGCCCGGCGAGGTCGCGCACAACCCGCGCGCCAAGTCCGCGCATCTGCGCGGCGCCCGCAAGCTGACGACCGAGGAGGGGGCTGCATGACGCCGCCCGCGGCTACTGCCGCCGCTCGCCGCGCTGTCGCCGCACCGCGCCCGCAGCGGCGGGTATCGGGTCCCGCCCGTCCCGCCCCCAACCGCCCTGTCCGCCGGCCCGCGCGCCCGACCGCGGTCCCGCGCCCCGCGCGCCGCGCGGCGGAGCACACGCTGGGAGCGCGCGCGCTGGCCTGGCTGCGCACGCTGCCCGACCACCGCCTGCTCGACCGCCTGATCGGCGGGCGCATCTGGATCGTGCTGCTCGGCGGCCTGCTCGTCGGGATCGTGACGATGCAGCTGACGCTGCTGAGATGGAACGCCGGCATCGGCCGTGCGGTCGCGCAGACCAGCCAGCTGGAGCAGCGCAACGCGGCGCTGCGGCTGTCGATCTCGCAGCTGTCGAACACGGACCGGATCGTCAGCCTCGCGACGCAGATGGGGTACGTGATGCCGCCGCAAGGCTCGCCGCGCTTCCTGACCGCAAGCGCCGGCGACGCTGCGAAGGCGCTCACCACGATGCGCGTGCCAGATCCGAACGCGGCGGCAGCGGCGGCGGCTCAGGTCGCCGCCTCGACCGAGGCGGCCGCGACGGCGGCCGACCCGGCGGCTGTGAGCACCGATCCAAGCGCCACGCCGCTCGACGAGGCCACCGCCAGCACGGACGCGACCGCAACTGCGCCTGCCGCCACGACGTCCGCTCCGGCAACGACGGCGCCCGTCACGACGACACCGGCGCCGGCCACCGGCACGCCGGCACCGGCTGCCGCAGTTGCCGGCGGCGCGTCCGCTCCCGCGCCGCAGGGCGTCGGGGGCCAGGGCTAGGGTCCCGCC
>Ga0070705_100000840_pt1 | contig 17215 bp, 17 predicted proteins | sample KBSK5253metaG_FD_65455 | JGI IMG/M metagenome (GOLD analysis project Ga0070705, IMG submission 65455) | Corn, switchgrass and miscanthus rhizosphere microbial communities from Kellogg Biological Station, Michigan, USA - KBS K5-25-3 metaG | ecosystem: Host-associated > Plants > Roots >... | reverse complement strand
CCGACCTTCCTCAACTGCACGCCAATCGAGGTGCGGATGAGGGTGACGGCGACCTTCGTCGTGCCCTAACCGCGATCTCAGCGGGCGGCACCGAGAAACTGGTCGCGGATCGCGCCGTCGGCGCCGACGCGCACCGTGGCGGTGAACATGCCGGCGCGCCCGCCGCGCTCATTCAGCGCGAGCGCGCCGCCGGCGAACCGCACATCGGTCCACCGCACCGTCGTCGTCCCTTCCTTGTCCAGCGCCGACCGCGCCGCCGGAAAGCGCGAGAACCCGAGGAACACCTGGCCGACGCGCGAGCCGGCCGCAGCCTGCACGGTCGGCGTCCACACATCCGGGTAGCGCAGCGTCAGCCGCCATGGCACCTCGCCATCGTCCTCACCGTCCGGATTGCGGAGATGCCGGCTGAGGAGATCGATGTCGTGCATCTCGTACGCGTTCGACGTGCGCGCGATGATGCGCCACTTGAACGGCGAGGTGAACGACGGCATCGCGGCGATTTCGATCAGGCAGCGGCGGCCGTCGCTCCGCATCGTCGGCATCGGCGCCGGCCACGACTCGAGCAGCCCGGCGGCTGGCCGCGGCCCTTCGCACGGCTGCGGCAGCGTCGGCCCGAACAGTTGCGGCGCGGCGACCAGCGCCTGGTGGTGCGCTGCCGCGCGGACCCCGTAGTTGGTCGCCATCAGCAGCAGCACGAACGTGGCTTTCGCGCGCGCCTGCGCCGGCGTCGGGCGGCCGAGCAAACCGACGCCGAGCGCGGCGAGCAGGTAGATGTCGATGATCGGCATCCAGTCGACCGCATACCACCGCCAGCTGAACGGGCTGAGCGGGCGCGTGCCGTACACCGTCGGCAGATCCATCAGCACGTGCAGCACGATGCCGATCATCGAGACGCCGACGAGCATCGCGAACGACGCGTCGCCGGGCCGATCCGCCGCGGCTGTGTCGTCGCCGGTTCGCGCGTCGATCCGCCGGTCGTAGATCCGGCGGCCCCACCACACGATCGCCGCGCTCAGCACGGCGAGGCCGACGACGCCGAGCGGGCCGTGCGTCGGCCCGCGGTGCCACTCGAGATATTTCACCGCGCCGCCGGCGGTGGCGACGATGTCGACGTCGGGAGCATTCGACGCGAGCAGCAGCGCCGCCGTCGTGCCGCGTCCGGCGCGCGCCAGCGGTGTGCGCGCGATCGTCGCGCCGAACAGCGTATGAGTGAGGTTATCCAAGTACCGTAATATAGCAGCCATGCGACACGCGCTCCTCGTCGCCGCGCTCGCCGCCGCCCTGCTCGCGCCCGCGCCGGCGCTCGCGTGGGGCACCGACGCGCATCGCTTCATCATGAGCCGGGCGATCGATCTGCTGCCGCCGGAGCTCAAGCCGTTCTTCGAGCACTACCGCACCGAGCTCGTCGTCCGCACCATCGATCCCGACACCTGGCGGCTGATGGGATGGGAGGACGATCCGAACCACTACCTCGATTTCGGGATGAAGGAGCTCGGCGCCTTCCCGTTCAACGACCTGCCGCGCGACTACGGCGCCGCGCTCGAGAAATTCGGCGCCGACACGATGCGCCGCGCCGGCCACCTGCCGTGGCGCGAAGCCGAGATGTTCGGCAACATGCGGCGCGCGTTCGAGGCCTTCTCGACCGGCGCGCCCTACGCCGGCAGCAACGTCGTGCTGTTCACCGGCGCCGCCGCCCACTACATCCAGGACGCGCACCAACCGCTCCACGCCACGATCAACTACGACGGCCAGCAGACCGGCAACGACGGCATTCACGCGCGCTTCGAGCGCGATCTGTTCGAACGCTTCGAGTCGCGCATCTCGGTGAACCCGCCGCGGCCGGTGCCGATCAAGAACCCGCGCGACACCGCCTTCGACGTGCTGCTGGCGAGCTACAAACTCGTCGACGGCATCCTCGCCGCGGATAAAGAAGCCGTTGCCGGAAAGGACGTCTACGACGACGGCTATTTCGAATCGTTCTTCATCAAGGTGAAGCCCGTGCTCGAACGGCGTCTCGGCGAAGCCGCCTCGGCAACGGCTGGGCTGATCCTCGGCGCGTGGGAGCTCGCCGGCAAACCGGCGCCCACCATCAAGCCCACGCGCCCGATCCAGAAGGTCAAGAAACCGTAGAATGAATTGATTGAGCGCCGCGATCGTGTACCTGGTGCCGGTGGGCGCGGGCCGCTTCGAGCTCTATTCCGAGGCGCCCGACGAGGCAGATGCTGCGGGGCAGCCGCCGCCGGAGGAAGGGTTCTGGAAGCGGACGATTCATTCGGCGCAGGTGCGCTGGCGCGAGGCGGTGCATGCGGCGCGCGCCGGCGATGAGGCCGCGGGATGGTTCGCCCGCCTGCGCGATCGCGCCGTCTGCCGCGCCGCCGAGTCGATTGCCGAGCAGCGCACGTTGTGGTCGCTGCGGAACTGCACGGCAGCGACGCTGGTGCACCCGTCCGATCTGACCGCGGCGCCGCTCGACGAGGTCCGCATCGGCCTGCTCTCGCGCGCGCGACAGCATCATGGACGCTGGCTGCTCGTCGACGCCCTGCTGCTGCTCGTGTCGGGGCTGCTCGCGCTGGTGCCCGGGCCGAACGTGCTGGCGTACTATTTCGCGTTCCGCGTCGTCGGCCACTATCTCTCGTGGCGCGGCGCGCGCCAGGCGCTCGACGTGGTCGCCTGGTCGAGCCGCGCCGAGCCCGCGCTCGCCGAGCTGGGTCGGCTCGCCGCGCTGCCGCGCGATGCGCGCCAGTCACGCGTCGAAGCGATCGCCGGATCGCTCAACCTGCCGCGGCTCGCGGCGTTCTTCGAGCGCACCGCGGTGCCGGTCCGATGAGCCCGGTCTGCGAAACCGACTATACTCGGCCGTCTCCTTGAAACTGCGCGACATCGCGGAACAGCTGCACTGCCATCTCGAAGGCGATGGCGATCTGGACATCGTGCGGGTCGCGCCGATTCACGACGCACGACCCGGCGAGCTCACGTTCGTCGCCAGCGCGCGCTACCTGCCCGAGCTGCAGACGACGAAGGCGTCGGCGGTGATTCTCGGCAAGGGCACCGACACGGCGGCGCCGTGCGCGGTCCTCGTCGCCGACGATCCGTACTCGACGTTCGCGCGCGCGGTGTCGCTGTTCTCGAAAGGGCTGCGGCCCGCTCCGGGCATCGATCGGCTGAGCGCGGTGGCCGCCGATGCGTCGATCGGACCGGATGTGGCGATTGGTCCGTTCGTGACCGTCGGCGCCGGCGCCGCGATTGGCGCGCGCACGATCATCTATCCCAACGTGGTCATCGGCGCCGGCGCCCGGCTCGGCGACGACTGCGTCATCCACTCGCAGGTGTCGATTCGCGAGCGCGCGTCGGTCGGCCACCGCGTCATCCTGCACGACGGCGTCGTCGTCGGCAGCGACGGCTTCGGCTTCGCGCCGCAGAAGGACGGCACCCACCTCAAGATCCCGCAGCACGCCGACGTCGTCATCGAGGACGACGTCGAGATCGGCGCCAACACGACCATCGATCGGCCGGCGATCGGCGAGACGCGGATCCGCGCCGGCACCAAGATCGACAACCTGGTGCACGTCGCCCACGGCGTCACGATCGGCCGCGGCTCGCTGCTCGCGGCGCAGGTCGGCATCGCCGGCAGCGCCGTCGTCGAAGACGGCGTGATGGTGGCCGGGCAGAGCGGCATCACCGGACACATCCGCGTCGGCGCGCGCGCGAAGATCGGCGCCAAGAGCGCCGTGCTGCAGTCCGTGGATGCCGGCGCGTTCGTCACCGGGCATCCGGCCTTCGATCACACCGACTGGCGGAAAGCGTCTGTCGTGTTCCGCCAGCTGCCGGCGTTGAAAAAGCGGGTGGAGGAGCTCGAGCAGCGCATCGCCGAACTCGAGGAGAAGCTCGCTGCATGCCCGCCGCCCGCCGACCACTGATTTCGACCGCCCTCGCGACGCTCCTTCTTCTCGCCGCCGCCGGTTCCGCCGACGCCCAGCAGCAGCCGGTCGCGGTGCCGCGGCCCGCGGGGCCGGAGTTCCTGCCGCGCTTCGACTTCCACCTGACCATCGATCGACTGATGCGGTCGCTGACGCCGCAGCAGAAGGCGGTGGACAAGCGCTTTTCGTGGGACTCGCACTACGGCGGCTCGTTCGACCTGCTCGATTACGTCGTCGGCCGCGCGACGATTACCGCCGACTATCAGGCGGTGCTCGGCAACGAGTTCCGGCCGTTCGACCCGAATCAGGCGAACTACATCCTCGAGGCGTCGCTGTCGGGCCGCGCCAGCGACCAGACGGAGATCGCGGCGATCTTTCATCACGTCTCGCGCCACATCAGCGACCGGCCGAAGAGCTTCGCGGTCGCGTGGAACCTGCTCGGTGCGCGGTTCCTGCACCATGCCGAGCGCGCGGCGACGACCTTCGACGTCACGCTCGACGGCGGACGGGTGGTGCAGCGCTCGTTCGTGGACTACGCGTGGATTGGCAGCGGGCAGCTGCAGGTGCGGCATCCGCTGAATGCGCATGCCGGCGTATTCCTGCACACGACCGGGGATGTGTTCCTCGTCGACAAGAGCGAAATCGGACGCAGCCGGCAGGCCGGAGGCCGAATCGAAGCGGGGTTTCGCCTGAATGGCCGGGGTGGTGTGATGGAAGTGTTCGCCGGTTACGAAAAGCGTCCCGATGCCCACCCCCTCGACCGGACCTCGCAACGATGGGGCCTCGTCGGACTCCGCCTACTCAGTAGATAATCGGATCCATATATGGCCAGTCCTTCTCGATTGCTGGCCGCGGCGCTGATGGTGGGCGGCATCGTGGCCGGATCGACCCAGCCGTCAACCGCGGCGTCACGCCCGCCGAAGCTGCAGTACCAGATCTCGACGCTGCCGAACGGGCTCACGGTGGTGCTCTCCGAAGATCACTCGACGCCGATCATCCACCTCCAACTCGTCTATCACGTCGGCTCGAAGAACGAGAAACCGGGACGCACCGGGTTCGCCCATCTGTTCGAGCACCTGATGTTCAAGGGATCGAAGAACGTGCAGCCCGAGGCGCACACTTCGATGCTGGCGTCGGTCGGCGGCCAGAGCAACGCCTACACCACCGAAGACGAGACGGTGTTCTGGGAGACGGTGCCGTCGCAGTATCTGCCGCTCATCCTGTGGCTCGAGGCCGATCGGATGGCGACGCTGCGCATCGACAAGGACACGTTCCAGAACGAGCGCGACGTCGTCAAGGAAGAGCGACGGATGCGCGTCGACAACCAGCCCTACGGCCGGCTGAACGAGATCATCTACGACCAGGCGTTCAGCGTGCATCCCTACAAGCACGCCACGATCGGCAGCATGGTCGATCTCGAGGCGGCGTCGGTCGACGACGTGCGCGACTTCTACGACACGTTCTACGTGCCGGCGAACGCCACCCTGGTGCTGGTCGGCGACTTCGATTCGACGCAGGCGCTGCAGCTGGTGAGCCAGTACGTGGGCCGCGTGCCGAAGTCCGATCGCCCGGTGCCGCGCGACATCCCGCAGGAGCCGCCGCAAACCAAGGAGAAGCGCGCGACGCTGACCCAGCCGTGGCCGCTGCCGGCGGTCGTCGTCGCCTATCACGTCACCCGCGACGGCAACCCCGACTCGTACCCGCTGCACATTGCGGCCAAGGTGCTGTCCGACGGGCAGACGTCGCGCATCTACCAGAAGCTGGTCTACGAAAAACAGATGGCGGTGGCCGCGTTCGGCAACGCCAACCTGATCGAGGACCCGAATCTCTTTTACGCGGTCGCGATCGTGCAGCCGGGCAAATCGCCCGAAGAGGTGACCAACGCGCTCATCGCCGAGCTCGATCGGCTGAAAACCGATCCGATCAGCGAGCACGAGCTGCAGCGCACCAAGAACCAGTTCGCGCGCGACTACATCCTCGGCCGCGAGTCGAACCAGCAGAAGGCGGGGCAGCTGTCGCACGCCGTGGTCATCCACAGCGACATCAAGACCGCCGACGGCGAGTTCGACATCTTCCAGAACATCACCGTCGCCGACGTGCAGCGCGTGGCGCGCACCTACTTCCGGCCCGAAAACCGGCTGGTGCTGACGATCATGCCGTCGGGACGGGCAGGAGGCGCGCAGTGAAGGCTCTGAGGCTCTGTGTCTCCTGCGTCGCTCTCGCTCTGAGTCTCGGTGCCGGCGAAGCCGGCGCACAGACGCGCGCCTGGCCGACCGAGCGTCCGCCGCAGCCGCTGCCGGCGCGCGAGATCAGGTTCCCGCCCTACGACATCCAGACGCTGCCCAACGGCCTGCAGGTCGTGGCGGTCCTGCACCACGAGCAGCCGGCGGTGACGATGCGGCTGCTGGTGCGCAGCGGCACGGCGTCGGATCCGAAGGACAAGCTGGGGCTCGCGCACCTGGCGGCATCGCTGCTCGACCAGGGCACGACCACCAAGTCGGCCGAGGAGATGAACGACGCGGTCGATTACATCGGCGGCGCGATGGGCGCCGGCGCCGGCACCGACCTCACCTTCGTCAACATGGTGGTGATGAAGGACAGCTTCGAGACCGGCATGCGGATGCTGTCCGAGATGGCGCGGCAGCCGGGGTTCGCGCCGGCCGAGATCGAGCGGCAGCGTCAGCAGATGCTGTCGGGCCAGCAAGTGAGCCGCGAGGATCCGGAATACATCGCCAACTCGGTGTTCGACCGCCTGGTCTACGGGTTCCACCCGTACGGGATGCCGGCCAACGGCACGCCGCAGACCATTGCCAGCCTGACGCGCGAAGATCTGGTGGCGTTCCACGCGCGCTACTTCGTCCCCAACAACGCGATTCTCGCGATCGTCGGCGACGTCACCGCGGAGGAAGCCTTCTCGGCGGCGAAGAAAGTCTTCGGCGACTGGGCGAAGAAGGACCTGCCGGCTCAAACCTTCATCGAGCCGCCCGACCCGACGCGTCGCGTGATCGTCGTCAACAAGGCCGATTCGGTGCAGACCGAGATTCGCGTCGGCCACCTCGGCATCCCGCGCAGCCATCCGGATTACATGGCGGTGAACCTCGCCATCCGCATCCTCGGCGGCGAGGGCAGCAATCGCCTCCACCAGGTGCTGCGCACCGAGCGCGCGCTGACCTACGGCGCGCAGGCGAACATGGACACGCTGAAGCAGACCGGCGACTTCGAGGCGGAGACCAACACCCGCACCGACGCCACCGGCGAGGTGCTGCGCCTGATCGTCGACGAGTTCTGGCGGCTGCAGCGCGAACGGGTCGGCGAGCGCGAGCTCGACGGCGCCAAGGCGTATCTCACCGGCAGCTTCCCGCTGACCATCGAGACGCCGGAGTCGATCGCGATGCAGGTGGTGAACGCGCTGCTCTACGGCCTGCCGCTCGAGCAGCTGCAGAACTTCCGCGAGCGCGTGAACGCGGTGACGGTCGACGATATCCAGCGCGTCGCGCGCGATCTGTTGCGGCCCGATCGCCTGTCGGTCGTGCTGGTCGGCAACGCGGCGGCGTTCACCTCGCAGCTGCGCAGCGTCGGCTTCGGCACGTTCGAGACGATCGAGCTCGCCGATCTCGACCTGACGTCCGCGAACTTCAAGAAGCCGCAAGTCAGGGCGGGTGGGGCAGATGCGGCAGGCAGGGCGGGTAGGGCAGGCGGGCTTGGCGCGCCGAAGCTCGCGGCGAAGCCCAGCGCGAGCGAAGGCGGGGCGGTGAACTATCAGCAGACTCCGGCGGCCGGCCAGCCTCGCGCGCAGGAAGGCGAGCGCGCGATCGCGCTCCTCGATCGCGCGATTGCGGCGAAGGGCGGCATCGACAAGCTGCGCGCGCTGAAGACGATCGTCGCCCGGCAGACCCAGGCCAGCCAGCGCGAAGGCAGCGAGATGACGGTCGAGACGACCAACTACATCGAGTATCCCAATCGCTTCCGCGTCGAGGCGCCCGAGATGGTGCAGGGCTACGACGGCACGCAGTCGTGGATGAAGGATCGCCGCGGCGTCCACGACGGCGCCGAGACGCAGGCGCGCGAGGCCGCCGCCAGCCTGCGCCGCGACGTCGTCGCGCTGTTGATCGCGGCGAAGGACGGCGCTCTGACGCCGCGAATCCTGCCCGACGTCAAGGACGCCGAAGGGCGCGTCAGCCATGCGCTGGAGCTGTCGGCGCGCGATCTCAACCCGGTTGTGCTCTACGTCGATCCCGACACCGGGTTGATTCGCAAGCGGATGTATACCGCCGACGCGCCGGGGCGGCCGGTGATCGAGGAGCAGTTCTTCGACTACCGCCCGATCGACGGCGTCCAGATCGCCTTTCGCGCCACGCAGAAGGTCGGCCCGCTGTCGGTCGAACGCCGCGTGATCGACGTCAAGCTCAACGCCCCGATCGACGCCACGCTGTTCAAACGCCCGGCTTCTTGAGCCCGCGCCTGCTGCTCTCCTGCGGCGAGGCGTCCGGCGATCTCTATGCCGGCGCGTTGACGCGGGAGCTGCTTGCCCTCGACCCGACCCTTCGTGTCTCAGGACTCGGCGGCCCGCGGTTCGCCGCCGCCGGCGGCACGCTCCTCGACGACTACCGCGATCTCGCCGTCACCGGCCTCACCGAGGCGATTGCCAAGCTGCCGCGATCGTTCGACGCGCGCCGCCGCCTGGTGGCGGCCGCTCAGGCCGAACCGCCGGACGCGCTGGTCCTGATCGACTTCCCCGACTTCAATTTCCGGCTCGCGCCGCCCATCAAGCGCCTCGGCGTGCCGGTGGTCTATTACATCAGCCCGCAGATCTGGGCATGGCGCCGCGGCCGGATCAAGACGATGCGCGCGATTGCCGATCGTGTGCTCGTGATCTTTCCGTTCGAGGAGGCGATCTACCGCGACGCCGGCGTGCCGGTCGAGTTCGTCGGCCACCCGCTGGTGGATCTCGCGACGCCGTCGGCCGGCCGCGAGTCGTTTCTCGCCGGGCGCGGGCTGACGCCGTCGGCGCCGACCGTGGCGGTGCTGCCCGGTTCCCGTCCCAACGAGGTCGCGCGCATCCTCCCCGATCTCGCGGCCGCGTGCCGGCGCATTCGCGCCGCGGTGCCGGACGCGCAGTTCGTCGTCGCGCGCGCCCCGCACCTCGAGCCGGAGCTGTTCGCCGACGTTGGCCCGCGCGGGCTGGCGCAGTCGGCGCCGGTCGCCGTCGTCGAGGGCGACACCGATGCGGTGCTCGCCTCCGCCGACGTGGCCCTCACCGCGTCGGGCACCGCCACGGTCCAGACGGCGCTGCACGATACACCGATGGTCATCGTCTATCGCGTCTCGCCGATGTCCTACCGGCTGCTGCGCCGCCTGGTGAAGGTCGAGGCGATCGGCATGGCGAACCTGATCGCGGGCGAGCGGATCGTGCCCGAGCTGGTGCAGGACGAGTTCACGCCGGAGGCGGTCGCACGCGAGGCAGTCTCGATGCTGACCGATCCGGCACGCGCCGCGCGCATCCGCGACGGGCTGGCGCGAGTCCGCGCCCGCCTCGGCGGACCCGGCGCCAGCCGCCGCGCAGCAGAAGCCATCCTTCGGGTCGCACAGAGACACTGAGGCCGCAGAGACTCTGAGATCGAGACTCTGAGTCTCCGTGGCCTCTGAGTCTCTGTGCCCCCTGTGGCAAACTGATGGACATGCGAACGCTGATGACGTGTGCTGTCCTGATCGCGCTGGCGCTCCCCGCACGTGCGACGACGATTGTTCCCGCCGATCTCGGTGAGCTGTCGCGCGATGCGCGCGCGATCGTCCGCGGGCGAGTCGCGTCGCTCGATCCGCAGTGGACGGAGGACCGCGGCACGATCGAGACGATCGTGACGCTCGAAGTCGAAAGCTATCTGAAAGGCGCGCTCGGCCAGGTGCTGCGCTTCAAAGTCCCCGGCGGCGATCTGGGACGCTTCCGCAGCATCGTCGTCGGCGCGCCGGAGTTCGCCGTCGATGAGCGGGTGGTCGTGTTTCTCGGCGCGCAGGGGCCGAGCGTGCCGTTCGTCCTGGGCCTCAATCAGGGCGTCTTCCGCGTCGTTACCGCGGCCGATCAGGGCGGTGATCTGGTGACGCCGCTGGCGATGCTGCCGGCGTCGATCGATGCAACCGGCCGCGTCGTGCGCGGCGATCCGCTGCGCCGCCCGATGGCGCTCGACGAGTTCGAACGGCGTGTGCGCAGCCTGTCGCGGGGCGATCGATGAGACGCGCCGTCGTTGCCGCGCTCGTCGTGCTGCTCGTCGCCGGCCAGCCGCAGCCGGCGCTGGCCTACCTCAAATTCGGCGTGACCATCGGCGGCAACCAGGTGACCCTGAAATGGGCGCAGGCGCCGGTGCGCTACTCGGTGTCGACGCAAAGCGCGCCGCAGGTCAGCGTCGCCGATTTCCAGGACGCGGTCGCGCGCGCCTTCAATACCTGGCAGTCGGTGCCTTCCGCGACCGTCACCTATCAGTTCGCGGGGCTCACGTCGGCGCTGCCGGGACGCGACGACGGGCTGTCGGTGCTCGGGTTTCAGAGCCGTCCCGATCTCGACCGCGTGCTGGCGGCGACCAGCTTCCTCATCGACCGCACCACGGGCGCCCTGGTCGAATCCGACATCTTCTTCAACACCGCGTTCGACTGGTCGGTCTCGCCGGCCGGCACGGCCACCCGGTTCGATCTCGAGAGCATCGCGCTCCACGAGATCGGACACCTGAGCGGCCTCGGCCACTCGGCGCTCGGCGAAACAGAGCTGCGCGACGGCGGCCGCCGCGTGCTGGCCGCCGAAGCGGTGATGTTTCCGATCGCCTTCGCATCCGGCAGCATCGCCGGCCGCACGTTGAAGGCCGACGACATCGCCGGCATCACCGATCTGTATCCCGAAGCCGATTCGACCCGTACCTCAGGCAGCATCTCCGGCCGGGTGACGAAAGACAATCAACCGGTCTTCGGCGCCCATATCGTCGCGTTCAGCGTCGCGCGCGGGACGTCGGTCGGCACCTTCTCTCTGGGGGCGCAGGGCCAGTTCTCGGTCGCCGCGCTCCAGCCCGGCGTGTACATCCTGCGCACCGAACCGCTCGACGACGCCGATCTCGACAGTTTCTTCGACAATACGCGCACCGTCGACCTCGACTTCCGCGTCGCCTTCGCCGACCGCGTCGTCGTCGTGCCGCGCGGCGGCGACAGCGGCGAGATCGCCGTGAAAGTCGTACGCAAATGAGGCGCTTCGCGCGACTCGCGGCCGGCGTGGCGGCCTTGTCGATGATCGGCGCCGGCGCGGCGCATGCGCAGTCTGCCCCCGCCGCCGGCTGGGGGCGCATCGAGGCGTCGTTCGGCGGCATGTGGCTCGGCAATCAGCCGCTCGGCCGCGCCGATGCGAACGAGACGACGCCGACCGGCGGCGCCTTGAAGATCTTCACCAGCTCGAGCGAGCTGGCTCGGGCAGCCGGCGTCGAAGGCCGTATTGCCGTGCGTGTACTGGGCACGCTCGAAGCCGAAGTGCAGGGCTCCTACGCCGTTCCGCAGCTGAAGGTCGCGCTGAGCAGCGATTCGGAAGCCGCGCCGAACGTGACCGCGATCGAAAAGGTGCAGCAGTTCACCTTCGGCGGCGGCGCGGTGTGGTACCTGCCGACCCGCGCGCTGGGAACGCGCCTCGTCCCGTTCGTCACCGGCGGACTGGGACAGCTGCGCCAGATGCACCAGGATCGTGTGCTGCTCGAGACCGGGCGCTATTTTCAGGTGGGCGGCGGAGTGAAGGGCTTCCTGGTGTCGCGATCGCAAGGCTTCATCAACGGGCTCGGCGTACGGCTGGACGTGCAGGCGCTCGTGCGCCGGGACGGCGTGGCGTTCGACGACCGCGGACACGCCTCACCGTCGGTGGGCGCGTCCGCGTTCGTCCGCTTCTGACGCTAGATCTTCGTATTCAGCGTCGAATCGCCGGTCGGCATCGTCGCGTCGTCCTGGTCGCGCCGGGCTTCGTCCTCGGCGCGCGGGTGGACGATGTGCGATTGACGATCGTGCTTGTGCAGATCGCGGGTGTCGGCCTCGTGATTGACGACCTCGTCGCCGCCCACCGGCGACGCCGGGCTGCCTTCGCCGATCGGCCGCGCGTCGTTACGCACGTTCGTCCTCCTGGCTGTCGCCGCGGCGCGGCAGCCGCGACTGGTTGTCGCGCTCCTCGTCGAGACCGCGGTTGGAGACGCCGCCGGCGTTCTCGCGCGAGCCTTCCGCCTGCTCCATGTCCGAGGCGCGGTTGCGAACGCTGTCGCTGTCGACCGAGCCCGACTGCGAGCTGTCGTCCGAGCGCTGCTGGTTGTCGCGCATCGACTGGTTCTCGCGCTGCGCCGAGCGATCGGATTTCGACGAGAACGAGCTGCGGTCCGACGACTCGCGGTTGATCGCCGACTCGTCACCGCGTCCCGACGAGCGTTCGCTGCTGCCCGACGAGCCGGTGCTGTCGGCCGATTCCCAGCTGCTGTCGGACGACCGCTGGCTCGACTGCTGATTGCCCGAAGACTGCTGATTGCCTGAGGACTGTTGATTGCCTGACGACTGACTGCCGGATGACTCTCGGTTTCTATCCTGTGCCATAGCTCGGCCTCCCGTGTGATACCGTCGCAAGCGCGATGCCCGTTTCGGCGATCGAGTTCCGCGACGTGTCGTTTTCGCGCCCCGGACGCGCGCAGGTGCTCGACCATTTCAACCTGTCGGTCGAGGGAGGCGATGTCTTGGCGCTGGTCGGCCGCAGCGGCTCCGGTAAAACCACATTGCTGAAGCTGGTGAACCGGCTGCTGCTGCCCGACGCCGGCGCGATTTTCGTCGAGGGACGCGACACGCGCGAGTGGGAGCCGATACCCCTGAGGCGTCGGACCGGCTATGTGCTTCAGGACGTCGGCCTGTTTCCGCACATGTCGATCGCCGACAACGTCGCGGTGGTGCCGCGGCTCGAACGCTGGAGCCAGGCGCGCACCGACGAACGGACGCGACAGCTTCTAGAACTCGTCGGATTGCCCGCGCAGCAATTCGCGACACGATGGCCGGACGAGCTGTCGGGCGGGCAGCGGCAGCGCGTCGGCGTCGCGCGCGCGCTCGCCGTCGATCCGCCGGTGCTGCTCATGGACGAGCCGTTCGGTGCGCTGGATCCGATGACCCGCGCCGAGCTGCATGCCGAGTTCCGCCGTATCCAGAGCCGGCTTCGCAAGACCGTGATCATCGTCACGCACGACATGGGAGAAGCGTTCGCGCTCGGCGATCGTGTTGGCGTCCTCGACGCGGGGCGCCTGGTCGCGTGCGATCGCCCGGAGGAGGTGGCCGCGTCGGCGCACCCGGTCGTGCGGCAGCTCCTCGATGCGCTGCCTTCGATCCCTCACGTCTCGCGGCGAACGTAATCGCGGGCGCCTCTTGACGGGGCGCCGGAAAAGCCAATGCGCCGCCTGATCGAATTCTGGATTGCCCACCGCGTCGAGCTCGGCGCGCTGGTTGGCCAGCACGTCCTGCTGGTGGTGGCGTCCACCCTGGCTGCGGCGGCGATCGGCGTGCCGCTCGGCATCTTTGCCTCGCGCCGTCCGCGCCTTGCGTCGCCGCTGATGGCAGCCGCGAGTGTTGTGCAGACGGTGCCGAGCCTGGCGATGTTCGGGTTCCTGCTTCCTGTTCCGCTGGTGGGCGGCGTCGGCGCACGTGCCGCGCTGGTCGTCCTGATCCTCTACGCGATCCTGCCGATTGTTCGAACCACGGTCGCCGGCCTGCGCGGCATCGATCCCGCGGTGCGCGAAGCCGGCGTGGCGATGGGGATGACGCCGAGGGAGCTGCTTCGGCAGGTGGAGCTGCCGCTGGCGCTGCCCGCGATCGCCGCCGGCGTCCGCGTGGCCGCGGTGGTCGGTGTCGGCTCGGCGACGATCGCGGCTGCAATCGGCGCCGGCGGGCTTGGCGAGTACATCTACCGCGGCCTGTCGATGGTCGACACCACCGTCATCCTCGCCGGCGCGATTCCGGCGGCGGCGCTGGCGCTGCTCGTCGACGCCTCGTTGTGGTGGTTCGAGCGACGGCTGTCCGCGCGCCGCCGCGCCGGCTCTCGCCGCATCGTCACCGCGGCGGCCATTACCGCCGCCGCGGCGGTGCTGCTGTCGAGCGGCGTCGCCGCCCGCCGCGACCGCGGCGCCATCGTCGTCGGCTCGAAGAACTTCACCGAGCAGCTCGTGCTCGGCGAGCTGCTGGCGCAGACCCTCGAGCGCGCCGGCGTGCCGGTCGACCGGCGGCTGAACCTGGGCGGCACGCTCATCTGCGAGCGCGCGCTGATCAGCGGCGACATCGACGTCTACGTCGAGTACACCGGAACCGCTCTGACCGCGGTCTTCCACCAGCCGGTCAGCAACGATTCCGCTTCCGTGTTCGACACCGTCCGTACGTTGTACGCGCGGACCGGCCGGACGCTGCTGCCGCCGCTCGGCTTCAACAACACGTTCGCCATCCTCGTGCGCGGCGCAGACGCCCGCGCGCTGGGCCTCCGCACGATCGACGATGCGGCGCGCGAGTCGCCGCGCTGGCGCGCCGGCTTCGGCTACGAGTTCGTCGGGCGGCCGGACGGCTATCCCGGGTTGGCGCGAGCCTACAACCTCAAGTTTCCGCAGCCGCCGCGGGTGATGGATCTCACGCTGACGTATCGCGCGCTGGCGGCCGGACAGGTGGACCTCATCGCCGGCGATTCGACGGCGGGCCTGATCAAAGGGCTCGATCTCGTGCAGCTCGAGGACACGCGACGTTACTTTCCGCCCTACGACGCGGCCGCCGTCGCGCGCGCCGAGATGCTCCTGCGCCATCCCGAGGTCCGGGCCGCGCTCGAAAGCCTTTCAGGGCGGCTGACCGCCGAGGTGATGCGGTCGATGAACTACGCGGCCGACGTCGAGCACCGCGATATCAGCGCGATTGTCCGGGATGTTCTGGCCCGGCCGGCGCCAACCATCGCCGGGACCCTGCCGTCTAAGCCGTCATGAGCAACCGGACGACGCTGTGGGTGGTGCTGGTGACGCTGCTGGTCGCGCCGGCCGTCGGCCTGGCGGCGCAGCGGCTCGACCGGCTCGACCGCTACGATCGGGCGCGGCTCCGGGCCGAAATCCATCGGGAAATGCGGGACGTGGCGCGGGAGCGGCACCGGCTGCGCGACCAGATCGGCCGCGAGCTGCGGCACGCACGCGACTCCTACCGGCAGGCGTGGGACCACACGGCGCGCGACGCCTACCGCGACGTGATGCGCGAAACGCGGCGCGCGATGCGCGAGGCGCTCAGGTCGATTCGCTAAAGCCGGACACTCGATGCCACGAGTTCGCCGCCGATGGCGCGAATCGCGTCGAGCATGCGGTCGATGTCGGCGCGCGTGCTGCGGTAGTTGACGATGCAGGCGCGCAGCACGAAGCGGCCGTGCAGCTCGGTGCTGGTCAGGAACGCCTCGCCGCCCAGCTGAAGCCGTTCGAGCAGCCGCTTGTTCAACGCCGCGTGTGACGCGTCGTCGGTCGCGGACGGGTGCACGAATCGAAAGCAGACCACGCTGAGCCCCGGCGGCGCCATCAGCTCGAAGTCGGGCGCGGCGCGCAGCGCGTCGGCAAGATACGCGGCCAGCTCGAGGTTCTCCTCGATCGCCTCGCGCAATCCACTCAGGCCGAACTGCTGCAGCGTCATCCACACCTTCAAAGCCCGGAAGCCCCGCGTCTGCTGGAAGCCGTATTCGCTGAACCACGGCGGCCCGCCGACGCCGCTGGTGTTGCCGTCGGTCCGAAGATACGGCGCGACCAGGCTGAACGCCGATCGCATGGCCGCGCCGTCGCGCAGCAGCACCAGCCCCGCCTCGACCGGCACGAACATCCACTTGTGCGGGTCGAGCGCGAGGCTGTCGGCGCGGCGCAGCGGCGCGAGCCGCGGCGCATACGCGCGGGTCAGGAGCGCGGGGCCGCCGTACGCGGCGTCGACGTGCATCCAGACATCGTGCCGCTCGCAGACGTCGGCGATCCGATCGAGATCGTCGATCGCGCCGGTGTTGGTGGTCCCTGCGGTCGCAACCACGGCGATCGGCCGGACGCCGCGGGCGCGATCGGCTTCGATCGCCTGCTCCAGCGCGTCGACATTCATCTCGAACCGCTCGTTGGCGGGAATCGTCCGAATCGCGGAACTGCCGAACCCGAGGAGCTCGATCGCCTTGCGGGCGCAGCTGTGGCCTTCTGGCGTCATGTAGAACGCAAACGGCTGCGGCGCATCGCGCAGCCCGTTGGCGCGCACGTCGACGCCGCTCTTCACATGGCGCGCCACCGCCAGGCCGGTCATCGTCGCCATCGACCCGCCGCTGACCAGCAATCCCATCGACGACGCGGGAAAGCCGACCAGGTCGCGGAACCACGCGAGCAGCTGCCGTTCGACGTAGACGGCGGCGTGGTTGCCGCCGGCGCAGCTCGGGTTCATCGCCGCCGCGAGCGCATCGGCGAACACGCCCATCACCGCCGGCGGCGAGTTCACCCAGCCCCAGAAGCGCGGGTGCCCGTTGCCGAAGGGGTACGGCTCGATCGTGTCCTTGAACAGGCGGAGGATTTCCTCCGGCGTGCGCGGCGATTCCGGCGCCGGGGTGTCGATCCACTGGCGGGCCATCGCCGCGGGCACCGGTTGAAAGACCGGCCGATCCGGCAGCGACGACAGGTGGTCGGCGATGAGATCGACGACGAGATGGCCGATGCGGCGCACCTCGTCACGCGTCCAGTCGCGCATCGCGAGCTCTCTCTTTCAACGCGCCGGACGTCAGCCCTCGCGGTCCTGACGTCGGGCGGTGAGAGCTGAACGCGGCGCTGGTTATGCGGCGATGGCCGGCAGCTGCGAGCTGTAGGTGGTGTCCTGCATCACCTCGCCGTGCTGGCTCAGGTCGAGGCCGATCTCTTCCTGATCGCGCGTCACGCGCAACGGGATGATGAGGTCGGTGATCTTGTAGAGCAGGTAGGACCCGCCGAAGGTGAAGACGGCGACGAACAGCAGCGCGCCGCAGTGCACCAGGAAGGTCGTGGCGTGGCCCGAGGTGAGGCCCACGTCCTTGGCAAAGACGCCGGTCATCACCATCCCGACCATGCCGCCGACGCCGTGACACGGGAACACGTCGAGCGTGTCGTCGAGCGTCGACGCGTTTTTCCAGTGCACCATCAGGTTGGACACGACGCTGGCGCAGGTGCCGATGAAAATGCTCTCGCCGATGCTGACGTAGCCGGCCGCCGGCGTGATCGCCACCAGGCCGACGACCGCGCCGACGCAGGCGCCGAGCGCTGACGGCT
>Ga0070705_100000836_pt1 | contig 17321 bp, 13 predicted proteins | sample KBSK5253metaG_FD_65455 | JGI IMG/M metagenome (GOLD analysis project Ga0070705, IMG submission 65455) | Corn, switchgrass and miscanthus rhizosphere microbial communities from Kellogg Biological Station, Michigan, USA - KBS K5-25-3 metaG | ecosystem: Host-associated > Plants > Roots >... | reverse complement strand
GCCTTGAAGCAGGTGCGCCGAAACCTCACTCGCGTTGAAGCTCGAGTAACCCGATGGCGCGTACTTGCCCAACTCGAGCATGAGTTTCAGCGCGTTGATGCCTTCCGGACTATTAACCGTTGGCCGTCCGCTCGCGTCAAACATCTCCGCGCCGAACGACCAGAAGATCGGCATGAAATCGGTCACCGAAGAGTTGCCCCGAGCCGCGCGCATCACGTATCCGTAAACTCGGCCACCGCCCGGCGCGCCCGTTCGTTCGCGCTCGTCGATTGTCTTTGCCGCCGTCAATACATCGTCCCATGTCGCGGGTGCTTTGAGGTTGTGCTTCTCAAAAAGGTCCTGTCGATAAAAGAACAACTGCGAGTTGCCGACGTAAGGCAGTGCGAGCAAATCTCCACTTTCATAAGGATGCTTACAAACTGCCAGCGACGAGCCAACGAAGTCATCACCCGGCCCCGGGAGTCCCCGCTTTTGATACGCAGTCGCGAGGCTTGCGAGACGATTCTCGCTCGCGAAACGAGGGAACCACGGATCATCGAGCATGATCAGATCGTAAGCGCCGGTGCCCGCGCTCAAATCGATCTGCTCTTTTTCAAACAGGTTGTCGTAAGGAAACTCGGCGATGTTTATGTGCACACCGTGCAGGGCTTCGAAACCGAGCGCCGCTTGCTTGAGCGCATCGCCTTCGACGCCTGAAACCACCGCGAGTGAAAGTTGCTTCGCGCCGGTTCCCTTGCACCCTGTGAGTGAAAATGTCGCGCAAGCAATCGAGCTTGCAAACAACGCAACCGAAATCAGCCTGAGTATTTTTCGCATAAGGTTAATCGTCGACCAACTGTGCTGCGGGGCTATCGCCGCGGGCGAACAGCATTCGCGTTGGAAATCGGTTTGGGTTGCTCTGGCAACGACGACGCCGATCCGCTCAACACATTCGAAAAGGACTTGAGAATTCCGGCGAACATATCTATTGCCTGCTTTGCTTCCTGCGTCGAAACCTTTTTCATGCCGGCTGGCACATCGAAGATCGAGCGATCCGGGTTGAGCTGAATCTCGCGGCCTTCGACGATGATGCGAAGCGCCTTATCCGAAGCTGGCGACGTACTGGCCTCGGCTCTCACCGGCAATCCCGTCTCGATGTCTACATAAATCGCACCGTCCTGGATCTGCGACTCGCTCTTGAATCGAAATTTTCTCGCGCTCCTGCCGTTGACGAGTTCGACGCCGAGAGCGTCAGCGCGAGCCCGAGCGTTTAGTTGATTGGCAATCGCGCTCGGAGTCATAGCGCGTCCCATTTGAAACCCCAGATCGTTGGGATTGAGTTCCACATACTGTTTTCGATCCGAGAGAATCAGATACATCAATCCGGACTTTTCAAGATAGACGACTTGCCCGAGTGGGGCCGGCAACGAAAACGTCCAGCGCCTGTCCGAGTCGAACCTTGTGAAACCAAATTGCAACGTCGGCATGCTCGACGGCTCGTTGTTGATCTCCTGAGCGCTGATTGTCATCGATAAGCTGAAGCGATCGGGGTCTTTGATATCGATGCTGGAGTTAGTCCCGCTCTCGCGCGAGTCGGGAGCGGCGCCATTCTTGTTTGCAGATGTTGACGACGAATTGGCGTTTCCTGGACTTGGTTGATTGCTGCACGATGCCACAAAGCACGCGGCGAACGTCAGGAACAGAACAACAGTCAATCGATACCCGCCAGGCCCCGCGATCCGCGAACTCATCCATTCCCCCTTTCGTGCGATGCAATGCTACTTTGAGGACGCGTTGCGGGCAAGCGAGCACGGCGGAACTCGCTCGATCTAAGCACGCTATTGAATCAAGAAAACTATTGAGTCGATGGAGTTTTGACTTATTCTCAAGTGGAGGCCAGTTCAGGCCTTCGTGCCCCTACGCGATCCGAGTCCTCACCGAACTTTCTCGTCGCTCAGTATTTTCATTTCGAGGTGACAATCATGGCGTTCCGTCTTTCATCGCTCAAGGGATGCGTTATCGCACTATGTGTATCGGTTATGGCGGCCGCGCTGCCCGCGGGCAATGGCGTGGTTCGGCGTGCGGAATCGAAGAGCGTCCAGGCTCCGGGAGTCATAACCGGACAAGCGGGATCGTTGAGTTCGGTGATTTATCAAACCGAACGCGGAATCGGATGCCGAGGCGCTACGCCTGCCGAGCAGTCGCTTGTTGCGCCGCGAACGCCAGGCGAAGGGCTTCGCGAGATCGGCTCGCCGCGGCTTCAGAGTGCCGACGGACTGCACATTGTTCTTCGCGCAACGGCGGCGCTCGACGCGAACCCGGAGGCCAAGGCTGCTTTTCTGCGAGCCGCCCGGGCGTGGGAAGCGCGCATCGCGGATTCGACTACGGTGATCATCGATGCCGACTTCGGATCCACCTGGTTCGGTCACGATTTTCCCGAAGGATCCATCGGAGTTTCAAACCCGCAGATGCTCATCGCATTCAACTACTACGTCCCGATTCTGTTGCAGTTGATCTACAACGCGTCGAATACCCAGGAAGCGGCGCTCTACCAGGCTTTTTCATTCAACCCGGTGCCGACCGATCTTGGCCCTACGCAAAACGTTCTGGCGCCGTCGGCGTTATTCAGAACCCTTGGCCTGATCAACGCGGATCCCGGGGCGGACCCGTCGCATTTCGGCGCGCCGCCTGCAATCGCATTCAATTCGAACATGAGTTTCGACTTTGATCCGAGCGATGGAATCGATGCCGGCAAATACGACTTCGAAGCCGCGGTCACGCATGAGATCGGTCACGTGCTTGGGTTTGTTTCGGCGGTCGGGCAATGCGAGTTGAATCCCGATTGCGACCTGGCCGTCACGATGTGGGATTTATTCCGAGTGCGCCCGGGCGCGTCGCTCGAAACATTTGATTTGAACCCGCGCATATTGACAGCGGGTGGCGCGCAGGTGTTTTTCGACGGCGCCAAAGAGTTGCAGCTCTCAACGTCGTTGCCCGACACTGGCGCCGGAGATGGATTGCAGCCGAGTCACTGGCGCGACGATTCGATAGTCGGACAGCGAATTGGAGTGATGGACCCGACTCTGGCATCGGGCTCGCGGCAGACCATCACGATGAACGACCTGGCGGCGCTCGAAGTCGTCGGATACACGATGCGGCCTTTTGGAAACAATCGCCCGGCGATCGGTTCGTTGTCGGCTGATCTGAGAGGAGATGTGTTATCGCTTACAGGCGTGGGTAGTGATGCCGACGGCGATGTCATGCAGGCTCAGACTACCTTCTTTGGTGAGGACGGACGCTCGCTTGCGCAGACGGCGCCGTTCCCCTTGGATTTTGGGATCACGACGGCTCTGGCGATCAAGCTGGGATTCACGGGCATGAACGGCCTGGCCGAAGCAACCTCGGTGAGTCTGGTGTTGATAGACAGCCGTGGAAATCGAAGCGCGGCGGTGACCGCGGACTTCAGCGCGGCCGATGCGGGCGGCGCAAAACTCACGTCGGCTTCTTACAGCGACGGATTGTTGAAGATAAAAGGCAAACGGCTGTCGAGCGACATGCAGGTGGAAATCAACGGAGCGATCATCGCTGCGAATGTGAACTCGCCGTCGCAAAAGAAATTGAACGTGGCGGGCTCGGCGGCTGACTTGAGGATTCGCTCCGGGTCGAATCGGATTCGAGTCATCGGCGCCGGCGGACAACGATCCAATATTCTCGTAGCCGGTCTGTAGGTGCTATCGAATACAGAGGGCTATGGGCAGTCGCAGTCCGGGGGGGCGGCGATTCCGCGAAACTTATTCGTGAACGTAGTTCTGCATCTCACAAATCGGCAAATCGCAAATCGGCAATCGCAAATCTCATTCATACCGCAGCGCAACCATAGGATCGACTTTCATAGCTCTTCGTGCCGGGATGTAGCAGGCCAACAGCGCGACAGCGAGAAGCAGAAGAGGCGCGCTCGCGAGCGTCACCGGATCCGAAGGCTTTATCTGGTACAGCATGCTTTCAAGAAAACGTCCGATCGCCCACGCGCCCGCAAGCCCAACCGCGGAACCCGTGGAAGCCAGGAGCATTCCGCGCCCGATGATCAACCGAAACACATCGCCGGGCCGCGCGCCCAGCGCAAGCCGAACGCCTATCTCGTGAGTTCGCTGCGAAACCAGATAAGCCATCACGCCAAACAGTCCTACACAGGCCAACAACAACGCGACCGCGGCGAATGTGCCGAGCAGGAACATCGTGAAGCGTCGCGACCCAAGCGAATTTGTCAGCAGTTCATCGACCGTCCGGACATCGTAAATCGCGACGTTTGGATCGATCGATCCGAGCGTGCTCCTTATAGAGGACACTTGAGAAGCCGGTTCGCCGGTTGTGCGGATCACAAGGTTCATGGGATTCCACCCGGCGGCGAACGGTGTTGAGGCGTAGACCATCGGAGCCGGATCCGAGTCCAGAGTCAAGCTCCTGACCTCGCCCGCTACTCCCACAATCGTGAAAGGTTTCTTACCGAAACTCAAAACCGTTACAGGCTTGCCGATCGGATCTTCACCCGGCCAATACTGCCGAGCCATCTGTTCGCTTATGATAACCACCTGTTGTGAGTCCCCGTTGTCGCGTTCATCAAACTCGCGCCCTCTTAATGGAATCCCCAACGTTCGAAAGTATCCCGGGCTGACGATTCGCCAGTCAGCCGAAGACTGAGTTCCATCGGCGGCCGCCGGCCTGCCGTCGACCTGTATCTGAGTCGCGGTATTCCCGCCGCCCATCGGTACACCACTGGTCACCGCGACCGCCTGAACTCCGGGCAGCGCACCCGCGTCTTCGAGAAAGCGTTTGTAGAATCCCCACGCTTGCGGGTTCTCAGCGTAGCGGTTGCGTGGAAGGTTGATGCGCATCGTGAGAAGGTGATCCGCTTTGAATCCGGGATCGACGTCCTGAAGCCGCCAAAAGCTGCGAAGCAGCAGCCCCGCGGAAATCAGCAGCGCGACTGAGAGCCCGACTTCGACGGTCACAAGCGCGCTTCTGATTCGTTGCCGGACTTTGCCGCCGGTGACTGATTTTCCACTTTCCTTGAGCACCTCATTCAGGCTCGTACGCGCGGCGTGAATAGCCGGAGCCAGACCGAACAGCACTCCGGTGATCAGCGAAATCAGCAGCGAGAATCCCAGCACCCGCCCATCCATTGATAGCTCGTCGAGCCGCGGCACGTCTCCGGGGTTTATGGACCTTAAACCTTTTGTTGCAAGCCACGCGACACCCAAACCCGCGACTCCCGAGATCATCGCCAGCGACAACGCTTCGACCAGCAACTGAGAACCAATTCGCAAGCGGCTCGCGCCGAGCGCGATTCGAATCGAGATCTCCCTCTGTCTCGCGTTAGCGCGCGCCAGCATGAGGTTAGCTACGTTACTGCAAGCTATCAGCAGGACGAAGCCGACCGCACCCAGGAACAACAGCAGGGAGCGCCGTATCGGTTCGGGAATCATCCAGTCGTAAAAGCTCTGACCCGACACCTGCCATCCCTGATTGCTTTCGGGATACTGCTCTGCGAGCCGTCCGGCGATTGTGTTCATGTCGGCAAGGCCCTGTTCTCGTGTAACGCCTTCTTTGAGCTTGCCGATGACGAGCAGACGATGGTCTCCGCGCGACCGCGCAGGGTCAGGCGCCAACGGCATCAGTATCTCGTAGTTGCTGGCGGTCACCCACCCGAACGACTCGGGCAGCACTCCGACGATCGTAAATATGTTGTCATTGATCGTGAGCGTCTTGCCCAGTACATCACGGTCTCCGCCAAAGCGCTTCTGCCATGATCCGTATGTAATGATGACGACTCGCGTGTTGCCGCCCGGCTTGTCTTCTTCCGGAAGAAAGTTGCGGCCCATCAACGGCGTCGTTCCCAGCACTGTAAGAAAATCCACAGTGACCGCCGAGCCTCGAACAACCTCGATCTCTCCAGCCGTTCCGAGATTGATACTGACACCATTGGTCGCGGCAATCGCGGCAAACGTCTGATTCTGATCTCTCCAGTCGAGGAAGTTTGGATGGGAGACGGAAAATGTGGGCCAACCGCGTTCGGGATTGCTCTCGTTGAGGCGCACCAGCCGGTCGGGATCCTTGAAGGGAAGCGATCGCAACATCACCGCGTTCACGACGCTGAAGATCGCGGTGTTCGCTCCAATTCCCACGGCGAGCGTCAACACGACGACCGCCGAAAAGCCGGGATTCTTGCGAATCAGTCGAAGGCCGTAGTTCAGATCCTGCCAAAGATTTCCAAGCATATTCCTTCTCCTATTTCCTAAGACAATGGCTTCAATATTGTTCTGCCGTTCGAGCCGATTGAGTTCCCTTACGAGCAACTGAGAATCACTCAGCTCAGTCCGAACCGACGAATCCGCCTCTTCAGGAGACACGCCGGCGGCCAACATCTCCTGGTAGCGATCTTCGAGGTGCTGAGCAAGCTCCTCGACGACTTCATTTTCACGGAGCGGCTGGATATTCAGACTTGCAAGCCGCTTCCGGATTTCCGGCTTCCATTCAGGCACCTTCGGCCTCCGTTATGCGATTGATTGCGGCGACGAATTCCGCCCAGCCGCTTCGCTGCGCAGCCAGAACCTTGCGGCCGTCGCGAGTCAGTTTGTAGAAACGCCGGCGGCGCTGCCCAGCCTTTTCAACCCAGCGGCCCTGAATCCATCCACGCTTCTCGAGGCGGTACAGCAGCGAATAGAGCGACGCCACGTTGAATTTGAGCACGCCGTCCGAACGCGCCTCGATTAGCTTGCTGATTTCGTAACCGTGTCTCGGCCTTGCTTCGACCAGTGAAAGAACCAATAACTCCGCACTGCCCTTCTTCAATTCGCGGTCGAGCTTCCTTGAATCTATATATGACATAGCGACATATTACGTAGCCGTATACGTCAATGTCAAAGTAATTCTTTGCGAGTTTGAAAGTTTCCGGAAACAGTGCGCGGCGGGTTCTATCAGTGAAGAGTTCAGCCGCGCACTGCTGCACGCGGCTGGTTTGGAGATGATCTGTTAATCCGTCGAAGGCGCAGGGCATGGCGCCCGTGCACCGGCGGTCTACAAGCGTTGGTCAAGAACTATATCTGAAGCCCGTGCGGCCAACCTACTGATGACTGTTACCGATCTGCTTCAACAACTCTTTGACCGCGGTTTCAAGCTGCACGTCGTGGCCCGTGTAGCTTTCGCCAATCGGCCTCACGACCGGCACGTCCACAGGGCGCGGCGCCAACTCCATCAACTTGCCATCCGCTGACTCGATCCTTATGAACGGCAAGCGAATGTTCGTCCCGTCGATCAACGTCGCGCCCGACGTGTAGATGATCCAGCCGCCCGTAGGCTCACCGACGACTTTGCCGAGCTTGAGCGCGCGATAGCCTTCGGTGAAGTCTTCGGCGTCCGAAAGAGAATGCTGATTGGTGACGAGGATCGTCGGCGCTTCAAGCGAGCGTTGCCCCAGCACGGTGCGCGCGGGCGCGGGCGGGAATCCGCGCCGCGTCATTATCATGTAGCCGCGCCTCGCCAGCACATCGAGCGCGTACGCGTTCACGAACCCCCCGTTGTTGTTTCGAACATCGACGACCACGCCTTCTCGCGAGTGATTCTCAGTATCGAGATCGACAAAAAGTTGCGCGAGCGACCCCGATCCCATGTCGAACATATGAACGTAGCCCAATCGCCCGCCGCTGATCTTCGCTACATACTCGCGATTCTTCTCGACCCAGCTTCGATAAAGCAGCGCCTTCTCTGTTGCGGTGTTCGAGGGCCGCACTGCCACCTCGCGTTTGTTCGCGCCGTCCGCGGATGAAGCGATCGTGAGCGAAACGCGTTTCCCGATTTTGAAGCCGAGCAGTTCGTCGAGATTCGTTTGCTGGGCGATCTGGTTTCCATCGACAGCCATCAAGTAGTCACCGGGCTTGATCCCCGCAAGCGCCGCTGGACCGAGTGGAATCACCTCGGTCACTCGCAACCGCCCCGAGGTTTCATATTCACCTCGATCGAATCTGAGTCCGAGTTTTCCAGTTGAAGCTTGATTCGCCGAGAACGGAGCCGAGACTCCCGAATGCGAGGCGTTCAACTCGCCGACCATCAGCGACAGAATCCTCCGCATCTCATCGGGCGTGCGAGCGCCTTCAATGCGGGGCGCGTAGTCGGCGCGCACCGCTTGCCAGTCAACTCCGTGGAATTTCGGATCGTAAAAACTGTCGCGCAAATAAGCCCACGCTTGATTGAATGCCTCCGTTTTCTCGCGCGCGAAATCAACGTCTATCTCGGCGCTGACCGCCAGCGGACGCGGCGTGCGCGACTCGAGGGGCACAACGTTGATGCGGCCCTGCTCGAGGTAGAAGACTTCTTTACTGTCGGGTGAAAACTGCGCATCCGTTTTGAAACCCGCGGTCGAAGTTAGTTGCCGGGCGACGGCGGGTTCTCTCGCCAGCTCATCGAGCGAATAGATGTACAGATTCTGCTGACCGGCGGCGGCCGCGATCATCAACAGCCATTTGCCGTCCGGGCTGATCTCCTGATACCCGGCGCTCACACCCACGGGCAGCAGACTGAGCCGCTTTCGAATATCGTCGAGGACAATCTCAACGGGCTTAGCCGCGGGCTTCTTGTCCGTTGCCGTTGATGCCGCCGGAGCCGCTTGAGCTTCAGTTGGCCGTACGTCCGGCGCCGGTTGAGGTCTAGACGGCCGCGGCGATTCTTCCTTGAACAAATCTCGGAACTGATCTTCGCGAAAACGCGGCGTGCGAGGAATCAAATCGATGCGCGCGACCTGCCCGTCTTCGGTGCGTTGCGCGGTGTCGAACAGGATGTATGTGCCATCGGGGCTCCACGAGATCGTGCTGTTGAATACGTTTGCCAGGAAGCTGATCTGTTTCGGCTCGCCGCCTGCGGCCGAGACTACGAAAACATTGGAGAACGACTTGCCGGTGACCGATGAGTACGCGATCCATTTGTTGTCGGGAGACCAGACGAATGCGCGCGTCGAACTCAAGGGCGGCCGCTGGAATACTCCGCTTGCGAGGAGCCGCTCTTGTTTTAAATCCAGATCCAGCACTCGAATCTCGCGCGCGTTACGCTCAAACGCGATGCTCTTTCCATCGGGCGAAAACGCCGCCGCCGCATCATCCGCCGCGTCTCGCGTCAATTGGCTCTCCGTGTTCGAAGTGAAATCGTAGAGATAAATGTGAGGCACCCCGTCGCGATCCGATACGTAAGCGAGTCTTCGACTGTCAGGCGCCCACGCGACTTGCGATTCAGCGGTAGGACTGTTTGTGACTCGCGCGGCATCGCCGCCGTCTTTGGAAGAAGCGGCAAAGACTTCGCCTCGCACGACGAACGCGACCTTCTTCCCGTCGGGTGAAAGCGCGAGTTCCTGAAGCTGATCCGTCAGGCGCAGATGTTCGACCGAAGGACCCGAGGGCGCGCCACGGCGAGTGATGGGCACCTCGCTCGTTTGGCCTGAGGCAGTATCGAGTTTCCATATCGCGAAGTTGCGCTCGAAGACTATCGTGCGGCCGTCATAAGAAATGCTCGGCCACAATACGCGCCCGTCTTTGAACTTCGTGACCTGTCTCGCCTCTGCGATTCCTCCGCGTTCTCTGCGACTCTGCGGTGAACCCGTGTTGGACGACGACATCCAGATATTCTGAGCGCCGCTTCGATCCGAAACGAAGTAGAGGCTCCTGCCATCCCCGCTCCACATCGGCCACATATTCTTTGCGCCGGCTTCGGTGATCTGCCCATAACTCGAAGGCTCGCCCGCGCGCGTGATCCATATTTCGCATTCATCGAGATGGGAGTGGCCCTTGCGCCACCACTGTCCGAACGCGATGCCACGTGCGGTGAAGGCCAGAGTCTTCCCGTCGGGCGAAGGCGCCGCGAAGTACTCGCTCGCGTAGCGATCGGCGCTCACTTGCATCGGCGTGCCGCCGTCGATGCTCACGCGAAACAGGTCATTCATCCCCGAGATGTCGCGGCTCGACGACGTGAAGTAGATCCAGCGTCCATCGCGCGACCACGCGTCGAGTTGTTCGGTGCCGTCGTCAAACGTCAGCCGTCTTATGTCGCCGCTATCAAGGCTCAGCACATAGATATCGCCGCCGCCCGTTCGATTCGAAATAAAGGCGAGCCTGCGCCCATCAGGCGAATAGACCGGCCGCGATTCATTAGCTGGATGCGAGACGAGTAGTCTGGCTTCACCGCCCGTCGCCGATACGGTCCAGATATCACCGCCAGAGACAAACGCAATCTCGGAGCGATCGGGTGAGATCGCGGGTTCAGCGAAGCTTGGAATCGAATCGGGTGTGGCCTTGTTTGTTTGTGCCGTGGCGACCACCGCTCCGGTCATTGGCAGCGTCAACAGTAGTGCGAGCGTCAAAACGAGCGCTTTTTTGAAACAAGTCATATCGGTCTCCGAAGATGAGGTTTTGAACTGAACTGCCTTTGGGAAAGCTAGATTAGCACTCGAAACGGAAACTGAAAACCGAGCGCAGGATCGGCAGATGGGTCAGTTTGATGAAACTATGTCGGCAAGCCGATGCACGCGGCCAGCGACACTCCGCGGTTTTATCGGAGCTTGGTTATTCGATCATCTCAAGAATGCGAAACTGCCCGGCTACTCAGTCGCGATCAAAATCACGCCGGTCGAACGTCACGTACATTGGTGTTTTGGTTTGTGTCAAAACTTGACAAGAAAAATGAGCGGTCGATATAGTGAGGTCATTGCTGGGAGGTCGTTCAACGGTAGGACAGCAGACTCTGACTCTGCTTATCGGGGTTCGAATCCCTGCCTCCCAGCCACTGTTTCAAGACTTGGTGAAAGCTGTTAACTGGCTCAATTACTCCTCGTCCTACACGCACGTTTCTCCCTTTTTTGGCTCGAGTGTGACTTCATCTTAGTGCATTTCGTTTGCGATCTTCGCCGAAGCATTCTCCTGAATCGTTGAACCGCCGCGGGAATAGATATCGAGCGGAACCACTATGCTGCTGTGGCCCAGCCACAACGATGTCAAGCCTGACATGTTGCGACGCTGTTCAATAAGAGTATCACGGCCGCAAATCTCAACGCCCTCAAGCCTCTACTCGCGCTTCAATCGTTGCCCTGTCATGGCTCGGTGAAAGAGGCGCTTCTGCTCATTGGGAGTTCCAGTCGCCGGCGATTGGGATCCAACCCGGATTTGTCGGCGTCATCACAAAGGTGATATCCGCTACGCCTATGGTGTTCGAGTTTCTCAGGAAGAATCGGCCGGTGCCTGGGTGGTAGAGCCCCACCGTATCGACTACGTCGTTATTCCAATCCCCCGCGAGTGGGCGGAATCCCTGGCCGGGAGAGCCATACGCGAACGCGAGGTCCGCAAAGCCGACGTTGTTTGAATTCCTCAAGAAGAACGCGCTGTGAAGGGGATCGTACAGCCCTATTGTGTCTATGCCGTCCCCGTTCCAATCTCCTGCCACAGGTATCCAGCCCGCGCCCGCGGGCCCAAACGTAAAGGCGATATCCGCGAAACCCACTGAGTTAGTGTTCTTCAAAAAGAAGACGGAATTCGAGGGACTATACAACCCGATCGTATCCACCCCGTCGCCGTCCCAGTCTCCGGTGATCGGGATGAAGTTTTGACCCGCCGGCCCAAAGGTGAACACAATATCGGCAACACCAACGGAATTCGAATTCCTCAAATGAAAGACGCTGCCCACCGGATTGAAGAGTCCGATTGTGTCAGTGCCATCACCGTCCCAGTCTCCGGTAATAGGCGTCCATCCATTTCCCGCGGAACCGAAAACGAACGTCAGGTCTGCCGGGCCGGCTGAGTTGGTATTCCTCAGATAAAACTGACTAACGGACGGGTCATACAGGCCTATCGTATCGGTACCCATGGGGAAGGGCGGGAGAGCCAGGTAACGAGCGACGCCGAAGCTTGCGGCCGTCTGCCCGCTTGCACCGACAAATCCGGCTGCTACGATCCTGCCATTAGCCTGGATCCCTACGCCAAAAGCCTTATCGGTTTGGTTTGTGAAACTGGTGGTGGTGAAGCCATTTGTCCCAAACGAAGAATCCGGCCCTGAGTTATTGAAACGGGCCACCGCAAAGTCAGAGCCGCTCATACCGCTTACGAACCCGGCCGTAACAATCTTGCTGTCTATCTGGATCGCCAGATCGTTTGCCTCGCCATCGATGCCAATATTACTCCTGCCTCCGGTTCCAAAGCTGCCATCTATGGAGCCATCGGAATTGAAACGGGCAATCCCGTAGAACCCATCAACCTTTCCTGCTACGACAATCGCTGTACCCTGATGAAGGGCGACCTCGTTCCCAAGGCTTGGAAAATTCGCCACAGCAGTGCCCCCGCTAAACGCAGGGTCGGGCAAGCCATTCGTGTCGTACCGAGCCATCGCGATGTTGGAGCCAGCTACGGTTGTGGCAGTCCCGGCCACCAGAATATTAGTATCAGGTTGAACCAGAACTCCGTTTGCTGCTGCGGCGGTTCCAGCGCCAAAACTCGTGATCACTTTGCCGGTGCCATTGAAGGTTGGATCGGGCGTGCCGCTAGCGTCATAGCGAACCACCGCAAAAGACGACGAGAGCGGCGCCCCCGTTTTCATTTCTCCCGCTCCAATGATCTTGCCATCAGGTTGAAGCGCCAGATCGTTCAACTCATCCTGGCCTCCGAGGTCAGTCGTGACTAATCCGGTAACCCCGAACGTTCCGTCCAAACTTCCGTTGGAATTTAAGCGCGCGAGCGCGAAATCGCTGTTACCGGTGCCGAGACACGTCGTGCCTCCGACGAGAATCTTCCCATCAGGCTGTATGATGATGGTTGCGGTTGCGCTTGCGGTACATCCAAAATCGATCAACGCTTTCCCGCCATTTCCAAAGGTGCTATCGAGGCTGCCGTTTATGTTGTAACGCACAACCGCGAACTGCTGAGGTTCAAACCCGCTGATTCGGGCAAATCCCACGGCCACAGTTTTTCCGTCTGATTGGATTGCCAGATCGAATGCACCCGCGGAGTCAGGAAAGGATGTAACCACCATCCCATCGCTATCGAAACTTGGATCAAGATTGCCCTCTGCTGCATAGACGGGTCTCGGTAGACCAATTGAAATGAGAGACCAAAGAAGGCTGACCGTCAGCATTAACACAAGCGCCCGTAGTTTCATTGCGAACCCTCCTGGGATCTTTCGGATTTTGGCCACAAACAAAAGCCTGCGTCTCAATCAAGCCATCGAGCGTCTTCTGGAACTTAAGCCGAGTTGGACAATTGATACTCCCTTCACGCTCGACTACGGGGATAATTAGCAACCGCTGAGAGGGGATTGGGTTACTGATTATTCTCCGCGGCGCAAGCTTACTCTATTCGCGAATCCAAAGCAACGCCTATCACGTTGCGGATGCTGTTCATAAAAATAAGACGACGGTGAGGATCAACAGAGTCGAGCCTTGCCCCTACTCGCTGTGCCCCTCGCCGTTTTCGAAACCGCGTCGGGATGTCGCCGCCCTTCATCAGGAGGCCATGTCGTTGTTCAAACATCATCGGCTATACTCTGGCCACCTGGGTAATTCACTATGCTGCAGGGAAGTGATGGCACACACATTCGAACACACGCTGTCGAGCTTCGGGCAATATGGCGGCAGATCCTCCTCGATGATTCCGAGGTTGAAGACTTCGTTTGATCGGCATCGAATGCGCCTGCAGAGGAGCATTGTTTGACCCCTCACGCGGTCGCGATAGACTTTGACTGTGATTAACTACGAAGAGCTTCTGGATCAGGCAAGGCAGCTTTCGTCCAACGAACGATTGCGATTAGCTGACGCTTTGCTTGAGGAAGAACTTGGCTTCGGCACGTGGCGTGAGCGCGCTGAAATGAAAGATGCAGCCGCCTACGTCGACAGACTGCGCGAGGAAGGGATGCGCACGGCGATGGCGGACTCAAAACCGCGGAGGAGTTTCTTCGAGAGGTAAAAGCATTTGACCAGTGACGCCGTGGCTGGCCCTGACCAGCGCGATTGCTGACAAGGCGTTTTTATTCTGTGGTATCGAGGCGATTCGCGAGCCCGACTCTTCTTTCGCAACCCCGTAATCGAGATCTACTACAGCCGAATGACGAGAAAGGAGTTGCTGCACCTGCCTATCAGTGATGCTGAAAAGGCGTGCGTGCTCAGGTTGCTGGCCGGACTGCGATTGATTAATCCGGACAATCAAATTGCGGCTGCTTATTTAGATCTCTTGTCGCGCTATGGATACTTGCGAGTACATCTGGCTGATGCGCTGATCGCGGCAAGTGCTTGGGTAAAGAACCTTCCGCTTGTAAATCTCCGGCACTTTCAGCAGATTCGAGAAAATTGAGGTGATCCCGTTCTAGATTTGAAAGCTGCGAGGCTGGCAGCAAGGCCTGGCAGCAAGGCCGCCGGAAGCGAATGTCAACAAAGTCAAGCCTGACCCCTCCTCCTCCTGACCCCTCCTCCTCTGACCCCTCCTCTCCTCCTAACGGCTAATCTGCGGCACTTTCAGCAAATTCGAGAAATTGAGGTGATCCCGTTCTGGATTTGAAAGCTGGGAGGCTGGCAGCAAGGCAGCCGGAAAGCGAATGTCAACAAAGTCAAGCCTGACCCCTCCTCTGACTCCTCCTCCTCCTCGGTTTTCACTATTCTTCTTGCGTAGCATCAAGCAGGCATTCCGACTGCTTTCTCAATTCGCGATTCGCAATCTCTCAATTTCGTCTGGTCCCTGACTTCCGTTCGATGGGATCGGGCGCCATGATGCGCAGACAGACGCGAGGCCGCCCGCGCAATCACAAAGTCAACGTATCGGTGTCCAGCACGTATAACAGATCGAAAGCTGTCACGCACCTCTCGATAACTAACGATAAACCGGAGCGAGATCTATCTCAGTAATCATTCGAAAGTGTTTTTGATTTCTAGTCAGAAGAGGAATGTCCAATTGCCATGCGGTTGCCGCAATGATGGCGTCCGCTTGCAGCAGCCCTTGCGACTCGTACTTCTTCAAAAGAATCCAATACTTTTCAGCGACTGCGTCATCAACTGGAACGAGCCGATATCGCGCGAGCAGTTCTCCGACTTCCTGGCGCTCTCGAGCGCTCAGCCCAGGCTTGACCAGGAGTCCTTCCTGGTCCAGGAGGAGTAATAGAAAGTGAATTGCGCGGAATCAAGCAAGGCGCGCGCAGGCCCGACGTCTTTGAGATAGTCGATCAAGATGTCAGTGTCTACAAGGAGCCCGTCTCTTGCCACGCCCTAATCTCCCGAAGAAAACCCTCAGCGGACTCCGACTGCGCCTCGTCTCGCAAGTCTTCGACGTAGCGAGCGCTGTCTCTTACTTCGCGATAGCTGAAGGTTGCCTCTTGATCAAACAGATCGTCTACCTGCGCCTCCAGAGCTGCGGTCAACTCATCGGCGGTGGGATCAGGGATTCGTTTCGTTCTCTTGAATTCGCGAATGACTCCTCTGATTGTTTCTTCCAGACGCTCCTTGGTTATCATGGCGATTTCCTCATTGCTGGGCATCGGCCGCATTCTTGATTTATGGAGTATAGCATGCGCGGCCGGGATGGCCTTCCTGTCTCTGCCTGATCATTGGGGCGTTCGTCATCGTTCAATGGTGTTGAAATTAATTTTCCGCTAATTGTACTCTGCAGCATCGGCAGCGTCAGTCATCGGGACAACCGACGTTGTGTTGCCGTGATTGAACCTCTAGAGAGGAACGTTACCAAGTTCCAACCGCGTAGCGGTGTCCTCTCGATAGCTCGCGTAGTTATGGATCTCGCGGGCCGCGTAGCGGCTACCTTGTTGCGTTCATCGGCATATCCGTGAAGAGGTAACCGCTACGCGGCCCGCGAGGTCCTGCAACCACCCAGACTATCGAGAGGACACCGCTACGCGGTTTTCGTGCCTACGCGGTTTTCGTGCTTTATGGCGGTGCGCTTTCTTCACCAATCGCGCGAATCAATCGGACCGCGATTCGGAATAGGCAATCACTCACAGCGAAGCCATTCTCTCAAGCAATCAAATCGTGAATCACATTCCCTGCGACATCCGTGAGCCGGAAGTCTCGACCACTGTACCGATAGGTTAGTTTGGTGTGGTCAATTCCAAGAAGATGCAGAATGGTTGCGTGCAGGTCGTGCACGTGCACCGGTTTGTCTGCGACCTTGAACCCGAAATCATCCGTCGCGCCATATATCAGTCCGCCTTTGACGCCTCCGCCTGCCATCCACATCGTGAACGCAAACGGATTGTGATCGCGGCCGTTCTGAATTCCAGCCGCGCCGCCGCCGGTTTCTACTACCGGTGTGCGGCCGAACTCGGAGCCGCACACAACCAAAGTGTCGTCTAGCAGGCCGCGTGATTTCAGATCCTTGATCACTGCCGCAAAAGGTTGATCGGAATCCATCGCGCACTTGCGATGCGCCTGGATGTCAGTGTGCGCATCCCACGGATCGCCCTTGGCGTAATAGACCTGCACCATGCGCACCCCTCGCTCTACGAGGCGTACCGCAAGCAGGCTGCCGCGAGCCGTGCTGCCCGGACCATACATCTTTAACGTGGCCGGTGTTTCCTTTCGAATATCAAAGACCTCGGGCGCTTCGGTCTGCATGCGATACGCAGTTTCCATGGACTGGATCGTCGCTTCGAGTTGCGGATCGAGCGATTTCTCGCGCTCCATCTGCATCCGGTTCAGACGAGTAAGCAAGTCAAGCTCGCGCCGTTGTTCGGGCAGTTCGAATTTCTGATTGTGAATGTAGGAAATCAATTTCTGCGGATCGAACCCCGGTTCAACCAGCAACTCGGCGGTCTGTTTATCGCCCGGCTTGTCGGAGATATAAGTTCCCTGATGGATCGCCGGCAGAAACGAACTGTTCCACAACGGCGGACCGACCGTGGTTGGAACGTCGGGACACAGAACGACGAAAGCCGGCAGGTTCTTATTCTCGACGCCAAGACCGTAAGTAAGCCAGGACCCGAGCGAGGGACGTCCCGCCTGACTGAAGCCGGTGTTCATCATCAGCATCGAAGGTTCGTGATTCGGAATGTCGGTGGTAACAGATCGAACCCAACAGATGCTGTCAGCGCATTCGCCCACCTTTGGGAACAGCTCGCTGACATCCATGCCGCATTGACCGTATTTCTTGAAGGCGTACGGCGAGCGCAACAACGTACCGGTTTTTCGCTCGGTAAGAATTGTTCCGCCGGGGAGCGGCTGGCCGTGATACTTGTCGAGCATCGGCTTTGGATCGAAGCTGTCCACTTGTGAGAGCCCGCCGTTCATATAAAGGAAGATGACGTGCTTCGCGCGCGCGGCGTGGTGA